>ENA-ORTN01002432-ORTN01002432.1-human-gut-metagenome-genome-assembly--contig:-NODE-2432-length-15181-cov-2.757636_pt1 | contig 15181 bp, 9 predicted proteins | sample MGYA00242070_ERZ509189 | MGnify/ENA primary metagenome ERZ509189 (study PRJEB26280, sample SAMEA2338821) | human gut metagenome | biome: human gut; feature: human-associated habitat; material: faeces...
AATGTAATTGAGGAGAGAACAGGAGTAAGGGTTTCAATTAAAGTGACTAAGCTTAACGATGATGAGGATTTCCACAGCAGATTCGTGGATCTTAAGGAACTCGTAGGCATAGATATAGAAGTAGATGATAAGGAGGAACTTATATAATGGCTAAAAGAGGTGGTTTTCCAGGAGGAATGCCTGGTAATATGAATAATCTGATGAAGCAGGCACAGAGAATGCAGCGTCAGATGGAGGAGCAGCAGGCAGAGCTTGAGAATAAGGAATTCAGTGCGACAGCAGGCGGCGGAGTAGTTGAGGTAACTGTTACAGGTAAGAGAGAAGTATCTAAGGTTAAGATTGACCCTGAAGCAGTTGATCCAGATGATGTAGAGATGCTTGAGGATTTAATCGTAGCAGCTACTAATGAAGCTTTAAGAAAATGCGAAGAAGAGTCACAGGCACAGATGGCTAAGATTACTGGAGGACTTGGAGGATTAGGCGGAGGCTTATTCTAATGGACATCTACAGTGGTCATATTAACAGATTAATTGAAGAATTGTCGAGATTACCAGGGGTTGGGGCAAAAAGCGCCCAGCGCCTGGCATTTCACATTATAAACATGCCTGAGTCTGAGGTTAAGAGCCTTGCAGACACAATGATTGATGCAAAGCAGCATATTCACTACTGTAAGGAGTGTTTTACACTTACAGATGAAGAACTGTGTCCGATATGCCGCGACCAGAAAAGAGACCATAAGACAATTATGGTAGTTGAACATACAAGAGATATGGCGGCATATGAAAAGACAGGAAAGTACGAGGGCGTATATCATGTTCTTCATGGAGCAATAAGCCCGATGCTTGGAATCGGACCGGCTGATATCAGGTTAAAGGAGCTTATGGTAAGGCTTCAGGGAGATGTTGACGAGGTTATTATCGCAACTAATTCCAATCTGGAGGGTGAGACAACAGCAATGTACATAAGCAAAATGATAAAGCCAACAGGAATTAAGGTGACAAGAATTGCAAGCGGAGTTCCTGTCGGCGGCGATCTTGAATATATCGATGAGGTTACACTTTTAAGAGCATTAGACGGAAGAACCGAGCTTTAAATTTGGTGAAGAACCAAGCTTTAAGCTTAATGCCCTGGCGCACCGGGCGTTAAGACAATATGTGTAAAATGCGTGCGCAGAAATGAAGAATACTATGGCAGAGAATATGACAGGTGATATCATATCGGATCACCGTGAACGAATGCTTAATCTGAAGAAATATTATCCTTTCTTCAGACTGATAGACACATCATTTTCTAATTTCAAGGATGGCAAATACGAAATCCTTGATATGGGCTATATAGTTATGGCGGTTCTCCGTTTCTTTATAGAGGAGAATAATTTTAAGGAAAAGGATGTTACATATCCCGAATATCTCGATTTCTTAAGGCTGATACTTAAGAGAGATTTCGGGCTTGATTTGAATGAACAGGACAGCAAGGAGATTGCTGATTATATATTTGACAAGATAAAGAATGATGGCAGGCCATTTGAATTCTCGTATTTTGACCCGGTGGACAGGAAAAAGAGAGTATCAAGAATGAAGATAATCGAGAGTTCGATAAGAGACAATACCGTGTGGTATTCGATAAGCCCTGATGCTATTGAATTCTATCTTGATACCAAGGAAATCAAGGACGAGAGCAGGATAAGCGTATCCCAGCTTCTTCTTGAAAAAATGATTAATTCACAGAACTTCCGTGGCGGAGTTGAAGTAGTTGAAAGAATCAACGAAGAGGTCAACCGTCTTAAGTTAAAGAAGAATGAAGTGCTGACAATTCTGTCGGGCGATGTATTTGCAGGAATAGAGGCTTATGAGGAATTCGTCAAGACAGGAATGAAATGGTTTGATGATGAAGAAAAGCTTTTTAAGAAGAACCGTGACCTTATTGCAAAATCAATCGAGAAGCTTAATGCATCGGGCAGCACAGGCGAAGGCTATTACAGGACGATGAACGAAATATACAGTCTTGAGACTCAGCTTAAGCAGGCAATGAACAGGCACAGCGAGCTGTTAAAGGATTGTACAGAAATGCAGAAGATGACCGATGACGCAGTAAGACGCGCCAAGCTTGGCAGATTAAGAAGCCATATGGATTTCACATCGGCACTTTCAGATATGATTAAGAGGGACAATGCAGATATATTAGTCACAATGTTAAGTCCGCTTCTAAAGCCGAACATAAGAAAGACATTTGACCTGATAAGCATTGATGATGCGCTTATGGTGAAGCCTCCAAGATATGAGGAGAAGGAACTTATAAGCAATGAAAGACCGGAAGATATCGAATTCGCAGATGAGATTGAAGAAAAGAGAATTAAGGATAATTACGTATTCCTTATGAAAAATCTCATTGTGTGTTTGAAAAAATCGGACATTATAACACTCGGTCAGTTTGCAGATGCAATGAAGAGGGCGTATGGTGAGCAGATTCTAAGAAATGCAGATTTCTTCTCTTTCTTTGTTAATCTGTGCCAGAAGGATGAGTACCAGCTTGGCGGTAATGCGGGAGAAGATACATTTCTTGATGCATACTTAGGGGAAGGCTTTAAAGATACGGAAAGCTTTACATTTGCAATAAGAAAAGGGCTTGGCGGGCAGGTTATATTGTCGGATAACTGTATGATGGCAGATGTTGAATTGGTACGAAAGGAAGCACATGGAGAATAGAAATCTAGATAAGGCGCTGGACATAGTTTCCAAGCTTATCACAGGGGAAAATGTGTCTGAGAGGGGCGAGAATGCAGCTCTTTATCAGGAATACAATAATAATGCAGAAGTGTATGACATCGTTCATATGTCACTTAAGAAACTTAATCTTAACATATATGAATATAACAATGGTCTGTATGTGAGTGCAGGTGATAATAACAGGGTGTTTGGATATTCCAACGAGGAATTAAGAAATGTACTTGGATTAAGAGTTAATAAAGAATTATATCTTGCGTATTTCATAATTTACAACATAATAACAGAGTTTTATTCAGATACAATGAGTTCAACTTATGCTGAGTTCATAAGACTTGAGGACATCATTAAAAATGTTGATAAGACAACAGGTGGTATTGTCGATAAGAGCGCAGGGCTTGTGCTTGATGAGGTTGAGGAGAACAGCTTTAAGCAGATAGCACTTACATGGGACGAGCTTCCGGTGACAACAGTAGAGGATCAGACAGGAGCGAGAGCAGCAAGAAATTCAAAGTCGGGTATGGTAAAGCTTGTGCTTAATTTCTGCGTTGCGCAGGAACTTTTAGTTGAGAGTCAGGACAGATATTATCCGACAGACAGATTCAGAAGTCTTATAGAGAATTATTTTGATGATTACAGAGGACGATTTGCCGAACTTATGAATGGAGGACGCGATGCCACAGATTAACAGAATCAGAGTTAATAATGTTAAATATAATTTCGGTACACAGGTGTACGACGATTTCGTGATGCGCTTCAACTGCCAGAATACTATATATGACCTTGCCAATGGCGGTGGTAAGAGTCTGCTTATGCTGCTTCTTATGCAGAATATGCTTCCTAACTGCACACTTGATGACAAGCAGCCTATTGAGAAGCTTTTCAGACAGGGAAGCGGTAATACATGTATTCATTCTTTGGTTGAGTGGAAGTTAGATCCATGTTATCAGAAGGATGGTTTCAGGTTCATGACAACTGGTTTCTGTGCAAGAAAGGGAAGAGGCACAGACGATGAGAATCAGGATGGACAGGAACAGACAGCTGCACCGACAGCAAGTGTTGAATACTTTAATTACTGCATATTCTACAGGGAGTTTGGCGATAACGATATTAAGAATCTTCCACTTGTAAGTAATGGAGAGAGAATTACATATAACGGACTTAAGGCTTATCTTCGTGACCTTGAGAAGGGCGGGTACAAATATGTTGTTAAGATATTTGACAGAAAAGGTGATTACCAGAGCTTCATAAGCAACTACGGAATATATGAGAGTGCATGGGAAATTGTGCGTGGAATTAACAAGACAGAGGGACATGTAAGAACATATTTCGAGTCAAATTATAAGACAAGCCGTAAGGTTGTTGAGGATCTGCTTATAGAGGAGATTATCCAGAAATCCTTTAATAACAAGTTGTCAGTTGATAATGATGAGGGCATGATGGCTCAGACTCTTATGGATATTAAGGACAAGTTAGTGGAGCTTTCAAAGAAACACTCACAGCTTGGAGCATATGACAGCCAGATTGCAGCTATCGACAGTTTTAAAGAATATCTGTCGACATATGAAGCATTTTACAACAGAAAAGAAGAAATAGAGAAGCAGCTATATGACCTGCTTCTTGTTGCTATGCGGGAAAGTGATAAGAAGGATAAGGAACTTAAGAGTCAGGATGACCTTATCACTAAGATGTATGATGAGCTTGCACACGAGAAGGAAGCTATAGCAGTTGCAGAGGTTATGTCTGAAAAGAATTCGATGGCAGGAGTTGAGAGCCTTGTTAATGAGACAAGAAAGGCACTTGAACTCAAGAACGCTGCAATTGAAGAGGCAAGAGGAAAGCTTTCTTTGATGGAGTCTGCGGGTGATTATAAAGATTATGCAGAATATGAGAAGTCCTATAAAGGACTTCAGATTGCGATAGATAACAGATTAAGAGAAGATACGGATATAACAGCAGAGTTAAAGATACTTGCTGCAGGTTACAGAAAATTCTATGAGACAGAGACCAGAAGACTTAAGGAAAAGCTTGATATAGCAGCTAACCGTGTTAAGGCTCTGGAAGTCAGATTATCAGAGGCTAAGGATAATCTTAGAAATGCTGACAAAGAGGCGGCAGGTCTTGGCAGTCTTTCGGATAATCTTGAGAATGAGATACAGGAATTACAGACACAGCTTGGAGTAGCTTTATCAGAGGCAGGAATTGTCGTATGTGAAAATGCGTCTGAAGAATATGATAAGTCATTCAGGGATAAAGAACTGTTAAAGAATGAAGAGACAAGAATGTCCGAAAAATTCAATGATGTGCAGCAGCAGTTAATGTCACTTAATGAGACAATATCTGCCAATAAAGCACTTATTGATATATTCACAGAGCAGTCAGAAAAGCTAGAAAAGGCTGATGAAGCTGGTAATGCAGATGCTGAGCGTATGGGCAAAATCCGTGAAATATATAGTGCAGATAATGACGAGGCAATGCTTTCGGTTATTCTTGAGACTTACCAGAAGATGCGCAGTGAATTTACAGAAGAGTGTAAGGCAGCACAGGAACTTGAGAACTTTATTGACAATGCAAGAAAGGGAACATATATCTGTAAGAGTCCTGAGAGAGACAGGCTTAAGGAATACCTTGAGAGCCAGTACGGTTCAGATGTTGTTGAGGGACATGAGTGGTTTGCAGCCCTGAATGCAGGACAGAAAAGAGATGTGTTAAAGAGAACACCTTTCATTGAGTACGCATTTATAATAAAGAACGATTTCGAGAGAATCAAAGCAGATGAGATGCTTAAGGATTTTGGCAAGGGTGCGGCTGCTTATCCTGTTATAAGCGAGCAGGTGCTTATTGATACTAAGTTAGAGATTAACAAAGACCTGATTGTATTCGCATTAAAGGATATGTCGTTCCTGCGTGATGAGGCAAAGCTTGAGACACAGATTAAGCTTGCACAGGAGGAGCTTGAGTCGCATAAGGCGCAGGCAGGAAAGCTGGCCGACAGAATGGAGCTTGTGTGGAATGATTATACATTTGCACTTGTATATAATGCTGCGTCTGGAAAGGTGGATGCGTCCGAGGCAGAAGCAATCAGATTAAAGATTGCTGACAGCGAGGCTGCAATTATTGAGGCTGAGAAGAAGAGAAGTGTGTTAAATGAGGTTAAAGAGCAGCTTTCAAGGAACCTCGCACAGACAAGAGATGATATAGAAGAGAAGGAAACAGCATGCAGCCTGCTCTCGCGTATTATGGAGATGAATACTTCTATAGATAAAAAGTATGAGCGCTTAAAGGGACTGAAGGCTGATGTGGACAGTGCAAGAAACCGCATATATGAGTGCGAGGAGGCAGCAGCTTCTGCTAATTCTGAGTATGATACCGCGAGAGATTTCGAGGACAGTACAAGAAAGGCATATGATGAAATCATTAAGTCATGGGAGGAGCAGTACGCACCTTATTATGATGAAAATGTTTCAATAGAAATCGATGACGATACATACCGTCTTGATAAGGATGAAATAGAGAGCAGATTCACCGGATTAAAGACAGCACTTTCACAGAAGAACAGTGACTTTGCAGATAAGCAGGCGCTGATGAACCATCTGTCTGCATCTATGAACAAATGTCGTGATGCAATAGAGTACAGAGGTTATACATTTGACGATATTAAGGCAAAGTATGAAGTCGGTGAGATTATGGCAGCAGGTTCACAGCAGTTAAGGAATGCCAAGGATGCTCTTAATAATCTTGTGAAGAGCAGTGATTCTGTAAGGGAAGAGCTTGAGTCACAGGAAGCACTTCTTAATAGACTTGAGGGAAGTATCGCACATGGTATTAACCAGATTGAGAATAATTATGGAAGCTTTAATGAATTCCCATGCGATGACCCGGATGAATTCCTTACACAGCACAAGGTACTTATTAAGAAGTTAGAGGATAACACCAAGGTTCAGGAAAAGACACGCAGACAGATGTCTGATTCATTAAAAGACATTCTTGTATGCAGAAAAGACCTTGAAAGAATCGTGTCTGATGCGGGCATGCATGTTCCAGAAGAATTCCGTCCTGAGGATGCACAGGGAATTACAGCTAATCTTACAGAATATGAGGCTGTTCATAAAGAATATGCTTCAATTACCAGATTAGAGTATAAGAAGGTTGATGAATTTAATAAGAATAAATCTAAGCTTATTGACCTGCTTAACGGATTTAATGCAGTCGAGCTTGCTGATGAAGTAAGGATATCACTTAATGTTCCTGAAAATGTGGCTAAGACCAGAAGTATGATTGAATCGTTAAATGAGACGAACACATTTATACAGTTAGAAAAAGACCGCATTGCCAAGGGTATAGAGGATATGCAGATGATTAAGGATAACTTTGAAAATCGTTGTATCCAGACATGCAGTAATATTAAGACTGAGCTTGACCGTCTGCCACAGTTGTCTAATATCAATCTTGACGGAGAACAGATTGCAATAATCAGTTTGCAGATTCCTTATATAAAGGAAGAATTATATAAGGAAAAGATGTCTGAATATATTGATGAAACTGTATTTATGGCGGAAAGCTTTAAGGAGCCTGCGGAAAGACTTAAGTATATAAGAAACAGACTGTCATGGAAGAGACTTTTCTCAGTCATTGTTACAGATATGAACTCAATCAGGATTAATCTGTATAAGAGAGAAAGAATCAAGGACCAGAGCCGTTATTTAAGATATGAGGAAGCGGTTGGTTCAACAGGACAGTCACAGGGTATATATATCCAGTTCCTTATTGCGATTATCAACTACATATCTAATATGAATTCTTCAGGTAATGAAGGTGTTGAGGGTAAGACAATATTCATAGATAACCCATTCGGTGCGGCAAAGGATATATACATATGGGAGCCAATATTCAAGCTGCTTGCAACTAATCATGTCCAGCTTATTGTTCCGGCAAGAGGTGCAACTCCTGCTATTACAGGAAGATTCGATGTTAATTACATACTTGGTCAGAAGCTTGTTGATTCAAGGCAGCAGACTGTGGTTGTTGATTATTACAGCAGCACGAAGGAATCAGAATTGGAATACACGAGAATGGATTACGAACAGGCTACATTTGATTTTTTGTAACATATTTGTAACAATTCTGTGAACTTGGTTTACAATGAACTTAGGCTGTGCTAAACTTTAATGAGTTGTAAAATGCGATAAATAAATTATTCACAACATTCATCAAGTAAGCATTGGAATGAGGAATATATAATCATGAATAAATACGAATTAGGAATTAAGATAGACCAGATTAAGAAGCTGGCAGCGAAAAAGGAATACACAGAAGCGGCAGCCATAGCTAAGGATATTAACTGGACTAAGGTTAAAGACTGGCAGGCACTTGCCACAGCCATTAATGTGCAGGAAGCAGTCGGGGACTATGAAGAAGCAAGAGACATGGCAATTCTTGCTTATAACAGAAACCTTGGCGGAAGAAAGCTGGTTTATAAGCTTACTGAATTCTTTATTAAAGTTGGAGATTTTGATAATGCTAACGAGCTTTATGAAGAATACAGCAAATCTTCACAGCATGATGTGAGCAGATTCATCCTGTATTATGACCTTAGAAAGGCACAGAATGCATCAGATAATGAACTTGTAGGAATCTTAGAGGATTACAGGGATCATGAGATTGATGAGAAGTATATGTATGAGCTTGCAAAGCTGTATTATAAGACTGGAAGAAAAGAAGAATGTATTAAGACATGTGATAATATCGTTCTGTGGTTTCAGGATGGTATATACGTTGAGAAAGCAGTACAGTTAAAGGAAAAGCTTGGTGTTGTTCTTACTAAGACACAGAAAGGTATCTTAGAAGATGTAAGAAAAAGAAAGGAAGATATAGAGGCAACTAAGGAGGAGCTTTTTGCAAAGCAGAAGGAACTTGCTAATCTTAAGAGAGATGAAGTTGAAGATGTTTTCCGTGAAGAAGATGAGAAAGAACAGAAATCAACTGGTAAACAGCCAGTGCCAGAGGTAAGTCTGAATGTTCCTGAGTTTGCTAAGGAACAGGAGGAAGGACCTCTTTCAATAGACCTTGTACAGAACGACCAGAATGATGATATCAAAGCATTTTTAATGAAAGCTCTGAATAAGGATGAAGATGCAGATAATACTAAGGACAGCTCTGTTGTTATGTCTAAGATAGAGACTCCTCAGGTGGAGAAGCCAGAGGTTTCTGAGACACTTAGCAAAGATGGAGAGAAGAATTTCTCAAGCGAGATTAATAAGGCAAATGTTTCACTTAAGGAGCTTATTGAGAATGCAAAGCAGAAGTTAGCTGATAACTATGAGCAGATCAATAAAGAAGACGAAGCTGAACAGAGAAAAGAAGCTGAGGAAAGAATCAATAAGAAAGCAGAGAATATAGATATTAATGTTCCTGTACCTGAATATAACAATTTATATGATACAAGAAATCTTCAGGAAGAGCTTGCTGCCAAGATGAGTGACTTGTTCGGTGATGAGGAAGAAGATGCTGATGTTAAGACATTTGTACCAGCTTCTAAGAATAAGGAAGAACAGCATGCAGAGGAGGTTAAGACTCCGGCTCCTGTAGATGAACAGGTTGTTAATGATGATACAGAAGCTCAAGAAGATGATGACCAGATTGAAGGCCAGATGGATATAACAGAGTGGATGCAGTCTGTAAGAGAAGAAAAGTATGGCAAGCAGGATACTAAGGAATTCTCTAAGTCAGAGCTTGAGCGTTATCTTGATGAGAAAGACGAGAAAAGTGCAGCTTATGAAAAGCTGGTAGAGCAGAAGAAAGCAGAAGCACTGGCTGATGGTAAGGAGATTGATAAGGAAGACGCAAAGAGAGCAGCTCTTGCACAGATGGCAGTTGATTCAGCGAGAATGGATCTTGCAATAAGAACAGGTAAGGCTGCAGCGAGACTAGAGCAGGCAGCAACTGCTATAGAGAATGAAGATATTCCTTTAGTTACAGCACAGATACCAACTGTGTCAGAATCAATGATTTCAGATATCAATTCAATTATGAATGAAGATATTGATAATAAAGACAATAAAGAAGAAGGTGAGGAGGCTGTTGTACTAGATGAGGTAGCTGCAGGTGTTGAGCCGGAAGAAACAGTAATTCCATTCACCAGACAAGAAGAAGAACAGCCATTGACTATGGAAGAAGAGATTGAAGAAACTGAGCAGATAGAGAAGAAGCTTACAGGAGAGCTGGCAAAGATATTCAGAAAGTACAGAGATATGCCAGGACTTGAGGAACAGTTAGCTGATCTTTTCGATACAATTGACGATGAAATGCAGATGAATTCATCAGCATCAGGAAATATTCTTATTTCTGGTAATTCAAGTTCTGATAAGACAGACCTTGCAAGAACTATAATAAGAGCTATTAATACTTTATATCCAGACCAGCCAAAGAAGATTGCTAAGACATCAGGAGAGAGTATTAACCAGAGAGGTATTGCCAAGGCAATGGGAAGACTTAAGGGAACAGCTCTTATCGTTGAAGGCGCAGGAACAATCCAGCCTAAGAGAATTAATGAACTGCTTAACTGTCTTGAACAGGATACAGGAAGAATGATTGTCATATTTGAAGATTCAGATACAGACATGAATGTTCTTATCAATTTTAATCCTGAGCTTACCAAGACATTCAATCATAGAATTGTTCTTAAGCAGTACACAGTTAATGAGCTTGTTGAGATGGCGAAGAGATTCGCAAGAAAGAGACAGTATGAGGTTGATGATGATGCATTACTGGAACTGTATCTTAAGATTGACAAACTCCATAATGTGAATGATAATATTAAACTTGATGATATCAAGGAAATTATCAATCAGGCAATTGTCAACTCTGAAAGAAGAGCATCAAGAAGATTCTTTGGTGGACTTAAGAAGAAGAGAAGCGAGAATGGTGATGTTATATTCTTGACAGAGGCAGATTTTAAAGACAGATAACTTATAATATTATGCACAGATGTGCTTACACAGGGAGGAAAATATGACTAACATCGATGAAATGTCAATTAATGCAATCAGGGTATTGTCAGCAGATGCAATCCAGAAGGCTAATTCAGGACATCCTGGACTTCCACTTGGAACTGCACCAACAGCTTATGAATTATGGACTAACCATATGAATTACAACCCGGCTGATCCAGAATGGGAGAACAGAGACAGATTCGTTCTTTCTGGCGGACATGGTTCAATGCTTCTTTATTCATTGTTCCATTTACTTGGAATTGGCAATCTTTCTTTAGATGATGTGAAGAATTTCAGACAGATGGGTTCTAAGACACCAGGTCATCCGGAATATGGTCACACAGTTGGTGTTGAGGCTACAACAGGACCTCTTGGACAGGGTATGGCTATGGCAGTTGGTATGGCTATGGCAGAAGCACATCTTGCGTCAGTATTCAATAAAGACGGATACAATGTAGTTGACCATTACACATATGTACTTGGTGGAGACGGATGTATGATGGAAGGTATTTCATCAGAGTGTTTCTCACTTGCAGGAACATTAGGTCTTTCAAAGCTTATTGTATTCTATGATTCTAACAATATATCAATTGAAGGAAGCACAGATATTGCATTTACAGAAAATGTAATGAAGAGATTTGAAGCATTTGGCTTCCAGACAATCGAAGTTGCTGATGGCAATGATATTGAAGCTATCGGCAAGGCTATTGAAGAAGCCAAGGCAGATAAAGAAAGACCATCACTTATCAAGGTTAACACACTGATAGGATTCGGCTGTCCTGCAAAGCAGGGTAAGGCAAGTGCACACGGTGAGCCTCTTGGTATTGATAATGTTGCAGCACTTAAGGAAAATCTTAACTGGCCATGTAAGGGTGATTTTGAAGTACCACAGGAAGTATATGACCATTATAAAGAGATAGCAGCAAGAATGGCTGAGCCAGAAGAAGAATGGAATAAGCTTTTTGCAGAGTATTGTGAGAAGTTCCCTGAGATGAAGGAACTCTGGGATAAGTACTACAATGGATGTGATATGTCCGATTTGTTCAATTCTGAGGAATACCTTGCAAAGCCAGAGAAGGCAGAAGCAACAAGAAGTTCAAGCGGAACAATTCTTAACATGATTAAGAATGTAATGCCTAACCTTATCGGTGGTTCAGCAGATTTAGCACCATCTAATAAGACTAATATGAAGGATGCAGGAGATTTCTCTAAGGAGAATTACGCAGGAACTAACCTTCACTTTGGTGTAAGAGAGCAGGCTATGGCAGCAATTGGTAACGGACTTGCACTTCATGGTGGATTAAGACCATTCGTTGCAACATTCTTCGTATTCAGTGATTACACAAAGCCAATGGCAAGACTTACATCACTTATGAAGTTACCAGTTGTATATGTATTCACACATGACAGCATTGGAGTTGGTGAGGATGGACCTACACATGAGCCAATTGAGCAGCTTGCAGCATTCCGCTCAATGCCTAACTTCACAGTATTCAGACCATGTGACAGAACAGAGACAGCACTTGCATGGGAATATGCTATTGAATCTAAGGATGAGCCAACAGCATTAGTTCTTACAAGACAGAATCTTCCACAGATGGCTTGCTCATCAAAGGAAGCACTTAAGGGAGCATATATTCTTGAGGATTCAGATAAAGAGACTCCAGATGGAATTATTATTGCAAGTGGTTCAGAAGTAAACCTTGCTGTATCAGCAAAGGCAGAGCTTAAGAATGCAGGAATAGATGTAAGAGTAGTAAGTATGCCATCTATGGACGTATTCGAGAAGCAGTCAGAGGAATACAAGGAATCAGTCCTTCCTAAGAGTGTAAGAAAGAGAGTTGCAGTTGAGGCACTTTCAGACTTCGGCTGGTACAGATATGTAGGACTTGATGGAAAGGTTATCTGCATGAAGGGCTTCGGAGCTTCAGGTCCGGCTAACCAGTTATTCGAGCATTTCGGATTCACAGTAGAGAATGTAGTTAATACTGTTAAGAGTCTTTTCTAAGAAGATATAACAATATAAGAAGAATTAATATAATAAAAACAGGGATTTCGGTTATTAAATGTAACTGGAATCCCTGTTTTTTTATATTGTCAAGTGCAGAATGTGCCATATATTACCGAATGTGCCAAAACTACCCGATATTAATGTGACGTATATTACCGAATATGCCATATATTGCAGAATATGCCAAAACTATTGCATGATGCCAGGGTGCTGTATTAAAATAATTGTCTTTCTCATCGTACGAATATTTCATAATTCCATCGTAACTGTCAACAATTCTTTTAATGCTTCGTGTTCCAAGACCATGATTAATAGTGTCCAGTTTGGTTGTGTACGCTTGACATGATATCTATAGTTTATTAAACTAACTATAGATGTCATAACTTTAAGGGGGATTACAATGAGAAGAATTGCAGCAGGATTAATGGTTGTAATGTCAGTTTTGCTTGTGTCGTGTAAGGGGAAACCAGGTAATACGATAACCGTAGGAAGCGACAAGCTTGATAATACGCAGTCATACTTTTCTGAAAGCATGCATACGGTGGCAAGATGTGATACAGGATATTATTATCTTGATAAATGTAGCGCATCAGATGATAATCTTATGTTTTATGATGATAAGTCGGAAGAAAGTATTGTGTTATGTAATAAACCACAATGTGGGCATGATGGAGAAGAGTGCATGGCATATATTTCAGGAAGCGAGTTTAAAAGTGAGTTGTATTACTATAATTCGTACATATATATGATAAGTTCCAAGGGAAATCTTGTACAGATAAGTGCTGATGGAACACAGAGAACAGACCTTGGAAGCATATGCGTCCTGAGTGGACAGGATAGTGTGTCAATGTGCTTCAATGATGGATATGCATATGTATCTCAAGAGATAACGGGAGATATAGAAGGTAATGTAACAGTAAGGCTGTACAGATTTAATCTCGATACGGGTTCGAGCGATAAAATATATGAAGAAACGGGATATGGTATAGGAATTAATTCACTTAAAACATATGGCAGTGACACATTTTTTTTAAAGACATCTGTTTCAAAAGATGATAAGGGATTATATTCGTTGGAAGGAAAAGGAATATTCAGAATTGCAGGGGAAGATATTGAATGTCTGCTTGACAAGAATGTGTATAGTTACTGTATAGATGCAGACAATAACAAGCTGTATTACAGTGGGCTTGGAGATGGAATGATATATGAATATGATCTTGGCAGCGGTAAGTCAGAAAGCATATATGAAAGTGACAATGATACAGGATATTTTTATATAACATTTGACGGAAATTATATCTGGATGGATGATGAAGGATATAAGAATATGGCAATGTATTTTAACAAACAGAGCAATTCACTTGATTATACATTATATCAGTTAGACAGAGATGGAAAGCTTGTAGCAAAGAGGACAATTCCAGACGAGGAAAAGATATTTTCAATTATGCATGGGGATAGCAGGAGAATGTTTATGTTCTCATTTGTGAACAACAGAATTGTATATATTGATAAGAGTAACATTGAAAAAGGGGATATTAAGGAACTTAGGTAGATGAAAGAACTGGGGAGACTGCTTAATAGAAAAACAATATTGCTAATTCTGGCTGCGGCATGTATATGTGTCGTGGTTGTTTTTGCAAAGGACTTTTCAGACTGCGGAATAGATAATTATAAGATTAAAGAATTAGGAAAAAGAGAACTCGATATATTTATTCCAAGCATAAATGTTGGAATAGAGTATGATGGTGGATATTATCATATAGATCCAAAAAATGATATAGAAAAAGATAAGATTTGTGAAAAACTTGGAATAAAGTTATTTAGAATCAGAGATAACAAATGTGCAAAAATTAATTCAACAAGTATATGTTTTTATAGAAAAAATAAATCTACTGAAGATTTAACAAAAATTATAATAGAATTATTAAATGATTTAGGAATTAAAAAAGTAGATGTTGATATCAATAGAGATTTAGATAGCATATATAACGAAATAGAACATATGACAAAAAAAGAATCCCTAGCAACAAAGTATCCAGAGATTGCAAAAGAATGGAATTATGAAAGAAATGGTAATTTTAAACCAGAACATATTGCGCCTAAAAGTAGTAAAAAAGTATGGTGGAAATGTATAAAATGTGGACATGAATGGTTAACTGATCCAAATCATAGATCTAGAGGACAAGGATGTCCGAAATGCTATAGGAAAGGTGAATAATATGCCAACTATAATTAGTACTAAAAATATTTTGGATAATGCTAATGATTTCAAATATATTGCAGAAAAAATAGTTTCTGATATTGATACGAAATACAAACATTATCCCGTACAATTTTTTGTAAACGGCTTACTTTCAATTGAGTTATATCTTAAAACTATATATTTTGCAAATAATGGAGATTATCCTAAAAATGATAAACAGGTTGTTGACAAATCACACAATTCTTACTGT
>ENA-ORTN01002437-ORTN01002437.1-human-gut-metagenome-genome-assembly--contig:-NODE-2437-length-15154-cov-8.071660_pt1 | contig 15154 bp, 14 predicted proteins | sample MGYA00242070_ERZ509189 | MGnify/ENA primary metagenome ERZ509189 (study PRJEB26280, sample SAMEA2338821) | human gut metagenome | biome: human gut; feature: human-associated habitat; material: faeces...
TTTTTATACCTGCTTAAAATTTCTGAAAATTTAAAGAGAAATATCGTAGTAAAAAATGATAGATGATTTGAATGAGAAAAATATTGAAAATATTATCAAAATATAATAAAATTCAGATATAAATAAACGCTGTGAAAGAAGATATTATCAGAGGTTAAGGTCAAAAGATGCCATATGAATTGTTTCATAGTGTTTGTATATTAAATTATATAATATATAGTGTGGCTTTCATTTTTGTAAGCGAAGAGCTGTAATTTGCATCAGTGACGAGATTTAGGGTTGGATTTCTGGAGGTGAGCGAATGAGAAAAGATAGAATTGTAGAAATTACAGGTCTGGCGATTTTACTGATTCAGAGACTATGTGCGAAAGACTATAAAAATACGCTTATCACGTTCTATTTACTGTTTGTTCTGGCGGTTTTAGACCGTGAGATTACAGAAGAGAACATGGTTGAGCTGGCTCTCTGGACAATAGCTGAACTGGCAGTTGGAATTGCCATAGCGATATATCAGGAGATTATTTCAGTGATTGTAATGCTTCTAATCATGGGATTTTTTGTTTTACCGATGCTTGTCAAATTGTTTCGATTTTGGCAAGCAAAGAAGAACAAAACATAGTATTTTTAATAAAAGCAGAATGATCATAGAAAAGTATAATATCTGGTGCGTATGGTGAGAGGAATTGTAGCGGAAGTAGTGGTTTTTATATGCCGGACAGAAAAAAGTCAGGGCATTGTGACGGTAGCAAGTTTCCGTCGTGAGATTTGTGTCTAGTTTCCGCCGCCGAGCGGTGTCTGAGCCTCGAAGAGGCGAGTTCCAGCGAACGGCGGATCATAGACGGCACAAATCGAACAGGAAACGATGCGTGTCACAAGCCCTGACTTTTTACGTCCGGCATCTTACTCCTCTCCATTGAAGCAGTAGGTGCAGATATCACACGGCTTGATCCCGATTGACTTGATCAGGTCATCGAGTCTGTGATAACGCAGGCTGGTGAAATTCTGGATGCGGCAGATTTCATCGAGCATTGCCTGATAACGTTCGCTGTTCGGATCTGCATATTCTTCCAGATATTTTTCTGCATCTTTTCCTTCGCGTTCCAGGATCACTCTTCTGGTGATCAGATCCAGCTCGGATTTGGAACGGGAGAAGTTCAGGAATTTACATCCGTAGAGCAGCGGAGGACACGCCGGTCTGACGTGGACTTCTTTGGCTCCGCTCTGATACAGGAACTCGGTTGTCTCACGAAGCTGTGTACCGCGGACGATGGAGTCATCGATCAGAAGCAGCTTTTTGTTTTTGATCAGGGCATGTACCGGGATCAGCTTCATGCGGGCGATCAGTTCTCTCTGACGCTGGTCCGTCGGCATAAAGGAACGCGGCCAGGTTGGTGTATATTTAATGAAAGGACGGGCGAACGGAACGCCGGATTCATTGGCATATCCGATAGCATGTGCAATACCGGAGTCTGGGACACCGGCTACGATATCCGGATCTACTTTTCCTTTATCTCGTTTTGCCAGCAGTGCACCGCAGTTATAACGCATTTCTTCTACGTTTACGCCTTCGTAACTGGAAGTCGGATAACCATAGTAAACCCACAGGAAAGAACAGATTTTCATTTTCTTGCGAGGCGGAACAAGCGTTTCCACACTCTCCGGGGTGATGTATACAATCTCGCCGGGACCTAATTCTTTTACATCTGTGTAGCCAAGGTTAATGTAAGAAAAATTCTCGAAAGCTGCACAGTAAGCACCTTCACGGTGTCCGATGACAAGTGGAGTTCTTCCGTAGATATCTCTGGCAGCATAAATGCCGTCTTTTGTCATGATCAGCAGTGTCAGGGAACCGTCAATGGCTTCCTGGGCATAGCGGATACCGTTCGCAAAGCTGTCCTGCTTGCAGATCAGTGCGGCAACGAGTTCCGTGGCATTGATCTGACCGCCACTCATCTCCTGAAAATGTGAATGACCGTTTTCGTAAATCTTATTCAGAAGTTCGTCCGCATTGTTGATCTTTCCGACCGTTGTGATCGCAAAACTTCCAAGATGTGACTGGATCAGAAGCGGCTGCGGTTCGTAGTCAGAAATACAGCCAATGCCGAGATTTCCGGTCAGTTCTTCTACATCGCGTTCAAATTTTGTACGGAACGGGGAATTTTCGATGTTGTGGATTGAGCGGCAGAAACCGTCCGCCCCATGTGTAGCCATACCGCCGCGGCGTGTTCCTAAGTGAGAATGATAATCCACTCCGTAGAACAAGTCCATGATACAATCTGTTTTTGAAGCAACTCCAAATAGTCCTCCCATTATTGAATCTCCTTTGTCTGAGTCTGTCCGTTCAGAATCCCGAAATACGGGAAAATATTCCAAACAGCGTATTATATAAGGTCATGATGCCGGAAGCAACAAAACGGATTCAAGAATGCCTTTGACATTCTTGCTGTGGCTTGCGGGCATCACGTAGAGTGTAACATAAAAAAATTCGGGTGTCAAAACACCCGAAAAATTTATTCCATTGTGCCTTCACGGTAAGCCTGAAGCAGCATTTTCAATCCTTTAATATCTTCCAGAATCTTTTTTCCGGTGTCGGTGTTGCGTACCATCAGCCGTTCCCGCTCCGTTTCGACCAGTTCAGATCTGGATTCGATGTCTTTATTTTCGGTCAGTGCGGCATAGACGCTCTGGAATGGCTGGTGGGATTTGATGCGGATACCGTGCGAATTGAAGATCAGCGTGTATCCGGCGATACCGGTTGTTTTGTGATAGCTTTTGCAGAATCCGCCGTCGATCACCATCAGACGGCCGTTTGCACGTACCGGGTGTTCCCCTTTGGAGGTGCGTACCGGGGTGTGTCCATTGATGATATGTGACCGATCAGAATAAAGATTAAATTCATGAAGGATCATATTGCAGATTTTTTCCTGCTCGTAGTACTGATAATAAGGGTTGGATGCCTCATGCCAGGTACTTTCGTCTTTTACATAAGTACGCTCAAACGTTTTGATATTTCTGCCGGACAACGGTGATTTTCTGCCGCACCAGAGATACCACATAAAATCCAGTTCTTTTTGTGTGGCATCTTTAGACCAGGCACGTCTGGCGATCCGCTCGGCATAATCCAGATAATCACGTCCGCGGTAACGTTTCTGGTGGAATACAACACCTTCAAGATTGCCGCTTTCGTCGAGAGGTACACAGCCGTGGAAGATCAGATTTCCATTAAAAATACGGTACATGCTGCCTTTCTGATAGAGAAAATCCATATGCTGACGCAGACGGACACTGCCGACAAATGCCATGCGAAGCCCTTCCATTACCTGCTTTTCTTCGGCGGTCAGTTCGTAAGAAACTTCTGGGTTGGAAGGGTCAAAGGAAACCGTCGGAAAAGTTTCTTCGCAGATCTCGTAGTCTGTGCCAGCGATGCAGACGGTGTGATTTTGAACGTTGACCTGGTGGAGCAGCAGTTTGTCAGTCATCTGATAATCCGGGTTTCGAAGAATCACCTGCCCTTCCAGTTTGAATAAAAGGACAGAAATGGCCTTTAATGCTGCTTCCATCGGCTCTGTATCCGGATAAAGCTTTTCAGCAAACAGCGTCAGATCACGCAGGCTGATACCGTAGCTGTTTTCCAGAATACGGATGTTATGATATTTTAAATTGTTTCTTATGACGGTAGCGATACATGCCTCACTTCCGGCAGCGGCACCCATCCAGAGAATGTCGTGATTTCCCCATTCAATGTCCAGAGAGTGATAATTCATCAGAAGATCCATGATCCGGTCGGCACATGGTCCGCGGTCAAAAATGTCTCCGACAATGTGCAGATGATCGACGGCGAGGCGTTTGATCAGGGCGGCGAGCACTTCGATAAATGCATCGGCACTGTCAAGTTCCAGCAAAGTATCGATGATATTCTGATGATAGGCAACCTGATTGTCGTCCTCATCCTTCTGCACATGGATCAGTTCATCCAGAATATAAGCGTACTCATCCGGCATCGCTTTACGCACTTTGGAACGCGTATATTTGGAGGAGAGAAGGCGGGCAATCTCGATCAGCTCGCCAAGGATCACACGGTACCATTCTTCGTTGTTGCGGCTCTCTTTTTTCATCATCTCCAGCTTTTCGACCGGATAGTAGATCAGCGTGCAGATTTCTTCCCGGTCGATATCCGAGAGCGTTTCCTCGAAAAGCAGATCCACTTTCTCACGGATCACACCGGAACAGTTATTCAAAATATGGCAGAAAGCTTCATATTCTCCGTGCAGGTCGCTCATAAAATGCTCCGTGCCTTTTGGAAGACCGAGAATTGCTTTCAGATTGATGATCTCCCGACATACAGCCTGCTCCGTCGGATATTTTTCCGCGAGCAGTTCCAGATATTTTTCGTCTTTCATAGTTCAAATCTCCATATTAAAGATGAGGCGGCATTATTTTTCTTTGCGTTCGTAATCTTTTAAGGAATTGATCGCCTGTCCGGACAGTGGAATCAGTGCGATCATATTGAAGATGGTCATCAGTCCGATGCCGACATCCCCGAGATCCCAGACAAAGGTATAGGCGGCAAGTCCGCCGATAAACAGCATGATAAGTGCCAGGATTTTGTAGGCGGTCTGTGACAGCCAGTTGTCCCCGAACAGGTAGGCAACGTTGGAACGTGCATAGAACAGAATGCCGATAAACGTTGAAAAGCTGAACAGAAACAGGATCACGGCGATAAAGATGACACCGAATTCTCCCAGGTGATACTGCATGGCACTCTGAAGCAGATCCATACCCTGAAGTCCGGCGATTTTATCGGACGGAGCCAGCAGCATCAGCAGCGCAGAACAGGTACAGATCAGGATGGTATCGATAAAGACACCGAATGCCTGCATCAGACCTGCTTTTGCCGGATGGCTGACATCAGCGGCAGCGGCAGCACATGGAGCAGATCCGCTTCCGGCCTCATTCGAAAACAGACCGCGTTTGATCCCGTTCATCAGCACGGCACCGAATCCACCGGCAGCCACCTGACGAAGACCAAAAGCTTCTTCAAAAATCCGCTGGAACACAGAAGGGAGTGCACCGATATTTTTGATGATGACAAACAGTGTGATCAGGAGATAACAGCCGGCCATGATTGGAACAACGACATCCAGGACGTGAACGGTGGCATTTTTGCGAAGAACAACGATCGCAGCCACAACGACGAGGAAGATCGTGGTGTACAGCGGCGGAATGTGAAATGCATTCTTCATGGCGGAACTTACGGAGTTGCTGATAACCTGACTGATGCCGCACCAGCAGATCAGGCCAGAGATCGCAAACAGAACCGCGATCAGGCTGTAACGTTTCTCTTTTGCCGGTCCGTTCTGCTTTTTCGTTTTTTTCTTTGTCATAAAATCGTGGATGTAGTAGGCCGGACCGCCGCGGTAGCCGCCGTAGAGCGGATCCTTCTGGCGGTAGATCTGAGCCAGTGTGCCCTCTGCAAAAGCAGTGGAGGAGCCAAGCAGAGCAAGAAGCCACATCCAGAATACCGCACCGGCACCGCCGGCAGAAATAGCAGCGACAACCCCGACCAGATTGCCCATGCCGACACGGGTGGCAGTGGCAACAATGAGAGCCTGAAATCCGGAAATACTGCCCGCCTGAGAATGTTCGTTTTTCTCCATGGCGATCTGGATCATATGCGGAAACTTGCGGATCAGGACAAACCTGGTGCGGATTGTAAAATAGATCCCTGCCGGAACCAGAAGAAGCACCAGAAGTGAGATGCCGATCGAACTGCCGCCCGGAAGCGGCAGCGTGATCAGATCACCCCATAAAAAATTGTAGACTGCGGTAATGATATTCATAATAAAAATCCCCCTGTAAAATCTTAGATGCCTGAATCAGATATGAAATGATGTCGCCTCTGCAGGCGGCGAGCAACAAATTAGTATCAGCAGCGGAATTCCATTGCTCCTCTGATATTCTTAAACTGTTGTCAAAATGACTAATAATGGTAGCATCTTGTGGTGAAATATAGTATACTTCACTTATATAGATTTGTAAAATGAATGATAATGATTTAAACCATCGAAAAAACCGATTAATCAGTGACAATGGAAAAAATATTGTTCCGCCTTTTGATACAAGGAGAGCCAATCATGGATATGAAAAACATTAACACCTTTATTTACACTGCCGAACTTGGCAGTTTCACAAAAGCCGCCGAGCTTTTGGGCTACTCACAGTCTACGGTCTCATTTCAGATTCGGCAGTTGGAGGAGGAGCTTGGCACCGTTCTTTTTGAGCGGATCAACCGCACAGTGACACTGACAGACCGGGGCAAGGAAATCCTGCGTTACGCCCATCGCATGAAGCAGCTTGCCGGTGAGATGCAGGAGATGGTGCAGCCAAAGCAGGAAGTGCGTGGACATCTGCGGATCGCCATGTCGGATTCGCTGTGCGAGGAAATTGCAGAAAAACTGTTTGTTCTTTTGCAGCGGAAGTACCCGGAGGTTACGATGAAGATCGTGATCGCCGGCACGGATGAGATGTTCCGACTTTTGAATCAGAATCAGGTGGATTTTGTATACACGCTGGACCGTCACATTTACCACAGTGATTATGTGATCGTCACAGAGAGCCAGGAAGCAGTGCATTTTGTGACAGGATATCAGAATAGCTTGAACGGAAAGAAGCAGATTCTGTTGCAGGAACTGATCTGCCAGCCGTTTATCCTCACGGAAAAAGAAATGAGCTACCGCAGGATGTTAAGTGAATATCTGGCGAGCCGTTCCCTGGAGATCCAGCCGGTTTTTGAGGTGGGAAATACAGAACTGATCTGCCGGATGCTGGAAAAGAACGCTTCCGCAATCTCGCTTCTGCCGGATTATGTGACAGAAAAGGCCGTACAGGAAAAAAGACTGGTGCGGCTGGATGTGAAAGATTTTCAGCTTGCAATATGGAAACAGCTTTTATATCACAGAGATAAATGGATTTCGCCGCAGATGCAGGCATTTATGAATGTGATAAAAGAGGTACAGGCATAAAGAAATCAATATCTCAGAAGCCTTTGAAAGAACAGAAGATCTGCGGCAGAAAACAACTGCCGTGGATTTTTTTTTCTTTCTACACGAATCTGGTTTGAAAAACAGCAGATTCTATGATAAAATAGAATGCATAATTTGAGAACGTGACAGGGAGCATTGCAAAATGAAAAAGAAACTGGCCGTATTTTTTCCGGGGAGACGCTATGGCGTAGACTGCCCGCTGCTTTATTATGCAGAGTCGATCTGCCGGGAAAAGGGATACGATACACTGCTGATGCACTATTCGGAATACCGGGACAAAAAAGACATGATCACCATTGAAGAGAATATCAGACAGACGCTTTCTTATGTGCGTGGGCGGATCAAAGAAAAAGATCTTGCTTCGTACGATGAGATTCTTTTTGTGTCAAAAAGTCTGGGAACGGTATCTGCAGGATGGCTTGCGGATGCACTGGAAAAGGAAAAACGTGTAAAACCGGGAACGATCCGTCATGTCTTTATGACACCGCTTGAGCAGACCTTTCCGTACATGCGAAAGGAAAACTGCATTGTGATAAGCGGGGAGCTGGATCACTATCTGGAACGGAAAAAATTAAAAAAATTCTGCAAAAAACATGAGGTTTTATGGTATTGTTTTCCGGATGTCGGACACAGTATGGAACATGAAAAAATCAAAGATACCCTGAAAACCATGAAGAAGATCATGAAGATCGTAGAGAATTATGTATGATACCAGGGGCAAAAGGTCAAAATCCACATGAGCTTGCTCATAAGTTGATAGGTTTTGACCTCAACACCATATTTTAAAAGTACAATCTGGAGGAAACAGTATGAAAAAATATGACGTAATCATTATCGGAGCAGGTCCGGGAGGCATTTTTTCCGCGTACGAGCTTCTGAAAAATAACGAAAATCTGGAGATCGCCATTTTTGAGGAAGGACATGCACTGGAAAAAAGAAAATGTCCGATTGACGGCAAGAAGATCAAAAGCTGCATTCACTGCAAGAGCTGTTCGATCATGAGCGGATTCGGCGGTGCGGGAGCATTTTCCGATGGTAAATATAATATTACCAATGATTTTGGCGGCACACTTTATGAATACATCGGCAAAGAGAAAGCTCTGGAGCTGATGCAGTATGTCGATGAGATTAACATGGAGTACGGCGGTGAAGGCACCAGACTGTATTCAACAGCCGGAACGAAATTCAAAAAACTTTGTCTGCAGAACCGTCTGCAGCTTTTGAATGCATCCGTAAGACATCTGGGAACCGATGTCAATTACATTGTGCTGCAGAATATGTATGCATGGCTCAAAGACCGGGCAGATTTTTATTTTGACACGCCGGTGCAGCATATCGAAAAGAGGGAAGATGGCTATCAGGTCATCTGTGAAGAGGAAAATTATGCATGCGGAAAATGTGTGGTTTCTGTCGGACGAAGCGGAAGCAAATGGATGGAAAAGGTCTGTGAAGAGATGAGCATCCCGACCAGTTCCAACCGTGTGGACTTAGGTGTCCGTGTGGAGCTTCCGGCTGTGATCTTTTCCCATCTGACCGATGAGCTTTACGAGAGCAAGATTGTTTACCGTACAAAACAGTTCGAGGACAATGTGCGTACGTTCTGCATGAATCCATATGGCATCGTGGTAAGTGAAAATACAAACGGCATCGTGACCGTAAACGGACACAGCTACGAAGATCCGACCAAACAGACCGAAAATACCAACTTCGCACTGCTTGTATCCAAGCATTTTTCCGAGCCGTTCAAGGACAGCAACGGATACGGCGAGAGCATTGCCAGACTTTCCAATATGCTCGGCGGCGGTGTTATGGTCCAGCGGTTCGGTGATCTGGTACGCGGAAGAAGAAGTACCGTCAAGAGAGTGGAAGAGGGCATTGTAAGACCGACACTTTCCGCAACACCGGGAGATTTAAGTCTGGTGCTGCCGAAGCGTATCCTGGATGGCATCATTGAGATGATCTATGCACTGGATAAGATCGCACCGGGAACGGCAAACGATGACACGCTGCTCTATGGTGTGGAAGTGAAATTTTATAATATGGAAGTACAGCTTGATGAGCATCTTGAAAGTATCCACAAAGGTCTCTATATCATCGGAGACGGCAGTGGGGTGACACATTCCCTTTCCCATGCATCCGCAAGCGGAGTTTACGTGGCAAGAGAGATTCTTGAATCCATGAGGAAGTAGCTGTTTATGCAGTAAATATGCGGATTCCGAATGTTTACAGGCACTCGTTTCGTGCAGAACGAAGCGGAGCATAGATTGCGGGAGTTACTTTGCAACGGAGCAATTCGCAGGCATCATGTGATCATAGGAACGGGAAAAGGAAAAGCAGTCAGGAAATGTATTGGAAACTAGAGGAATCACTGCATTACAGAAAACATTTTTAGAAAAATAAAAATTATAAACAATCCATAAACAAAAGATTAAAAAAACATTGACATTGTTCAAATTTACTGCTATAGTAGAGATGCAATTAAAGAATTTGGTAGTTATGACAGGATTGTTACTGGTGATGCAGGCAAGACCCAAAGTTTCAGAGGAGAAGGATTCTGGATTCTTTGGGTCTTTTTGTTTGGGAGACACGTTATTACTATGAAAATCATCAAAGTTATTAATAACAATGTAGTAAGTGCTTTGGACAAAGACGCCGAGGAAGTCGTCATCATGGGAAAAGGTATCGGTTTCCATGCAAAGCCGGGACAGATTGTGAATGAGGAGCAGATTGAGAAGACGTTCCGACTGGAGGATAAGAAGTCAGCCGGGCAGTTCGCCAGGCTGGTGGAGAGGCTTCCGGTGGAATATCTCAAGTTATCCGACCAGATTATCACTTATGCCAAGAACAATATCGGGCTGAAGTTACACCAGAGTATTTATCTGACTCTGACAGATCATATCAGTTTCGCAATTGAACGGTATAAGAAAGGAATGCAGTTTGACAACCCGCTCAAGGTTGAGGTGAAGACCTTTTATCCGATCGAGTTTGGCGTTGGAAAGTATGCAATCCGCAAGGTCAGGGAGAAGCTTGATGTGGAGTTGAATGAGGATGAGGCCGCATCCGTCGCACTTCATATCGTAAATGCGGAATATGACACCGGTGTACGCAATACGATGAACATCACCTGTCTCATTCGCGACGTGGTCAATATCGTCAGTGAATATCTGAATATTGAACTGCAGGAAGAAAGCCTTCATTACGCCAGATTCATCACTCATCTGAAATTTCTTGGACAGCGCATTTTTACGGGGCAGATGCTCGGGGATGATGATAACGGTTTCGGAAAAGTGATCGCCGGAATGTACCCGGTTGAATATGCGTGCAGCGAGAAGATTGCGCATTATATAAAAATGCGCTATGATCACGAAATTACAGATGAGGAGACGGCTTATCTGGCCGTACATATCCGCAGAATCCAGCCGGAAAAAGAGCTGGAGGAGGATTCTCATTAAGTAAGAGAAGGAGGAAAAAAGTAATTATGATGAAATTCTTACAGAAATTAGGTAAAGCTTTGATGTTACCTGTTGCTTGCCTTCCTATCTGTGGTATCCTGATGGGTCTTGGATATGCTCTTTGCCCATCTACCATGCAGGGTGGTGACGTAGTAGGTATTGTACAGCAGATTGGTTTCTATTTAGTGAAAGCAGGTGGAGCCCTGATCGATAACATGGCTATCCTGTTTGCAATCGGTATCGGTGTTGGTATGTCCGAAGACAACGACGGTACAGGTGGACTTGCAGCTCTGGCTTCTTGGCTGATGCTGACAACTCTGCTGTCTGTAGGTGCTGTATCTGTTATCAAAACTCTTGAAGAAGGTACAACTGCTTACATTGCATTCAGCAAAATTGCGAACCCGTTCATCGGTATCATCGCCGGTGTGATCGGTTCTTCCTGCTACAATAAATTCAAAGGAACAAAGCTGCCGGATTGGCTGTCATTCTTCAGCGGCAAACGTTGCGTAGCTATCGTAGCAGGTGTTGTTTCTATCGTTGTATCCGTAATTCTGCTGTTCGTATGGCCGGTACTGTTTGGCGTTCTGGTTGCACTGGGCGAAGGTATCGAAAAGATGGGAGCTGTAGGTGCTGGTATCTACGCATTCTTCAACCGTCTGCTGATCCCGTTCGGTCTGCATCACGCACTGAACAACGTATTCTGGTTTGATACGATCGGACTCGGTGATCTGTCCAACTTCTGGGCGGGCAAGACATCGGCGGATGTATCATGGGATCTCGGTATGTATATGTCCGGGTTCTTCCCGTGTATGATGTTTGGTATTCCGGGTGCGGCACTTGCCATGGTTCGCACGGCAAAGAGCAATAAGAAAAAGATCGCAATCGGATTGGTTGGTTCTGCAGCACTTTGTTCATTCATCTGTGGCGTTACTGAGCCGTTCGAGTTCGGATTCATGTTCCTTGCTCCGGCACTCTATGTAGTATATGCATTATTATACGGTATTTTTACCTTTATCACGGTTCTGGTAGGCTTCCGCGCAGGCTTCAGCTTTTCTGCAGGTGCAACCGACCTGATCTTTTCCGCTTCCCTTCCGGCGGCAAAGAACACCTGGATGATTCTTCCGCTCGGAATCGCAGCATTTGTCGTATTCTATGTTGTATTCCTTTTTGCCATCAAGAAATTTGATCTGAAGACTCCGGGAAGAGAAGACGATGACGATCTTGAGGCAGAGAAGAATATCGAGCTTGCAAATGATGACTATACTGCTATTGCCGCAAAGATCCTTGAAGGCTGTGGCGGAAAAGAGAACATCACAAGTATCGATAACTGCATCACAAGACTGAGACTTGAGGTTAAGGATATTACAGCTGTAAATGATAAGGTGATCAAATCTGCAGGTGTTGCAGGCGTGATCAAACCTGGAAAAACTTCTGTACAGGTTATCATCGGAACCAAGGTTCAGTTTGTTGCAGATGCATTTTCTGAGCTTTGTAAATAATGGCTTTTTTGGAGTCAGGTATTTGCTAAAATAATTATGGGGCAGCAGCAGAATTGTGAAAACGGTTCTGCTGCTGTTTTTTTGTATACCTTATATTGACCGATACTTTCAAAAAGCGTACAATGTTACTTCGATAAAAAGCAATAGGTCAGTGCATTTACGATTGCAATATTTCTACAGGGGGAATGAAGTTAATGAAATCCTGCGTATTTCACAAAAAATATCTTTTAGCCGGTATATATATTATTTTTGTTCTGTTTACCTGCTGTAATTCCCGATTTTATCATACACCGCTGGCAAAAATATGTTCTGTAACAGAAAAACAGACTCTGAGCAGAGAAGGAACCAGAGGCTCAAAAGAATATTACTATACTCAGAAGATTACAGCACGGATATTAAACGGTTCGCATAAAGGGGAAAAAATAACGGTCTCTAATGAATATACATCTTCTCAGGTTCAGACCAAGAAATATCATAAAGGAGACACCGTTCTTTTAAGCGGTTCAAAGGAAAGCCCCGGAAAAACGATACGCTCTGTAAAAAGGGATGGGTATCTGGCCTTATTGGCAGGAGGATTATTTTTTCTTCTGATCTGCATTACAGGAAAGCAGGGATTTTACACGATAATATCACTGATACTGAATACGGTCATATTTGCGTATGGATTTCAGGCTTTTACAGAGGGGAAAAATATTTTAAATATCTGTAATGTCATCGCAGTTCTTTTTTCACTGACTACATTGATCTGCTTAAATGGAATTCACAGAAAAACATTTTCCTCAGTTCTTTCGACACTGTGTGTTCTGTTTCTGATCATGGCATTGTTTGAATTTTCTATTTATATGTACGGAGATCTGGATTATTCCAATCTGGAATATCTTGGAAGTACAGGCAATTCAGCAGATATATTCTGGGCAGATATTATGCTGACAGGACTTGGTGCAATTATGGATGTGACGGTGACGATCAGCGCAGCAGTAGGAGAGATCGTGCGGAAAAATCCATCGGTTTCTCTGAGAAGACTGATACATTCCGGTCGTGAGATCGGATATGATATTATGGGAACCATGATAAATGTACTGCTGTTTGTTCTGGCAAGCGGCATGATTCCCATGTTCATACTTAAGATGAATAATGATATAAGCTTTGTAACGATCGTGAGATACCACATTCCATATGATATCTGTCGTTTTCTGATAGAAAGTATTGGAATTGTACTGGCAATACCGGTATCTGTTTTTATTGCTTCAGTGATTATGAAAATACCATCACGGAAAAGGGGTGTCAGAGAATGATCATTTTTCTTGCATTGATTTTAATTTTTCTGGTGATCTTGATTGGCGGAGAGCGTGGAGCCATGTCAATTATGACATTGGCGGGGAATATTGTAATTTTGTTTTTTTCAATTATGCTGATGTCTGCCGGTTTTCCTGTACTGCTCCTGATATTGGTGGCAGGTGCAGGTGTCTGTTATATTTCTCTGTTTTATCAGAACGGAAATAATCCAAAGACGCGGGCGGCTTTTCTGGCTACACTGCTGGTAATGTTACTTTTGTTTATTCCTATTTATATTATTACATGGAGATCAGGAAGTTACGGGTTAAATGAGCTGCAGATTTCGGAAGACGATTTTATGTATTATTACAGTACGGACCTTCATATTAACATGCTTCATGTAGGAATATTTGTAACTGTTTTCAGTACTCTTGGGGCTGTTATCGATACAGCATTATCTGTAACATCTTCTGTATATGAAGTCTGGACTCATAAAAACGGTCTGACAGCGAAAGAACTTACAGCTTCCGGCTATCAGGTTGGGAAAGAAATTATCGGTACAACGGTAAATACGCTGCTGTTTGCTTATCTTGGAGGAACTATTTTATTGTTTTCATACATTCAGACACAGCAATATACCCTGGAGATCATTCTTAATTCCCAGTTCCTATTCCAGGATGTTGCAGTCATGCTATCTGGTGCGGTAGCCTGCCTTATTACCGTCCCGGTATCGATCAGATGTATTATTCGACAGATTCACCGTACTGATTCGGAAGAAAAATCTGAAGTTATATAATAGCGTTAAAAAACAGTCAGATCTGTGGAGAAGAATGTGAAGGGAAAATGTGAAGAGGTTGAATGAAAAAGTAACTGCCACCATGTACGGGAAATGTGAAATTAGCGCTCACCTCTTGTTATTGTGACGTTGGTTTTGTCTAGTTTCATAGAAGCCCGTAAGTCCCTGTTTGCAAGGGATTCACGGATTTTAAGAAATTGTAGTTGTTCATCAAAAATCATCATTTTTCAGAAATTTGGTGTCAAAATTGGCGTCAGATAGCACACCAGAGAGAAAAATTAAATATTTTTATAGACTATATTTTTTGCGTTCCTTTTCTATTTTTAGACGTTCTTCATAGAGCGTCTTTTTTCATACCCAAAATCGAAAGGAGAAACGAGAAATATGAATAAGCTAGTAAAGCGATTGCTGACAGGGACGCTTGCTCTTGCAACGATTCTTACCGCATTACCTGTAACTGCGGTTCATGCTTCCGGCAATCAATACTGGATGGAGTCAGCAGAACGTGTCGGTTACATTGAACAAATTATGAATGACGGTTCTATTAAATCCACGTTCCATAACCTGTATTCCGATGTACAGAGAGCCGATGATGTTGTCGTGGTACTTCCTGCCAAAGCTGGCGAAAAACATTTCTTGCCGGAGCAGAAAGTAAAACTTATCAATCCTGTTGTGGATACAGTGGCAAATGCAAATTATCGTGGCGCAGATGTGGACTGGTATGTAAAGGCAGATGATATTGTATTAAAGAGTAAGGAAAATCATAACATAGATAGTCCGCAAAATCGTTTGCCACAAGGACAGCCGAAGAAATAAATTGTTATAGTTTTTGTGTTGAAACTACAGTATAATTAGCCAATAGAGCCGTATTTAAGCTATGTAAAACAATTTTGACAAGAGAAAAAAGGCTTTGTCGAAGATATTGGCTAGACATTTGGAAGTTCATATATGACAATGTCATCGAAAGGAGCAATCGGAATATGGAAATAGGGAAAAAACTAAAAAATGCACGAGTACAGTCTGGAATGACACAAGAAAATGTTGCAGAAAAAATCAATGTATCAAGGCAGACAATTTCAAATTGGGAAA
>ENA-ORTN01002439-ORTN01002439.1-human-gut-metagenome-genome-assembly--contig:-NODE-2439-length-15140-cov-7.162479_pt1 | contig 15140 bp, 14 predicted proteins | sample MGYA00242070_ERZ509189 | MGnify/ENA primary metagenome ERZ509189 (study PRJEB26280, sample SAMEA2338821) | human gut metagenome | biome: human gut; feature: human-associated habitat; material: faeces...
CGGGATTCTTACTACATTTTTAATTGGGATTGCGAACGTGTTTCGCAATTACCTAATATAAAAATTACGGAAAGGAGCTTTCACCATGAATTATAGTAAAGAATTAAAGGATGCACTTCTCAGAAGAATGCTTCCGCCTAACAATGAATCCATCACAAAAATATCAAAGGAAGAAGGCATCTCCGAGCAGACCTTACGAAACTGGCGTGACAAAGCCAGAAGAGACGGCTATGCTGCACCGGGAACTGATGCCCTTCCAGACGATTGGAGTACGCAAGACAAATTCCTTGTTGTTGTGGAAACTACAAGCATGAATGAAACGGAGCTTGCAGAGTATGCTCGCAAAAAAGAACTTTATGTAGAGCAGATCAAATCCTGGAAAGATGCCTGCCTCAATGCCAACGGAGGTGTTGCCAAAGAAACAGCCCGTCTCAACCGCGAACTAAAGGATTCTGAAAAGGAACGCAAAAAGCTTGAGAAGGAACTACAGCGGAAAGAAAAAGCACTTGCAGAAGCTGCAGCATTATTAGTGCTGTCAAAAAAAGCAAATGCGATCTGGGGGGAGCCAGAGGGCGAATGATTAGCAAGACTTTAAAGTATCGACGGGACTACCAGCCGAAAGGGTTTGCAACGCTGCTGGAGGCACGCGAGTGGGTAAGCCTGTTTGTTCAGTGGTACAACTATGAGCATCACCACAGTGGGCTAAAGTTTCTTACTCCTGATCAGCGAAGAAGCGGTAAATCGCAGGAAATCCTTGAAAAGCGACATCAGGTTTATGAAGCTGCAAAAGAGAAATACCCGGAGCGTTGGAACAGTAGTGCGTAAAGCCTAGGAATGTAAAGGTTTCTAGTTTCATTCCTTGGGTGCGGACGTAATCTTGAACCTGAATTAAACAATCCAAGACTGCGCCTGTACTCCATTGGATTCAAACCGCCAACGATTTGATCCATTTACTCTTCTTCCTGTCTACAGATACTTTGCATACTGTGGTTCTTTTTCTCTAATATAGCATCTCTTAAAACCTGCAAATCTAGACTCTTTTCTAATTAGCGCTTGCAACTTTTTCAAAGCAAATATCGACTTAGGCTTCTGGGCCAATTCATCTAATGTATCATACAGCTTATTCATTTCTTTATTTAATTCATTAAAGCGATACTCACTTTTATAGACTCTCATTCCACTATTTTTTAGGTTAAAAACCTCATCCACCAATTCCGATGTCATTTGTGCATCATAATCCATTGAGTTCACTGCTTTAATATCTGTTTTCCCGCCTTGCAATCGAAAATAAATCCTTTCCTCAGGATCTGAATTACAGCAGTCAATAATACAGTCATCATACTTTCTTTGATTCTTGACGTTATTACAATGGCTACATGACCAGAACAAATTATTCCAATCAAATTTGCGCTCAATATCCTTTCCGCCAAAATGTGGTCGTAAATGTTCTACCTGTGGATCTTGCAATTTATCAAGTTCGCAAATGTAACACTTATTGTTAAAATCTTTAGCCAATCGCTCTATTACATCTGCTTCTCTATAACTTCCCTTTACTTTTTTCTTTTCTATAGCCAGAGACTGTGGTGCAGGGAAGCTTCGCTTTATTTTAACCATACTACCCCTCTCTTGCTCTTAGCTGTGTCTTTAATTCCTGATATTCTGTAGTAAGCTTCAATGCCAGATAGTCAGGTATCTCGTCCAGATACATTTCCAAATCTGCAATCTGTTCATAATCATCAACATCAAGCTGTGGCTTAGTTGCAAGTACCTTGTATTTCTCAAACTTTTCCTTTAACTCATCAGACAATTCATCGGCATTAAAATATCCTTCAACAATTCCACTATACGGCACATCTGATAACCCCTGCTCTACAAGTAAGTGTTTTTCCAAATCATAAATCACAACATCATCCAAACTGTTAAGTATAAACGGGGAATGACTGGATACAATAAATTGGATATTTGGAAATACTGTGGTAAGCAACTTCATGATATTTTTCTGTAATTCAAGGTGTAAATGCGTTTCGATTTCATCAATCAACACAATGCCTGAAACAGAAAAATCAAAAGTTCGATTCAGTTGCTTTTCCATACGAAGAATCAGATCGACTACAATATCGAGAATTGCCGCATATCCACTTGAAAGTGTATTAAAATCAAATGGTTCGCGTCCGTTCATCTCAATTGAAAACTGAAAAGTTTCTTCATCAAAAACTAGTTTAACCGATTCGTCGTCAAAAATTTGCTTTAAAAGCCATTCGAACTTCTCAAACCATATGGCAATTGTCTGTGCTTTATCCGTCTTTCCACCAGAAATTGCCAATGCCTGCGTCATCTTTAAATCGAGTAAATACTTTATAAACTCAGTTCTCGGCATCTCATCAATCGCATAGCCCACTTTCAGTTGAACCTTCTCAACATGCTTTGGCTGAACCGATGTAAAAATACGATCCGCTTTATAATAAGCTACTACAAAGTTTCCTGCTTCAAATTGTTTTCTAATCTCTGTAAAAGAGATATTGAAATCCAACCATACACCAGCTGTAGAATCCTGATATTCCTTAACCCAATACTCTAAATCACTTTCACTTTGTTTCAGGTCTCTCTCATATTGCTTTTCACGATAATATTGAATTCCTTTCTTCGTATTCTTTACATATTCAGCAATCTCCTCTGGATCTTCTCCTTTCGTGATTGAATTTAAGAATGTAGCAGTCGCATTAAGAACGCTTGTCTTGCCACTACCATTTTTTCCAGTAAATATAACATGCTTACAATTTTCCTTGCAAACAGGCACATTTATATCTTTTAAATGTCGAACTTTATTTATCTTTATATTCTCTATAAAAGCTTGCTGCATACTATATAACCTCCGTTTTATGGAATAAAAATAAACCCAACCATTCAATATAAGACTGACGGTCTATTTTTATTTTTTCAAAACCGGCTTTTTAGGCGGTTTATTTGCTATGCCCTTTATTTCTTTGCTACCTTTTACTTGTTTCATATCCTTAGCTCCATTGCTCTTTCACAACATCAATAATTCTTTCCATAAAAACCTCCTCTCTACAAATATAAAAAACTGCCCATGGTGGCTCCTTACCTGTTGCCGACTCATGGCATATAGGCTCAAACAAAACCTAAATTACACGGTTCACATTTAACCGTATATATACTATATTATCTTTTTCAATTGCTTTCAATAGAAATATTGGCCAAAAAGACCGCTTCCACCGTGCTTTCACACAGCTTCTGCGGTCTTTTTCTTATGTTGTCTTAATCATGCAGCGCATCGTCTTTTCCGACTACAATCCACACATCATATGTCTCATACTCTGTCTGATCTTTTGCTGCTTTTATGTTGTTCTTGCTTTCTGGATCACTTTCTTCCAGACTGCCTTCACGGTACTCTGCATTTGGGAAGCAGTCATATACACCTTCTGGTGCATCGCTGCCTTCTGCCACATATACTACAGTGCGGTCGCCTACGCTTCCCTTATAATCTGCTATGACAATGTTGGCAACACCCTTCATCTGCAAAAAGCGCTTCCAGTAGGAGGCTACGCCTGACTTTCCTGTGCCATTTAACACAATCACACGATCACCTTCAGCAATTGCTTCTTTTGTCTGTGATTCTGACTCGCTTTCTGCCTGCATACTTACTTCGGCAGATGTCTCTGTCTGTGTCGAAGTTTCGCTCTCTGACTCAGTCTCAGACTCTGTCTGTATTTCAGTCTGAACATCTGACATACTGCTATCTGCTTCGCTTTCTGTCTCGCTCTCTGGCTCTTCGAATATTGTGACTTCCACAAAGTCCTTAGTAGCCATTTCCTTACTTTCTAACTCTTTTATGTACTCCTGACGTTCCTTTGCCTGTGAACGGGAATAATAGAACAAATATCCCATTCCGCAAAGCAGTACCAGTACGACCAGTACATACAAAAACGCATGCATGCCTGAATTTTCTCGCTTACGTCGTCTGTTGCCTGCCATCACAAAACTCCTTTGTCAGTCAAATTATTTGCTCTCCTTAGCTGCTGCAGATGTTTCTTCTTCGGTTGCTTCCTCTGTTGCAGCCTCAGATGTCTCAGCCTCGGTTGCTTCCTCAGAAGTTTCCTCTTCCTCGTCTACAACAGTGATATCCTCATCCGGGATAACCTTTGTCATAACAACAAACGGTCCAAGGTTCTCAAAGGTAACAGTGATCTCACCAGTCTTCTCGTCGAACTTATCAAGCTCAAGATACTTCATTTCCTTGGTTTCCTGATCGATGGTCATAAGAGCAAGATCTTCCTCGTCCATACCAACAGTCAGCTCACAAGTAAACTTAACCTGTACGTGTCCATCCATATCGTAGGAAATTGCATCCAGATCCTCGATTGCCAGATCAACAAAGGAAGTCAGTGCCTCGTACTGCTGCGGCAGAATTACGTTATCTTTATTTGTAACCTGCGGCTGTACCTCAAACTCACCCTTTGTAGCGATGGTGAACGGTCCTACATGGTTGAATGTACCAGTGATTGTTCCAGTCTCAGCGTCAAACTGATCCGGCTCGATAAAGGAAATAGTTCCGTCATCTGGGTTTGTGGTAACAAATAAAAGATCTTCTGCATTCATATCCTTCAGTGCATCAATAGTCATGGTCAGCTTAAACTCACCAGTCTCCTTAATCTGAAGTGCCTTAGAATCATCAACAAGCATATCTGCCATTGCAAACATTGCCTTGTAATCATTTAAGTTTATCTCAGTACCATTGTTTGTTACAGCAGTCTCTTCCTCTGCATCTTCTGCGTCAGTCTCAGCTTCGCTTACTGCTTCAGTTTCGCTTTCACTCTCGGCTTCGCTTACTGCCTCAGTTTCAGTCTCAGTTTCTGTTTCTGTCTCAACTTCACTCTCAGACTCAGCTTCTGTCTCAGCCTTAACACCCGCATCTGCCAGTGCTTCCTTTAAATCCTTTACAAAATCAGCAAGTGACTTAGCTGTAGATACGTATGTCTTCTCTTCTCCATCTTTGCTAATGTGGATCTCGAATGTACCAAACTTCTCGTTGAATGCCTTTACAGCAGTCTCAACATCCTTATTCTCATACTCAACGCGGCCCTGATCTTTAACAACAATGGTCTCACCCTCTGCCAGTTCCGGTGCCTCTGCCTGTACGTCTGAAAGCTTCAGCTGCAAGCTGTTGTTTACCTCCATAACAGAAGTCAGTTTCTCTTCATCATTGAAATTCTCAACAACATCTGCTACCTCATTATCCTTATACAGATCTGGGGTAACTTCCTTAATAACGAGCTTTGCGCCATCTTTCAGGTCAAGTGTTCCATCTTCCACCACTGGATCCTTAGGGCCAGATGTGCCGATACTCGGAGCAGCCATTGCCTGTGCGGTTGGCACAGCAGCTAATGCAATTGCGCAGAAACCTGCAGTCAGTTTTTTCATAGTAATCTCCTTCCTCACTATGTTTTATGAACACTAGTGGTGCGCCCACTATGGTGGGTTTCAATATTATTTTTTATACTTCCCTGTAGAAAAGTTTTATTATCAATTCCTGAAGTGCATCCTCATCATAGTAGAACTCATCGTGAAGTTCTCCAAGCTGATCATCGCCTTCCAGTATATAGTAGCTGTCTGGCGTAAGGCTTGTCTGGCTGAATGCATCTGCCAGGGATAGATATCTGTTTTTAGTAATGTCGGTCTGCATCCAGTCGCTGCTTTCTTCTAGCTTGTCCCATACCTGCGTTGAATTTTCCTTTACTAATTTGCCAAACGAATCCATAAACGACAAGACAAAACTTTTTTGTCTCTCAATACGTCCTTCGTTACTAAAGTCAACTTCAGTATCTCTTTGCTGCACGTAGGCACGCACATTGGATTCGTCCAGTGTAACGATACTGCCTGCTGTCAGCTCTGGGTATTTAGATGCCAGATCGTCATTTGGCACGGTAACTGTAACACCGCCTACCAGATCATTTATCATTGCGATTGAGTTCAGGTTTGATACGATGTATCCGCTTATCGGAAGCCCTCCTATAAGACTGCTTACAGCTGTCTTTAAATTTTCACAGCTGGCCTTGCCGCCATCTCCATTAGCATAGGCGTAGCCAATATGTGTTACATAAGTGCCAAGATCATTTCCATTTCTGCTGAAACGGTGAACCTCTGTCATCGTATCGCGGTTGATTGCAACAACTGATATCTTCTTACTTACTTCGTCTAGCACGATAAGCATGATGCTGTCTGCTCTTGCTTTGTCACCATAAGTTGCTGTCTGCTTTAGCTCATCGTAAGTATCAAGACCTGCATAGAGAAGTGTCGTTACACGGTTGTTGTACTGATACTTTTTACCGTTGTACTCAGTATAACGGTATCCGGCACCTACGTCAATAGAATTTGAACCTGAAACATGATAACTTTTCTGGCGGTCGAGCTTTTGTTTTACTGCAAAGCCAAGTAGACACACTACAAAAGCGACTGCAAGTGTGCACACGAACATCGTCATACGTTTTTGTTTCCTGCGGCTGCTGCTGCGATGATGTCTATGACCATTTCTTTGTCTACTCATGCCTTTTTACTTCACTTCTTCTTTTTCTTCTTTTTGCCTTTGCTATCTGGCTCCTGACCATAGCCGTAACCGTAACCATAGCCATATCCATAACCGTAGCCATATCCATAACCGTTTGGATCAGCGCCTACCTTATTTAATACGGCTCCTATTACCTTAACTCCGGCATAGTCAAGCTGCTTTTTCATACGAACTGCCTCTGTGCGCTCTGTAACTGCCTGCTCTAAGACTATTACTGTTCCATCACAGCGCTTGCTGACGATTGCACCATCGATAACGGCATTGATCGGAGGTGTATCGACAATAACATAGTCGTAGGACTGCTTTAATGCATCTAACAGTTCACCAAATAAATCGTCAGTTAAAAGCTCACTTGGATTTGGTGCAACAGCACCTGTAAAAATCATGTCCATGTAAGGATTATCTGTCTGGTAAACGATATCTTCTAAACGACAGTTTCCGCAAAGGTATTCTGTCAGTCCGACAACCTGCTCATTAATCTGGTAACGGCGAAGTGTCTTTGATTTACGGATATCACAGTCTACATATACTGTTGTCTTATTAAGTGCTGCAAGGCTCTTTGCTAACTGCACTGCTACGGAAGATTTACCTTCCTCTTTGCGTGAGCTGGTGATGGAGATTACCTTAATTCCATTTCCACTCAGCTGAATATTTCCACGAAGGATGTTGATGGCCTCCTGTGCTGAATATGGAAGATCTGCAATCTGAGGATATACTGTAATGTTGCGTGCAGTACCTCCAAGCTTTTGTACGGAATCGATCATTTTCTCTCCTCCTTTCCAAAATTCTTTGCATATGGAATACTAGAAAGAAGCGGAACTCCAAGATAACGCTCAACATCGTCTTCGGATTTAATTGTGGTATCCATAAGCATACGTACAATTAAGATACCTGCTGCCAGTACAAATCCAAGCATAGCACCGAGTACGATGTACTTCGCCATGGATGGCTTCTGTGTAACTACGGCACGAACAACGGACTCATCGATGACAGACGGCATACCGTTTCCTACAATCTGATTGATCTGCTCAACACTTACGTTTAACAGGGAGTTTGCAATGTTGCGGCTCATCTCCGGATCCATTGTTGTTACGCTAATGCTGATAACGTGGCTGGAATCTGGGTTTGTAACACCAACAAGATCTCCTAACTGCTTGTAGTCCATATCCAGTCCCAGCTCGTCGATTACACGTTCCAAAACGGTACGGCTCTTGATTATGTACGCATAGTCCTCTGTCAGCGCTGAGCTTAACTGCAGCTCGGAAAATGACAGAAGGGATTCGCTGCTGGTAATATAAAGACTTGCCTCTGCGCGGTAAGTTGTCTCAAGCAGAAACGTACAGTAGGCACCACCAAGAACGGAGCCTGCTAAAATTGCCACAAATAATAGCTTCCATTTGTGAAGCAGCAGGTGGAATACCTCTACTAAATCAATCACGTCCTGCGGCTGCGGCTGTGAACGGCTGACTTTCTTTTCCATCTCCATAGATGAAATCTCTCCTTTTTACTAAATTTAATTGGTTCAATAGATTGACATTTGTAAACAAAACTTAGGAGACAGTATGTTGAACACTGTCCCCTTGCGATTGACACTCACCATTGTCCCTTATTTTATTATGCTACTTTTCGCATTTTCTGTCAATAATGTTTTTCGGCAATCTATAACGTTTTTCCTTAAAATTTACCATAAATCGGCCAGATCATAAATCAGCTTTTCTGTCTTGTCCCATCCAAGGCATGGATCGGTGATGGATTTTCCATAGCAGTGCTCTTCTACCTTCTGGCTGCCGTCCTCTAAATAGCTTTCGATCATGAGTCCCTTTACAAACTTATGAAGATCTGGTGATATGTGGCAGCTATGCATAACGTCTTTGCTGATTCGAATCTGCTCTTCGTACTGCTTGCCGGAGTTTGAATGGTTTGTATCGATGATTACTCCCATGTTTGACAGATTTCTCTTTTGATACTGCTCGTAGAGATTTCTGATATCCTCATAGTGATAATTTGGCATGTTGTTTCCAAATTTGTCTACGTAGCCGCGAAGGATTGCATGGGTGTATGGATTGCCGTGGCTCTTTACTTCCCAGCCTCTGTAGAGGAATGTGTGGCTGTTTTGTGCTGCCACGATGGAATTTAACATGACGCTGATGTCACCGCCTGTCGGATTTTTCATGCCGACAGGAATCTCAAGTCCTGATGCTGTAAGACGATGCTGTTGGTTTTCTACTGAACGTGCACCTACGGCAACATATGAAAGAAGATCTGACAGATAACGATGGTTTTCCGGGTAAAGCATTTCGTCTGCACATGTAAAGCCTGTCTCTTCGATTGCGCGCTTATGCAGCTCTCGGATTGAGATGATGCCCTTTAGCATATCTTCCTTTTTCTCCGGATCTGGCTGATGAAGCATGCCCTTGTAACCTGTACCTACTGTACGCGGCTTATTTGTGTAGATACGCGGGATAATAAATATCTTATCCTTTACCTTTTCCTGTACTTTTACTAAACGTCCAATATATTCTAATACGGCGTCTTCTCTGTCGGCGGAGCATGGTCCAATGACAAGCAGCAGCTTATCGTTCTTGCCTTCGAAGATGGCGCGGATCTCTGCGTCTCTTTCTGCTTTGATTTTCTGGATTTTATCGCTGGCAGGAAATTCTTCCTTTAACTCCTTTGGAGTCGGAAGCTTTCTGTAAAATTCCATATTCATAGTGGTGGTCTCCTTTTTGGGTCTGATTGAGTGCTTAATTTTACCTTACACTCTGACCTTACTTTACCTTTTTAGTCTTGCTTTTGCGCGTTGGCGCTTTCAAGTACTAAAGTATAGCACAATTTGGGATGATTGGCAAGCATCTTTTTTAACTATTTTAGTTCTTGTAATTTTATTTCATAAGCTGTTGATTCTATTTTATTTCTGTAACAAATTTTTCAAATAATTCTCATAATCTCTAGCTGACTGCACATGAATACTCTCATAATAGTACTGATTTCCATTTGCATCTTTTTGCCTAAGAAAACGAGATAATGCGCTTTCAACTTTTTTGAATATATTGTCTTTTGAAGTTGGCTTTCCTGCCAAATCTGCTAATGTATCTTCCATATAGTCGATTTCATCCTCATCAATTATGACCCACAAATCAACCAATACGCGGTCTATATCACTTTGACACATTGGAAGAATCTGCTTTTCCAATGTCATATAGCTGTCTGCCGCCTTCATCTGAAGAGAATTTATCAATCCTATGGTCTCAGTCTCTTGATTTTTAAAGAATAGATTCCAATAATCATTACAAAATGCATTTGTCTTATCGCATTTAGCTTTTTCCTTGTCCATCGTATTCTTCGTGATTTTCTTTTTAAAACCCGATTTGAATTCGACAAATTGAATATGCTTTTTTGAAAACGCTAATGCATCTGCAGACGTTGGCACACCATTTGATCTTTTTGCGTAAATTTTCTTTGTTATCTTATCAAAATTATACATCTGCTTATCGGATGTTACCAATGCATTCCCATTTTTTTGTTCTTTTGACAGTTCGGTTATGCTCTCCAAATATTGATTCCAGTTTTCATCTGCGTAATTTTTAACATCTTGTGCTGCCATACTTATTCCTCTTCATCTTCCCCATCTGCCTCACTATCTGTATCCTCTTCATCATGATACATATAATAATTGCGAAGCATTTTGACCTCAGAAAGGTATTTAAGAAAATCTTCATAGATCTTTCCCATATCATCATCCATGCAATTATACTGAACAAACCCATCTTCTAGTATCTCAGTCTGATAAAAGTTGCTCTTCTCTTCCAATTTGTATTTACGCATATAGGCATCTAGTGCTAATACAAAATTGGGGCTATGAGTTGTCAACAATACATTCACGCCAAGTTCTTTCACTAACAGTGCAATTACTTCTGCAAAAGCATTTTGCCACTTTGGATGAAGATGGGCTTCTGGCTCATCCAAAATCAACATTGTAGACTCATCAAGTTCTCCTTTGTCCAACAAAATTTTTATAATAGAGAACATTTTTGATCCAGTTGCTAGGTTTGACACCTGTAATTTCATTCCATTCTGAACATAATAACGGCCTTCTGAGGACAAATCAAAGGTTCCCGGAAGAATCTCATCAATTTTCTTGCGAATGTTTTTTAGTTTGTCGTTTAATATGGTCTGTTCAAAAATTGACTGCTGTTTATTTTGTGTCAATGTCAATCGCAATTTATCATTATGAGATAAAATATGTCCTGAATTAAGAAAACTTTCCTCGCTGTCGAAAGCAAATAACTGATTCAGTTTTTGATCTCTCTCTAAATTATCTAAAATAAATGGATCATCCACCAAATACACTTTCTTGTATTGGCCAGCCATAAATTTATTGTTATTTTCATCTACCAGATTATTATTTTCAATCGTAAGAGAAAAATAAACTTTATCTCCATCTGTCAGTGAAATGATAGATGAACCGTTCTGCCCTCTAACCGGCTGAATCTGTCCCGCAAATTCTTTTCGAAGCGTTTGATTGATACTTTCTTTTGTATAAACAATTTGCTGAGGGTCTCTTTTTATGGTTTCGAGAAGTTTAGTTAAGTTTAGAAATGCAGTATCAAATTGTGACCAAAATAAATCTTGTATTTCTGCCCCTATTTTTTTTCTATCTTCCTCAGGAATATTTTCACCGATTTTATTCCAACTCGGATCTGAAAAAACCACCTTCTTTTTTATTTCACTTAATTCATTTACTAATTCTTCTATAAATAACTTTAATTCTCTTGAGTTTGAATTTGTTTTTCTTTTATAATCTTTATTAATATATTTTTTTAAATAAGAATATTTTCTCAATATATCGTCGTCTGTCGGGCTATCTTCCATCATTTGTCCATATTTTATTAAACGAAATACCGACATCATTGACTGATTTTCTTCAAGGATCTTTACCATATAATTATAGCGATCTATTTCATATTTCTCTGAAATATTGCTAACTGCATCCAATAGTGCATACAGCGTTTTTCCTACTGTTGATTTTCCAGAATTGTTCTTACCTGTTATCACAGTTAACCCATTCAATTCAATTGAAGAGTTTTTGACAATTCCTATGTTCTCCAACTTTATTTGCATGATTCCGCCTCCATCTCAAATTATTATTGTGAATCACAGATAGTTTCTAGTATAGCAAATATTTTAGAGGATGCCAATAGAGTTATGTTTTAACAATTTTGTTTTTAATAATCGAAACAATAATTTTAACCTACCATATGAGGTGGGGAAGCTAATTTTCCAATAATAGAAGGCCGAATTCAACATCGGTATTTTCGTTTGCAAAGCTGATAAGGCGACCATCTCTTTTTCTTGTAAGTTGTAGGTAAAAATTAGCTGCTTGTGATTGCTTTTGAGCTTTTTGCGGTTGCCATAGCTCTGTTGAGATGCTGCACGCAATCACTGTATCTCTACCACTATCCCAAGCTCGAGGGTCACAATTTATCGTAATATCTTGTTGAATCTTCTGTTTTGGTCTTTGTACAAGTATTTGTTTAGATGTCTGTTCAGGCATCTGCGTAGATGCTTCAACTACTTGTGGCAAAACAAGAAGTAATTTACACTCGGCCTCTTCACACAGATTGGCAAAGCCTGTGTTTCGAATTGTAATTTGCATTGTGTAATGGCTGATATTGTCGGTACTGCTCTGTGCCTGAAGATCTTTTGGGGCTTTCTTTGCTTCTTTGTTTTTTATTTGTTTGACATTTATAACGGTAAAGCGGTAGCCTAAGTGACGACCGATATAGTCGTAGACACTGATCGTTTCGCCGTTCCAAGTCATGCTTTGATTTTTCCACGCATTGAGTTGTTCTTGTCTGTAAGTGCTGTTTAGGTAGCTTACGTGCATTTGATCAAGTTCTCTTATCATGAGGCTAGAATCAAGACTGTTAGCTGTACTTCTTGGCGAGACTTCATTTATGACGTCAGGCATCCCTACTGCCTCGCCTCCAGTAAAGCTTCGCTGCATCTGCGTCTCTTGCCAGTCTAATTCGTCTTGACGTGCCCAAGCTCGATTATTACTACTATTGTCTATCCTAGGTTCAGTACCGTAGGTGCCAAGATCAGTTTCGGAACCAAAAATGCCGTCGTTGAAGAGAGTGAGGGAAACCGCCGTTTTCTTTTCTAATTCTAGCTGCTCTGCGATACTTCGAAGCTGCTCTGGCTTTCGCACTGCGATCGGGCAGATGCCACCAATCGCCTCATAAAGTGTTTGAACAAGTTCTGTCATAGGGGCTGTACTTAGAAATTTGGATCCATGCATCTCGCCCCAGCTGCCGACAAAAAGTCCCTGATGAACTAGAATCTTTCCAGGCAGACTCTTCCTTTTGCTCATGTGTTCATATATGATGCTTCCTAACTGCTTCATATGACTTTTGACGATCTTGATTGATGATGGCTCGTTTTCCATTCCTCGTCCTTTTGTATCGTAGACAATGCGAAGGATTATTCCTTTATCATGCTGTTCAAAGAAGGTGAGAATAATAGAAAACCATTCAAGCGCTTCTTTTGGAATTTGCTCGCAGCCGCGAAATGCATGAATATCAACGAGAAGAAGAACAAGCTCTTCTTCCTCGCAGTCTATATAAAGGAAACTTTTTTTCGAAAGATCAAAGGTGTAAATATGATACCAGCCGCAGCCTGGATTTTTAAGGGCACGCGTGCTCTCTTTTAGGCAGACTTCTTTTTCATTTTTAGCTGCCGATATCTTTTTAGCTTTTTGTAATCGCTGTTGGATCCATTTTTTTAACATATCTGCTCCTCGGAAGCTTTGTTTTACGCATGAATGATATCATATAATATTTTCTTTCGCAAGGAAAAGAAATTGTTACTGTTCACTGGACGTCCATTCGCAAAATATGTTAAAATATGTTAAGTTTAGATTAAATTTGCACATTGTGGTTTGATATTTTTTGTGATACGCTTATCAAGATAAAAATTTTTATCATATTTATTATTGACAGAGGCTGGGAGGTTATTATGGAATTGACTTCAGATGAATTTTTTGAGAGGCTGCTGTTGTCTTACAGCGACTACTTTGACATCATCCGTGATACCTCTTACAAGGATCTTTCAGTTGCGGCTGAGGCTGCTTTTCATTCTTTTTCTGAAAAGTATGTCTTGGTCAAAAAAGCTCAGCTGTGGGCCGCTGAAGCTCACGAATATGTCTTCTTTGTACGAACTGGCCATTTGGATGAGGAGACTTTTCGCACTTACAACGATGCATTGCTTGAGGAAGGCTTGTCGCGTGTGGAACCTAAAAAGGATCACATGTACACCTATGTGTCTGTCGTTTTTCTGGCAGAGTCTATAGCCCCTGAGGTGCCTAAGCTTATTAAAAAGACACGCTGTCACAGAGACTATCGCATGTCGCTTTACGGTTGGATGGATTACCGTATTGCAGCATATGACTGTACTTCGAAAAGGATTTACACAAACTGGGCGGGACGACCGCTAAAGCAGACCCTCCTCTCTGTCACGAAAAAAAGGAGGAAACACAAATGAACGCAGTTGTACTTCTCGTAGTAGGCGTTGCCATTTTAGTTGCCGGTTACATCTTCTATGGCGGATGGCTGGCAAAGCAGTGGGGACTTGGTGAAAATAAGGAAGAGACTCCTGCTCACACAATGGAGGATGGCCAGGATTATGTTCCGGCTAAGGCTCCTGTCCTTATGGGACATCACTTTTCATCTATCGCTGGTGCAGGACCTATAAACGGACCTATTCAGGCCGCTGTTTTTGGTTGGGTTCCTGTTATGCTGTGGGTTTTAATCGGCGGTATCTTCTTCGGTGCTACTCATGACTTTGGTGCATTGTTTGCATCTTTAAGAAATAAGGGTCAGTCAATCGGTGAGATCATCGAAACTTCTATTGGCAAGCGTGCAAAGAGACTTTTCTTAACATTTGCTTACCTGACACTTATTCTTGTTGTAGCTGCATTTGCTTCTATCGTTGCAAATACTTTTAAGGCTACCTACACTGCTGATGGTGCAGTTGATGTTGCAGCAAGCTCCGCAAATGCTTCTACTGCTATGATTTCTATTCTGTTTATCGTAGTTGCTATTGCTTTTGGTTTCTTTGTTTACAGAAAGAATGTACATATCGCAATCGCTACTGTAATCGGTGTTGCTGTCATCATTGCCTGTATGGCAATTGGTCTGAACTGGCATCCGCTTTATTTAAGTGGTGATACATGGATGATCATTGTTGGTATCTATATTGCTATCGCATCTGTTACACCTGTATGGATTTTACTTCAGCCAAGAGATTATTTAAGCTCTTTCTTACTTTACGGCATGATGATCGTTGCTATTGTTGGAATCTTCGGTGCTCATCCGACTATTGATATTCCAGCATTTACCAGCTTCGTTGATAAGGGTACTGTTGGTTCTGGTGTTTCTCTTGGAACTATGTTCCCGGCACTGTTCGTTACTATTGCATGTGGTGCGATCTCTGGTTTCCATTCATTAGTTGCTTCTGGTACTACTTCTAAGCAGCTTGACCGCGAGAAGGATGCTCT
>ENA-ORTN01002458-ORTN01002458.1-human-gut-metagenome-genome-assembly--contig:-NODE-2458-length-15049-cov-6.016473_pt1 | contig 15049 bp, 14 predicted proteins | sample MGYA00242070_ERZ509189 | MGnify/ENA primary metagenome ERZ509189 (study PRJEB26280, sample SAMEA2338821) | human gut metagenome | biome: human gut; feature: human-associated habitat; material: faeces...
TTATCAGACGAACAAGTTTAGATGAATTTCCGCAATTCTTTAACGTATTACGTGGAGATAGCGGTATAATAGGGACAACCAAGAAAAACCTTGATTTTAAAGGGTTTCGCTGGCTTAGTCGAATTTTGTTATGATAATTTTTCTGTATGGTTGTGTCGAGTAAGTTGCGAAACTGCGAAAAGTGAATGGTTTCTTGGATGCTTATTTTGACCCACACTATAAGCTGAAAAATTATGATAAGGAGGTTTGACCTAGCCTGCGAATGATCTTTTTAATAAGAACATTCACAGGCTAGTCGTCGTGTTGAAGAGCTTACCTAATAAAAATAAATAATTATGAGGAGTGTGTTGAAAATGGGAAGAAAATTATTAATTGTAGCCTCTAAAAGATATGGAGATTATGTGAAAGAGATAGCAGAGTCAATGGGGTGCTTTGAAGAAATCTCCTTTGTAGATAACGACAGAGAAGGTGCTATTGGAAAACTGGAAGAAGCAGAAACTTTTTATCCCGAATATAACTGTGCAATAGCTGCATGTGATGATGGTGCAAAAAGACTTGAATGGAATAAGAAATTAGAAGCACTTTATAATATTCCGGTTTTATTCCATATGGATTCTACAATTTCTCCATCAGCTAACTTAATGCCTGGTTGCATTGTTGAGCCGAGAGCAGTTGTTGGTTGTGGAAGCACTATCGGTCAGGCAACAGTTATAGGTGCTAATACAGTAGTGGAGCCATATAGCTTTATTGGAGATAGCTGTACATTAAAATCTGGAACGATTGTGAAATCAACAAGTGTACTTGAAATGGGAACTGAAACAGAGCAGGGAACTGTTTTATTTACACCGCTTACAAGCAAACAGTGAAAAAAATAAGAAGTGAAAGGATGAAAACCTCTCCGATTTTCGTGGGGGGGGGTACACAATGAATAGTCAATCAAATGAAAAAAATATGGATATGAATCGTACAAACCAGGGTACACCGAATATACGCTGGATGCTTGTCGGGTATGACTTGGTTGTATATGTAGTAGTAGCAATAATTCTTTTAGTCTTATATGGAGGAATGGATAAATTATCGCCTGTTGGAATTTTTCAGCAAGTTGGCTTATCTGTCCTGTGTATTTTTGCAGCACGTCTTTTGGGTAAAATTTATGGACAAGTATGGAGATATGGTGGGATTCAGTGCTATATCCGCTTGTTGTTTACTGATTTTATCGCTTTTGTAGCGTATCTGGGTTTGGAACTCCTGCTTCCAGTTCAAAAAATTACATTTGCTAGATTGCTTTCACTGGTTAGCTTGAATCTTTTAGGAGCCTTGGCACTTCGTATGATGTATCGCTATGCATACAAATGTGGAAACCAGGAAACTACGAGAGGAAAGTTCCTTTCTATATTATTACATACATTTTCTGGAATTGAAGCAGGAAATGAAAAGGAAGTACAGAAGATCAAAGTTGCGATTATCGGTGCTGGACGAGTTGGTGTAAGTCTGGCAGAAGAACTTTTAAATAATGCTGAAGCAGCATATATACCAAGATGTTTCATTGACATTAATAGAGAAAAAGTTGGACGAGATATACATGGTATTCCGGTATGGTCAGAAGATGAAGCAACATTTAAGCGTTTGGGAGAATTTGAGGTACAGGAAATTATTTTTGCAATCCCATCAATGGACGCTAATAAAAAGAAGGCACTTTATGATTATTACAAAGATGCCGGATATAAATTGAAAGTATATGATTATCCGACTGTGTATGCTGCAGGAGGGAAAAGACATCTTAGAGAATTTGATATTGAAGAACTTTTATTCAGAAAACCGCTGGTGGTTTCTGATGAAAGAACAAATGCATATTACAAGGATAAAATTGTGCTGATTACTGGCGGAGGCGGTTCGATTGGTTCTGAACTGTGCCGACAGTTGGCAAAAATGCAGCCGAAGAAAATCATTATCTTGGATATTTATGAGAATGGAGCTTATGACGTTCAGCAGGAATTGAAAATAGCGTATGGAAATAGCTTAGATTTACAGATTGAAATTTGCTCTATTACTCACAGAAAAGCACTTGAACGTGTATTTGAGAAATATCATCCGCAGATCATTATCAATGCTGCAGCTCACAAACATGTGCCGTTAATGGAGCATAACTGTGTGGAGGCTATTTATAACAATGTATTTGGTACACAGAATCTGGTAGAGCTTTGCGAGGAATATGGGGCAGAACGCTTTATGATGGTATCCACAGATAAAGCAGTTAATCCAACTAACGTTATGGGTGCTACAAAGAGAATGTGTGAAATGATCGTGCAGAGTGCAAGTACACATGGAAAAGTAAAATACAGTGCTACAAGATTTGGAAATGTACTGGGGAGTGCAGGATCAGTTATTCCGTTGTTTAAACGTCAGATTGCTAACGGCGGTCCTGTTACAGTTACCGACAAGAGAATTATCAGATATTTCATGACAATTCCGGAAGCATCACAGCTTGTTCTTCAGAGTGGTGCGATTGCAAACAACGGAGAATTATTTGTTCTGGATATGGGACAGCCGGTTAAGATTATGGATCTGGCAGAAAATATGATCCGTTTATCTGGTGTTCAAGGAATTGAAATTATTGAAACGGGATTAAGACCGGGAGAAAAACTGTATGAGGAATTATTGGTTAAAACAGAAGAACTGGATAAAACCGATAATAGCATGATTTTTATTGAAAGAGATACAGCTTTAAATAAAGAGGAGATTTATAAAAAAATCAAAGTTCTTAGAGATGCCTGTGATACAGGTGATGATTTGATTGCAAAAGAAGCTCTCCGAAGTGTTGTACCAACATTTAAGACACCAGAAGAGGTAAATAAAGAGATTGCATAAAAAATAACCATAACATGGAACGATATAAAAGAGGTAATTACATATGTTTAAAGAGAACAATAATTTTGAAAAATTTGAATCAAAAGTTTGGTTGAGCAGTCCGACTATGCATGGTCCGGAAATTGAATATGTAAAAGAGGCATATGAAACAAACTGGATGTCTACAGTTGGTAAGAATATCAATGAAGTAGAAAGAATGGCATGTGAATATATCGGTTGCAAATACGCAGTTGCATTATCAGCAGGAACAGCGTCCTTACATTTGGCAATGAAACTGGCAGGTATTGAAGCATATGGTATGCCAAAGGTTGGGCATGGTGCATTAGAGGGAAAGAAAGTATTTTGCTCTGATATGACATTTGACGCAACTGTAAATCCGGTAGTTTATGAAGGCGGAGAGCCGGTGTTTATTGATACAGAGTATGACACCTGGAATATGGACCCGGTTGCATTAGAAAAGGCATTTGAAATTTATCCGGATACAAAGGTTGTGGTTGTTGCGCATCTTTATGGAACTCCGGGTAAAGTTGATGAGTTAAATACAATTATTAAAAAGCATGGTGCCATTTTAGTAGAAGATGCAGCAGAATCTATGGGAGCTACATATAAAGGCGTGCAGACTGGTACATTTGGAAAATATAACACAATTTCTTTTAATGGAAATAAGATTATTACAGGAAGTTCAGGCGGTTGCTTTTTGACAAATGATGAAGAAGCAGCAAATAAAGTTCGCAAGTGGTCTACTCAGGCAAGAGAGAATGCCGCATGGTATCAGCATGAAGAATTAGGATATAACTATCGTATGAGTAATGTGGTAGCCGGTGTAGTTCGTGGACAGTTCCCGTATTTGAATGAGCATATTGCACAGAAGAAAGCAATTTATGAAAGATATAAAGAAGGTTTAAAGGGATTGCCAGTATCTATGAACCCTATGGATTTGGAAAATTCAGAACCTAATTACTGGCTGTCTTGTCTGATTATTGATAAGGAAGCAATGTGCAAGCAGGTTCGTGGTGAGCAAGATGTTTGCTATGTGAAAGAAACAGGAAAGTCCTGCCCGACAGAGATTTTGGAAGCTATCGCATCTATTAATGCAGAGGGTCGCCCAATTTGGAAGCCAATGCACATGCAGCCGATTTATCGTTTGAATCCATTTGTTGTCAGAGATGGAAACGGACGTGCTAGATCAAATGCGTATATTGCAGGTGGAGTTGCTGATGTAGGAATGGATATCTTTGATAGAGGTCTTTGTTTACCAAGTGATAATAAGATGACACCAGAACAGCAGGATAGGATTATTGAAGTGATAAAGGCTTGCTTTGAGTAAGAAAAAATAGCCTGACACAGATAATGCGAAGAAGATAGAAAAGAAGATAAAGAGGAAGAAAATAGTGGCAAAAATAACAAAAAAGAAAGTAATAGCGTCTGCTGGGAGTGTGAGCATAGTGGTAGCAATCGTCGCACATAGTATGAAAAAAAAGGCGCAGAAAACAACATATCATGTAAAAGAGGCAACCATTGATGCGATACCAGCACGCAGAATGAACTTCTATGAGAAATATGTTAAGAGAGCATTTGATGTTATTTGTGCATCGGGGGCAATTCTTGTATTTTCTCCTCTTTATTTAGGTGTTGCAATACTAGTGAAATTAAAGCTTGGAAGTCCTGTATTATTTACCCAAGATCGTCCAGGTCTAATTGGAAAAGACGGAAAAGAGACCATTTTTAAAATGTATAAGTTTCGAACAATGACAGATGCTAGGGATGAAAATGGAGAATTGCTTCCAGATGAAGTGCGTCTTACAAAGTTCGGAAAATGGCTGAGAAGTACTAGCTTAGATGAGTTGCCAGAGGCATTCAATATCCTAAATGGAACAATGTCAGTAATTGGACCAAGACCTCAGTTAGTAAGAGATATGGTCTTTATGAGTACTGAACAAAGAAGAAGGCATACTGCAAAACCGGGTTTAAGTGGGTTAGCGCAGGTAAATGGAAGAAATGCAATTTCATGGGAAGAAAAGCTTGACTGGGATTTGAAATATATTGAGAATGTAAGCTTAACTGGGGATATCAAAATTATTATAGATACAGTTAAGAAAGCATTTCTCAAGCAGGAGGGCATTTCTCAAGATGATATGGCAACAGCAGAGGATTATGGGGATTATCTTTTGAGAACAGACAAAGTTGATAAGGAAGATTATAATAAGAAACAGCTTAAAGCAACGATGATTTTGAGTGATTCAGATGGTATTGAAAGAGAAGCGGGCTTAGTATCAGTTATTATGCCTTCTTATAATACAGCACCATATATAAAAGAAACTATACAATCTGTGCTAAATCAAACATATACAAATTGGGAACTGATTATTGTAGATGACTGTTCAACTGATAATACCGATGAAGTACTTGAAACGATAAAAGATAATCGTATTCGTTACTTTAAAAATGAAAAGAATTCTGGTGCTGCAATAAGCAGAAATAAAGCGCTTCGAGAGGCGAAGGGACAGTGGATTGCATATCTTGATTCAGATGACCTTTGGATGCCAGAAAAACTTGAAAAGCAAATTAATTTCATGGTAGAAAATGGATATGCTTTTTCATATACCAACTATGAAGAGATTGATGTTGACAGTAATAAAACTGGTGTAAGAGTTACTGGTCCTAAAAAGATAACGAAAACAGGAATGTTTAATTATTGTTGGCCAGGATGTCTTACAGTTATGTATGATGCATCAAAAGTTGGATTGGTTCAGATTGAGGATATCAAAAAAAATAATGATTATGCGATGTGGTTAAAAGTATGTTGCAAAGCGGATTGTTATTTGCTTGACGAAACATTGGGGCAATATAGAAAAGGCCGTGTTGGAAGCGTAAGTACTCATAGCATTAAGACGATGATAGGGTGGCATTATAAACTCTACCATGAGGCTGAGCATATGGGGAAAATTGAGAGTTTATTTAATACGGGAAGAAATCTGATATTTGGTTTCTATAAAAAGAAAAGGTATGTAAAGAAATAATGAAAAAAGTTTGTATTATTGGACATTTTGGACATGGTGAAAATCTACTTAATGGACAAACAGTGAAAACCAAAATTGTTACAAAGGAAATTGTTAAAGAATTAGGAAAAAAAGAAGTTTTTTGTATAGATACTCGTGGTGGAGTAAAAGCTTTGATGAGTGCCTTCCGTCAAGCTTTGACAGCACTTAAGTATCACAAAAATATAATTATAATGCCTGCTGAAAATGGATTGAGAATATTTGCTCCGTTATTAGTGCTGTTAAATCTGTTGTTTCATAGAAAGCTCCACTATGTGGTCATTGGTGGTTGGCTTCCAGCGTTTTTGAAGAAGAGAAAAAAATTGACTAAAGCGTTGATGTCATTTGATGGTATTTATGTGGAAACCAATACTATGAGAAAAGCATTAGAAATACAGGGATTCAACAATGTGTATGTGATGCCGAACTTTAAAGATCTGAATATTTTGAAAGAATCGGAACTTGTTTACCACCATACGGAGCCGTATCGCCTTTGTACATTTTCGCGTGTCATGAAAGAAAAAGGAATAGAAGATGCTGTAAATGCCGTTAAGACAGTGAATGAACAAGCTGGCAGAACGGTTTACACTTTGGACATTTATGGACAGGTGGATTCAGTACAGACGGAATGGTTTGATGAATTAAAGAGTACATTTCCATCGTACATTAAGTATGGAGGACTTGTTCCTTTTGATAAAAGTGTCGAGGTGTTGAAAAATTATTTCGCCCTACTTTTTCCAACATATTATGAAGGAGAGGGATTTGCGGGGACACTTCTGGATGCGATGGCTGCAGGTGTTCCTGTAATCGCAAGTGATTGGCGTTATAATCCAGAAATTGTGAATGAGAAAACTGGATACGTGTATCCAGTTCATGATAACCATGCTTTTGTCGCTACACTCATAAGTGTAGGAAACAATCAGGATATGCTTCTTTCCAAAAAGTCAGATTGTTTAAAAGAAGCAGAAAAATACAGAGCAGAAAATGTCATCCAGTGTCTGACATCTAAGTTATAGAATTAGGGAAATAATCGAAATCTTGTGAGATGCTGAAAAATTATAAAAATGAAGCTTCCTGTATAATAAAAAGCGTAGACGTTGAAAATTGAAAATACCTCAGAGTACAATAAGACTACTGACTGGCAGGTTAGTAAAAATCTTATTATACAGAGAGGTATCTACAATGAAGTCTAACACACAAAACGCAAAAATTGAAGCTATCACAGAAAAAATGATATATGGAATTGATGTCAATAAAATGTTAACCACAGCATTTAAAGTGAATATTATTTGGTACAGTAATGCAATGGGCTAGGCATAGACAGTCAGGCTGTATGGACAGTTTCTATGCACTGAAATACAATAGCCGATTCTGTGTTTGACAGGAAGGCAATATGTGGGTTTATCGTTATGGTGAGATTTCACACAGCTTCGCATTGTCAGAAGGATCTGTTCATGCAATATATTTCAGTTCAATAAGTATGTTTCTAGTATGATATATAGAAAGGAAAGTGAAAACTGATATGAAATTGTCAATAGCTCTTGTAACAATGAATAGAGAGAAACAATTAATAAATGCAATTAATAGTTGCCTATCTTGCGAATTACCAGCGGAAACAGAGTTTGTAATAGTAGATAATTGTTCGGAGGATAATACGGAAACAGTCGTAAAAGAATTTTTTACTACTTGTAAGTATCCCTATATATATGAAAAGCAGCAAACAAACATTGGTGCTGGAGCTGGAAGAAATAGATATTTTGAGTTAGCTTCAGGTGAATATATTTATGGCATGGATGATGATGCTATTATAGACTTTCATAAAAATCCTGATTTTTTTGTTAGGGCGATTAATATTATGGATAAAAATCCTCAAATTGCCGCGTTAGCAACACAAATTTACGATGAGGCTTGGAAAGCTAATAGATTAGAAATAAAAGGAAGTAAAATTTCAGATGACATATATCTATGCAAAATGTTTTGCGAAGGCTCTCATTTTCTAAGAAAGAAGTTCTTTAAAGAAGTTCCATATTTACCAAATAAATATGGTTACGAAGGGTTACCACCATCATTAAGGATATGGAATGAAGGATTTATTAATGCATTTTGTCCAACACTTTTAGCGATACATCAGCCAATAGTAAATAAGTGGAATTATGATAAGAAAGAAAATTTTGATTTATTAATAAAAGAATGTGCTATTCCGTATGCAATTAAATGTATGATGTATCCTCAAATTTTTCATCCCATATTGAATCTTGCTTTTGCAATTAGAAAAAAAAAGTATTTAAAAAATATCCCAGAAGCAAATAGTAAGGTTAAAGGTGCAGTAAAAGACTTTAAAACAAATTACAAATTAAATTATGTCGTTAATGTGAAAACAGTAATAGCGCTATATAAGAATTTTGGTATGTCAATTTTTTAAGGAAGGTTTATATGAAAATATTATTCACTATTTCGTGCCTTAGTTATGGAGGTGCAGAAAAAAATTTAGTATTAATTGCAAATTACTTATCAGAAAGACATGAAGTAGTAATTTGTAATTTCAATGAACATCCAACAAGACAAGTACTTAATAATGAAATTAAATATTTTGAAAAAGATGTAGAACAAACAAAAGGAAAGTTTGGATGGATTGCTTTAAGAAGGCATCAGTATTCTTTTTTGAAAGAGGTCTGTATACAAGAAGAACCTGATATAATAGTATCTTTTTTACCTATGCCTAATGCTTTGGCCGTTTTGTGTGGAAAAAAATTAAATATCCCAGTGGTTATTTCAGAGCGTGCAGATCCTTTCCAAAAAATGTCAAAATTAGATAGGATTATTCATACAGTATATAATCATGCAGATGGTGCGGTATTTCAAACGAATGGTGCTAAAGAGTTTTATAGCAAAAAGTTGCAAATGAAAAGTGTAGTTATACCAAATCCAGTAGTCAACACTCATTCAGAAATTTCACATGACTATTACAATTCAAAAAAAGAAATTGTTTCAGTAGGTAGATTTGAAATTATACAGAAAAGACAAGATATTTTGTTAAGAGCAGGAATGATTGTATTTGAAAAATATCCTGATTATAGAATTGTCTTTTGGGGAGATGGTCCTGATGAAATTAGGGTAAAAGAATTAGCCAAAGAATTAGGTATAGACTCTAAGGTGATTTTTTGTGGAGTTACAGATAGAGTTCTAGAAAAAGTAAATCAGAGTGAAATATTTGTTCTTTCATCAGATTATGAAGGAATTCCCAATGTATTAATAGAAGCTATGTCTATAGGAATGCCATGTGTCGCAACGGACTGTTCTCCGGGGGGAGCTAAAATGCTATTAGAAGATGGGAAAATAGGAAAATTAGTGGACTGTGGGAATTATGAAGACTTAGCAAAGGAAATTATTTATTTTATTGAAAATAGAGAAAAGGAAATAGAATATGGAAATAATGCAAAAAAAAGTATTAATAGGTTTTCATATTCAAAATTGATGGATCAATGGGAACAGTATTTAGTTAAATGTTCTGAAAGCGGTAATAAAATATGATAATAGAGAATGAAAAAATATATTCAATTGCAATAATGTTTTATATTTTAATGACATTGGTGGCTAATGATTTATTAATACCATCATTTTTATGTAAATTATCCATTGTGTTGCTAATAGTGGTGACGATTTTATATTTGACATTTAAAGACAACTATATTTTAAATATAGAAAAATATAATTTTTTCTGGTGGTATTTAGCTTTTGTAGTTATATCTATTGTGGCTATGTTTTATTCACCAGATAGAAGCTTTTTAAATGATAGTAGTTATTTATTATATACTACGGTTACCATATTATTTTGTTTTTGTACGCTGACAGATTCATTTGAAAAAATCATTATTGTAATGAAGAGTTATGAATGGGGTTCAGCTCTATTATTTATTATATTATATTACACAAATAATTTATTTACAGATGCAAGAATTGGAGGCAGTTTTACGGGCAATTCAAACACATTTGCATTATTTATGACGGTGGCTTTCTTTTTTACATCATGGCTCTTCTTATACTATGAAGAGAATAAATGTAAAAAAATCATTGCTGGTGTGATTATGATTATGGATCTTACTACTGTGTTATTATCCGGAGCAAGAAAAAGTGTAATTGCTTGTATGGCATATATTGTTATTTTGTTTTTGTACAAAAAAGACAGAAAAGGAAGAAGACATTTAATTAGAAATGTTATTTTAATTAGTCTCATAATATTATATTTATGGAAGATTATGATAAGTAATCCATATTTATATGAGATTGTTGGAAATAGAATGGAAAGTTTGATGAACCAATTATTAGGAAATGAAGTAATGATTAAAGGCTCATCGTCATATTTGAGAGAAGAATACAGACATGCAGCTATGTTAGGATGGTTAAAGAGTCCTATATGGGGGCATGGATATGATAGTTTCCATTTTTATAATGCAGTAGTTAATGGTCACGATGTATATTCTCATAATAATTTTACAGAACTTTTATATAATCTTGGGATTATTGGTTTTGTAGCATATTATTTTGAATATTTTAGATTAACAATGTTAGGTTTTAAATCAAAAATTCCTTCAGTAAAAGCAATAACGATTGCTGGTATGATAGGAATTTTACTTACTGAATATGGACAAGTTGACTACAATGCAAGTATTATTGCAATATTTTTATTTGTTTTATATAAATTAAATATTTATGCTGAAGATATAAAATTAACAGTAGTTAATGAGGTAGAGGAATAAGGATATATGAAGATATTATTAAATGGTGCAACTGGAGGAACTAATTTTGGGGATTTTCTATTTGCAGAGGCCTTTCAACAAGAAGCAGGTAAATTGATAGGCGAAGATAATGTGTATTGGTATGAATCTAGATACACACTTTCTAAGTTTTTTAAAAAATACTTAAATTATGATAAAAAATATAACCTAAGTGAAATTAATGGCTTGATATGTATTTCAGGAGGTTATTTTTGTGGGAATGATCATAACATTAAAAACTATATTATTCGTTATTTGATGTATTTTCGATTATGTATTAAATGTATTCAGAAAAAGATTCCGATAGCAATAATAGGTATCGAGATTGGAATACCTCGTAACATTTTGATGAGAAAAATTCAGGGTTATATTTTAAAAAGATGTTCGCTGTTAGTAGTTAGAAACGAAGAATCTTTTAAGAATTTAGAAGTGTATGGAGTTAAAAATGCGATTTGCACAACTGATACAGCGCACGCAATAGTTAAAAATTTAAGATTGGATAATAAAACTAAACGAGCCTATAAAAAGTTATTTATCCATATTGATCCAAGCTGCATTAATGATCAAAAGAAATTAATTAATGTTATAAACACATTTTTAAAGAAACATCCAGAATACAATGTTTATCTAGGAACAGATCAGAAGAGTAATAACGAAGAAGTATTAATTGATTATTTAAATCTGATTAAATGTGAACATAAACAGTTAGTTCCATATGATTATCCTACGCAGTTATGTACTACATTAAACGACATGGATTTAATCATTACGCCTAAATTACATGTGGGCATAGTAGGAGCAACTTTGTCAAAATCAGTTATTTCATTCAGTATACATTCTGAAAAAATCAAACGTTTTTATAAGCAGCTAAATGAAGAAAACAGAACTTTAGCAATGAATGAATTTGATGAAAATAAAGCATTAAAGATGTTGGAAGAATATCATGACAAAAAGATTGTTCTGAATGAATCTATTTTAAAGTTATCGTATCAGAATTTTGAATATACCAAACAATTTATTGAAAATATAAAAAAAACGAAATGATTTATATAAGTTTATTCTTTATATAATATTCATAGGAAGGTAGTTATATTTAATGAGAAAAAGGAAAGCAATAATTAACATTATATTTTCACTACTGCTCCAATTGGTCACAGTTGTTTCTGGTTTTATAGTACCTAGATTATTTATTGGAACATTTGGATCAGAAGTTAATGGTTTAGTTAATTCGATAGCAAGTTTTGTAGGATATATAACATTATTACAATCAGGAGTAGGTAGTGTAGTGAAAGCATCACTTTACAAACCACTTGCACATAAAGATAAGAAGCAGCTATGTGTAATAGCGAAAACTGCTGATAAATTCTTTAATAAAATTGCTATTGCCACGTTGGTATATTTAGGTATTTTATCTTTTGTATTCCCTGCGTTTATAGCGAAAAATTTTGGATGGCTTTACACTGCATCGTTGGTAGTCGTAGTAGGAATCAGTACTGCAGCACAATATTTCTTCGGTATTACATATCAAATGATATTAGAAGCAGATCAGCGTTCATATGTTTATTCAGTAATTCAAATCATTACTGTAGTGGTAAACACAATTCTTGTAGTAATATTGCTTAAGTTGAATTGCTCAGTTCAAGTAGTAAAAGGCGTAAGTGCTATGATATATGTTGCTAGACCTATAATAATTGGTCTATATACAAAAAAATATTATTCAATTACTAAGGATGTAGAATGTGATAATTCACTTATTAAACAGAGATGGGATGGTTTTATTCAGGCTATTGCACTGTTTATCCACCAAAAAACTGATGTATTTGTTCTTACAATTTTCACAACATTTACTGATGTTTCAATATATAGTGTGTATGTTATGGTAACAACAGGATTATCATCTTTGCTAGACGCTATTGATAAAGCGGTAAGATCAGCTTTTGGAAATATTATTGCATGTAATGAAAGAGATAATTTGATTAATACATTTAATGCTTATAATACATTAATCCACATGCTATCAACGATTTGCTTCTCAACAGCTGCTGTTTCAATTTTTAATTTTATCGCTGTTTATATTAGAGATGTTTCAGATGCAAATTATATACAACATATATTTGGTTTGCTTATTATAACAGCAGAATTTGTATACTGTTTAAGAATGCCATATAACAGTATCATATATGCGGCAGGTAAATTTAAAGAAACAAAAATTCCAGCAGGAATAGAAGCTACATTGAATATAGTTATATCTTGTTGTTTAGTTCCTGTATTAGGACTTTCAGGTGTAGCAATAGGTACTTTAGTAGCTATGATGTATAGATGCTGTTCTTTTGCATTATATTTAACAAAGGATGTTTTGTGTTTTAATATAATATCACAAATTAAGCGATTTATGATTACATTTATTGCATATATTGGTATTATTGTAGTGCTTTCTAGCATACAGGTTAAAACACATAATTATGTGGAATGGGTTCTTTATGCTGGAATAATATTTTTTATCAGTTCTGTAATAACGATTGTAGTAAATTATGTGTTAGATAGAAATGGTACAAAAGGTGCAATAAGAATGCTGGTTCGCAAGTGATGTACAAGTTGCATTTTCTTGTTCCAGATAGAATTGTCAATAGATATCTGAATTAGCGAATTTGTTTGCCATTAATGTTAAAGCCATTGGTGTCAGACTGTGCGTCCAGCAAAGGGTGTACAATCCGGCGGGTGGAAATCCCGTCAAATAAGCTGCTAACCACAGCATTTGAAGCGAGTCTTGAGTGGGTTACAGTAATGTAATGGGCTAAGTGTAGACAGCAAGATTGCAGGGACAGCGACCCTGCATCGAAATACTCCAAACCGGAGTGTCGACCCTGGTACTAAACTCAGCAAAACAGAAGCAAAGCGGATAAAAGATACAGAAGTATAGGATTGGAAGAATAGAGAAAAGCTGTTTTAAAGGAGATGTAGATGGACGAGAATAATTTTTCCTTTGTTGTTTACATGATTCATGCCTGTGCTGATCGTTGGAATGTTGCACCCTCTAAGGTATACCAAGCACTGAAAAAGAGCGGATGTCTTGACCTGTACCTGGTTCCGAACTATGACATTCTTCATACACAGAGTACCAATTATGTGGTGCAGGATATAGAGGAGTATTTGAATGAGAGGGGGATAAGTACGTGATTGTATATCATGGCTCTAATATGGTTGTTGACCATCCAGATGTTAATCATTCCTATCGAAATCTTGATTTTGGGCGTGGTTTTTATGTTACAACTGTAAAAGAACAGGCAGAGAAATGGGCAAAGCGAAAAGCTGGTTTTTCGAAAGAAAGTGGCAGAGCGATTTTGAACATATATGACATGAAGGACGACACAAAAGGCTTTGTATTTAAGAATTTTGCCGATGATCTCGATGCTTGGATAGACTTTGTGTGCCAGTGCCGAGACGGAGACCAGAGATATCGTTCCTTCGATATCATCATGGGAAAAGTTGCCAATGATAAAGTGTTCCGAGTTGTGGATATGTATCATAATGGCATCTGGGAAAAGTCAAGAGCGTTGAAAGAGATTAGAGTATATCCATCTTATGATCAGATTGCCTTTATCACTCAGGCGGCAGTAGATGGACTTTTGACATTTCGTTCTTCACAGGAGGTGAGTCTATGAATGGAGATACGCTCGAAAAATACTACAAAGAAGGACTAGAGGAACGAATCATTGCGCATCTGGCAAAAGTGAAGAATCTCACGTTAGAACAGGCAATGGATATCTATTACAGTAGTCAGCTTGCACAGAAGATTCATGATGGAAAGGATGATGTACAGTACCTGGATTATAAGGTGCTAGTACAGATTCTTCTGGATACGGAACCAGAGTTATTTGTGTAATGCAAGAGCCAGGGGGACATTGGTGCCTGTCCGTGCGTCCAGCAAAGGGCGTACAATCCGACAGGTGGAAATCCCGTCAAATGAGCTGCTAACCACAGCATTTGTGCGGTGATGAAGGTAAGAAAGTGTCTGTAAAAATGTATGAAATTGTGATATACTGAGAGTGGTAGCTCTCTACGCTGCTCGGGATCATTACGTGCCAGACACCTGGTACTAAACTTGATTAAGTGTCAGCCTCTAGGCAAAATCTAATTAATAAATGGAATATCTGGATATGATTTTTTTCGGTCAGTAAGTGAAGATCAGAATCTGGAGCGCTTACCGACCGTGCTTATATTATGAACGAAATAAGCACAATCGTCTGGTGGTGGGCATAAAAAATCCCACTCAGCCGTGTGACTGGGTGGGATGCTTGGTTAAACGACAACTTGCGCTGCTGGAGAATCCTTCAAAGTATCTTCGATGTACTTATTCATAGATATCTG
>ENA-ORTN01002461-ORTN01002461.1-human-gut-metagenome-genome-assembly--contig:-NODE-2461-length-15026-cov-6.805624_pt1 | contig 15026 bp, 11 predicted proteins | sample MGYA00242070_ERZ509189 | MGnify/ENA primary metagenome ERZ509189 (study PRJEB26280, sample SAMEA2338821) | human gut metagenome | biome: human gut; feature: human-associated habitat; material: faeces...
TTCTATGGATCTGGCAGCAGAAATCCAATAATATCCATGATCTTCACAGTCACATCTGGGACAGCTGGGCAGATGAGAACGGCTCCATCGGAAAAGCCTACGGCTATCAGCTGGGTGTGAAACATCAGTATAAAGAAGGAATGATGGATCAGGTGGACCGGGTACTTTTTGATCTTAAGAACAATCCTTACAGCAGAAGGATCATGACCAATATTTATGTACATCAGGATCTTCATGAAATGAATCTTTACCCATGTGCCTATTCCATGACATTTAATGTGACCAAAGAACCGGGAAAAGACAAACTGGTCCTGAATGCTGTTCTGAATCAGAGATCTCAGGATATTCTGGCGGCAAATAACTGGAATGTGTGCCAGTATTCTCTTCTTCTGATGATGATCGCGCAAGCCTGTGATATGGAAGCAGGGGAGCTTGTTCATGTAATTGCAGACTGTCATATTTATGATCGTCATATTCCGGTGATCAAGGAACTGATCTCCAGAAAACCGTATCCTGCACCAACGGTAAAACTGAATCCGGAGATCAAAGATTTTTATAAATTTACAACCGATGATCTGATCGTGGAGAATTATGAGACATGGCCGCAGATCAAAAATATTCCGATTGCGGTATAATTGTATATAAAGAAAGGAAATCAGGATGAATATTATTGTTGCAGCAGATAAAAACTGGGGAATTGGAAGAAACAATGAACTTCTGGTAAGCATTCCTGCAGATATGAAAATGTTCCGCGAGGAAACTACAGGAAAAGTGGTTGTTATGGGAAGAAAGACTCTGGAGTCTTTTCCTAACGGACTTCCTCTTAAAAACAGAACCAATATCGTAATTACCGGAAATAAGGATTATCAGGTAAAAGGTGCGGTAGTTGTTCACAGCATCGAAGAAGCGCTGAAAGAAGTGGAAAAATATCCGGCACAGGATGTGTACTGCATCGGCGGAGACAGTATTTACAGACAGATGCTTCCCTACTGTGATGTGGCTCATGTGACCAAGATTGATTTTGCGTATGAAGCAGATGCATATTTCCCGGATCTGGATGAGGATCCGGACTGGGAAGTTACTGCGGAGAGTGAAGAACAGACGTATTTTGATCTGGAATATACTTTTGTAAAATACGAAAGAAAAGATAAATAATGTGAGCACAAAGCATAAGGCAGAATAGAAAACAGGCCGCCGGTAAAAATCCGGCAGCCTGTTTTTGCTCTTAAAATGCTATGTATAAATCCAAAAATCTGGTAATGGATTACTCGATTACGTGGATCCATCCTTTCGGAGCTTCGATGCGTCCCATCTGGATACCTGTCAGTGTGTCGTACAGCTTCTGGATAACCGGACCCATTTTCTCCATTCCGCTTGGGAAGCAGATTTCTTTGCCGTGGTCGTTGATCTTTCCAACTGGAGAGATAACAGCAGCAGTACCGCAAAGACCACACTCTGCGAAATCTTTCACTTCGTCGAAGTAGATCTCACGCTCCTCAGCTTCCAGTCCAAGGTACTCTTTTGCAACGTAGATCAGGGAACGACGTGTGATGGATGGAAGGATGCTGTCAGACTTCGGTGTTACAACCTTGCCGTCTTTTGTAACGAAGATGAAGTTTGCACCGCCTGTCTCTTCAACTTTTGTACGGGTCTTAGGATCAAGGTACATATTCTCATCAAATCCCTGTTTGTGAGCATCTACGATAGCGTGAAGGCTCATTGCGTAGTTCAGGCCGGCTTTGATGTTACCAGTTCCGCAAGGTGCGGCACGGTCAAAGTCACTGACACGGATCGTGATCGGTTTAGCGCCGCCTTTGAAGTACGGTCCAACCGGTGTTGTGAGGATGCGGAACTGATATTCGTCAGCCGGTTTAACACCGATTACAGCGTTGGAACCGAACATGTACGGACGAAGATAGAGAGTTGCGCCTGAACCATATGGCGGAACCCATGCGTCATTCGCCTTGACAACCTGCTCAACAGCGTCGATGAATCTCTCTTTCGGGAATACCGGCATCTCAAGTCTTGCAGCAGAAGCAGCGATACGCTCTGCGTTCAGGTCAGGACGGAAAGTAACGATATGTCCGTCTTCTGTTGTGTAAGCTTTCAGTCCTTCGAATACACTCTGTGAATACTGAAGTACACCAGCGCACTCATTCAGTACGATGTTAGGGTCTGTGCTTAAAGTACCCTCATCCCATTTTCCATCTTTAAAATTAGACACGTATCTGTAGTCGGTTGGCATGTATCCAAATCCGATGCTGGACCAGTCAATGTTCTTTTTTTCCATAACGATTCCTCCGTTTACGAATTTTTACTTTTTACCATTGTAAAACTTTTACGTGCTGACTTCAATAGTTTTTTGCGCCTTTTCTGCATTTGCTTGTAATTTTAACGGGAGTTCGCTATAATAAAAGCTATCTATGGACTGGAGGAAAAAATGGACAATCACGAATTTGAAGACCTTGGAAAAAAGATTCAGGATATTGTAGATAATGCTGTAAATTCAAACAGCTACCATGAGCTGAGCCATACCATCAACCAGACAGTAAATAAGGCGATTGATTCCGGCAGTGAGGCACTGAAAAATGCTATGAATTCCGTATTTGAACCGGGAAGTGATCCCCAGTTTCGAAAGAGGAGCTATACTTATCAGAGCCCCTATTACGGAAAAAGCAAAAAAGCGAAACAGCAGGCCGCAAAGAAACAGACAGAGCTTCTTTATGGAAAAACCACCGGTGAAAACCTGAAAGGTATGATGATGGCAGTTTCCGGCGGAATCCTTTTAAGTGGCATGGGTCTTGGGGCTATGGTGCTTCTGATCTGGATGGGCCTTGGACACAGCGGTGCACTTGCGGCGGGGGTCCTTGGTGTGATGTGTGCCGGCGCTGCAGGGGGTGGTGCGCTTCTGGGAGCAGGAACCAGCCGCCTTGGAAGACTGGGCCGTTTTCAGAAATATATCCGTGCGCTGGGAGACCACACTTACTGTAATTTCCAGAAACTTGCCCAGGCAGCAGGAAAGAACGAGAAATTTGTAAAAAAAGATATCAGCAGGATGATCGAGAAAGGCTGGTTCCTGGAAGGCCATGTAGATGCCGAAGAAACCTGTCTGATCACAAGCAATGAGACTTATCAGCAGTATCTGGAAACACAGAAACAGCTGGAGCTCTGTAAACAGGAAGCGGATCCGAAGGTTCAGCTTGAGGAGAATATGAGCCCGGAGGCACAGGAAGTTCTGAGAAAGGGAAATGAATTTCTGGTAAAGATCCGAAAGAGTAATGATGCCATTCCCGGGGAGGAAATTTCCGCAAAGATTTCCAGAATGGAACTGATCGTTCAAAAGATTTTTGAGCGTGCGGGAGAACATCCGGAGGTGATCCCCGATCTTAAGAAACTGATGGATTACTATCTTCCCATGACTGTGAAACTTCTGGATGCTTATGAAGATATGGATGGACAGCCTGTACAGGGTGAGAATATTACAGCTTCCAAGAAAGAAATTGAAGAAACGATTGATACACTGAATATTGCTTTTGAGAAACTTCTGGACTCCATATTCCGGGATACCGCATGGGATGTATCTACCGATATTTCTGTGTTACATACGGTTCTGGCACAGGAAGGTCTGACAGAAGATGATTTCGAAAAAATGAAACAGAACGCGGAAGTGAAATAAGTACAGTGAGCAGATGAGAAACCAAATCGCAGATGTCTGCCGGAAGGTACAGTGAATTAAGGAGAAGATTATGGGAGAAGAATTTAAGGACTTTGAGGTGGAAGCACCGGTACTGACTCTGGAACCGGATCTTACGGAAGAAAAAGAAGAAATTGCGGCAAAAGAACCGGAGAAGCCACAGGAACCTGCAGTGGAGGAACCGGTGTTATCTCCACAGGAACAGAAAATCGTAGAAGATTTTGCGGCAAAGATCGATATTGAAAATACAAATCAGATCCTGCAGTATGGAGCCGGTACTCAGAAGAAGATGGCAGATTTTTCTGATACTGCCCTGGCAAATGTCCGTACCCAGGATCTTGGCGAAGTGGGAGATCTTCTTTCAAGTGTGGTAGGCGAACTGAAAGATTTCGATGCCACAGAGGAGAAGGGACTTTTTGGTTTCTTCAAAAAACAGACGGCGAAGGTGGAAACCCTGAAAAACCGTTACACAAAAGCCGAGGGAAATGTGGCGAAGATCACAGAAGCTCTGGAACAGCACCAGATGCGTCTGATGAAGGATTCTGCAGTACTGGATAAGATGTATGAGCAGAACCTGGCATATTTTAAAGAACTTTCCATGTATATCCTTGCGGGCAAAAAGAAACTTAAGGAAGTCCGGGAAGGAAAGCTTATGGAGCTTCATCAGAAGGCAGCGGCAAGCGGACTTCCAGAAGACGCCCAGGCAGCCAATGATCTGGAAAACAAATGTGATCGTTTTGAGAAGAAGCTTCATGATCTGGAGCTGACAAGAACCATTTCCATGCAGACAGCACCACAGATCCGTATGATCCAGAACAATGACACCACCATGATCGAGAAGATCCAGACCACCATTGTAAATACCATTCCCCTCTGGAAAAGCCAGATGGTGCTGGCTCTCGGAATCGCACATTCCACGGAAGCCGCACAGGCACAGCGACAGGTTACAGATCTTACCAATGAACTTCTGAAGAAAAATGCGGAGACTCTTCACCTGGCATCTGTGGAAACAGCAAAGGAGTCCGAGCGTGGCATCGTAGATATTGAAACTCTGAAAAAGACCAATCAGGAGCTGATCCAGACACTGGATGATGTGATGAAGATCCAGCAGGAGGGCCGTGAGAAACGTCAGGCAGCAGAAGCAGATATGAGACGTATGGAAAATGAGCTGAAAACAAAACTGCTGGAGATCCGGCGTTAAGCGTAAGAGCGAAAAGATAGTTCAGAGAGGAAAGGCAGGGCGTTTGAAGACACCTGCCTTTCAGGATTCATAAAGGAGATTTTTATGTACAGAGATCATACAAAAGTAATAAAAATTGGAAACCGTGTTATCGGAGGAGGAAATCCGATCCTTATCCAGTCCATGACCAATACAAAAACTGAAGATGTGGAAGCAACCGTTGCGCAGATCCTTTCCCTGGAAAAAGCAGGCTGTGATATTATCCGCTGTGCAGTTCCGACCATGGAAGCTGCGAAAGCTTTGTCCCGGATCAAAAAACAGATCCATATTCCGCTGGTTGCGGACATTCATTTTGATTACCGTCTTGCCATTGCAGCTATGGAAAACGGTGCAGACAAGATCCGTATCAACCCGGGAAATATCGGTTCAAAAGAGCGGATCCAGGCAGTTGTAGATACTGCAAAGGAACGGAATATCCCTATCCGCGTAGGCGTGAACAGTGGTTCTCTCGAAAAAGAACTGGTGGAAAAATATCACGGTGTCACAGCAGAGGGCCTTGTGGAGAGCGCCCTTGATAAAGTACGCATCATTGAAGAGATGGGTTACGATAATCTGGTGATCAGTATCAAATCTTCCGATGTCCTTATGTGTGCAAAAGCCCATGAGCTGATCGCAAAACAGACACAGTATCCGCTTCACGTGGGAATTACAGAAGCAGGAACTTTGTACTCCGGAAATATCAAATCAGCCATTGGCCTTGGAATCATTCTGTATCAGGGAATCGGTGATACCATCCGTGTTTCCCTGACCGGTGCGCCGCTGGAAGAAGTGAAATCAGCCAAAAGGATCCTGAAAACACTGGGACTCCGTAAAGGCGGGGTGGAAGTTGTTTCCTGTCCGACCTGCGGAAGAACCAAGATCGATCTGATCGGCCTTGCAAATCAGGTAGAAACCATGGTTCAGGATATTCCTCTTGATATCAAGGTTGCGGTTATGGGATGTGTAGTAAACGGTCCTGGAGAGGCAAAAGAGGCAGATCTCGGAATTGCGGGAGGCGATGGTGTCGGCCTTCTGATCAAACATGGAGAGGTTGTAAAGAAAGTACCGGAGACGGAACTTCTGGATACACTTCGCCAGGAACTTCTTACCTGGAATGAACAGGAGTCATAATGGAGAAAGATTTTTTTGACGTATTTCCTCATCTGAAAGTAAAAAAAGAGCTGGAAGAACTTCTGGACATGGTATTTGTGACAAAAGTTTCCATGAATCCGGGAAGAACGCATCTGAGGGTATATATCGAAAGCAGCCGCTGGATCCACAAGAAAAATATCTTTGCCCTGGAAGATGAGATTGAACGGCAGTGTTTTCCGGGAATTCCCATGACTGTTACCGTTGTGGAAAAATTTCATCTTTCCGAGCAGTACACACCGGAGAATTTCCTGGAAAGCTACCGTTCCAGTATGGAGTTGGAGCTGCGTAGCTACAATATGCTGGAGTACAATCTGTTCCGAAGAACGAAGATCACATTTACCGGAAAAGATGCCATGCGTATGGAACTTCCGGATACGGTGATCTCCAGGCAGAAGAGCGAAATCCTCATCGAATACTTTCATAAAGTTTTCTGTGAACGATGTGGGATGGATCTGAAAGTAGACCTGGATTTTGTGGAGGCGAAAGAGAGTAAATACCGGAAAAATGCCGCACTTCAGATCAAACAGGAAGTGGAGAATGTCCTGAAACATGCCAAACTTGGCGGAGATCAGGAGAGTGAACCGAAGCAGGAGGAAGCAGCCAAAGAAGAGACGAAGAAAACTTCCGGAGAGAAAAAGGGAGAAAAAGCACCGGAGAAGAAATCCTTTGACCGGAAACAACAGAAAGGCCAGAAAGGCGATTTCCGCAGCGGGTTCGGATTCCGCAGAGACAGCAATCCGGATGTGGTTTACGGCAGGGATTTTGACGGAGAACCGATCCCGCTGGAGAGTATCACCGGAGAGATGGGAGAAGTTATCATCCGATGCCAGGTTATGAATGTGGAGGCACGTGAGATCCGAAATGAGAAAACGATCCTGATCTTCCCTGTGACTGATTTTACGGACAGTATTGTTGTGAAGATGTTCCTTCGTAACGAACAGGTTCCGGAAGTGACGGAAAGTGTAAAAAAAGGTGCCTTCCTGAAACTGAAAGGAGTTACAACCATTGATCGTTTTGACAGTGAGCTGACCATCGGAAATATTACAGGCATTAAGAAAATTGCCAATTTTACCAGTGCGAGAATGGATACCAGTCCTCAGAAAAGGGTAGAGCTTCACTGCCACACCAAGATGAGTGATATGGACGGTGTCACTGATGCCAAGGCGCTGGTAAAACGTGCCTATGAGTGGGGACATAAGGCCATCGCGATTACCGATCATGGTGTGGTGCAGTCTTTCCCTGAGGCGAACCACTGCTTTGATGCCTGGGGAGGCTGCGTTCCCAAGGAGTCTGATTTCAAGGTGCTCTATGGAATGGAAGCATATCTGGTGGATGACCTGAAAGGCATGGTCACCAATTCCAGAGGACAGCGGCTGGATGGTGACTTTGTTGTTTTTGATATTGAGACAACGGGATTCTCAGCACTGACCTGTAAGATCATTGAGATTGGCGCGGTAAAAGTGGAGAAAGGCCAGATCACGGATCGTTTTTCCACGTTTGTAAATCCGGAAGTGCCCATTCCGTTCCGCATTGAACAGCTGACAAGTATCAATGATTCCATGGTTCTGGATGCGCCCACCATAGAGGATGTGTTGCCGAAATTCTTGGAATTCTGTGAGGGCTGCGTGATGGTGGCCCATAATGCGGACTTTGATATGAGCTTTATCATCGAAAACTGCAAACGCCAGGGAATCCCGGATGATTTTACCTATGTGGATACGGTGGGTATGGCCAGATTCCTTCTTCCTGCCCTGAACCGTTTTAAGCTGGATACGGTAGCCAAAGCAGTAGGTGTTTCTCTGGATCATCATCACAGGGCTGTGGATGATGCAGCGTGTACCGCGGAGATCTTTGTGCGGTTTGTAAAGATGCTGGAAGAAAGAGATATTTTTGATGTGGATGAGATGAACAGCCAGGGAGCGGTTTCGCCGGATACGATCCGAAAACTGCCCACGTATCACGCCATTGTTTTTGCGAGGAATGAAACAGGAAGGATCAATCTGTACAAACTGGTAAGCCAGTCCCATTTAAAGTACTATCACAGACGCCCCAGAGTCCCAAAAAGCGTACTGGAAAAATACAGGGATGGTCTTCTGGTGGGAAGTGCCTGCGAGGCAGGAGAACTTTATCAGGCACTTCTTCGTAATGCACCGGATCAGGAGATTGCCAGACTGGTGAACTTCTATGACTACCTGGAGATTCAGCCTCTTGGGAACAATGCGTTTATGCTTGCAGATGAGAAGCACGATATGATCAATTCCGAGGAAGACTTAAAAGAGATAAACCGGAAGATCGTAAAACTTGGAGAACAGTTCAAAAAGCCGGTAGTTGCCACCTGTGACGTGCATTTTATGGACCCGCAGGATGAGGTTTACCGTCGGATCATCATGGCAGGAAACGGATTTTCCGATGCGGATAACCAGGCACCGCTTTACCTTCGTACAACGGAGGAAATGCTGGAGGAATTTTCCTATCTGGGAAGTGAAAAAGCAGAAGAAGTGGTCATTACCAATACCAACAAGATCGCAGATATGATCGAGAAGATCTCGCCGATCCATCCGGACAAATTTCCGCCGGTCATTGAGAACTCAGAGCAGGATCTTAAGAATATCTGTTTTACAAAAGCCCACGAAATGTACGGAGATCCGCTTCCGAAGATCGTGGAGGATCGTCTGGACCGGGAGCTGAACTCCATTATTTCCAATGGTTATGCGGTAATGTATATCATTGCACAGAAACTGGTATGGAAATCCAATGAGGACGGTTATCTGGTTGGCTCCCGAGGTTCCGTAGGTTCTTCCCTGGCAGCGACCATGTCCGGTATCACGGAGGTAAATCCTCTGCCGCCGCATTATCTCTGCCCGAATCCGGACTGTAAATACAGTGATTTTGATTCCCCGGAGGTAAAAAAATACGCAGGTATGGCAGGGTGTGACATGCCGGATAAGATCTGTCCGAAGTGTGGTACCAAGATGAACAAAGAGGGGTTTGACATCCCGTTTGAGACATTCCTCGGATTTAAAGGTGACAAGGAGCCGGATATCGACCTGAACTTTTCCGGAGAATATCAGGCCAATGCCCACCGGTACACGGAGGTTATCTTCGGAAAGGGCCAGACATTTAAGGCAGGAACCATTGGTACTCTTGCGGAAAAAACTGCATTTGGTTATGTGAAAAATTATTATGAAGAGCGGGGACAGCACAAGCGTTACTGTGAGATCAACCGTATTGTACAGGGCTGTACCGGTGTCCGCCGTACGACCGGACAGCATCCGGGAGGTATCATTGTACTGCCCATGGGTGAGGAAATTGAGAAATTTACGCCTGTGCAGCATCCGGCCAATGATGTAAACAGCGATATCATCACTACACATTTTGATTACCATTCCATTGATGGAAACCTTCTAAAGCTTGATATACTGGGACACGATGATCCGACCATGATCCGTATGCTGGAGGATCTTACCGGCATCAGTGCGAGAACGGTTCCGCTGGATCAGAAGGATGTCATGTCCCTGTTTGCGGGAACCCAGGCACTTGGGATCAGTCCGGAGGATATCGGCGGCTGTAAACTGGGATGTCTTGGAATCCCGGAGTTTGGTACGGATTTTGCCATGCAGATGTTAATTGATACCAAGCCGAAATATTTTTCCGACCTGGTACGTATTGCGGGACTTTCTCATGGTACGGACGTATGGCTTGGAAATGCCCAGGTACTGATTCAGAACGGAACGGCGACCATTTCCACCGCGATCTGTACGCGAGATGATATTATGATCTACCTTATTGGAAAAGGGGTGGAAAGCGGCCTGGCATTTACCATCATGGAGAGTGTCCGTAAAGGAAAAGGTCTCCGTGACGAATGGATCCAGACCATGAAAGACCATGATGTTCCGGACTGGTATATCTGGTCCTGCAAGCTGATCAAGTACATGTTCCCGAAGGCCCATGCGGCTGCTTACGTTATGATGGCTTATCGTATCGCCTGGTATAAAGTGTTTCATCCGCTGGCTTATTATGCGGCATTTTTCAGTATCCGTGCCACATCTTTTTCCTATGAACTGATGTGTATGGGAAAAGAACGCCTGGAATATTATATGGCGGAGATCCGCAAAAAAGGCGATGAGGCATCAAAGAAGGAGCAGGATACACTGAAGGATATGAGGATCGTACAGGAGATGTACGCCAGAGGCTTTGATTTTGTGCCCATTGATCTTTATAAGGCAAAGGCCCATCGGTTCCAGATCATCGGAGATAAACTGATGCCTGCGCTGGATACCATAGAAGGGCTTGGAGATAAGGCGGCAGAGGCTGTGGTAGATGCAGCCGCGAAGGGAAAATTCCTTTCCAAGGATGATTTCCGCGACTGCACCAAAGTCAGCAAGACCGTTATCGATCTGATGGATGACCTGGATCTGTTCGGAGATATCCCACAGTCCAATCAGATGTCACTGTTTGATTTTACGGGTTGATATATGATGCCGGAAGGGCTTACAATAAATAAAAATGCTGCCATTTCTCTTAATGGAAGATATGGCAGCGAGAACTCCCAGGAGGATATCAAGATAATATGAAAAAAGAAGAATTAAGATACCTGCAGCGACTTGCAGAGCTGTATCCTACCATAGCAAAGGCCTCAACAGAGATCATCAATCTGCAGTCTATATTAAACCTTCCGAAAGGTACCGAGCATTTCATGTCGGACATCCATGGAGAGTATGATGCGTTTTCCCATGTTCTTCGAAATGGTTCCGGTGCTGTGCGGAAAAAGATCGATGACGTGTTCGGACATACCTTAAGTAACAGTGATAAACGTTCTCTTGCCACACTGATCTATTATCCGAAAGAAAAGATGGAAGTCGTAAAGAAGCATGAAGAAGACATGGAGAACTGGTACAAGATCACGCTTTATCGCCTGATCGAAGTGTGCAAGACAACGGCGTCCAAATATACCCGTTCCAAAGTCCGTAAAGCTCTCCCGGCAGACTATGCCTATGTGATCGAGGAGCTGATCACGGAGAAGGCGGAAGTCCTGGACAAAGAGGCATATTACGATGCTATTGTCAACACCATCATTGAGATCGGCAGGGCAGAGAATTTTATCATTGCCCTGGCAGAACTGATCCAGCGTCTGGTCGTGGATCATCTTCATGTGCTGGGAGATATTTATGATCGAGGTCCGGGCCCGCATTTTATCATGGATCGTCTGATGAAATACCACTCTCTTGATATCCAGTGGGGAAATCATGATGTGGTCTGGATGGGAGCTGCCACAGGCCAGAAAGCCTGCATTGCAACGGTGATCCGAAACAGTATCCGCTACCGAAATATGGATATCCTGGAGGATGGATATGGAATCAATCTCATGCCGCTGGCAACCTTTGCAATGGAAGCTTATAAAGATGATCCCTGCACTGTTTTTGAGATGAAGGGAGATGCCAATAACTACAGTATTCTGGAAGAAGAGCTTGGACGGAAGATGCATAAGGCCATCGCCATCATCCAGTTTAAACTGGAAGGCCAGCTGATCCGCCGGCACAAAGAGTTCCATATGGAAAGCCGTTGCCTGCTTCATAAGATCGATCCGAAAAAGGGAACGATCACACTTCCGGACGGAAAAGAATATCCGCTGACGGATACATATTTTCCTACCATTGACTGGAAAAAACCATATGAACTTACCACAGAAGAAAAAGATGTGATGGATCGTCTGGATTCCGCTTTCCGTAACTGTGAGAAACTGCAGAATCATGTCCGGCTTCTCCTGGACAAAGGAGGCCTTTACAAAACCTATAACGGAAATCTTCTGTTCCATGGAAGCATTCCGCTCAATGAAGATGGAAGTCTGAAAGAAGTCCAGATCTATGGAAAAACCTACAGGGGAAAAGAACTCTACGATGTGCTGGAGACTTATGTTCGCCGGGCATTTTTCTCAGTAAATGAGGATGAAAAGCGTAAAGGCAGGGACATCATGTGGTATATCTGGGCCGCCCCAAATTCTCCTTTATTTGGGAAAGACAAGATGACCACTTTTGAGCGTTATTTTATTAAAGATAAGGAAACGCATAAAGAAACAAAAAATGCTTACTATCATCTTCTGGAAAACGAGGAAGTTGTAGACAATCTGCTCCGTGAATTCGGGCTGGATCCGGAAAAAGGCCATATCATCAACGGCCATGTGCCGGTTCACCAGAGCGAAGGAGAGAGCCCTGTAAAATGCAATGGAAAAGTTCTTGTCATTGACGGCGGTTTTTCCAGACCATATCAGAAAGTTACGGGAATTGCCGGTTATACACTGGTCTATAACTCCTATGGACTGATCCTGTCTGCTCATGAGCCTTTTACTTCCGCAGAAGAGGCAGTAGCCAAGGAACAGGATATTGTTTCCAACCGGGTGGCAGTTCATTACAATAACAAACGTACACTGGTAGGAGATACGGATACAGGAGCTGCTCTGAAGGAGAGGATCAGTGAGCTGATCCAGCTTCTGGAAGCTTACAGAAAAGGTATTATCAAAGAAAAGAAATAAACAGAAACGGGAAATACGCAGAGGATTTCTGATATGTTATAGTAAACAGAGGTGATGCAGATGAGAAAAAACAAAAGAAGAAAAAAGCGGCTGAAAACAGCTCTGATCCTGCTGATCATTCTGTTTATCCTGGCAGGATTCGGGGGTATGCTGTTTGTCTCCCACAAGAATAAAATTGAAAAAGAACAGCGAAAAGAAGCAGCACTGGCAGCATTGGACAGTATTCCGGAAATAACAGCGACACCGGCAGCAACAGCCACGCCGGTCCCCACAGCTACGCCGACACCGTCGCTGACACCGGTACCAACCATTCTTCCGGCTTTTGAACCGGAGAATTATCAGGGAACCTGGTATAGTGAAGATGGACTGACAACGATCGATATTTATGATATCAGCCTGAAATCTGTTTCTTTTACGTATAAAAGGATCAATGGAAAAAATCATTCGCTGAGTGTGGAAGCGGATGTAACTGCTGAAGTGGCCGGAAATGCCACACAGTTTTATCTGAAAGATTCCGATGGAAACAAAGCAAAGGGAGAATTTGTTTTTGATAAGAGTGGAGAATTTTATGTAAAAGTTAAAACTTATAAAAGGGCAGATGGTTCACTGACTTATCCGAAGACAGAATCGATCATGACAAGGGAGGCGCCGGCAGAAGATGCCGGATCGACAGAACAGGAAAATGCCGGAACGGAAGCGGCTTCTGATACATCAGATGCAGAGACATCTTCCGGATCATCCACAGAAGTAAACAGTACTGATGCTGAAAATGCTTCTGATGCGAATGCATATTACAGTGAAAGTGAAGATACTTCGTCCCAGGATGACACAGGTATATATGGAATCCCTTATGGCGAAGAAGAAACATATTATACTGAATAAATAAAGAATCCCCGGATCTGTAACAGTAAGGGAATCCTGATAAAGGAATTTCCCGAACTGTTTCAAGTTCCGGGGATTTCTTTATTTGATCATTTTTTTTCGGTCCGTACGGCCGACGAGATAGTCGATACTGGTGTCGTAATAATTTGCCAGCCGGATAAGCATTTCGATAGGAATATTACGGGATCCCGTTTCATAATGGGAATAAGAACGCTGACTGATGTGAAGGATTTCACTTAATTCTCTCTGAGAGAGATCTGCGTCTGTACGTAAATCCTGAATACGCTGAAATTTCATTGTGCTCACCTCTTCTTTCTATAGGAAGTATAAAACAGAACGAATTGCACTCTTGCAAAAGAGAGCAAAATGGACTATACTAAATTTATTATCTTCTAAAATTCAGAAAATGTCTATCTGAAAATTCCCTTGTTTTTAACCAATGCGGATTTCGAATATCCGCCTGACCTGAAAAGACGAAAAGATGGAAGATCGGGATCCGTTTTTTTCGCAGAAAGGAATGTATTTGTTTGCGAGTGTTTTATCAGCAGCGATCTACGGAATGGAAGTACGTGAGATCCAGGTTGAGGCAGATGTCAGTGATGGTCTGCCTTCTTTTGCTATGGTAGGATTTCCCTCTGCCCAGGTGAGAGAGGCCCAGGAAAGAGTCCGGACTGCATTTAAGAACAACCGGCTTTGTCTGCCACCAAAAAAAGTAACTGTAAATTTTGCACCTGCCGATATGAAAAAGGAAGGAGCCGGTTTTGATCTGCCTGTGGCGGCTGCAGTACTTGCGGCTGCCGGAATTCTGGAACCGGATCTTCTGGAAGGAGTTATGATCGTAGGAGAGATCAGTCTGAATGGAGAGATCCATGGGTTGCCGGAGTTTTGCCTCGGGTGATCCGCGCAAGAGAGCTGGGCTTACGCTTTTGCGTTATTCCGGAGGAAAACATCCGGGAGGGGAATCTGGTGAAGGATATGCCGGTGTTTGGAGTAAAAAGTCTGAATGCCATGATCCGATGTCTGAGAGACCCAAACACTTATACAGCTGCGTATCAGGAAAAAGAAAAAACAGAAAACAAACCGGAAATACCAAAGGTTGATTTTGCGGACATCTGCGGGCAGGAAGGAGCCAGGCGGGCGGCAGAGATCGCAGTGAGCGGTTTTCATAATATTCTTTTTATCGCCAGGATCCGGAAAGACCATGCTGGCAAGACGTCTGCCGACCATTATGCCGGAGATGACATTTGAGGAAAGCCTGGAGATCACCAAGGTATACAGTGTGGCAGGACTTCTCACGGAAAAAGATCCGCTGATCCGGCAGAGGCCTTTTCGAAGTCCGCATCATACCAGTTCGTCTGCAGCTCTGGCTGGAGGCGGAAGGATCCCGGGTCCCGGTGAAGTGACCCTGGCTCACAGAGGCGTTCTGTTTCTGGATGAAATGCCGGAATTTGCAAGAGGCAGCCTGGAAGTGCTGCGACAGCCCCTGGAGGACAAGCAGATCCAGCTGTCAAGGGCAAGTGGAACGTACGTGTTTCCGGCGGGATTTATTC
>ENA-ORTN01002462-ORTN01002462.1-human-gut-metagenome-genome-assembly--contig:-NODE-2462-length-15023-cov-6.590861_pt1 | contig 15023 bp, 18 predicted proteins | sample MGYA00242070_ERZ509189 | MGnify/ENA primary metagenome ERZ509189 (study PRJEB26280, sample SAMEA2338821) | human gut metagenome | biome: human gut; feature: human-associated habitat; material: faeces...
CCTTGGCACGTTCACGGCTCTGGATCAGACCATGCTGAACCAGATATTGATCCAACCGAATTTTCACGATATGTTTTCTCCTTTCATCCAGGCATCCATCACCTGCTGTGCAAGGGTGTCGGCATCCAGCCCGGTGACCTGCTTGATCTGCGGGACGGTCGCATGGGGCAGGTTGGCCGTATGCACAGCAGCGTGCAGGAAGGTTCCATTCCAGCCCGCCTGCTGCAGGCAATAGGCCAGATGCTCCCCGATGCTGCCCCATTCCACACATTCTTCTGCAAATAGCACGATTTTATAATCCTTCACAGCTTCGATCATTTTTTCTGTAAAGGGGAACAGCTTTACAAGTTTAAGTGCGTCACAATTGACACGATGCTTCGTAAGTTTTTCACATGCAGTCAGAATATCATCCATTTCGTCTGCATAGCTAATCAACACCACCTGGGTGCCCTCGGTTCTGTGCAGGAAATCATAGTCCTGTCCGCTGCAGCCATACTGCGCCAGACGGGCATTTTCCCCACCCCGCGGATAACGGATCGCACGGGGGCCTCTGCAGCCGTCCTTCAGCAGCTCGTGCAGCCAATAGGTCAGCTCCGCATAATTGGAAGGTGCATAGAGCGGCATACCGACCTGGCTCAGGAAAGCCGGGTCGTAAACGCCCTGATGCGTTTCTCCGTCTGCCGGAACAAAACCCGCGCGGTCAATGGCGAACACGACGTTCTCCTGCAGCAGGTTCACATCGTGCAGGATCTGATCGTAAGAGCGCTGCAGAAAGGTGGAGTAAATGCACACCACCGGCAGCATACCCTGACTGGCCAGACCCGCTGCAAAGGTCACGGCGTGCTGCTCTGCCATGCCCACGTCAAAGAACCGCTCCGGCGCACTGTGCGAAAAGAACTGCAGCCCGGTTCCATATTTCATGGCCGCGGTAATGGCGCAGATGCGGCTGTTCTGTGCAGCTTCCCGCGCAAGCGCCTGCCCGAAGGTCGTCGAAAACGATTCCTTGGGAGCCACCTCCGGGTCGGGCATCCCGTCCGGGTCAAAGGCCGATACCCCATGGTAGTTGCCCGGGTTCATCTCGGCCGGCTGATATCCTTTGCCCTTTTTGGTCACAACATGCAGAAAGTGCGGGCCAGGCCGCTGACTGATGGTACGCAGGGTCCGCTCCAGTTCTTCCTCATTGTGTCCATCCACCGGCCCAATGTACTGGAACCCCATGTCCTCAAACATGGTCGAGTGGTACATTGCCCGTCGGAGCAATGTTTTACCCTCGGTCAGGGCTTTTTTCAGCGGGGTGCCCACCACCGGGACACTGTCGAGGAAGCTCCGCACATTGTCCTTGGCGTCAAAATATGCCGTCGTCGTGCGCAGGTGGGTCAGATACCGTGCCAGCGCGCCCACATTGTGGGAAATGGACATCTTATTGTCATTCAGGATCACGAGCAGATTGTCCAGGGAGCCGATGTTGTTCATGCCCTCGTAGACCATGCCGCCCGTAAAGGCACCATCGCCGATGACCGCAACCACCCAGCCCTGCTCATGCCGGATCTTCTTGGCCCAGGCCATGCCGATGGACAGCGAAAGCGCTGTGTTGCCGTGCCCTGCAATAAAGGCATCGTGCTCGCTCTCGTTCGGGTTCGGAAAACCGGAAATGCCATCCAGCTGGCGCAGTTTTGCAAAGCCGCTGCGTCGGCCGGTGAGCAGTTTGTGCGTATAGCACTGATGCCCCACGTCAAAAACGATTTTGTCCATTGGCGTCGTCATCACCCGGTGCAGGGCTACCGTCAGCTCCACTGCGCCGAGGTTGGACGCCAAATGACCGCCTGTGCGAGAGATATTCCGTAGCAAAAACTGACGGATCTCCGCACAGAGCTTGTTTACCTGTTCTTTGTCCAGATTTTTCAGATCGCTGGGTTGATCAATGTTGTCCAGCAGCAACGATTCCATAACCAAATCACACGTCCTTCATGCAATGTTTCCTACCCTGCTGGCACGTTTCACAGGCCCAGCGGGTACAGCAGGCCGACCACAAGGCCCACCAGAAAGCCTGCGACCACCTGCAGCGGAGTATGGCCGACCATTTCCTTCAGATGCATGTTCTGCAGGAACGGGGCGTTCTTTTCGCTGACCTCGATCCACTGGTCGATCATCTGGTTCAGCACCTTTGCCTGCTCGCCGGTCTCATGGCGCACGCCCATGGCGTCGTGCATGGTGATGATGGCCACCACACAGGCCACTGCAAAAATGGCAGAGTCAATGCCCTCACACCGTGCCGTGGCAATGACCATTGCGCAGACGGTGGCGCTGTGGGCGCTGGGCATACCGCCGTCGCCCCACATGCGCTCCAGCTGGAATTTGCCCAGCAGGATGAAGTTGATCAGGGTCTTGAGCACCTGCGCCACGAACCATGCCAGGAGCGACACGGTCAGGATGCGGTTGAATGAAAGGATCTCATAAATGAACTGCATAGCGTTTCCTTTTGCTTTCCCGGACGACGATCCGTTTTAGTTTTTGCGTGTCAGGAGCTGCTGCGCAAGCTGCTCCAGAAAGGTCGATTTTTCGCCGAATGTTTCGCGCAGAGCGCTGCAGGTCTTTTCGTTTACGCGCTGTGCAAGAGCCATTGCGCCCTCCACGCCATACAGCGTTGCAAACGTTGTTTTTCCGTTTTCACTGTCGCTGCCAATGGGCTTGCCCAGCTGTTCCGGCGTGCTGGTCACATCCAGCACATCGTCCACGATCTGGAACACCAGACCAATGCCGTAGGCGTATGCTTCCAGTGCTCGGCACTGGTCGGCGTCGGCACCGGCGGCAGCTGCCCCCATCTGGACGGCTGCGTTGATCAAAGCACCGGTCTTATTGCGGTGGATCAGCCGCAGCTGCTCCTCGGTCGCTGCCAGTGCTTCGTATTTCAGGTCCAGCTCCTGCCCATACACCATGCCGCGGCTGCCGGCACCAAGGCCCAGCGCCTTTGCGGCCTGCACACAGGCCTGCGGGCAAGCCGGTGCATTGGCGATTGCTTCAAAGGCTTCGGTCAGGAGCACATCTCCTGCCAGCATGGCCGTTGCCTCCCCGAATGCCTTGTGGCAGGAGGGGCGACCGCGCCGCAGGTCATCGTTGTCCATGCAGGGCAGATCATCGTGGATCAGCGAATAGCAGTGCAGCATTTCCACCGCAGCGCTGAAAGCTCTGGCCGTCTGCGGATCACCGCCCAGCATATCACAGACGCTGAGCACCAGCACGGCCCGGATGCGTTTTCCGCCGCCCAGCAGGCTGTACCGCGCCGCACGGCATACCTCCGATTCCTCCGGAAGAAACTTTGCACAGGCGTCTTCCAGTGCGGCAGAAGCCTGCGACAGATACATCTGATATTGTGTTTTGTAATCCATCAGTTTTCCTCCCGCTGTTCCTGTATGGTCTGCGTGATCTTCGCGTCGATCTCCTCGATCTGGAGCGATGTTTTTTCCAGCGCAGTATGGCAGTATTCCATCAGAGATGCTGCCTCCGCATACAACTTGACGGCTTCTGCAAGAGTCGTCTGCTCGTCCTGCATTTTGGCCAGAATGGCATTCAGGCGCTCCATGCCCTCTTCATAGCTTTTGGGTGCTTTCATCAATTTCCTCCACGGCCTCCACCCGGCACTTTGCCCGGCGGGAAGCGCTGCGAATGTAGATGGTCTTGTCCGGCTCCAGTTGGTCTGCCGGAAGGATCTGTCCTCTGCCCGTGGTGATCATCGCATAGCCTCGGGCAAGGACCCGGTACGGGCTCAGAGAGGCTGTCAGTGCTGCGGCATGTTCCAACTGCATATTTGCAGCCTGCATCCGGCGCTGTATCTGAATCTGAAGCGTCTGCCCAGCCTGTTCCAGCTGGTCAAAATCCCTCTTCCAGATGTGATGCGCAGGCTTGCGTTCCAACGCTAAGTTGTATTGCTCCAGCTCATTATAGCACAACTTGAGCCGTTTTTGCATATTTTCAGAAATATTTTGTTGTAAATTTTGCAAAATATTCCATTGTTCTTCCCGGTCCGGCACCGCAAGCTCTGCCGCTGCCGAGGGCGTCGGGGCTCTCTGGTCTGCCACGAAGTCCAGGATCGTGTAGTCGATCTCGTGTCCAATGGCACTGATCAGCGGTGTTTTGCAGGCAAAGGCTGCCCGCGCGATCACCTCAGCGTTGAACACCCACAGATCCTCCCGGCTGCCGCCGCCGCGGGCCACGATGATCACATCTGCCCTGCCGCTGCGGTCCAGCGTTCGGATGGCCGCCGCAATCTGCGGAGCCGCTTCAAACCCCTGCACCATGACCGGGCAGAGCAGCAGCCGGATACCCGGCCAGCGGCGGCTGATCACATTTCGGATGTCCTGTAAAGCCGCGCCGGTCTTGCTGGTCACCAGCCCAATGCATCGGGGATATTGCGGCAGCGGCTTTTTGTGTGCCGCATCAAACAGGCCCTCCTGTTCCAGCCGGGCCTTGAGCTGCTCCAACGCCAGCTGTGCTGCACCGATTCCGTCCGGGAACATCTCATTGACATACAACTGGAATGCGCCATCCCGCTCATAGAGCGTTGCACGGCAGCGCACGACCACACGCATCCCCTCTTCCGGACGGAACGCAAGCCGCCGCGCATCCGAGCGGAACATCACCGCTTTTACGCTGGCCTGCTCATCCCGCAGGGTGAAATAGCAATGCCCGCTGCGCGCGTTCTGCACAAAATTTGCCACCTCGCCGCGCAATGCCAGATCAAACAATCGGTCGTTTGCATCAAAAAGAGATTTGACATAGCGGTTCAGCGCCGAAACCGTAATCACTTCAGCCATAAACCGGCCTCCCGTGCCGCAAGAATGGACACGCCAATGGCATTGTCACTGGAATACTGTCCCGGCACAAAATACACCTGAGGCAGGCGTTTCTGCACCCATTGGCGGATCACATCGCTGCTCATCACGCCGCCGGCGCATACCACCGGCAGACCCGGGTATTCCTTCTGCGCAGCCTTTGTCATTTTGACCACCGTATCGGCCACACAGAGCAGGCAGTACTTGCACACATATTCCGGGCTTTTGCCCGCAGCAAGCAGGGCATTGCACTGATTTTCCAGGCCGGAAAGGCTGCACTGCATGCCCCTCACGCTAGATTTCGGCCGGATCTCTTCCGGGCACGCTGCAGCAAGGCGAGACACCTCTGCACCCGCCGGGAAGGCAAACCCGAGCTTGACGCCCACGCGGTCCACAGCCTGTCCGGCGTAAAGGTCCGTGCTAGTGCCAAGTTGGGTGATCGTGCGTACCTCATCACACAGCAGCAGATCCGTCGTGCCGCCGGAAATATGAAACAGCAGGACTTTCTGCGTAAAAAGGTCTGCGCCGCGGGCTGCAAACAGCGCCGCAGCGGCATGGCCCTGCTGGTGGGTCGTATAAATCAGCGGGATGCTCCGCGCCGCTGCAAATGCCGTCGCCGCGTTCACACCGGCCAGAAAGCACGGCATATAACTGCCCTCTGCCGGGCGCGGCTTCTGGGAGACACCCACGGCGTCGATGCGGGTCAGATCAAACTCCTGCGCAAGCTCGTGCAGCATTTCCGGCAGTGCCGTGGTGTGGTGGAACAGTGCATCGCTCTGCCGCAGGCCCAGCTGCCCGGGTTTGACCGGAAGAAACCGCTTTTTTGCACAAACAACCTCTCCGGCTGTATCAAAAACTGCCAGAGAGGTTGCATAGTTGCTTGTATCGACCCCGAGCGTATAACGGCTCACTGTTCAGCCGGCTCCACAGCGGCTTCTTCATTCAGGCCGTGATCCCGTGCCACTGCGCCGAGCAGGCCGTTCACAAACTGATAGTCCTCATCGGCACCATACTTTTTGGTCAGCTCCACTGCCTCGTTGATGGCAACGCCGGGCTTGTTCTCGCCGCCGAACAGCATCTCTGCAATGGCCAGACGCAGCACGGTCAGACTGACGCGTGGCAGACGCTCCATGGTCCAGTTGCGCAGATGAGCGCGGATCTCGTCATCCACCTCTGCGGAGTGGTCGTAATAAGCATTCAGCAGCAGCTTGCTGAAGCCATCCACCGGGTGCTCTTCGTCGTTTTCCGCATGGTTGGTCAGAGCCTCTGCCAGCGGGACGTCGCCAAAGGTCTGCGAAAATGCCAGCAAAAATGCATTCTCGCGAGCTTCTCTACGGGGCAAAATGTTTTCCATAATATTCCTTTCATAACAGGAGCTCTCCCCGCCGGGAAACCCCGGCAGAGAGAACGCGTTCTATCCATTCTTTTGTACGGCTGCAAGTGCTCTTACTGCTCCGCAGCAAGACCTGCGATCACCAGATTCACACGGCTCACCGTGACACTGGTCATGTTCTGCACGGCCGACTTGACATTTTCCTGCACCTTTTCCGCCACTGCAGGGATGCGTGCGCCGGACGCCATGATCAGATGCAGCGTAAGCTCTGCCGTGCCGTCGCGCATTTCCACGGCCACCGGCGGCTGGATGCTGGCTTCCAGCAGATCCTTCAGCTTTTTGTTCTGGGTCCCGCAGGAAACTTCTGCCACGCCTTCCACTTCCAGCGCAGCGCACCGTGCGATCTTTGCAATGACTTCGGTCGAAATCTGAAGGCTGCCGCCCTGAAGATCCATATTCTGTAAATCCATTGTGCTGTCCTCCATTGAAAAGCAGCAGAACTGCCGCTTTTTTTCGGTTCAAAACGGCTTTGCAGCTGCCGCCGCCGAATGGCCGGGCAGCACGCCGTTCCTGTTTTCTGATGGTGTTATTATACCATCAATGCGGGGTTGATTTCAATACTTGTTTGGAAAACTCTGTCGGACCACACAACGGGTTCTTTTTCCAGCCCGATTCCTTCCGGTCGGAGGGAAACACTTTTTATTTTACTTCCACCACCGTGATGTTCTGGGCCGTCACACTGCTCTTGCTGAGCACGACGTCCCGAATCTGCGCCACCTGCGCCGCCGTCAGCGGGTCACCGGATGTCATGACGGTCAGATCGGCGCGGCCGGACTGCAGAAAGCACAGGCAGTCCGCAAAGCCCTTGGCTTTGATGAGGGTCTCGATCTCATTTTCGGCGTGCAGATCTTCCAACCCGGCTGTCAGCTGGGCGGTGCAGTCCTTCTTTTCCTCCGCAGAGAGCGAAGAGGACTTCATGGTTTTTTGCAGGGTGTCCATGGCTTCATCGTGCACCTTTTCCCGTTTCAGGCGTGCCTCTTCAAAGAACTTTGCGCCGCTGTCGCTTGCCACGCTGACCAGCTGTGCTTCCCCGTAGTTTTTGTTCGCGGCCGACACTGTTTCGGCTTCCGTGGGCAGGCCGTCCAGGACCGTGTCCGACTGCACAGGCTCGGCCGAAACGACCTGGGCTTCCTCGTCCGCTGCAATGCCGGTATCGGTGCGGGCATACTGCCAGTTCAGATATACGGCAATGACAAGGGCAGCGGCCAGCGTAAGCGCGGTCACCCGCCGGGTATTTCTGGAAAGTGCTCTCATCTTGAATCCTCCTTGTTCTGGGTCAGATCATGGCTTGCGCTGTTCCACACAGATCCGGTTGGATGGCAGATCCAGCAGCGCTCCCACCATCTCCGTGATGCGTGCTGCCACGCGGACATCTCCCCCGCCGTCGCACAGCACGGCCACGCCGCGGATCTGCGGCTGATAGATCGTCTCTGCCAGGGCGGAGCCATCTTCCAGCAGAACATGCGTCTGCTGTTCCTGCATCTGCCCGGACTGCGTATCCAGTGCATAGATCGTTTCCTCCCCCGTTTCCAGTGTGAGCATCACCGTCGTCTTTCCCGCTCCGTCCATCTGAGCGATCAGTGTTTCAAGCCGGTTTTCCAGCTGGGTCTGATACGCGGCGATTTCCTGTGGGGCTGTGCTGGCGGCAGCAGACTTCGTCCCAGTCGGCATCAACTCCGACAGCAGCAACAGCAGCATGGCCACCCCGCCAATGAGCACCGCAAGTCTTGTGCGCCCCTGCGGGCCTTTGCATCCCTGAAGAACAGTTGTGATCGTTGCTTTTTTCATGGTTCCGCCTCTTCCGCTGCGGTGACAGCGTCGGTGCTAAGTTCTTTTTGCAGAAACTGCACAAGCTGTGTCTGCACCTGTGCCGGGCTGTCCGGCGGCATCCACAGGATCGCGCGAGCTGCGCGGATGCCGTCCGGCGTCTGTTCCAATTCCGTTTCCACCCGGACCGGGATGCCTGTCTGTGCCTCGCATTCCGCTGCCAACATCTCATTCAAGCGCTTCGCCGCCTCCGTGAGGATCGTGGTTTCCACGCCCTCGATGGAGGCAGATGCCTGCACCGGCTGAAGCCACTGTGCGGTCCGTGCAGGCAGTGCAGAAATTGCACGGAGCAGAACTGTTAGAATATATAGCCCCGCAACCACTTTTATGCATCGGCGCGCCCAGCCCGCTTCCACCAGCTGCACTAGCAGCTCCGTGCAGACACATGCAAGGCAGAATGCCGTTACGACCCGCATTTCACCCTCCGTTCATCATTGTCATCAACGCGACACCGACCATTGTCAGCGAAAAGAACAGTGCCGTGACCGCCGCCATGCACCGGACCGCCTCCGTCAGACAGGCAAACAGCGCCTGACACCGGTCGATGCCGGCAAAGCTGCACAGAAGCCTGCACCCGGACAGAACTGCCAGGTGGAACAACAGTCCCAGATACAGCGGAACAAATTCCGCGCCAAGGATCACCAGTGCCGCGATTCCAAGAGAGTTTTTGAGCAGCTGCAACCCGGCCAATACGGTATCGGCCGCACCGCTCAACGCCTGCCCGATCACCGGGACACTGCCCGTCAGCATCTGGCCCAGACGGGATGTCGTGTGGTCCAATTGCAGTGTGATCACTCGCTGTACGCCAAGCAGAAGCGCAAACAGTTTTCCGCCCGCCGAAATGCTTTTTCGCAGCAGCTGCCCGCTCATCCTGCAGGCTTCCGGGAGACCCGTCTGCGTGTGGATGCAGCAGGCCATGCTGATGGCCAGATAGCTTTGCAGCAGCGGCCGGATGCACAGCGCGATCCCCTGTGCCAGCAGAGCCAGCACGCTCAGCAGAAATCCGCTGGCCACAGCTCCGGCGTTTCCCTCTCCACCTGCCGTCAGGACTGCGCCGCACACCGGCAGAAATCCCGTGAGGAACAGCCGCCAGCTGTCCATGCGTTCACCGATAGACTGTGCCAGTGTCAGCAGATCACCCCAGATGAGCACCCCGCAGCCACCGGCTGCCGCAAGGTCCAGCAAGGTACCGTCCGCTGCATCGCCAACGAGAAATGACAAAGCTGTGAGCAGCAGCAGAAACAGCAAAAGATCTGCGTAGCTGTGCAGGGTATCGACCAGAAGCTGCACGGGTGAACCCGGCAGCAGGCTCAGCAATGCCGACACCGGGTCCCGGGCAAAATCCACTGCACCCTGTGCACTTTGGGTCAGGTAGGGCTGCCACAATTCCCGGCCGGGCAGGCTTTCCAGTGCGAAAGCCCGCACCGTTCCAAAAGGCATTGCGGCCAGAAACACCAACCCTGCCAGAAACCCCCGGTATTTTTTGCCGCTCATCCTGCCAGCCCCCAGATCCGTTGACACACTTCTTCCAGCAGTGGGAACACTGCCGCCAGCACCAGGCAGCGGCCCGCAAGCCCTGCACACCAGCCAAGTGCCTCGGCTCCGCTCTCCTTGCAGAGGGTACGGGTATAGTCGGCAAGCAACAGGATGCCCGTGCTGCGCAGCAGGCATTGGAACGCCTGCTTGTCCGTTTGCTGTCCCAGCAGCGCGACACCCTCCAGAACACTGCGGAAGGTGCCGCCCAGCCGCACCAGCAGAAGGACGATCGCTCCCAGTGAAAGCAGGAGCGCATAGGCCGGAAGCTCCTTTTGCAAAAGTGCATGCATCGCTGCCAGCACTGCCACCAGCCCCAGCGTGACCCAGGCGGAACTCACAGCGAAAACAGCGCCTTGATGGTAACAAACAGGGTGCTGATCTGCTTGACCAGAATGGATAGGACCACCACAAGGCCGGCAAGGGTCGTCATCATGGCCTGATCCTCCCGCCCGGAGCGGATCAAGAGCTGATTGAGCACCGCCACAATGATGCCGATGGCTGCAATTTTGAACACCAGATCAATTTCCATCTGCGCTGTTTCCTCCAAGATTTCCGAATTCAGATGAGCAGCAGTGCCATTGCCATCCCGGCTGCAAGGCCCAGTTTGCGGGGCAGACCGGCCTGCCGCCGGGCAGCGTGTTCTGCCGTTTGCTGCAAAGCCTGCAGGCGGGCCCGGTAGTAGTCCAGCTGTTCGCACTCCTGCTGCGCTTCCGCACGGCCAAGGCCGGACATGCACGTCCGGAAGCACTGCTGTTCTTCCCGCGTCAGGCCCTCCGGCGGTGGGGCCTCCTGTAAGCAGCGGGCGCCGGATTCCAGTATGCCTTCCCGGCAGAGCTCTGCGTAAAGCTGCTGCAGGTCTGCCCGGCGGAACGCGACCTCCTGCCGGATGCGTTCCAGAAGCGCAAGGCATCTCTGCAATGCAGCAAGGTGCTGTACCGTACGGGCCTGTATGGCATCCCCGGCCAGCCAGCCGCACAACGGCAACAGCAGAGCACCCAGAATGTGCAGCATCATAGCAGCGGAAGCTGCCGGATCTCCCGGATTCGGCCCGGTGCACAGCGTCCTTCCAGCAGGACAAGAAACCGCAGTGCTCCCTGCTGCTGTAAAACCCGCACCTGCGGCCTTTGCAGAGCGTCCTCCAGCGTGGCGGCATGGACGCTGGCCACAAACTCCACCCCGCTGAAAAAGCCCTGTTCCAGTGCGGTGACCTCGGTCAGGTCCCCCAGCTCGTCCAGCAGGATCACCTGCGGAGCCAACGTCCGCAGCGCCATCTGGACCGCACGGCCTTTGGGCAGGCCGCTGATGCAGTCAAGGGCATCGCCATTCTGCCGCTCCGGCGGAAAAAGTTCCCCTCGCTCGTCGATCACAGCCACGGCCCGTTTCTGTGCAGCCAGTTCCCGGGCGATCTGCCGCAGAAGGGTGGTCTTGCCGCTGTCCGGTTCTCCCACCAGCAGTGCCCCGATGAAATGTCCCTGCAAAAGGGTGCACAGCTCCGCCGGAAGTTCCGTACAAATTGGACGCGCAATGCGGAAATTCAGCGACAAAAGACGCTGCAGCACAACATCCTCCGGGCCGCGCAATACGAACCGACCGCCCACCCCCACACGGCAGCCGGATGCCGTGGTCAGGTAGCCCTGCGCCAGTTCGGCCTGATGGGTATGTACTGAACCGCCGCAGAGCACATAAAGGATCTCGTCCATCTGCAGGGCATCCAGCGTCCTGCCGCGCAGGGTCTGCGGGCATTCCGGCAGCTCGTCCAACGTCGTCTGCTGCCCGGCAATGGACAGGCAAATTCCACAGCCTGTCCGCAGCCGCAGTTCGTGCACTTTTTCGGCGGTATTCTGCGGCAGCCGGGCCAGCGGCTGCGCCAGCCATGCAGGCAACAGACGGATCGCGCGGTAATACTCGTCCACAATGGGCACTTCCTTTCAACGAAACTTGTGTTACCAGTGTATGCAGCCCCTGCCCGCTTAGAACCGCACACAAACAAAAAAGCCCCTGCGGCCCGAAACGCCGCAGAGGCTATGCAAAATTGTAATTATTCTTCTTTGAGCAGATCAAGGAATTCGGCTTCGGTCAGCACCGGAACGCCCAACGCCTGCGCTTTGGTCAGCTTAGAACCGGCTGCTGTACCGGCGACCACATAGGAAGTCTTTTTGGAGACCGAGCCGCTGGCCTTGCCGCCGTTTTTGACGATGAGGGCTTCTGCCTCGTTGCGGGAGAGTGTTTCCAGCGTACCGGTAACCACCAGCGTTTTACCGGCCAGCTTGTCGCCCTTGGGCTCGCCCTTCCACTGCATGTTGACCCCGGCATCTGCCAGACGGTGCACAAGGTCTGTGGTGCCTTCCTTCGCAAAGAATTCCACTACGCTCTGGGCCATCACACCGCCAAAGCCGTCGATCTCGCTGATGGCAGCGGCATCTGCTTCCCGGATAGCCTGCAACGAACCGAAATGTTCTGCCAGCAATGCCGCCGCCTTGTCGCCGATGTTGCGAATGCCAAAGCCAAACAGCAGCTTGTCCAGATTGTTCTCTTTTGAGCGCTGGATAGCGTTCAGCAGATTGTCCGCGCTTTTCTCCTTGAATTTGTCCAGCGTCAGCAGCTGTTCACGGGTGAGGGTGTAGATATCCGCCGCCGAGTGCACCACGCCTTTTTCCACCAGCTGTGTTGCCACAGCCGTGCCCAGGCCGTCGATGTCCATGGCGTCGCGGGAGGCAAAATGGATGATATTGCGCAGAGCCTGTGCCGGGCATTCCGGGTTCACGCAGCGCAGGGCAGCCTCGTCCTCCAGATGCACCACCGGTGCGCCGCAGGACGGACAAACCGTCGGCATCTCGTAGGGCTGAGCGTCCTCGGCGTGGCGGGTGACCCCGATCACTTCCGGGATGATATCGCCGGCCTTGCGCACCTGAATAGTGTCCCCGATGCACAGACCAAATTGCCGGATAAAGTCCTCATTATGGAGGGTGGCGCGCGCCACGGTCGTGCCGGCCAGAAAGACCGGATCAAAGCAGGCCGTGGGGGTCAGGACACCGGTGCGGCCCACGGCCACCTCGATGCTGCGCAGGGTGGTTTCCTTGACCTCCGGCGGGTACTTGAAGGCGATGGCCCAGCGCGGGAATTTGTTGGTGGAGCCCATCTGTTCCCGCTGGGCAAAATCGTTTACCTTGATGACCGCACCGTCCATATCAAAATCCAGCTTGGAACGGTTCTGCCCGATCTGCTCGATCTCTGCAATGGCCTGCTCAATGTCGTGTACCACATGGTAGCGCGGCGAGACCGGCAGACCAAGGCTCTTGAGGTAGTCCAGACTGTCCGAATGGCGGGTCAGTTCCTTACCGCGGATCTGCTGGACGTTGAACACAAAAATGGACAGGCCGCGGCTTCCGGTGATCTTTGCATCCTTTTGCCGCAGGGAACCTGCCGCCGCATTGCGCGGGTTCTTGAAGGGAGCGGCCCCCTGCAGTTCCTGCTCCGCGCACAGCTTCTGGAAAGCCTCGTGCGGCATATAGACCTCGCCGCGCACCTCCAGAAACTCCGGCGCATTTTTCAGCGTCTTGGGGATGCGTTTGATTGCCCGGACATTCTGGGTCACATCCTCGCCTACCACGCCGTCGCCGCGGGTGGACGCCCGGACGAGTTCTCCGTTCTCATACTCCAGACTGCAGGAAAGGCCGTCGATCTTGATCTCGACCACATATTCCGGTTCGATGCCTGCATCCCGTACGCGGCGGTCAAAGTCGCGCAGCTCATCATACGAAAATGCATCCAACAAACTTTCCATCTTGACCGCATGGGTCACCTTGGTAAAGCGCCCGCTGGGGGTCCCGCCCACTTTCTGGGTCGGCGAAGTCGGCGTGATCAGCTGCGGGAACTGCGCTTCCAACGCTTTCAGTTCCCGGGTCAATGCATCGTATTCAAAATCCTCCAGCTCCGGGGCATCCTGGTCATAATAGAGCCGGTTGTTCTTTTCAATGACAGCGCGCAGCTCCTCCACACGCTTCTGGGCCTGTTCCAGTTCCAAACAAATCACTCTCCTGCCGGGTGACCTGTGTCGGGAGACTGCTCCCACAGGACACCGTTTTTGCACGGTTCTAGTATACCACACCAAGCGGCACTCTGCAAAGCAAAGGGAAAAATACAAATCGTATTTTTTATGCATGAAATCGGTACCATATCGTATTTGCGAGTTGATTTTAAATCAATTTTGAAAGATACTCTCTGTTTATGCCATTAAAATTTTATCGACTTGACGTTAATATTCAGATTGATTCTTGCTGCATTCAAAGAAATTCCAATGCAGACGCTACGGTCCTCCCGGCAAAACCAAAAGAAAAAGAGCCTGCACTTTCCGTGTGCAAGCTCTTCTCTCTATGCCGGTCCGGCTGTTCTGCGCTCGGCTTTTCCTTTAGCCGATCAGGGTCTGATAGCGCCGTTCCAGCACCTCAAACTGTGCATCGTCCACAGGCACAGTCACGAGAAACTCCATCTTTCCCTTCTCGTTTTTCGCGCTGTGAACAGGAAGCGGACCGCGGATGCCTTCTGCATACAGCATCCGCAGGCACATCCCGAGTTGATGATCCGATTTTGCCAGCAGTTCATGAGCCATTCTGCTCACCTCCTTCATAATGGAAAACGAATTTTTCGCGTCCAGGTCACGGACATTGTCTAGTTCCTAGACTATCAGATGCCAATGGTCTTTGCAACCATCGAAACGACGTGTGCAACACCATTATAACCCAACAAAAAAGGAGCCGCCCTCTCAGCCTAGCCAAGAGAACAGCTCCAGAAATGCAATGCAGGAAATCAGATAGAAATGGTGTTGCAGACGTCGATCAGGACGGGGTCGAGGGTCTTGGTCATTTCGAGTGCTTCATCCACCGGGTAGTCCACCAGCTTCTCGCCCTTCATGCCGACGATGCGGTTGTACTTGCCCTGCTCCAGCAGGCACACGGCCTGGTAGCCCATGGCAGATGCGTTCACGCGATCACGCAGCGTGGGAGAGCCGCCGCGCTGGACATGGCCCAGAATGGTGGCACGGGAGTCGATGCCGGTGCGGGCCTGGATCTCGTTTGCGATCTCCTGTGCGTGGCCCACGCCCTCGGCAACGATGATGATGAAGTGACGCTTGCCGGTCTTCTGAGTCTCAGCGATCTTGTCCAGAATGTCGTGCTGCATGTCGAATTCCTTCTCCGGCAGCAGGACAGCCATAGCACCGGAGGCGATGGCAACGTTCAGGGCAATGTAACCGGCGTTGCGGCCCATGACCTCGACCACACTGCAGCGGTCGTGGCTCTGGGTGGTGTCGCGCAGCTTGTCGATCATTTCCAGAGCGGTGTTCATGGCTGTATCATAGCCGATGGTGTACTCGGTGCAGGCAATGTCGTTGTCGATGGTGCCGGGCAGGCCGATCATCGGGATGCCGCGGTGTGCCAGCT
>ENA-ORTN01002470-ORTN01002470.1-human-gut-metagenome-genome-assembly--contig:-NODE-2470-length-14970-cov-10.404760_pt1 | contig 14970 bp, 18 predicted proteins | sample MGYA00242070_ERZ509189 | MGnify/ENA primary metagenome ERZ509189 (study PRJEB26280, sample SAMEA2338821) | human gut metagenome | biome: human gut; feature: human-associated habitat; material: faeces...
GGCTGGGCAACACCGAGCTGACCGGGGCAGAGCGCATCTGGTTTGTGATGGATTGCGGCAGTGAGATCGGAAATGCTGCAAAATATAACCAGCAGCTTGCAGCCCAAAAGCACCTGCGGTACATGGGCACAGCCCAGATCATCATGCCGGAAAACTACATTGCCATGTTCCATGCGCCGCAAGCGGAGCAGGCGCGGCGCATCGTGGAGCAGGCAGAGCCTGCGCTTCAGAAGGCGCTGGCGCAGGTCAGAGCCGGGCAGGAATTTTCTCCACTGAGAGACACCCTCTACGACCGCTTTATGAGCGGCCCGGTAAACCCGGCGTTCTATCGCTTTTTTGTGAGGGCGGATGCCTTCCGGGCAACGGATGCCTGTATTGGATGCGGCAAGTGCGTGGAGCGGTGCCCTCTGAACAATATCCGGCTGGAAAACGGCAAGCCGGTCTGGGGCAAACACTGCACCCACTGCATGGCCTGCATCTGCTATTGCCCCAAAGAGGCCGTCGAGTACGGCAAAAAGAGCAAAGGCAAGCCCCGGTACCACTTTGAAGCACTGGAAAAGCAGCAGGACGTATAAATATCTGATTTATGAAAGAAAGACGAGGACTGTAAAAATGAACATCGAAGAACGGGCAGCGCAGGCTGCCGCATGGAAAGCTGCCGGACAGTGCAACTGCGCACAGGCAGTGATGAAAGCATTTAAGGACAAGATCCCGGTGGATGCCGACACCCTGATGAAGCTGGGCGCAGGCCATGCTGGGCATCAAGGGCAAGCTGGGCGAGAAAGAGGTCTATGCGCTGGAAGGACGGTTCCACTTTTATGAAGGCTACTCTATGAAGGAAGTCTGCTACCCGTTCTATGTCCTGAAACTGCTGGGTGTGGAACAGGTGGTGCTGACCAATGCCTGCGGCGGCATCAACCGGGAGTTTGCGCCGGGCACCCTGATGCTCCTCACCGACTTCATCAACATGATGGGTACGAACCCGCTCATCGGCCCCAACGATGAGCGCTTCGGCCCGCGTTTCCCGGACATGACCGAGCCGTACAGTCTGGAACTACGGAATCTCGCCGAACAGACCGCCGACGAGCTGGGCATTTCCTATCAAGAGGGCGTTTATCTGGGCTTCATGGGGCCATGCTACGAGACAGCGGCCGAGATCCGTGCCTTTGCGGGCATGGGTGCCGATGCTGTGGGCATGAGCACCGTGCCGGAAACCATGGTCTGCAATTATCTGGGTATGAAGGTGCTGGCCGTCAGCTGCATCACCAACATGGCCACCGGCATCCAGACGGTCAAGCACAACCACGCCCGCGTGCTGGAGATCGCAAATCAGGCAGGCGATACCCTGTGCCGATGGCTGGGTGCGGTGATTCAGAGAATGGAGTAAAAAAGATATTGAAAGCCATCGATCAAAATTTCCGGGCATCGCTACGGACGGCAGAGGAACGCCCCGTAGCTGGTACAGGCAGTCAAGGAAAAACGCGGTGCGACCATCTGCAAAGACCTGAAGGGCATCAAGGCCGATACGGTGCTGTGCCTCTGCCCGGAGTGCGTCCGCAATGCAGTGCTGGCCTTGGGTGCTGGATGAGCAGTCGAAAATATGAAACAGGCGTGCAGAAAACAACCCTTCTGATCACTATTTGCTGAAAAATTGCTGCGAAAAGTAATATACCTATTGACATGGTATGTAAATGGATATATGATACAGGCAATTCGTCGAACAAAAAAGTGAAAGGAAGGGTTTTGTTATGCCCAGAATCAGCGAAATCAACCCGGAAACTGCACCGGAAGCGATCCAGAAAATCATTGCAGACCATCTGGCGGACGGCCACGCTCTGACCGCAGAAAAGCGCACATTGCTCCACAATGCAGCGGCATTCAATGCTGTGGAGGCCGGTTCTTATGCGCTGGATGATGAACTGCAGCGGCTCATCGGCAAGCGTGCAGCCGATTTTTACGAATATGCTATTTCCCAGAAAAACGGCTGCCTTGTGTGCAGCATTTACTTCCAGAATCTGCTCAAGAAAAACGGCATCGACTTTGAGAATTTTGCATTCACTCCCAAAGAGGAGATCCTGATCGAATACGGTCAGGCCATTGCAGAGGACCCCAAGCATGTGCCGGAAGAGCTGTTTGCAAAGCTGAAGGCAAACTTTACGGAGGAAGAGATCGTGGTCATCACGGCGATGGGCGTGATGATGATCGCCAACAACTACTTTAACGACATTCTGGATGTGACGCCGGACAAGCTGGTTTGAGCCGAAAATCGGGAGGGGAGAGCAATGGCAGGACTGGTGCATTCCATCGAGGAACTGGTGGGGCGCACCCCGCTGATGGAGCTGGACCGCTTTGAGCGGCAGCAGCAGTGCGGGGCGCACCTGCTGGCAAAGCTGGAGTTCTTCAACCCAACCGGCAGTGTGAAAGACCGGGCTGCGCTTTCCATGATGGCGTTTTGCCGGCGTATGATGTGCCGGAAAGCGCACTTTCCGACTATCTGCGGCCAGACTGGAGCGATGCGTGCATCAATGTCCGCACTGAGGAAGCCTACGAAACGGCCCATGAGGTGCTGCGGGCGGAAGGACTGTTTCTGGGCACATCGGCAGCAGCGGCTTTGCACGCAGCGGTGCAGGTGGGCCGCAGACCGGAGAATCAGGGAAAGAACATCGTGGTCATCGTCCCGGACAACGGCATGAAATATCTGTCTACGCCGATGTACCGGCAGAAATGATAAAAACACGATGATACGACTGAATTTTGAAAAGATTGCATAGGATTTTATAAAAGTATTATTCTTTCATGAATTTTAGCACTCTTCTATTGACACTGCTAATGAACGGTGCTATAACAGTGGCGTGCTCAGGAGGAAGGGCAAAAGGAGAGCCGCTAGGCTCCCCGGAAAGCCCTTCTGAATGGACGCTTCAGATTTTTTGCCCCGACCCGAACGCCGGGATTGGAGGAATGATTTATGCTTATGCCGACTGTTTTCCATGAAAACCTGTTCGATGATTTCTTCGATCCGTTCTGGAATGACGCTGCACTGGAACGTGCTATGAACCGTGAGGCTCGTGGCGCCTTTGGTAAGCGTGGTGCAAACATGATGAAGACCGATGTCAAACAGACGGACAATGGCTACGAAGTAGCGGTTGACCTGCCGGGCTGCAAGAAGGAAGACGTTCAGATGGATCTGAACGACGGCTACCTGACCATTCAGGCAGTGCGCAGCCACAGCAACGATGAAAAGGATAAGAAGGGCCGCTATCTGCGGCGCGAATCCTTCTCCGGCACCTGCGCGCGCAGTTTCTACGTGGGCGATGTGAAGAAGGAAGACATCCACGCAAAGTTCGAGGATGGCGTCCTGCACGTCGAGCTGCCTGCTCCTCAGCAGACGAAGGCTTTGCCTGAGAACCCGAACCTGATCGAGATCGAGTAAAACGCCGGTCGTGTGCGCCAAGGCACAACGCACATAAGATGCCCCCGGAGAGCCGCAACAAGCTCTCCGGGGGCATTTTTGTTTCGCTATCTTTTCCGCAAGGGAAAATCATGGTATACTGAGAACGGCAACTCGGAATTTATGGAGGTACTTCACTATGGAATACAAACGCTTTGGCGGTAAGCTCCTTGTCCGCATCGACAAAGATGAGGAAGTCGGTGAAACAAATTTGATTTTAGGGGGACAAAGATGAGTGATGTAAAAGGAAAGACCGGCGCAGTCCTGAGGGAGACGGCAGTCCTGACCGGGGCGGTGGCGATCATTGCGGCGGGCGTTTTCTTTTTTCTGGTGCCGAGCCATACATCCGTCAGCAGCATTTCCGGCCTTGGCATCGTGCTGTCCAATTTTGTGCCGCTGCCCTTGTCGGTCATTACGATGATCCTGAACGTCGTGCTTCTCATCATCGGGTTCTTTACCTGCGGCAGAGAATTTGGCGCAAAGACCGTATACACCAGTGTGCTGCTGCCGGTGTTTCTGGGACTGTTTGAAAAGCTGTTCCCGGAGTTCGGCTCGATGACCGGCAGTCAGGAGCTGGACGTGCTGTGCTATATTCTGGTGGTCAGCATCGGGCTGAGTATTTTGTTCAACCGCAATGCATCCTCCGGCGGGCTGGATATCGTGGCAAAGATCATGAACAAGTACCTGCACATGGAATTGGGAAAAGCCATGTCTCTGTCGGGAATGTGTGTGGCGCTTTCTGCGGCCCTGGTCTACGATAAAAAGACCGTGGTGCTGAGTATCCTCGGTACTTACTTCAACGGCATCGTGCTGGACCATTTCATCTTCGATAACAGCATCAAACGCCGCGTCTGCATCATCACCGAAAAAGAGGAGGCGCTGCGTCAGTTCATCCTCCATGACCTGCACAGCGGTGCGACCATGTACGAGGCCATCGGTGCATACAATCTGGAAAAGCACAACGAGATTATTACCATCGTGGACAAGAGCGAATATCAGAAGCTGATGAACTTTATCAACCGGGAAGACCCCAAGGCTTTTGTTACCATTTACAATGTGTCCGGCATGCAGTATCAGCCCAAGATCTGATCGGCGGAGAGCTGCGTGGTATACTCAAGTCCGGAAAGATCAAAGCGCATGGAGGGAATAAGCATGCTGACCTATACCTATGTTTCAGAGGGAACGTTTGCCCTGATGGAAAAACCAAAGCCGGTGCTGCAGCACGAGCGGGACGCCATTGTAAAGGTGACCCTTGCCAGCATCTGCTCCAGCGATCTGCACATCAAGCATGGCAGCGTGCCCCGGGCGGTGCCCGGCATCACCGTAGGGCACGAGATGGTGGGCATCGTAGAAGAAGTGGGCAGTGCGGTGACCAATGTGAAACCCGGCGACCGGGTGACGGTGAACGTGGAGACCTTCTGCGGAGAGTGCTTTTTCTGCAAAAAAGGCTTTGTGAACAACTGCACCGATCAAAACGGCGGCTGGGCACTGGGCTGCCGCATCGACGGCGGGCAGGCCGAGTATGTCCGGGTGCCCTTTGCGGATCAGGGACTGAACAAGATCCCGGACGGCGTTACCGACCGGCAAGCACTGCTGGTGGGCGATGTGCTGGCCACCGGCTTTTGGGCGGCACGCATCTCGGAGATCACCCCCGAGGATACCGTGCTGATCCTCGGTGCAGGGCCGACCGGCATCTGCACCCTGCTGTGCGTCATGCTGCACAGCCCCAAGCGCATCATCGTGTGCGAAAAGGACGAGAACCGGTTGCAGTTCATCCGTCGGCACTACCCACAGGTGCTCACCGTGCAGCCGGAGGACTGCGCCGCCTTTGTGCGTGCCCACAGCGACCACGACGGGGCAGATGTGGTGCTGGAGGTGGCAGGGGCGGACTCCACCTTCCGGCTGGCATGGGAGTGCGCAAGACCCAACGCCATTGTGACCGTGGTGGCGCTGTACGATAAGGCGCAGACCCTGCCGCTGCCGGAGATGTACGGCAAAAACCTTACCTTCAAGACCGGCGGCGTGGACGGCTGCGATTGTGAAGAAACGCTGCGTCTCATCGCAGAAGGCAAGATCGATACCGAACCGCTCATCACCCACACCTACCCCCTGCGCCGGATCGCAGAGGGCTACGAGCTGTTTGAAAAGAAACGGGACGGCGTGATCAAGGTGGCAGTGGAGTGCTGACGGTCTGCGCCAAGGCACAACGCACATAAGGTGGCCCCGGAGAGTTGTAACAAGCCCTCCGGGGCCATTTTTGTTTCCCGACATCTTTTCCGCAGCGGCAAGGCGTGGTAGAATAAGGGCAGAACCAATCCACAGGTGAGAAAATCGAACTTCAGAGAGAGGAGATGTTTCTATGCAGTCCGATGAACTGAAACGCCGGATCTCGGCAGGCAGAGGAGATGCTCTGGCCGATCTGGTTTTGAGAAATGCCAGAATCATCAATGTGTTTACCGATGAGATCGACACCGCTGATATTGCCATCAGCGGAAATTCGATCGTGGGCGTGGGTGCGTATCACGGCCGGAAAGAAGTTGATCTGCACGGCAAATATGTCTGCCCGGGCCTGATCGATGGGCATATCCACATCGAAAGCTCCATGCTCTGTGGTCCGGCTTTCGAGCAGGCAGTGCTGCCCCACGGTACCACTGCGGTGGTCACAGACCCACACGAGATCTCGAACGTTGCGGGGCTGGAAGGCTTGGATTTTATGCTGGAAACGACAAAAAATCTGACCCTTTCGGTTTATTTCATGCTGCCCTCCTGTGTGCCGGCCACGGATCTGGATGAATCCGGTGCGGTGCTGAACGCAGAACAGCTCCGGCCTTACTACGGCGATCCCCGTGTGCTGGGGCTTGCGGAACTGATGAATGCCTACGGAACGGTGCGCTGTGACCCGAAGATCCTGCAGAAGATCCGCGACTGCACCGAAGCGGGAAAGATCGTGGATGGCCATGCGCCGCTTTTGAGTGCTAAGGACCTGAATGCTTATATTGCGGCAGGCGTTCAGTCCGATCACGAGTGCTCCAACATCGAGGAAGCCATGGAAAAACTCCGGCGCGGACAATACATCATGATCCGGGAAGGAACGGCTGCCAAAAATATGGAGGCCCTGATGCCGCTGTTCCGGGAGCCCTATTGCAGCCGCTGTATGCTGGTGACAGATGATAAGCACCCCGGTGACCTGCTGGACAGCGGACACATCGATTCCAACATCCGTAAAGCAATCCGGTTGGGGGCGGACCCGGCAGTGGCCGTCAAAATGGCGACGCTGGTTCCGGCACAGTATTTTGGATTAAAGCAGCACGGTGCCGTGGCACCGGGGTATGCTGCCGACCTCATTGTAGTATCGGATTTTGAATCCTTTACGGTCGAACAGGTTTACAAGAATGGCACGCTGGTGGCCGAGCACGGAAAAACGCTGAAACCCGCACCGCTTGACATCGACCGTGTGAGATTTTCCCACGTTATGGATTCCTTTGATCTGGATGAGATCACACTGCAGGACCTGGAACTTCGGGAAAGCGGGGAGCAGGAGCGTGTCATCTGCCTGAACCGGGGCGAGCTGCTTACGGAGGAAAAAATCATCCCGTTCCAACGGCATCCGGGCAAAGCTCCCGGTGTGGACCCGGAACACAACATCGTAAAACTGGCCGTTTTTGAGCGGCATCATCACTCCGGCCATGTGGGCATTGGCTTTTTAGGAAACTTCAGCCTGAAATGCGGAGCCGTTGCATCGAGCATCGCACATGATTCCCATAACCTGATCGTGGCAGGGGACAACGATACCGATATGATGCTGGCCGGCAACACTGTGCGGAAAAACAAAGGCGGACTTGCGTTTGTGGCAGATGGACAGGTCGTGGCAGAACTTGCGCTTCCGGTGGCCGGATTGATGAGCACCGAAAGCGCAGAGAGCGTTGCGGCGAAAATGCAGGCGCTGAACGATGCCCTCAAGGCACATGATGTAGCGGAAGATATCGGCATTTTTATGACCCTCGCCTTCGTCAGCCTTCCGGTCATTCCCAAACTCAGACTGAATACATACGGCATCATCGATGTAGCGCAGCAGAAAGTCGTTCCGGCTGTTTTTTAATAGGCGATAACAAAAATACTGCCGGAGACCGACCCGAATGGTCCGTCTCCGGCAACAGAACAGTTCGTTCCTACTCTTAGAAGCGAGCCGCATCAAGAGAAAAATTGACGGAAATTCTTATTTGATAAATCGGAATTTGTGGAGGGAACTTAGATGGTGTTTGAAAAAATTGATAGAAGTAGTTGGAAACGGAATGAGTATTTTGAACATTACTTTACGAATGTACCTTGCACATACAGTATGACTGTTAAATTGGATATTACGCAAATAAAAAAGAAACGAATGAAATTATACCCTGCAATGCTTTATTATCTTGCAACGATTGTAAACCGTCATTCAGAGTTTAGAACGGCGATCAATCAAGCGGGTGAACTGGGAATCTATGACGAGATGATACCCAGCTATACCATATTCCATGAGGACACAGAGACATTTTCTGACCTTTGGACTGAATATATGCCGAATATTGAAGATTTTTCAAGGGCTTATGAAAACGATATGCAGAAATATGGAAACAAGCATGACATGATAGCAAAACCCAATGCTCCCGAAAATGTCTTTACAGTATCTATGATACCTTGGTCAACATTTGAGGGATTTAATTTGAATTTGCAGAAAGGGTATGATTATTTGATTCCTATTTTTACGATGGGAAAATATTATCAGGAAAATGGGCGAACAATACTTCCTTTGGCAATTCAAGTGCATCATGCGGTATGTGATGGATTTCATATCTGCCGGTTTGTCAATGAACTGCAAGAATTGATAAATAGTTAACTTCCAGTTTATCGCAACCTCAACAGCAGGGTCTGGGGCAGGCACTCTCCAACAAGAAGCTGTCTCAAAGGGGCAGAAAATTTTCAAGAATTGAAAATTTGTGGCCACGGGACGATTCTTGCTCTTTACATTTTTTGCATTTTTCAGAAAGGTAGTTTGCTATGGACATTGAAGTAAAACGAATGTCAACCGATACGGTTGAACTTCTCGACCAGCTTCACGCTGTTTGTAAACGCTTCCATGTGGATTATCTACACGCTTCGGAAAAAGATAAGTTCTTTGTGGAAGCAGTTGCCCTGCACGAATACCAGCTGAAAAAAGCACACGAGCAAGGGCTGAAGCGTTCCGAAGTGCCGCCATTTCTCGGTTTGAAGCGCTCTGACCGCAGCAACGATATGCTCGCTTGAAGGTTCGACTGCTCTGGTATGGTAAAAGTGCGAAGTGTTGATTTGGAGACGATTTGTATGAGGATCAAAAACAATTTGATTGGGACAAATATTTATATCCGAAATTATGAACCTGCTGATAAAGATTTTTGCACGAGCATGTGGCTCGACGAAGAAAACGGCAGATATTTAAGCGATCCTACAAAAGAATTTGCAGATGACGATTATCGTCAAGCTGTTGATAACATGTACAACAGTCCAGATGGTTATTATTTCATAGTCAACCGTATTTGTGATGATAGGCGGATAGGAACTTGTTGCGCTTTTCCAGACGAAACAAGGCAAGCTATAGATATAGGATATTGCATCCAGCAGTCTTATTGGCGGCAAGGCTATGCGACCGAATTATTGAAAAAGATTATAGAATGGGCACAAGCTCAGAATTTTACTACCATTACAGCAGAAGCCGCAAAAGATAATATAGCTTCCTGCGAACTCCTCAAAAAACTCGGCTTTAGAATAAAAGCGGCATCTTCCTTCAAAAAATATCACATGAATACAGAATTCAAAAGTTATATATTCGAATATCCTATCACAAAAACACATTAAGACAACTGCCCCATGAGATTCGAGCACTGTGGACAATGCTCCACCACAAAAATCCCACTTTTTAAGTGTTTATCATCCTCTTTCCTAACAGAGTTTGGGTCCGCCATCTGGTAAGAGCCATCCGCTTCGGCTGATGGCTCTTGTTGTTTTATCTGGCGCTTTACCGGGGTGTATGATATACTCAGACAGACAAAGGAGAAAAAACATGAACTACTACACCGCCCCCATGGAGGGCCTCACTGACCGAATCTGGCGTCAGGCGCACCAGCGCTGGTTCGGGGCGCCCGGCGCGCCTGCCCGCTATTATGCCCCCTTCATCTCCCCGCCCGAGAACCGGGTGCTTATCAAAAAGAAGATGGCAGAGCTGGACCCGGCAGCGAACCCCGGCGCACCGGTCATCCCCCAGCTGCTGGCCAAAGACGGCGCTCTGGCCGCCTGGATGATCGGCGAGCTGCGGAAGATGGGCTACACCGAAGTCAACCTCAACTTCGGCTGTCCCTCCGGCACTGTCACCGCCAAAGGCAAGGGTGCCGGGATGCTGCGCGACCTCTCGAAGCTCGAAGTCTTTCTCGACGAAGTCTTCTCGCAGGCCGAAGGCCCCATCTCGGTCAAGACCCGGCTGGGCGTCACCAGCCCGGAGGAGTTCGAAGCCATCCTCGACCTCTACGACCACTACCCCATCTGTGAGCTGACCGTCCACCCCCGGGTCATGCGCCAGCTCTACCGGGGCGAGGCCGACCACGCCGCTTTTGCAAAATATCTGCCCCACTGCCAGATGCCCGTCTGCTACAACGGCGACATCACCACACCGGCCCAGCTGAAAGCACTGGAAGCGGAGTTCCCAACCCTCTCCGGCATCATGGTGGGGCGGGGCATCATCGCCGACCCGGCCCTGCTGCGGCAGGCTGTGGGCGGTGCGCCCGCTTCGAAGGAAGAACTGCGGGGCTACCTCGACGAGCTCTACCACGGCTACACCGAGGCCTTCGGCATGGCCAGCTGTGCCGTCAGCCGGATGAAGGCCCACTGGCACTACCTCATCCAGCGGTTCGAGGGTTCCGAAGCTTTCGAGAAGCAGCTGCGCAAGGCCCGGGAGGGCTGGGAGTATGAGGTGGTGGTGAACCAGCTGTTCACTCTGCCGCTTTTATGAGCCTGTGAGCAGCGCGAGGCTGAGAGGTTTATAAAACAAAAAGCCTGCCGTCCCGTAGGACAGCAGGCAAAAGGCAGAGATTCTCAGACGTTCAGATAGCTGCGCAGCATAGCCTGCAGCAGGTCGTCACGGTCCACTTTGCGGATGAGGGAACGAGCCCCCTTATAAGTCGTGATATAGGTAGGATCTTCGGACAGGATATAGCCCACCAGCTGGTTGACGGGGTTATAGCCTTTTTCCTTGAGTGCGTCGTACACCTGCTGCACGACTTCATGGATCTCGATGTCCTTCTGATCGTGGATGGAGAAAATGGCAGTTGCGTCGCCCACGAAATACACCCCCTTAAATAACTATGATTTATTGTACACGACTTGCGGCAAAACTTCAAGTTTTCCCAGTGAGATTTGCACATTTTGCTTAAATTTTTCCGATTTTATCATGCAAATCAGCGAAGCTGTTTTTGCAGAAAAGAGGCATATCATGATATACGGCATCGGCTGCGACCTCTGCGACACTGCCCGGATGGCAAAAAGCCTCGGCGGCCCCCATGGCTCCACCTTTGCGGCCAGAGTCTTCGGCCCGGCGGAGCGGGAGGCGCTGGGGCTTTCGGAGAAAGCTCCTTCCCCCCTCAGCGCCCATAAAGCCGCCAGTGCGGCGGCAGATTTCGCCGCGAAGGAAGCCTTCCTCAAAGCGGCCGGCACCGGCCTTGCAGGCCCCTTTGCGCTCTGTGAGATAGAGGCCGTCCGGCTGGAAAGCGGCGCGCCGGAATACCGCTTTTCGGGCGGCAGCGCCCAGTGGATGGACGAGCGCCATCTGAGGGCGAAGCTTTCCCTCAGCCACGACGGCGGCATGGCGCTGGCCTTCTGCATTCTGGAAACGGAAACCTGATTTTCTCTCCTGCATACAATGAGAGCAAGCTGCCCGCGTATGCATAGCCTGCCCCCGGCCTGTCCATAATAAGGCCAGAGGACGGCACCGCGCACCACATAGCGGGCCTCCCAGTATGCAAGGAGGGAGTTTTATGGAGGTACACAGAGGAGAAGTTTTCTACGCCGACCTTTCGCCCGTCGTCGGCTCCGAGCAGGGCGGTGTCCGCCCGGTGCTCATCGTGCAGAATGAGATAGGAAACCGGCACAGCCCCACGGTCATTGCAGCCGCCATTACATCCCGGCTGGACAAAGCCCGGCTTCCCACCCACATCAACATCCGGGCCGAAGATACGGGCCTTGCCAAGGACAGCGTCGTGCTGCTGGAGCAGATACGCACACTGGATAAACACCGCCTGCGGGAGCGGGCCGGGCAGATCACTGCCGAGGACCAGCGCCGGGTGGACCAGGCGCTGGATGTGAGCCTCGGCCTGAGCTCCTATTAAACAAATGACCGCCCCCACGTTTTGTGGAGGCGGTCATCTGCTTTTTTATTGGAAGTTGGATGGTCACTCAGATTTCTGGACGCTGTCCTCTGCGTCATGGAGCAGGGCATACTCACGGATCTTTTTCAGCGTCTGCTCGCTCAGGATATGCTCTGCCTTGCAGGCATCCTCGGCGGCGACATCCTCGTCCACGCCCAGCTGCACAAAGAAATGGGTCAGCAGGCGGTGGCGGCTGTAGATGCGCTCTGCGATCTCGCGGCCCGGCTCAAGAAGGGTCAGGTTGCCCTCGCCATCCACCGCGATATAACCGTTCTCCCGCAGCTTCTTCATGGCAATGCTGACGCTGGCCTTGGTATAGCCCAGCTCGTTGACCACGTCGATGGAGCGCACACGGCCCATCCGCTGGGTCAGCATAAGGATAGTCTCGAGATAATCTTCTGCGGATTGGTGGATCTGCATGTTATCGGCCTCCTGCCTTGTAAATTCCCTGTCCGGGGCACACAGGCGTTCCGGTCCGGTTTGTTATAGGATACCACATTCCGTACCGTGTTGCAAGCCATTCGCAGAAAGTTTGTCTATTCAAACCAAATCTACCCCGCGTAATTTCGTCACTTTACCGTCTCGAGATAGGCCGCCGGGCCGGAAGTGTAGAGATCGCCGCCGTGGGCGTCGAGGATGACCGTCAGGGGCATTTTTTCCACGGTCAGACGGCGGACGGCCTCGCAGCCGAGGTCGGGCCACGCGATGACTTCCAGCGTCTTGACGCTCTGGGCCATCAGCGCACCGGCACCGCCCAGCGCAGCCAGATAGACCGCGCCGTTGCGGACGACGGCCTCTTTGACGGCGGCGTCCCGCTTGCCCTTGCCGATCATAATTTTATTGCCCAGATCCAGCAGGCGGGGGCTCATGGCGTCCATCCGTCCGCTGGTGGTGGGGCCGGCAGAGCCGATGACTTCGCCCGGGCGCTCCGGCGTGGGGCCGACGTAGTAGATGGCGCTGCCCTCGAGGTCAAAGGGCAGCTTTTCGCCCTTGTCCAGCGCTTCCAGCATCCGCTTATGGGCCTGGTCGCGGGCGGTGTACACCACACCGGACAGCAGCACGGTATCGCCCGCTTTCAGGGGCGCGAGGCCTGCCGCCGTGCAGGGAGTTGTCAGTTCGTATTGCATTTGTATTCTCCTTTAGCGTCCTGGCCCTCTCACAATGCGGCACTTGCCCGCCGGGTGACATGGCAGGAAACATTCACGGCCACCGGCAGACCGGCCACATGGGTGGGCATCTGCTCGATGGCGAGGCCGAGACAGGTGGTCCTGCCGCCGAAGCCCTGAGGGCCGATGCCCAGCTCATTGATGGCCGTCAGAAGCTCTTTCTCGAGGTCAGCGTAATAGGGGTCGGGGTTCGGGACGTCCAGCGGGCGGAGCAGAGCTTTCTTGGCGAGATAGGCCACTTTATCAAAGCTGCCGCCCACGCCGACGCCCAGCACGATGGGCGGGCAGGGGTTGGAGCCGGCCAGCTTGACTGTCTCGATGACGAACTTCTTGAAGCCCTCCACGCCGTCGGCGGGCTTGAGCATCTGGATGCGGCTCATGTTCTCGCTGCCAAAGCCCTTGGGGGCCACCGTGATGCGGCAGCCCTCACCGTCCACCAGATGCACCGTGATGGCGGCGGGGGTGTTGTCGCCGGTGTTGCCCCGGCGCAGCGGGTCGGCCACGATGCTCTTGCGCAGATAGCCGTCGGTGTAGCCCCGGCGCACGCCCTCATGGATGGCGGTTTCAAAGCTGCCGTCAATGTGCACATCGGTGCCCAGCTCCACGAACACGCAGGCCATGCCGGTATCCTGACAGATGGGCAGGTCCTTCTCTTTGGCGGCGCTCAGGTTCGACCACAGCAGGTCGAGGGTGTTCCTGGCCAGCGGCCAGGGCTCTTCCTGCCGGGCCTTGTCCAGTGCGGCCTGCACATCCTGCGGCAGGCGGGTGTTGGCCTGGATGCACAGCCGTGCAACGGTATCGGTGATCTCCTGTGCAGAAATCGTTCTCATGGGCAGTTCCTCCGGTTACAGGCGGGCCACGCCGGTGTCCCGGGCAGCCTGGGCCACGGCGTCGGCCACAGCCTGGGCCACACGGGGGTCGAAGGCACCGGGGATGATGTTCTCCTCGCTGCGGTCATCGTCGGTGATGAGGTCTGCGATGGCGTAGGCGGCAGCCAGCTTCATCTGGTCGTTGATGTCGCGGGCACGCACGCTCAGGGCACCCTTGAACAGGCCGGGGAAGCACAGCACGTTGTTGACCTGATTCGGGAAGTCGCTGCGGCCGGTGGCCATCACCCGCACGCCGCCGGCCTTGGCCTCGTCCGGCATGATCTCCGGGGTGGGGTTGGCCATGGCAAAGACGATGGCGTCCTTGTTCATGGTCCTGCACAGCTCGGTGGTCAGGATGCCGGGCTTGGACACGCCGATGAAGACGTCTGCGCCCTCAAGAGCTTCTTTCAGGCCGCCCTTGATCTGGCGGGGGTTGGTCACTTCGCCCAGCCAGTTCTTGTGGGCCTCGGCGCTGTTGCAGCCCTTGTACAGGGTGCCGAACTGATCCACGGCGATGATGTCCTTTGCACCGGCGGTCATAAGCATCTTGATGATGGCCGTACCGGCGGCGCCGGGGCCGTTCAGCACGATGTGCACATCTTCCATCTTCTTGCCCACCACGCGCAGGGCGTTGATGAGGGCAGCGGTGACCACGATGGCGGTGCCGTGCTGGTCATCGTGGAACACAGGGATGTCCAGCTCTTTTTCCAGCGTCTGCTCGATCTCAAAGCACTCGGGGCTCTTGATATCCTCCAGATTGATGCCGCCGAAGGTAGGCGCAATGGCCTTGCAGGCTGCGATCACTTCTTCGGCACTGTGGGCGTTGATGCAGATGGGGAAGGCATCCACCCCGCCGAACTCCTTGAACAGCACAGCCTTGCCCTCCATGACCGGCAGGCCGGCCTCCGGGCCGATGTCGCCCAGGCCCAGCACGGCAGTGCCGTTGGAGACAACGGCCACCATGTTGCCTTTGAAGGTGTACTTGTACACGTCCTCCGGGTTTGCCTTGATCTTGCGGCAGGGCTCGGCCACGCCGGGGGTGTAAGCGGTGGACAGGT
>ENA-ORTN01002473-ORTN01002473.1-human-gut-metagenome-genome-assembly--contig:-NODE-2473-length-14960-cov-5.604831_pt1 | contig 14960 bp, 19 predicted proteins | sample MGYA00242070_ERZ509189 | MGnify/ENA primary metagenome ERZ509189 (study PRJEB26280, sample SAMEA2338821) | human gut metagenome | biome: human gut; feature: human-associated habitat; material: faeces...
AAAAATGCTTCCAATTGTTAATTCACTTGCTGACTTTGGTAACTACTATAAATCACTTATTGAACAGAATTAAGTACGTTAGTATTTGAAAAGCTCGAACAATCGGAATTGACCGAGCTCTTAGAGCGAGGGATGCTTCTTGTCCGAAGGGCAAGAAGATGGAGGTTAGAAAGAGTTTAACAACTCGGAATTTAAAGGAGCGATAATCTATGAATAAAAACGAACAATGGCTAAAATGGGCAGTAGAATTACAAGCTATTGCTCAGGGTGGTTTGTTTTATGGAAAGGACAAATTTGATATAGAACGATATGAAAGAATCCGAGAAATTTCTGCTGAAATGATAAGCTATAAAACTGAAATATCTACAGAAAAAGTTCAAAATTTATTTTGCAGTGATGTAGGATATCAGACTCCTAAAATAGATACAAGGGCTGCGATTTTTAAAGATGGGAAAATATTATTGGTTCATGAAGCAAATGGTACTTGGTCATTACCGGGAGGTTGGTGTGATGTTGATTTTTCCGTAGAGGAGAATACAATAAAGGAGGTCAAAGAGGAATCAGGACTTGATGTTACTGTAAAACGTGTGATTGCTGTTCAAGATAGGGAGAAACATAATCTTCCAATATATGCGTATAAAGTATGTAAGATTTTTATGCAATGTGAAGTGACGGGCGGTCAATTTAAAACGAATATTGAAACAACAGGTTTTGATTATTTTGGAATTGATGAGCTTCCAGAACTTGCAGAAGAAAAGAATAATAAAGAACAAATTGCGATGTGTTTTAATGCAATGCAATCAGAAAAATGGGAAGCTTTATTTGATTGACTTCCGGTTTTCTAAACTGACAACTTCAAGTTTGACGGAGTAATAGATATGAAAATCCGAGAAGTGAATGAGAATAAAAAGCAATTTATAGCATTATTGTTATTAGCTGATGAGCAGGAAAATATGATTGATCACTATCTTGAAAAAGGTACTATGTATGTACTTGAAGATGGTAATGTAAAAGCTGAATGTGTCGTTACTGATGAAGATAATGGAATACTTGAAATTAAAAATATTGCAGTTGATCCTCAGAATCAAGGACAGGGCTATGGGAAAGCATTGATTGACTTCCTTGTAAGTAAATATGCAGATGAATATTCTATTTTGCAGGTTGGAACAGGTGACAGCCCGTTGACCGTACCGTTTTATGAAAAATGCGGATTTGTCCGATCTCACAATATTCCGAATTTCTTTACGGACAATTATGACCACCCAATTTATGAGTGTGGTGTACAGTTAATAGATATGGTATATTTGCAAAGATGTTTATAACTTCCTATTTGAGGTGATATAATGGGAGAGTATACCATAATCTTCTGTTGCAGGGATTGAATAATGCCGAATGCTGTCGAATAGAAGATTTCCTGGGTACCTAAAGATCTAAGTGCCTGGTACCGTTAATGAAATTTATGACCAAGTGTGGATGTCAAAAGAAAGTGAGGAAAAAGATGGGATTTTTTGAAAAACCTTTATTTGATTTTAATGAAGATGGTAAGACTGATTGTATGGAGTGGTCAATTGGGATGCAGATGATAGCAAGTAGTAGTCAGGAGGAAATAGAGTCAACAGAAGATGATGCTTTTTATTTGGCAAGTGATGATTTGGAGGATGAAGATGATGAGGATATTCTTGAATTATATGGGTTAGATCGGGATGAACTTGATATGATGGATGAAGATGAGCGACGCGAGGCACTTGAAGAAGTGGGATTAGATCCAGATGATTATGAAGAATATTAACAATGAAGATGAGCGTATCAGGCATCGTTAACGTGCAGTACATTGTGCCTGTCCCAGACAAAAATTGAACTTGCGATGGCAGTGGCAATTGCATTGTTTGGAACAACAAGTGCGGCTGTACTTGCTACTATAGTAGGTATCTTAACAGAAGTTCCGGTAATGCTTATGCTTGTAAGAATTGTAAATAAGATGAAAGGAAGATTTCTATGACAGTAAGAGAAAAAGCAGAACTGATTGTAAAAGATATAAAGAAAGAACAGGGAACAAATCCGGTTGTCATTTTTAAGCAGATTGCAGAGAAGGAATATGTTAGTATTCATGGACCGGAACACCATATATTAGATGGTGCAAGTTTGCTTGTAGCCTACAAAAACGCAGGTGGAGAGATAGACTTAGAACAGGCATTGGACAGGCTGACGTCAGAGGGACTTCGGATGCCTGGGGCAATGTGCGGTTTATGGGGAATATGCGGAGCAATCACATCTATAGGCGCTGCACTTGCAATCATCGACGGAACAGGTCCGCTTTCAACAGATGGAACATGGGGAAATCATATGCAGTTTACCTCGAAAGCAATCGGAGAATTAGGAGCCATAAACGGACCAAGATGCTGCAAGAGAGATGCAATGATAGCATTTAAGAATGGTATTGATTATGTGAATGCTCATTATGGAGTAACATTGCAATACGAACAAATGCAATGTGGATTCACAGATTTTAATGAGCAGTGTATAAAGGAGAGGTGTCTATTTCATGAGTAATGTAAAAGTGGCATTTATTTGTGTCCATAATTCCTGCCGAAGTCAGATTGCTGAGGCTTTTGGAAGACATCTGGCATCAGATGTGTTTCAAAGTTATTCGGCGGGTACAGAAACAAAACCACAGATTAACCAAGATGCTGTCCGTATTATGAAGGAATTATATAATATAGATATGGAAGCAGATGGGCAGTTCAGTAAGCTGGTTAGTGATATTCCAAATCCGGATATTGCAATATCAATGGGGTGTAATGTGGGATGTCCATTTATAGGAAGACTGTTTGATGATAACTGGGGACTTGAAGATCCAACAGGAAAAAGTGATGAGGAATTTAAGATAGTCATTGAAAAAATCAGAAAAGATATTTTGAAATTAAAAAATGAATTATCTGTGTAAATCCTACATGGTATGCTAGCGGGCTTCTTTTTAACACATCAGGTTTAAGTGATGCTTTCAATCATAAGGAAACGCTCATGAATTATCTGCAGGACGGAAGATGTGAGATTTCCAACAATGCCGCTGAAAGGCGAGTGAAATCTTATGTTATGGGACGAAAGAACTTCCTGTTCCATAACACAGTAGATGGAGCCCGTGCAAGTGCAACTGTCCTAGAAAAAAAGTGCCTGTCCCCGGCAAAAAAACAAGTTCAGTAACAACTCAAGCCCATTTTTTGAGATAATAGCCTCGACAAATGATAATGCTCTAAAAAATTCAGTCTAAAAAGTTTAGGCTAAACTTTTTAGAACAATTGGAGGCTATTATCTCAAACATCTTTAGCGGCTCGCAACTTCCGCTTACAAGAATGGAGCAAAATGATTGAGCGTTGGCGTTATAGCAACACATATTAGTGGTTATGCTGATGCTATAACTCCAACGAAATTCAATATAGGAAGAATTGTTAACAATGGAATTGCTAATTGCATTCAGTACTATTATACTCACTGAAGGGAACTGAATATAATGCTGAGAATATTGATTTTAATTACATGTATGTTTCTTTTTCCAGATATTTATGGAGTAAGTATATTTCAATTTTGTGGTCGCTATGAATATAATTGCTACTACTATGACGGAAAACTGTATATGAATTTGGCCAAAATACCATGTTATGAATTAGTAATTACACAGGTCGATATAAGTAATAATTGTTTAGATGGATATTTATATGATTTTGAAGGTGAAAAAAGATTATATCATATAGATATAGTTACAGAAAAATTGCCGTATATATATAACAGAGGACAAAGAATTTCGTTCAGTTCATTGCATCAAGGAGATGAAGTCATGATATATACGAATTGGCAGACCACTGAAACAGGATATGCTGGTGGTCATTGCAACGGTTTTAATCTTAGTTGGGTGAAACAAATTGAATTATTAAAATGTCCGCATATAACGTGATATTGGTATATTGAGGTGAAAAACGGTAAGCGACGAATAACACCCTGGATTCCATATCTGCCTAAACCGTGTCATAATTAGTGCATGGAGTGGCTTTCTCTGATTCATGAGTGCCGCTTGAGTGGACTTACGGATAAGCAATGGTGCGAGGCGCATCAAATCTGTCCGAGTAACTTTTATTACCAGATTCAGAAATTCCGCAAGAGAGTCTGTGAAATACCGGAGTCTCAATCAAAAACAACTCTGACCGCACAAAAACAGGGCATCCAGTGCCTGTCCCCAGCAAAAAAAGTACGGAGTTTTTGCGGGAAAACAAAGCGCTTTACGATAATCTTTATCCTAGCCGTATCATTGTTGGTATTGATACAAGGAGCAAACATCTTATGTGTGCGGCCAGAGAGTTTGCCACGCTGCTTCAAGAGAGCGCACTAAAGCCGAATGTGGATACGATTATTATGGGATCAACGGAGGCAGAAGCAGTCAAATTATTTTCCAATACGTATTTGGCTCTGCGCGTGGCCTTTTTTAATGAGCTGGATTCCTATGCAGAGTTGAAAGGATTGAGTACACAAGAGATCATTGAAGGAGTCTGCTTGGATCCACGGATCGGAACTCATTATAACAATCCTTCATTTGGCTATGGTGGTTACTGTCTACCGAAGGACACCAAGCAACTTCTTGCCAATTATGCCGATGTCCCAGAAAAACTCATCGCTGCTATTGTGGAATCCAATCGGACACGAAAAGATTTTATTGCTGATCGTGTACTGAAGCTTGCCGGAGCATACAGTGAAAATGACGAGTGGAGTGCTGACAAAGAAAAAAATATCATTATCGGTGTATATCGGTTGACCATGAAAGCAGGAAGTGATAACTTCCGTCAGTCTTCCATTCAAGGCGTAATGAAGCAAATCAAGTCTAAAGGGGCGACTATCCTTGTCTATGAGCCTTCTTTGCCAGACAGCAGTACTTTCTTTGGCAGTCAGGTCGTCAACGATCTGCTGCTGTTTAAGAAAAAGTGTGCAGTTATTATTGCCAACCGATTTGATTCATCTCTCGAAGATGTGAAAGAGAAAGTATACACACGCGACATTTACAAACGGGATTAAACATCAAAACATCCGTTGCCTGTCCCCGGCTCAACTTATCAAGAGAATGAAAAATATGATGACAATAGTTGTATTTAGTGATATACTTAACCCAGTGTCAAGGGTAAGTATACCTTATTAAATAAACAAATCGAAAGTTGTTTCAAGAGGAATTTTTGATGGATGTTCAAATAATCGCACTGGATATTGACGGGACGTTGACAGATGACCAGAAAAATATATCCAACCTAACTTTGGAAGCATTGATTGAAGCGGAGAAAAAAGGAATACGTCTTGTCCTTGCATCTGCTCGTCCAGCTTCTGGGCTTTTCAGCATTAGAGATCAGTTAAAAATGGAACAGTTCGGAGGAATCCTGATGTCTTATAATGGAGGAAGAATAACGGACTGCGCAGGAAATACGTTCTATGAAATCAGTATGGATCTTACTATGACTAGAAGAATTCTCCGGTTTCTGGAAGAACTTCCAGTAACTGTTATCGTTGACGACGGCAAGATGTTTTATGTTACAGATAAAAACGGGTATAAGGTTGAATATGAATGTAGGAATAATCAGATGCAATGTACAGAGGTCGGTAACCTGGCGGATTGGCTTACATTTTCCCCTATAAAGATTCTTTTGGCGGTTGATCCTATGAAAATATACGAGGTACAGGAGCAAATCAGAAACTTTCTGCCGGAGGATTTAACTGTTGTCAGAACTGCCGCCTTTTATCTGGAGATATTTCCCAGCAGAATCAACAAAGGACAGGGCCTTTGTGATATATGCAGAATTTTGAAAATAGATGTAAGGAACAGCATTGCTTTCGGAGATTCCGAAAATGATATCCCTATGCTTAAAGCGGCAGGTATCGGAATCGCAATGAAAAACGCAGAGATGGATGTCAAAAAGGCATCGGATATGAGTACTTTGTCAAACAATGAAGATGGTATACCATATGCATTACGTGCGCTCAATGTAATATGAATAAACATGATAGCATGCAGTATCAGATTCGTGATCCCAAAGGATTTGCCAACATGCTAGATCGGAATGTAGATAGGAGATTTTAGAATGAAAAATGATATTTTATTGAAATATAGAATGCTAAATGCAGAAGAAGTTAATCGAGAGATATTTAAGGATTTTATTCGATATCAAAATGTCACAAAATGTTGGCGTAAAGAAAATGGCAAGTGGATAATCAAAGATGCTCCTTTTGTAGATGATTGGACAGAAAATGATTATCAAAAATTAATTTTCTGCCTAAAAAATACAATTGCTTCTGGCGGATTTGTTTATGCCGCTTTTTATGACGGGAAATTGAAAGGCTTTGTTTCAGTAGAATCAGAAATATTTGGTGGTAAACAAGGATATTGCGACTTGTCCAGTATCCATATATCAGAGGATATGAGAAGAAAGGGAATCGGCAGAACACTTTTTCTTGCGGCAAAAGAATGGGCGAAACAAAAAGGAGCTAAAAAGCTCTACATATCTGCACACTCAGCCGTTGAAAGTCAGGCCTTTTATAAATCAATGGGGTGTGTTGAGGCAGAAGTTTATAATAAAAAACATGTTGAAGATGAACCGTATGATTGTCAATTAGAATGCGATCTTTAGGAATCTGGCGCGGGAATCCTTGGCCATTCTATGGCCGAGTTGCTGACTTAACGAGCATATGGTGCTTGTCCTCAGCAAAAAATATAGTGTGAGGTGATGTAGAAACCACGGGGACAGGTTGGTGGCTCATTTATTGGGCACATTGGCATGTTTATTGTCCCTGCGATTTTAACCATTGTTTCAGCAAAATGATAGGTGAAAAAACTGCTCTAGTAAATTTTTGACTGCTGTGCTATACTTTTTCAAAGGGGACAGAAAGAGTACGGATAAAGAAATTAAGAAAATCGAGAACGAGAGAAAGGCACTATCATGGAACTACAAAAAGGAAGACCGAAATACACGGCAGGCAGATTGGAAAAAGAAATTCGCACTTATGATTTATTGGATAAATTAGGCGTAGCATATGAGCGCGTCGATCATGAGGCAGCAATGACAATGGAGGTTTGCCAGGAGATCGACAAGGTATTGCAGGCAACGATCTGCAAAAATCTTTTTTTGTGCAATCGTCAGGAAACCAAGTTTTATTTATTAATGATTCCAGATACAAAGGTATTCCACACAAAGGATTTGTCCGCCCAAATTAATTCATCACGCTTATCCTTTGCAAAGCCCGAGTACATGGAAAAATTTCTTGATATTACACCGGGTTCTGTCAGTGTATTAGGATTGATGAACGATACCGAAAATCACGTTCAGCTCTTAATTGATGAAGATGTATTAAATGGTGAATTTATCGGATGCCATCCGTGCATTAATACATCCAGCATTCGTTTTCACACATCGGATTTGGTTGAGAAAGTGCTTCCTGCGGTGAATCATGAATTTATAAAAGTGAAGTTATAACAATCTAGGCAAAATATTTAACGATTTATTCTAAGATTGATATGGAGGCAACGCTTGTTACGACAGCGCTGCCTCCTTTTTAGAAAACTTATTCTTTTAAATACCAAACATTTCCTTGCAAATTGTCTTTCCACATGTTGTTTTGAAAATGGTATGATAAGCTTTTAAAGTAGCCTCTTTCGATAAATCGCTTTCCATAATATTAACAAGAAAATCAGCTTCTACCAATATCTGATAATCAATTCCGTCAATATTGTCGTATGTATGATGATGTGCGATCAAATATTGAACTCGATCAGATACATCTTTGTCAAATCCTAATTTTTCAAGCAGCTTTTTTGCTATTGCAGGGCCTTCTTTTTCCTGTAATTTTCCATTGCAATTTCCATATTTTTCTTCACAAACATGGATTCCAATATCATGTGTCAAAGCAGCCGTTTCAATGATAAACAAGCATTTCTTATCTACATTTTCTGTTTCAGCAATTAACTTTGCATAACTATGTACTTTGCAGAAATGCTGAATCCGTTTTGCGTCGTTGCTATATAATTCAATCATTGCCAGGTGCAATTTATTTATCATTTTGAGTATTTCTCCTCATAAGTGTTTTTTGTCAATCAGCGCGCGATCTTAAAAGCATAAAATTCGCCAGGATGAACCATTACGGAAGCTATCCATTCCTTTTCATCCCATTGCTGATGGCGACAGAAGGTTTCGATAAAGTTTCCAATTGGTTTTCCGCTTAGCTCTGTCAGATGACATGCTGGTGAAAGCAGATGAATTGAAACACGTTCTGGGATTGCATTGCTTCCAGCATAGCAGTATAAGACAAAAGTATCATTGTTGTATTGGAACAGGGAAACATTTCTGCCACTGATATATAAGCCATGGGAAGCAAATGGGCGGCGGATCATATCCATTACTGGAATTGGAAGCTTAGCGAAGTCGGCGAAGCAGTCTGGCGCAGCGAGTGTAAAAAGCTTTCCTTTGCCGTAAGTATCGAGGAGCAAAATGGAACTGTGGCTGTCGCCAGAGCCAGCGTTTACGTAAGACCAGGAGGCATTGTTTGAAAACTGTAGTTCATCAAAAGTTACTGGCTGCTGATTTTCATAAAATCCGGCGAAATCGTCAGTTACATGGTAGCGATTGGCTGTAAGTTTTCTGCCTGTAAATCGCACGGAACTAAACTGCGCCCATTGTGCTGCCTGAATATGAGAGGCAAAACCAGTTGTCACAACAGCGGTACCACCCTTTCGAAGAAAAGCTTCTAATTTCTGCAAAATATCAGGATCTTTTAACGCAGCCTGCGTCAGGAAAATGTTTTCAGCGTTAGTCGGAAAATCTGGTACAGGTTCGAAAGGAATTCCATGCATGCCGAGATGATCTTCAATATGATTTTCACCATCAGAAGCATAAGGAAGATAAACTGGTGTTCCGCAAGGTGTTCCAACCTGATTGAGAATGCGATCAAGTTTGCTAAGCTGCATGCCAAGTGGTGTTACAAGACGGTTTTCAAACAGATCTCCCCACTGGAATAGTGTGATTTCTTGTGGACGTGAGAGTGCAGTCAAATAGCCTTGCTCTAGATAACAGTCGATTGGCCAACAGGAGTATGTATCGAACCAACCGCCTCCATTTCTGCCAGGTGCTACGTGCTCCATGTAGCGCATAATAGAATAGCTTAAATATCGTGGCAGATGCTGATCTGTGTGTGCAGTGTTTCGAGTTTCTGTTCCAGTATAGATTTTGTCAAACATAGACGGCTGAATTTTTGGAACGTAACCTGTTTCATGGTATGATTCACGCCAGTTTGGATATTTGATGGTAACTTTTACAGATGGATTTGCCAGTTTCGCAGGCTTTAAAACGAGATTTTCCGCTACATCAATCATTTTTTTTGAACGAAACTCTGCCCAGCTAAGATTGCTGCGTTCTCTAAGACAATCATCGCAGGTACAGGAAGTAAAGAAAAAGTCATCCAGAATTATCTCATCAAAAAGCTCAGCGGTATATGTTACGATCTTTTTCAGATAAGTTCTCATTGCTTCATTTGAATAGCAAAATGTCTGGAATAAGCGCTGACGTTTTACATCGTCTTTTTCAAGTGGAGGTGTGACAGTTGTAATACCTCCAGCTATCTCAACACCATGTTCTTTAAAGAAATTTTGAATCATTTTCATATGATCAATAGAGACCCAAGTACCATCACGGTATGTTTCAAGATAGACCTTGTCGATGCCAACATATTTCTCAAGATAGGCATAGTCTCGTGCAAGTGTAGTTTCGTCCAACGATGCAAGCGTTTGTGCTGTGCAGTAGACACATGTTTTAAAATTTTTAAAGTGCTTCATAAAATACCTCCTAATTTAAATTTATGTGATAAAGTCGGATAAATATTGATTAATTCAAGTCTATCATTTTCTAAAGCACTTGTCACTAGTAAAAATAATAAAACTATCTACTATGAAGCCTGAATAGTAAATTAAATGAAGCTCATTATCTTTAATATAAACAGCCAGGCTGTTAAGGTTTTTTTATTGGCTGCTTTGATCAGAAAAAATCTGCTTGACAAAATTCTTTTAAGTAATATATGATCTCTATTAAGTAAGAATAAATCCTAATGAGGAGGAATCAAGAATGGACAAGAAAGCAATGTATAAACTTAGCTACGGTCTTTTTGTTTTGACCGCAAAAGAGGACAGCAAGGACAATGGCTGTATTATCAACACCGCAATCCAGGCGGCATCTGAGCCAAATCAATTAAGTATATGTGTTAACAAATTAAATTACACACATGATATGATCCAGAGAACAGGTGCCTTTACGGTATCTGTAATCAGCCAGAATGCAGCCTTCGATTTGTTTAAACAGTTTGGCTTCCAGACAGGCCGCGAGGTGGACAAGTTTGCAGACTTTTCATCATGTATGCGCGGTGCAAATGGAATTTACTATATTACAGAGGGAACCAATGCTTATATTTCTGTAAAGGTTACAAAGAGTGAGGATCTTGGTTCTCACACAATGTTCATCGGTGAGATTACAGATATGGAAGTACTAAGTGAAGTGCCATCCGTGACGTATGAGTATTATCAGAATAACATTAAGCCGAAGCCACAGGCTGTTGATATAACTGAGGAAGGTCAGACCGTATGGCGCTGCACTATCTGTGGTTATGAGTATGTCGGTGAGGAGTTGCCAGAGGATTTTGTTTGCCCGTTGTGCAAGCATCCGGCATCTGACTTTGAAAAGATTGTAAAGAAAGTTGAGTAACCAGCAAATATAGAAAATGTAGAAAAGAAAATGGAAGTAGCTTATGAATATAAAACTAGTAAAGCTGACACATGAATATAAACAGCAATTGACGGACATGATGGATGAATGGCTTGCGGTTGAGCAGGACTTCTCTCCGTATGTGATTCGCAAAAGTGATTACCATGACTTTGACAATTATTTGGAAAATTTGGAACTGAAGGAAGCGCGAGATGGTCTTGTTCCAGATTCTACGTTTTTCTGTCTGGATTTGGATCGTAACATCTTTGTTGGTGCTGTTAATATACGCCATTATTTAAATGAAAATTTATGCAAGAGTGGTGGACATATCGGAGATGGAATTCGCCCGAGTGAGCGACGAAAAGGCTATGCGACTGCGATGATTGGTCTGGCACTTGAGGAGTGTCGAAAGCTTGGTATAAATAAGGTTTTGATGACCTGCGACAAGACAAATATTGGCTCGGCAAAGTCTATCATGAATAACGGTGGCGTTTTGGAATCAGAATTTGAGGAAAATGGTGAGATTGAGCAGCGCTATTGGATTACACTTTATGAGGAACCGGTAGAAAGTGGACGCTTGCGCACTTGACGAGGGACAGTATTTTATTCCACAGCCGCAGGTAATCTGGTTTTCGCAGCTGCCAGAAGCGTAACTGAGCTCATGGGTAGAACCATCCGGTGTCTGTCCATGGCAAAAAAGAAGTGCAGCTTCAGGATTATCTTCGTGGCAGCCTTGTTTTCTTACTGGAAAAATTTAGGCAACTCATCGGCAGTAGCCTTTAAGACATCATAAGAAATCTGAATTTCATCATCAGTAACTGTGCGGTCAGAATCGAGAATCGGCCAAGGATTGCAGCCGCCAGAGGCAATGCCGACTTGATCAATCGTAAAGGAATTTCCACAGTTCTGGCATACCAGATACTCACCTTCCTGACGATAATACCCTCTGCCCGAGCTATAGCAAACCTGGCAGGCATTAAATGCGGTGCGCAGATTTCCTTTAGAGTCCTTTAATGCAACAAGCTCAACCTCAGTCCCATCAAGATCAGCCTTGTAAAAAGATGCTGTCTGTGATAGACCTGCAATCGGAATGGCAAGATAACCATCTTTTTTGATACTGGTAACACTCTCAGCAGAATCAACTGCTGTAGTAGCTATGTCTGAAGCAGTTGTATTTTCAGAAGATGCTGCTTGTGTATTGGCAGATGTAGATGTATTTTTTATGGACTGGGAGGAGCTGTTGTTGCTGCATCCAGAAATTAAAATCGCCATTGTACCTGTTAGTATGCCAATCAAAATAGTAGTTGTCTTTTTTTTCATAATTAATTATCATTACTCACTTTCTACATAAATTTTTCCGGTAATCATGCCCATCCAACAGCTATAGGTATAGATACCAGTTTTTTTAGGTGTAAACTCAATTGTATTGTCGCCTTCCTCAAAAACACATTCGGTATCAAAATCTGGCAGCAAAATCTTATAGTTGCAGCCGTTAATACTGCTTTTTTCAGCGTGAATAGTCCATTTGACAGGGGTTCCTGCTTTAACAGTGATATCTGGATAATGACCAGATTCCAGTGTGCTGGAGACATATTGGATGCCATCATTTTCCATATCTGTATCCGAATCATTCCGATCGGATGTCTTTACGGCAGTTTCGCCATTTGCAGAAAAAAGAGTGTTTATTTGGCTGCTCATACCTGACAGGGCAGTACCTTGTGACATCATTGAAAGTCCCATGACAACAACGAGGATGGCACCGCATTTTAATACCTGTTTTGTAAAGTGTTTGCCAAGACCGGCTACAATCGAGCCGAATCCGAGCATCAGCGGAATGGTACCGAGCGCAAAGAAAAACATCGACAGCGCTCCGGTAAATGAATTGGCAGAGGCTAATGCAACGATCTGCATCGACTGCAGAGGACCACAAGGCATCAGGCCATTAAACAAGCCGATGATAAAAGGTGTTCTGCGCCTGTGGGAAGCATTACTTCTCTTTGAAATTCCTTTTGAAGCATTTTTTTGCTTGCCTTTTTGAAAAAGTGGCAGAGAAATTCGCAGGTGAAAACGGCGCAGTCCTGGAAAAAGACCGAGCATGTTAATTCCCATCACAACCATCAAGGCACCGGCAAGCAGTTTTAAAAGACCTTGAAAAAACGATGAAGTTTGCAGCGTTCCTGCCATTCCAGTAAACGCACCGATGCCGCCGAGTATTCCTCCGATTATCGTGTAAGAAATAATACGTCCGGCATTATAGGCAACTGCATTTTGAAACATCGCACGAGATACGTTCGCAGATGGCTCAGAATCTTTTTGCAGCGTTTGTGACAGATTAATGCCGCCGCACATTGCAATGCAGTGAACCGAGGTAATCAAACCGATCACAAATAGCATGCCGTAGCCCATTTGCGCATCCGCTAACGAAGCTGGTGCCAAGTAATTTAAAATACCAAAATGCCGTAAAAGAAAATAAAGAATCACAATGATGCCAAGTTCGCGCAAAATCTGGCCTACCATCTTGGCGCGCGATGCTTTTTGAACCGAAGCACTATAGCCTAGCTCATCAATTAAGCCTTGAATTTGCTCGAGTGAGATAACAGATGAATCATACAAAATGTCTGCTGTTTCAGTCTCATAGCTGACAGTAGCCTGTGAGATTCCGGGCTGTTTTTTTAGAGCATTTTGAATTCGTGTTTGGCAATTGATACAGGTCATTCCATTGATGTATAATTTTGTATGTTCCACTGTTTTGTCCTTTCCTGTAACAAAGATAAAGTTGATTTTAAGAAAAATCAATCAAAGCAAAAACTGTTATGATAGAAAATCTACTTTCCATCGTAACAGTTTATTTAAACCTACTATTAGGATAGGTTGATTATATATACAGAAATCCATCTTGTCAATAACATCTCAGTAGTTCACAAAATTTTCGAATTTGGAAGTTTAGCTCAATTTATCAAAAGAAAATGAAAAATATGATGACAACGGTTGTATTTGGGGCTATACTTAATCCAGTGTAGAAGGATATATGAATAAAGATAGGGAGGAATTGTTATGGAGCTGTCATTTGATATTATGAAGCAATTTATGAAAAATGCACCTGCAAATATATTTTTTAAGGATACTGAGTGTAAATATATCTTTGCATCTGAGATTTGTAGTCTTGTTTACGCTGATGAAGATGGAGGAATTACAGGAAAAACAGATCTTGAAATCCAGTCTATTCCAGAGCTTGGAAGGTTTTATTATGAGGATGATAAAAAAATTCTGGCAACAGGAGAGGAAAGCGAATATGTTAGTGAGATTCCAATAGAAGGTCAGGATTCTCTTTATTATGAGATAAAAAAGAATGCAGTAAGAGATAGCGATGGTAATATTATTGGAATCGTTGGGATTGTATCTAATGTAACAAATCGTGTTCGATTAGAAAAATTAGAAAAGCAGGTGGAAGAACTCTCTATCATGGATGGACTGACGCAGGCTTATAACCGCAATTATTTAAAATACAAGCTGGAAGAAAAAAGAAAATTATTAAAATATCCATTTACAGTGATTATGTCAGACTGCAATTACCTTAAAACTGTAAATGATCAGTATGGTCATGAGTATGGAGACATTTTGCTTCGAGTGGTGGCGAATACTTTAAAAGAGATATTTCCAGAGGATTGCCCAGTGATAAGAATGGGTGGGGATGAATTTTTGATTTTGGCAAATGAGATTTCTGAGGAAAAAGCTGCTGTATTGATTCAGATGGTTCATGAAAAATTAAAGGAAAAAAGTAAAGAGAAAATACCGCTAAGTCTTGCTATGGGAAGTTATACTATTAATGACGGTCCATTTTCAATTGAAGAAGCTATCAGTGAGGCAGACCGTAAGATGTATGAAAATAAGAAAGCTGCAAGAAAATAAGAGCTGAATTCTATTTGATTTTTTTAATAAAAAGCACTAAACTAAGCGTAGTCTGACAAAACAGACTAGCTCACTACTAGAGTAAAGCGAACATTCGCAATACGCTTTCGCTACTTGCTCATGACATAATACAGAAAAGAGGACACGATTATGGGACACATTTCGAGAGAAGATGCAGCAGCACTATTAAAAAAATACAACAAGGATCCTTTTCATATCCAGCACGCATTTACAATGGAGGCTGTTATAAAATTTTTAGGCGAAAACCCAGGGGCAAGCCCC
>ENA-ORTN01002476-ORTN01002476.1-human-gut-metagenome-genome-assembly--contig:-NODE-2476-length-14951-cov-4.508861_pt1 | contig 14951 bp, 13 predicted proteins | sample MGYA00242070_ERZ509189 | MGnify/ENA primary metagenome ERZ509189 (study PRJEB26280, sample SAMEA2338821) | human gut metagenome | biome: human gut; feature: human-associated habitat; material: faeces...
TGCTGCGCGACGGCACCACCTACCCGGAGAACCGCGAACTCGGCACCCGCCGTGCCCGTGCCGCCGCGCTGATGGAGCTCGGCCTGCCCGGTGCCGCATACATCTATCAGGGCGAGGAACTGGGCCTGTTTGAGGTGGCCGATATTCCGTGGGATCACTTGGAGGATCCGACCGCCTTCCACACCACCCGCAACACGATGGACAAGGGCCGCGACGGCTGCCGCGTGCCGCTGCCGTGGACCGCCGCCGATGAGCCGGCCTTGGCCGATTTCAGCCGTCCGGCTCCGGCCGATGACGGTACCGGCGAAAACCATGTGCCGCTGTGCGCCGCCGGCCAGTTCGGCACGGGCGCTTCCTTCGGCTTCTCCCCTGCGGTTCGCGCCGATGGCGTGACGCCGGCCGCCGACCCGCACCTGCCGCAGCCGCTGTGGTTCAAGGATTACGCGGTGGACGTGGAGCAAGCCGACCCGGACTCGATGCTCGCGCTGTATCGCGCCGCACTGGCGATTCGCCAGGAGTCGCTGACCGCCACGCGCGACACCACGGCCGAGCAGGTGGACATGGGCGACGATGTGGTGGCGTACACCCGCGCGGCGGTTGGCGGGCGGGTGTTCACCTCAATCACCAACTTCGGCAATGCCCCGGTCGCGCTGCCCGATGGCTCCGTGGTGCTGGCGTCCGGCCCGCTGACCCCCGAAGGCCAGCTCCCCACCGACACTTCTGCGTGGGTTATCAAGTAGATCCCTTGGAATAAGCGAAAGGCCGCCGTTCCGAATGAATCGGAGCGGCGGCCTTTTGGTATGCACTGGGGACCACCCTCAGGCGCTTACGCGCCAGCGTACTGCAACACGGACAGCCTGAAGGCTGCGATTGCCGGCTCGCTGTTCGTGCGCACCTCACCCGAGGGGAGCCAAGGAAGAATCACTGAACCTGGGCGCGGGCGATCTTGCCGGTGAAGGAGTTGGCCTCGTCGGCATCCTTGACGCCATCCTTGTTCCAGGAGAACATGGCGCGCAGCTTCGGGCCGACGGTCTCGATGCGCTCGTTGGAGTACTTCTCCTGCAGTTCCTTGAAGTGCGGGGCGCCGGCATCCTGATCGTCGATGAACTCCTTGGCGAAGGAGCCGTCCTGGATGCGCTGCAGGTGGTATTCCATGCGCTTGCGGCAGTCCTCGTTGATGACGGTGTTGACGTAGTCGCCGTACTGAGCGGTGTCAGAGCAGGACCAACGAGCCTTGTTCAGACCGCCCTCGTTCATCAGGTCGACGAGCATCTTGAGCTCGTGGCAGACCTCGAAGTAGGCGATTTCCGGCTGGTAGCCGGCGTCGGTCAGGACTTCGAAGCCCATCTCGACGAGCTTGTTCACGCCACCCATGAGCACGTTCTGCTCGCCGAAGAGATCGGTCTCGGTCTCTTCCTTGAAGGTGGTCTTGATGGCACCGGCGCGCAGGGCACCGAGGGCCTTGGCGTAGGCCAGGGTCAGAGCCCAGCCGTCGCCACGCGGATCCTGCTCGACGGCCACGACGACCGGCACGCCACGGCCAGCGGCGTACTCACGACGAACGATGTGGCCCGGGCCCTTCGGGGCAACCATGAACACCGGGTGATCCTCAGACGGCTTGATGTAACCGTAGTGGATGTTGAAGCCGTGGGCGAAGGCCAGGGCAGCGCCCGGCTTCAGGTTCGGCTCAACGTCCTTCTTGTAGACGGCTGCCTGGTACTGGTCAGGCAGAAGAATCATCACAACGTCAGCCTCAGCGACGGCCTCACCAACCGGTTTGACCTCAAGGCCCTGCTCCTTGGCGAACTCCACGGACTTGGAGGTAGGACGCAGGCCGACGACCACGTCGACACCGGAGTCACGCAGGTTCAGCGCGTGGGCGTGACCCTGAGAACCGTAGCCCAGGATAGCCACCTTCTTGCCATCGAACACGGACAGATCGGCGTCCTTCTCGTACCAGATAGTTGCTGCCATTTTTGGCGCTCCTTTTATTTATTTGTTTATTTATGGGGTTGAATTTTTCTTGCGTTCTGCGGGGTTTCGCTGAGCGATATTCTGTTGTGGCTTTCCTTGTGGGCTTTTCCGATATGCAGGTTTAGTCCCGTCGCATCGGAAAAGCCCTGTAGGGGTTCACTTAGTGGAATTAGGGGTTTTCACGTTGTGAACATCGTCACTTGGTAAAGTCAACGTCCTTAGTCTCCTTGCAGGTGAGCACGGAGACGAGGCAGCACACGGCCATCACGGCAAGGTAGAGGCCCACGGAGTGGACGCCCCAGTGGGAGCTCAGCCAAGTGGCGATGGTCGGCACGAAAGCCGCGCCGACGATGGCGGCCAGGTTGTAGCCGATGCCGGAGCCGGAGTAACGCACGTTGGCGTCGAACAGCTCAGGCAGGAAGGCGCCGATCGGGCCGAAGGCGATGCCCATCAGGGCAAAGCCGACGCACAGGAACACCATGTTGGCGAAGAAGTTCTTCTGGCCGACCAGACCACCGTCCAGCAGGAACGGGAAGAGTACGGCGAACACCACAAGTGCGCAGGAGGAGAAGGTCAGCACGCGACGGCGGCCGATCTTGTCCGCGTACAGGCAGGACAGCACGATGAACAGCGCGAACACGCCGCCGCCCCGGAATTCCTTGCCGTAGACATACAGCTGACCGATGACGTCAAAGAGGTTCTCGCCCGGTGTGGAGCCTACAAAGAATATCTGCACTGCGGCGCACAGCATGAGTATTCCCACGCAGCACTTCGCGACTGTTCCGCCCAGCTTCTTGGGGTCCCTGGAAGCGGAAACCTGTATCGCAATGAAAATCATCAGCGGACCCACCGCAAAGGCGGAATACCCGAAAAGTCCGTGCATAAGGTCGAAGAATCCGCGCCAGCCCTCGCCCTCGCCTGCCGGAATAACCGCCGCCAGGGTCAGGAGGATTCCCACCGCGAAAAGTATCACGGACGTTATGTGGCGGCGGCGCATGCTGCGCTTCAGCGCTTCCTCGCGCTGTCGGCGCATTTCCTCCTCAAGGTTCTTCTTGGAGCGCCCGGTGCTGCCGGCTCTGGTTCCGCCGGACTTGGAAGCCGTGCTTCTGCCTGCGGCGCCCCGGGAGGTATTGTTCGTTTTGTTCTCTGTATTTCCAGCCATTCCAGCGTACTTCCTTCATATGTATTTTCAGCCCACAAAGAGTGAAGCCAGTGTGTTCCCCGTGATATGTTCCCAGAGTCCTGCCGCAACGCACGCTACGCCAAGCACCGCGGTGTAGACTCCGAATATCTTGTATCTGTCCTTCTTCACGAGCCAGCTTACCAGCTTGATGGAGAGAATACCGACAAATGCGGCGATGACAAATCCTATTCCCAGAGAAACCCAGTCAAGTTCCATGTCGGATTTCAGCGCGTCCCCGAGTTCCAGAACGCTTCCGCCGAGTATCGCCGGGATTCCCAGGATAAACGCGAAAGTGACCGCAGTCTGCTTTTCCAGTCCGGAAAGGAGACCTCCGGCGGTGGTGGAGCCGCTCCGGGAAACCCCCGGGAACAGCGCAACGACCTGGAACAATCCGACCGTGACTGCGTCCTTTACCGTCATATCCTCAGCGGTGCGTGTGCCGTGACCGAATCTGTCCGAAAGGAACAGCAGAAGCGCCGTGAACATGAAGGCAACACCCTCGAACACGATGTCGCCGTCCCCCTGCCGCCCGGTGAAGAAATCCTGCACCAGGTAGAAAGGGACCAGGATAACCGTCGCGATTATAACCATGAACATCATGCGGCGGTTGCCGTTCATGTTCTTCCAGGAGAACTTCCCGGTGAATATGTCCCGGATAGTCAGGAAGAACTCCTTTATCATGCCCCAGATAGTCCCCCAGAATGCGATGAACACCGCCGCCAGGGTGCCCAGATGGAGCACCAGCGAAAGGATAAGCGCCGCTTCGCCGTCAACTCCGGTGATGTGCTGAACCACCGACAGGTGCCCGGAACTGGACACCGGCAGGAACTCCGTAAGTCCCTGTACTACCGCCTGAATTATTACTGTTACAATATCCATAATATCCCCTTGTATGTAACCTCCCGGAGGAGGAATCATCTGTCGCCGTGCCAGTCCGCGGAATTCAGCATGCGGCTCCCGGCTTCCCTCAGCTGTACTGCCGCCGGCTTACCGCCGTGCGCGGATCTCCCGGCGGACTGCTTTTCCTTTGTCTTTTTCCCAGATTTTGCCATCGGTTTCTTTTCCAGCTTCTCCGCCGTGGGCTCGGCTGATCTGCCGCCGCGCTTCTCGATAAGCTCGTACAGGCAGTTCACTGCGTCGGAAAGTCCGCCAAGGTGGTCGATAAGTCCCTCGCTTACCGCTTCCCTGCCCTCAAGCACGGTGCCGATATCCATGACCAGCTCGTCCTTTTCCATCATCAGCTCGTGGAATCTCTCCGCGGACATTCGGCTGTTTCCGGTGACGAACCGCGTGATACGCTCCTGCATTCGGCTGAACCAGGACATCGTCTGCGGAACGCCAAGAACCATGCCGTTAGTACGCACCGGGTGGATAGTCATGGTCGCGGACGGGACGATAAAACTGACGTCCGCGCTGACCGCCAGCGGAACTCCTATGGAGTGCCCTCCGCCAACGACTATCGAAACCGTGGGCTTCGACATGCCGGAAATAAGCTCCGCAATAGCCAGACCTGCCTCGACATCTCCGCCTACTGTGTTTAGGATCACCAGCAGCCCCTCCACGGAATTATCCTGCTCGAACGCCGCCAGAGCAGGAATGATGTGCTCATACTTCGTGGTCTTGTTCGTGGGCGGCAGGATATAGTGCCCCTCTATCTGACCGATTATCGACAGGCAGCGTATATTGTGGGCTGCGTTACCGGCGGCAATTATCCCCGTGTCGATAAGCTGCTGGTTCTGCTCCTCGGTGAACGGGGCTTCGTTTCTGCTTTCATCGCACATTGCGCGTTCCTCCTGAAAATGTATTTGTACATATTATTTCAGGACTGTGGTGGATTATGCAGAAATATCCCCGGCGAAATTGCGTACATATTTATTATAGCACATTCTCGCTGTAATTGCAAATCTTTTTTTCTTGGCTTGTGGATTTTGGTACAACTTATCATATAAGCCCCCGGCCATGCATATATTGCCAGTGAAAGCAATATCAACCGCAATATAAAGGAGGACACGATGGAAGAATTAATCAAACAGACGGACTCGGTCTACATGACTGAAACGCTGTTCGACGGTCAGGCGGAACAGGGCGTGGAGCTGGATCACGTCCTGCCGGACTACTACCCGGAGATATTCAAGATAATCAAGTGCTGCGTCACTCCCCGGGTGACCTCAACGGCGATATCCGGCGGAAAAATCATGCTGGACGGAACTGCGGTGATCCGCGTGCTGTATCTCGCGGAAAACAGCAACGCCCTTAACTGCGTGGAACAGCGCTACACATGGAACAAAACCGTGGACATAGGAAAAGCACCGGAGCAGTGCTCCGACCCCATTATTACGGTGATACCCAGGACGGATTACTGCAACTGCCGTGCGGTCAGCAGCCGGCGTATCGATGTGCGCGGCGCAATCAGCTTCCGCATTACGGTGACCTGCACCACGAAATTCCAGCTGCCGGCGCTACCAAACGGATTACAGGTGCTCCGCCGGGAGATCCCCTGCACATCTCAGCCTATATTCACCGACCGTCAGGTTACAGTCCGGGAGGAGATCGAGACCGGCGCTCCGGGGATAGAATACATCGTCAGCTGCGACGCGGTTCCGCGGACAGGTGATGTACGTATCATCGCGAACAAGGCAGTTGTTAAAGGCACCATCACGGTAACCGCGCTCTATGGAGTACATACCGACGAGCACCCCGGCTGCGACGAGCTTGAGAAGATGACTGCGGATATCCCCGTCAGCCAGATAATCGACATGCCAGGGCTTACCGACCAGCACAGCTGCAAGCCGGAATTCACCGTCAGAAGCTGCGAGCTTATCCCGAAATCCGACAGTGGTATCGTATCCTGCGAGCTTGTGCTCGGCTGCCGCTGCACCGCTCTCTGCCCGGCGACTGTGGAAATCCCCTGCGACGTGTATTCCACGGACTACGAGTGCAGCTGCACTGCGGCTTCCCTGAGAATTCCCTCCGCGCCCCGCAGCGTAAATTCGCAGCTTTCGGTAAAGACCGGGATTTCCTGCGGCGGTGGCGAGATAGAATCCGTGTGGGACTGCCGCAGCGAGCTTTACAACGTGATCTGCCGCCCCGACGGGGATTCGCTGCTGGTCACCGGGCAGGTGTGCGTCCAGGCAGTCGGGAAATGCTCCGGCGGTATTCCGTTCTTTGAGGAGAAGCAGGAGGCTTTCGAACAGCGCATTCCGGCGGAGGGGCTGTCCCAGGACACTGCCGTAAATCACTGCGAAACTGTTACTGGCACCGGGTTCGCAATACGCTCCGATGGAACGTTGGACATCACAACCCAGGCGGATTTCGCCGCCGATATTACCGACTGCACTCCGGTGACTGCGATCAGCAGCGCCTCCATTCTTGAGGATAAGCCCCGGGAAAAGTGCGGCGACTATTCCCTGCGCATATGCTACACCAGCGCCGGCGAAAGCTGCTGGGATATCGCAAAGCGGTGCAATACCACCGTGGAAGCGGTGATGAGTGAAAACGGGATCGAGGACCGGGACGCAGAGCTGTCCGGCATGATCATAATTCCAATGGTTTAAGGAGCGTGAACATGAATAATTCCATCTATTCGGATATTGCCAGACGTACCGACGGCAATATTTATCTCGGTATAGTCGGACCGGTCAGATCCGGCAAATCCACCTTTATCACCCGGCTGATGAACACCCTTGTTATCCCAAACATCTCCGACGATTTCCAGCGCGAGCGCGCCAACGACGAGCTGCCGCAGTCCTCTGCCGGAAAGACGATCATGACCACCGAGCCAAAATTCGTGCCGGAAAAAGCGGTCAGCATTACCCTTGACGGCGGAGTCAAGATGAACGTCCGGCTGATCGACTGCGTGGGATACATCGTGCCCAGCGCCATCGGCTACATCGAGAACGAGGCGCCGCGCATGGTCATGACTCCCTGGTTCGACGAGGAAGTCCCGTTCAATATGGCGGCGGAGGTAGGCACACGCAAGGTGATCACCGAGCACTCCACCATCGGGATAGTCGTTACCACTGACGGCAGCATTACTGATATTCCCCGGGAGGAATATCAGCAGGCGGAGGAGCGCATAATCTCCGAGCTTGACGAAATCAACAAGCCATTCGTGGTGCTGCTCAACTGCCAGCAGCCGGATTCCCCGGATAGCCGTGCCCTCGCTGCCGAGATGGAGGAGAAATACTCCGCGCCGGTGATGGCGGTGAACTGCCTTGACATAACTGAAGATCAGATCAGGGAACTTCTCGGGAAAGTACTGCTCCAGTTCCCGGTAAGCGAGATCCGCATAAAAATGCCGCGCTGGGTGAACTCCCTCGACCGGGAGCACTGGCTCCGCCGGGAGCTTCTCGGCACTATCCGCACGGCGGCGGAGAAAGTTTCTGGAATCAGCACGATAGCTGCCTGCGCGGAGGAGATCGCCGGGTGCGAATACGTCTGCCGCGCTGAGCCAGCGGACATCGACCTCGGCACCGGCACTGGAATCATTGACATCACGCTCAACAACGAACTCTTCTACCGTATACTGGGTGAAACCACAGGGCTGGAGCTGCACAGCGAAAGCGACCTCATGCCCTGCATGATAGAACTGGCGCAGATAAAGCAGAAATACGAGCGCGTGCGCAGCGCCCTGGAGGAAGTCGAGGCGACCGGCTACGGTATCGTGCTCCCGACAATGGACGAACTCCGCCTGGAGGAGCCGAAGATCATCAAGCAGGGTGGGAAATACGGCGTAAGGCTCCGGGCTAGCGCGCCGTCTATACACATGATGTCTGCGGATATAACTACCGAGATCAATCCGATAGTCGGCAGCGAGAAGCAGTCCGAGGAGCTCATCGCCTACCTGCTGACGGACTTTGAAGAGAATCCCAAGAAGATCTGGGAAAGCAACATATTCGGCAAATCCCTCCACGAACTTGTGAACGAGGGACTCCACAATAAGCTCTACAGAATGCCTGCGGACGCGCGCATGAAGCTCCAGGAAACTATCCAGCGTATCATCAACGACGGCTGCGGCGGACTTATCTGCATTATCCTCTGACACACCAAAGAACTCCCCCGCTGCTGCGGAGGAGTTCGCTTTATAGGTCAGCGTGATTACTGAGCGTTGTTCTGGGTATAGGACGCGATCATGTTCTTTACCATCTGACCGCCGATAGAACCAGCCTGCTTAGAGGTAAGTTCGCCGTTGTAGCCGTTAGCGTTCAGTGCAACGCCTACTTCGCTTGCTGCCTGCATTTTCATGGAATTGAGTGCGCTCTTAGTCTGCTTATTAGATGCCATAACTTTGTTCTCCTTTAATAAAAAAGTGATATTGAGATACGCAGCTTCCGCTCCGTTCTCTGCACGAGCGGAAGCGTTTTCACTTCGCCCTTGCAGTTATATTATTTTCACTGCGCCGCTTTTTATTAAAGGAAATTGTTTCACAAATCAGATGAAATTATTGTTCCGGCTTTTCAGCGGAAAGGCACCCGGAGCATACGCCCTTCAGATTCAGCGTGATCCTGGTGATCATATGTCCCTCACGGTTCATCACCGACTGCGGAATGCTGTCAAGGCAGTCCAGCTCCACGTCGAACACCCTGGAGCATTTTTCGCATATCATGTGGTAGTGCCGGTCAGTCCTGCCGTCAAAGCGGTCGCTTCCGTCCGCAATAGGTATTTTCAGCAGCATGCCTGCCTCGCTCAGCTGATTCAGATTCCGATAGACCGTACCAAGGCTGAGGTTTGGATTATCCTGCTTCAGGGCGGTGTATACCTCCTCCGCGGTGGGGTGGGTCGGGAAATTCATCACCTGGTTGTATATTATCTCTCGTTGTCTGGAAAAATTCATATATCTCGCTGTCCTCCGGATTTTTATATGTATCTAAAACAATAACCGTTATCATTATTATAGCATATTTTTTCCGGATTGTCAAGCAAAAAAGGGAAGCTGCGCTGCTTCCCCATTTTTTTTGCAATCAGCCGCAGATCTCCCGGGTGAGTTTCTCCGCCCGGGCGTAGATTTCTCCGGCGTCCACGGTAGAAAACTTTCCATTCTCGTAAAGAATCTTTCCGTCAACCATAGTCATCACGACATTCTGCTTGGTTCCGGCGTAAACCAGGTTCTTGGCAATGTTATGCAGAGGCTGCATATTCGGCTGCATAAGGTCGATCACCGCAAGGTCCGCTTTCTTGCCTGCCGCCAGAACGTCGCAATCCTTCAGTCCCATGGCGAGGGCACCGCCGCTGCACGCCATCTTCAGTACGTCGAAAGCCGGGAATGCCGCCGCGTCCATCTCGCGGTACTTCTGGAGCGCAGTCACAAGGAACATCTCCCGGAACATATCCAGGCAGTTGTTGCTTGCCGCGCCGTCAGTTCCTATAGCCATGTTGTCGATTCCGCGGCGCTTCATCTCACACAGCGGAGCGATTCCGCTGGCAAGCTTGAGGTTGGAGGAAGGATTCGTGACTATCCACAGTCCGCGCTCCTTTGCTATACGCATATCATCCTCGTCGTACCACACACAATGGAATCCACCGCCGCCGTATTCCAGCATGCCAAGCTTCTCAAAAAGCTGCGTGGGGGACATTCCGTAGCGCTCCCGGCAGCCGTCCGTTTCAGACTTCGTTTCGCTGGAGTGCGTGTACATCGGAGCCTTGTACTTCTGCGCCAGCTTCGCCATGCCCTCCAGGGTTTCGCGCTTGGTGGTGTATTCCGCATGGAATCCCAGCTGATAGGTTATCAGGGGATTTCCGCTGTTGTAGGTGTTGTACTCCTCCTCGATACCCTCGACGGTTCCGCCGAAGTCGTTGATGGAGCCGCACAGCACGCTACGGAATCCCATATCGGTGCATGCCTTCGTGTAGGAGGGCAGCTTGAAATACATATCGAAGCTGGAGGTGATTCCGCTGGTGAGGTACTCCATGTTGCCCAGCTGAGTAAACACATATATTGCCTCTTCAGTGAGCTTCGCCTCGTGGGGGAATACCTGCTGGTAGAGCCAGTCGTTCAGCGGAAGGTCGTCAGCATAGCTTCGCAGGAACGTCATCGCCGTATGGGTATGCGCGTTCTTGAATCCCGGGATTATCAGCTTTCCGGAAAGGTCTATCTCCCGGTCGAAATCCCCGTCAGGGATATTCTCAGAGCCGACAAACGTTATCCGGCCGCCATCCGTGTGCAGTTCACCGGTCATGATGTCCTCACTGCACATCGTAAGTATTCTCGCATTGTAAAAGCGTATTTTCATTATTCCTCCGTAATGCCGAACAGTCTGTTCAGTAATGCCGTGTAGGGATAGCGCGCGATTCCGCGCTCGGTGATTATTGCGGTGACAAGCTCCGCGTCAGTGACGTCGAACGCCGGATTCCAGCACTTCACGGTGCTCTCTGCCGACGGCTGTGAGAAGAACTTCGTTCGTATTTCGTCGCCGCTTCGCTCCTCGATCGTGATATCCGCGCCGGTTGCGCAGGAAAAGTCGATCGTGGACCCCGGGCAGAACACATAGAACGGTATTCCGTGGTATTTCGCGTTTATCGCCACGGAGCGCGTTCCTATCTTGTTCGCGACATCGCCGTTCGCCGCGACTCTGTCGCAGCCGACGAAGCACGCCTGTATCTTCCCCTGCTTCATCAGCATGGACGCCGCGCTGTCGCATATAAGCGTGGTGTCTATCCCAGCGTGGTTCAGTTCAAAGGAAGTCAGCCGCGCCCCCTGAAGCAGCGGACGCGTTTCGTCGCAGTACGCGTGGAACTCGTATCCGCGCTCCTTCCCGAGAAGCAGAGTCCCCAGACCGGTGCCGTATTCCACCGCCGCCAGCGCACCGGCGTTGCAGTGGGTGAGTATTCCATCGCCGCTCTTTACCAGCGACAGACCGTTCTCGGAGATCGCCCTGCATGTCGCGATGTCCTCGTCGCAGATGGCTTTGCACTCGGCGCTGAGCGCATTCAGCATATCCTCGCGGCTGGAATATTTCTCCGCGCAGGACAGCATGCGATTAACAGCCCAGCTGAGATTCACCGCCGTGGGCCGGGAGGATATCAGATAATCCCCTGCCCTGCGCAGTTCCGGCAGGATATCGCCGGACAGGCGCTGCGCGATAACGTACATTCCGAATCCGGCGCACACTCCTATTGCCGGAGCGCCGCGGACGCGCAGCTCGTAAATCGCTTCGCAGATCTGCTCCGCAGTTTCCAGCCGGAGGTATTCCACCCGATTCGGGAGCAGCGTCTGGTCGAGTATTTCCACAGCCTTTTCGTCTGCGGAAAGGCGCAACGTGAATATTTTCTCCATCAGCTGAAATATACCAGCTCGCTTGCGGCAGGCTCGGCAGCCTTGATCTCACGCGCGGCAATTACGGGACCCTCGCCGCGGTATGCCGTCTGCTTCTCAACGATAACTCTGCCGGTGACCTCTACCCAGTCGCCGTTCTTGAAATTTGCTTCGTCCGGGGACTTCACAAGGATTCCCACTACCTGGATATCGTCCGCGCAGCAGGTCATAGCGCGCCGGGAGATAACGAAGTACCCCTTGGGCACGTTGGAAGCGCGGAACACCATTCCGCGGACATGAACGTTCCTGCCGACGTAGCGGTCGGTGGTGCTCATGATGTCCACATACCACAGCCCGAAGTCGTCGTGGACTATCTCGATGGGGTCCGCGTTCAGGTCATAGGGCATTTCGTCGTCGCCCTGGAATCCCTGTTCAATGCTGCCGTCGGTGTATTCGAACATCATGTCTATCTTGGGATTCAGCGCCTTTATGCTGCGGCGCAGGGACTTCTTGTCCACCTTGTTCTTCTCGCAGCGGTTGAATACCACGATGTCCGCCACGGAGAAGTTGTCGCTCAGCAGCTGGCGCATGTTGTTCATATAAACCTGGTACTTTGAGTGGTCGACGAACATGAATATCTGATAGAATATCCAGTCCTTGGGCGCCTTTTCCGCCATGGTGCGCAGACTCCACATGCCGTTGTATTCCAGCATGATCTGGGTCGGGCGGTGCTTCTTTACCAGCTCGTTGAGGTGCTCGGGATTGAAGTCCTCCTCGTCCTCTATGAACTCCACCTCCGCCTTTGCCGCCTTGAGGATATCCGGCGCGTATTCCACCTCGCCCTCCTCGCAGGCGATTATCAGGGTGCGCTGACCCTTGGAGAACTGCTTGTCCTGGATAGTGTCGAGAATGAACGAAGTCTTTCCGCTCTCCAGGAAGCCGGTAATCATATATACTGGAAGCTCCATAATGCTCCTCCTATTGCATAATAATACCGTGCCCGGAGTTTTGCCCCGGGCGCAGTAATGTTTGATTCTTGATCAGATTCCGAACAGATCCTTGATCTTCTGTTCCTCGAGCTTTGCGCCGATCACGCACATTCTGCCTGTGACGTCAGCGGAGCCGGTACGAACCTCGTATTCCTCCGGAACAAAGTCGAAGTGGTACCATACGCCGTCCGCGCCTGCAACGATTCCCTTTGCACGCAGAACGGAGCCATACTCCTCGCCGGACAGCTTGGAGAGCGCGTTCTCAAGCTCTTCCTTTGTGAACTTCTTGGCGGTTTCAACGCCGAAGTTGCTGAATACCTCATCGGCGTCATGACCGTGATGGTGATGATGGTGATGTCCGCAGCCGCACTCGCCATCGTGATGATGGTGCTCATGCTCATCTTCATCATGGTCGTGGTGGCAGCACTCGTGATCTTCATGATCATGGTGATGGTGGCACTCGTGATCATGATGTTCGTGTTCGTCCTCGTCGTCATCGTGATGGTGATGATCGTGGCAGCACTCGTCATCATCGTCATCATCGTGGTGATGTCCGCATACGGGGCAGATTCCCTCGTCCTTGAGGAGTTCCTCGGCGAAGCTGTTCTTGATCTCCATTGCCTCGAGTATCTGCTTGCCGTTGATGTCATCCCACGGAGTTGTAACGATGGTAGCATGCTCGTTCAGCTGGCGGATCATCGCAAGAGCCTCTGCAAGCTTATCCTCGCTGAGTTTCTGGGAACGGCTGAGGATTATCGTCTTGGCGGTTTCTACCTGGTTCTTGTAGAACTCGCCGAAGTTCTTCATATACATCTTGATCTTGGAAGCGTCAACGACAGTGGTGTAGGTGTTGAGCACCAGATCGTCACTCTGGACGTTCATGACTGCCTTCAGCACGTCGGAGAGCTTACCAACGCCGGACGGCTCGATGAGTATTCTGTCCGGGTTAAACTGCTCCAGAACCTGTGCCAGAGCCTTGCCGAAATCTCCGACCAGGGAGCAGCATATGCAGCCCTGGTTCATCTCTGTTACCTGGATCCCGGCGTCCTTCATGAATCCGCCGTCAATGCCTATCTCGCCGAACTCGTTCTCGATGAGCACAAGCTTTTCGCCTGCGTATGCTTCCTTGAGAAGCTTCTTTATAAGAGTGGTCTTACCTGCTCCGAGGAATCCGGAGAACACATCTATCTTTGTCATAATACAGTCCCTCTTTCTGAAAAATCCGCTGTTGAACTGCCAACAGCTCCTAACATATAATTTTAGCACATTTCCACAAATAAGTCAAGGGGATTTCTGACAATCTGCCGCACGAAATATTAACTCTCCACACAAAAAGACTCCCGGGGAAATGGATCCCGGGAGTTGCATGACTATCTTTCTTCGCGGAAATACGGGTCGCCCAGCGCCGCCGGCGGCTGATTCTCGCGCTTCTTGCGTACTGTGATGAGAATAAGCACCACGATCGTCGCGATGTACGGAACCATATCCAGCAGCTGAGTGGAGATCTGCACTCCCCAGCCCTGCATCTGGTATTTCAGACCGCGCAGCATACCGAACAGGTACGCCGCCAGAATCGCCTTGAGAGGATTCCAGGTGCTGAAGATTACCAGCGCGACAGCGATCCAGCCAGCGCCGGAGGTCACGTTCTCCTGCCACTGGGAAAGCGACGCGATGGAGGAATACGCTCCGCCGATGCCGCACAGGAATCCGCCGGCGAGAACGTGAACGTACTTATACAGCGCCACGTTGATTCCGGAAGCGTCCGCCGCCGCAGGATTCTCGCCCACTGCGCGCATATTAAGCCCGAAGCGCGTCTTTTTCATGTAGAAATACGCCAAGACTGCAACAACTATCGCCAGCTGAACGTAGATACCCTGGGAGAACAGCGCGTGTCCCAGCACGGGAATATCGCACAGCACCGGGATATCATATGCCGCAAAGGCGCTGCGCACCTCCGTGGGGACTGTCAGGCTGGAGTATTTCACGCCTTCGGTCATTTCCATGCTTCCGATGAATCCGGCAACGCCGGTGCCGAAGATGGTCAGCACAAGTCCCGTAACGACCTGATTTCCCCGGAGCGTGATGGTGATGAACGCGTATATCAGCGCCCCCACAAGTCCGGCGGCTCCGGCGCAGAGTACCGCGACAACTGGATTTGACGTCAGGCACGCGGTCTGGAATCCCACGGCGGCACCCATAAGCATCATGCCCTCAATACCGAGGTTGGTGTTCCCGACTTTCTCGCAGATGATTCCGCCGACGATGGCGAACAGGATACTGGTGCCGTACTGTATTGAGGTCTGGAGGAACAATCCCAAACTATTCAAGAAATCCATATCAGCCCTCCTTTACAGACTTGCGCAGGGAAATGCGATAGTTGATGAAGAACTCGCTGCCCAGCACGAAGAATATGATAACTCCCTGGATTATTCCGGTTATGGCGGAGGGCATATTCAGCGCCTGGAGCGAAACCTCGCTCTTCAGCAGCATTGCAAACACGAAGGATACCACAACGATAACCGGCGGCTTGAGTTTCGCCAGCCATGCGGGGATT
>ENA-ORTN01002485-ORTN01002485.1-human-gut-metagenome-genome-assembly--contig:-NODE-2485-length-14877-cov-5.133045_pt1 | contig 14877 bp, 12 predicted proteins | sample MGYA00242070_ERZ509189 | MGnify/ENA primary metagenome ERZ509189 (study PRJEB26280, sample SAMEA2338821) | human gut metagenome | biome: human gut; feature: human-associated habitat; material: faeces...
ACGCGCTGCTGTCAGGCGCGGAAAAATAGTTGCGTCGGGGCGGAAGCCCGGCAACGCTGCCTTCAAGTCCTCTCCGGGGAGGGATTCGGGGTGGACAGACTTGTGAACGACGCCAACGGCGGCGGCAACACCGCCCGAGAGCGTATCGAAGGATAATATAAACGTAAAAACATAGCTCTATGTATCGCATGAAAAAAACCAAGATTGTCGCTACGATGTCGGATTTCCGCTGCACCGAAGAGTTCGTAAAACAGCTTTTCGACGCAGGTATGGACGTGGTGCGCGTCAATTCGGCGCACGTCTCCGAGGACGGGGCCACGCATATCGTCGAGACGGTGCACCGGGTGAACCCGGCCATTCCGATTATGATAGATACCAAAGGACCCGAAATCCGCGTCACGACGATCGCCGACGAATACGGCAACAGCATCAATTTCCGCCCGGGGGACCGGGTGGCCGTGCGCGGTTCGGACGGCTCGGACTTCACGACCCGCAAGGTGGTCTACATGAACGTGCCGTCGATCGTGAGCGACATTCCCGTCGGGGCGCGGATGCTGATCGCCGACGGCGAGCTGAAAATCCGCGTCGTGGGCAAGAACGATACGGAGCTGGACTGCGAGTTCGTCGTGGGAGGCGCCATGCGTTCGCGCAAGAGCGTCAACGTGCCGGGCGTGTCGATCGACCTGCCGTCGGTGACCGAAAAGGACCGCCGCTTCATCGAATGGGCCGTGAAGAACGACGTCGATTTCATCGCTCACTCCTTCGTGCGGAGCGCCGGGGACGTGCATGCCGTGCAGGAGATTCTCGACCGTTACGACAGTCCGATCAAGATCATCTCCAAGATCGAGAACCAGCAGGGGATCGACAACCTGGACGAAATCGTCGAGGCTTCGTACGGGGTGATGGTCGCCCGGGGCGATCTGGGGGTCGAACTTCCGGCCGAGGCGATTCCCAACGCGCAGCGGCGTATCGTGGAGCGTTGCATAGCCGCCAAACGACCGGTGATCATCGCTACGCAGATGCTCTATTCGATGGTGCGCTCGCCCCGTCCGACTCGGGCCGAGGTGAGCGACGTGGCCAGTGCCATTTACGAGCGCGTGGATGCCGTGATGTTGAGCGACGAAACGGCTATGGGCGACTATCCGGTGGAGGCCGTGAGTACGATGTCGCGCGTGGCCCGCGAGATCGAGAAGGACGAAACGCATTTTACGCCGATGATCGATATGAACATGGTTTCCGTGAACCACGAGATCACGGCGCAGTTGGCGCGTTCGGCGGTGCGGGCCAGTACGAACTTGCCGATTCGCTATGTGGTGCTCGATACCGCGACCGGACGCACGGGCCGTTATCTGGCCGCTTTCCGGGGCCGGTGTCAGGTCCTGGCGGTTTGTTATACCCGTCATGCGCAGCGTATTCTGGCTCTTTCGTACGGCGTCGTGCCGATCCTGCGTGAACAGCAGTCGCACGAACGCTATCAGGATCGTTACCACTTCGTGATCGACGCCCTGGATTTTATCCAGCGCAAGCATGCGATCGAACCGACCGATCTGCTGGCTGTGGTGGGCGGCAGCTTCGATTCGAAATACGGCGCTTCGTACCTCGAGATTTCGAGCGCCGAACGGTTCCGCGAGCGGGATGCCGTGTGCGACGGCTGCTAAATCCGAAGGGTCGTGGGAGGTGAATTGCGGGACAAGGTCGCAAGCGGTGTAGCGTGGAGCATTGCCGAAAAGGTAGGCTCCATGTTGCTGCAAATGGGGGTGAGTATCGTCATCCTCCGGTTGCTGACGCCCGAGCAGATGGGTATTATGGCTATTCCCGTGGTTTTTTCGTCCCTGGCACTGGTGATGGTGGACAGCGGTTTCTCGCAGACCCTGATCCGAAAGGCGGTGCCGTCGGAGGAGGACTACAAGTCGGTATTCGTCTTCAATATCGCGGTTTCGGTGCTGCTGTACCTGCTGTTGGTGGGGGCGATGCCCTGGATCGCCCGTTTTTACGGGATGCCCGAGTTGGTGCGGATCGCTCCGGTGTTGTTCCTGCTTGTGCCTCTCAATGCCCTGTGCGTGATTCAGAATACGATTTTCACCCGGCAGTTCCGTTTCGCCCGGCTTTCGAAGGTCGTTTTTACTTCGTCGCTCGTAAGCGGACTGGTGGCTATCGGTATGGCTTGGGCCGGATGCGGTATCTGGAGCCTGGTGGGGCAACGGGTAGTGGCGATGGGTGTACGGGCCATGTTGCTGTGGGGGTTGAGCGACTGGCGCCCTCGGGCGGCTTTCGACGCGGGCCGTCTGCGTGCGATGGCTCCGTATAGCTTCCGGTTGCTGGCGACCGATCTGATTTCTTCCGTTTACAACAATGTTTCCCAGCTTTTCGTCGGGAAGCTCTATGCTGCGGATGTGCTGGGCTTTTTCAACCAGGCGCAGAAACTCAAGGAGCTGCCCGTGACATCGACCATGCAGGCCGTTCAGAGCGTGACTTTTCCCGCGCTTTCCAAGATCGCGGACGACGAGCGTAAATTCGCCGAGAGCTACCGGCAGGTAGTAATGATCGTCGCTTTCGTGATGCTGCCGATGATGGCCGGTCTGATTGTCGTCGCTCCTGAAATGGTGGACAGTCTGCTCGGGGAGAAGTGGATGCCGATGGTTCCCTATTTTCAGGTTATTTCGCTGGCCGGAATGTTCGCTCCGATCGCTACGGTTTCGAATAATGTGCTGAAGGTGAAGAGCAACGGTCGGATCATCGTGCGGCTGGAAGTGGTCAAGAAGGTAGTGATGACCCTGGTCCTGATCCTGACGATCCCGCACAGCGTGCTCGCCGTGACGTGGGGCCTGTCGGCGATGGCTTTTTTCGAAATGATCCTCAATTTTGGCGCGACGACCCGGTATGCGGGGCTGACGGCAGGTCGTTTTCTGCGGACGTTGCTGCCTATAGCTTCTGCGACGGCGGCGATGTTCGGTGTGGTTTGGGCTTTCGGACACTTCACCAGCTTCGCACCTCTGCCTACGTTCCTATTGAAAGTGGCGGTCGGCGTGGTCTGTTACGCTGGGTTCGGAGCGTTGTTCCGGCTCGAAGCGATGCGGGTCGCGTGGGAATTAGTAAAAAAGCTCTTCCGGTAAAGGAAGAGCTTTTTTATATCCGGTTTAACCGTTTTCGATCAATGCGAAACCATGTCGAATTTGTTCGGGTATCGCCGGGTACCGGAAACGGAGAAGGCTATTATGCGTAAACCTTCGGGGTTCTTTCGCCGCGCAGTACACTCAGGGCGTTGAGCATCAACGCACCCATTTCGTCTTCGCCCGGATAGATGAAGATCGGGGCGAGGAACGAACAGTGTTCGCGGATTACGTCGTTCACCGGTTCGTTGTACGCCACGCCGCCCGTAAGCAGGATGGCATCCACCTGACCTTTGAGAACCGCAGCCATCGCGCCGATCTCCTTGGCGATGCTGTAACTCATCGCGTCGAGCACGGCTTTGGATTTCTGGTCGCCCTTTTCGATGTCGATGCAGATCTGTTGCACGGAGTTCTGGTTCAGGTGAGCTACCAGACCGCCTTTGCCGGCGAGCATCTTCAGCACGTCGCGCTGGCTGTACTTGCCCGAAAAGCAGAGGTTCACGAGCGCTCCGGCAGGCACCGTGCCTGCACGTTCGGGTGCGATCGGGCCGTCGCCGTCGAGGGCGTTGTTGGTGTCGATCACCCGTCCCTTGCAGTGGGCCGAAACCGAAATGCCGCCGCCCATGTGGGCAACGACCAGGTTCAGGTCTTCGTAACGCTTGCCTACCTTCTCGGCATGGCGGCGTGCGATGGCTTTCTGGTTCAGGGCGTGGAAGATCGAAATGCGGGGGCATTCCGGAATACCGCTCAGGCGGGCGATGTCGTCCAGCTCATCGACCACGACCGGGTCGGCGATGTAAGCCTTCACGCCGGCAGCCTGGGCGATCTGCTCGGCGATCAGGCCGCCGAGATTGGAGGCGTGTTCGCGCTGGGCGTTCACCAGGTCGTTCTTCAGAGCTGCGTTTACTTCATATACGCCCGATTCGATCGGCTTGATCAGACCGCCGCGACCGATCACGGCCGAGAGGGACTTCACGTCGAAGTTGTTCTTTGCGAGTGCTTCGAGTACCATCTCCTTGCGCCAGTCGAGCTGGTCGATGATGCGCGGGAAACGTGCGATCTCCTCGGCCGAATGGCGCAGGGTGAGCGCCAGCGTAGGCTGCTCGTCGTCATACAGGGCGATCTTCGTCGAAGTCGAGCCCGGGTTGATTGCTAAAATCTTGAATCCCATAAATCCGATACCTGAATTATTTAGCGGCCAGACAAGCCAGTGCGATCGAGTAGAGTTTGGTGAGGCTGGAGTCGCCGCGCGAAGTCAGCACGCAGGGAACTTTGGTTCCCATGACCATCGCTGCGATCTCGCCGCCGCCCATGTGCGTGGAAGCCTTGAAGAAGACGTTGCCCGATTCGATGTTGGGGAAGAGCAGGCAGTCCGCATCGCCTGCGACGGAAGAACCCTTGACCTTCTTGATCTCGGCGGCTTCCTTGTAAAGCGCTACGTCGAGCGACAGCGGACCGTCGATGACGACGTTACCCAGCTGTCCGCGATCGCCCATCTTGGCGAGCAAAGCGGCTTCGGTCGAGGAGAGCACGCTCGGCAACAGCTGCTCCGAAGGTGCGATGCAGGCGATCTTCGGCGTCTTGATACCGATCAGGTTGGCGATACGCGTCAGGTAGCCGATCAGGATGGTTTTCTGTTTGAAGTCGGGCTGCGGAATCACCGCTACGTCCGAGATGACCAGCAACTTGGGATAGTTCGGCATTTCGACTACCGCTACGTGGCTCAACGTGCCTTTCGGGGGGAACAGACCTGCGTCCTTGTTCAGGATGCCGCGCATGTACTTGTCCGTGGAAACCAGACCCTTCATCAGTACGTCGGCCTCGCCCGTAACGACGGCATTGACAGCCAGATTGACGCACTTCACGTCGTTGCTCTCGGGGATTATTTTGAAAATGTTGCAATCGATATTCTCTTCCTTGCAAACCTGCTCGATGATCTTGGGATCGCCGAACAGAATCGGCTCTACCAGACCTTCCTTATAAGCTGCATAGACGGCTGCCAGCGTGTGGGCGTCCTGACCGTAAGCGACTGCAAGGCGCTTCTTACCTTTTTTTCTTGCCTCTTCGACAATTTCACTCAAATGTTGCATGGGTTGTGTGTTTTTAATATAATTGTTTGGTTATTTATTGACGATTTCGTAAGTGTCGGTGGCGATGACCAGCTCCTCGTTGGTCGGAACGACGGCCACCTTGACCTTTGAATCCGCTGCGGAGATGATCTTGTTTTCGCCGCGAAGACCTTCGTTGATCTTCCGGTCGAAGTGCACGCCCATAAATTCGAGGCCTTCGCAGACCTCCTTGCGGGTTTCGGGCGAGTTCTCTCCGACGCCGCCCGTGAAAACGATCAGATCGACGCCGCCCATTTCGGCCGCGTATTCGCCGACGAATTTCTTGATGCGCAGGCAGTACATGTCGCGGGCGAGGATCGCACGCGGATTACCCTCTTCATAGGCTTTGTCGATGTCGCGCATGTCGCTCGATACGCCCGATACGCCGAAGACGCCCGATTGCTTGTTGAGCATGTTGTTCACTTCGGCATAGCTCATTTGCTCCTTTTCGCCGATGAAGGTGACCGCGCTCGGATCGACGTTGCCGCAGCGGGTGCCCATGACCAGACCATCGACCGGCGAGAAGCCCATCGAGGTATCGTAGGACTTGCCGTTCAGCACGGCCGTGATCGAACCGCCGTTGCCGATATGACAGGTAATGATCTTGGAGTTATTGATATCCAGACCGGCGAGTTTGGCGCCTATATGGCCGTCGATTCCGTCAGCGACGGTCCCTTCACCCTCATCGTGGACACGAAGGATCTGGAAGCCCCCAAGTAACCGAACGGAGGTCAATTTTATGAAAGTCATCACCACCGTCGTCGGCGAGCTCGGCACCAACTGCTACCTGCTCATCGACGAAGCCACGCGCGAGGCCGCGCTCATCGACCCCGCCGATTCCCCCGACGAGCTCTCCGCCCTCATCGAGCGCGAGGGTGTCACGCTGCGCTATATCCTCCTCACCCACGGCCATCGCGACCACACGCTCGCCGCACCCGCCATGCACAAGCGCTATCCCGCGGCCGCGGTCTATATCCACCGCCTTGACGCGAACGGCTCCGGCATCTACCACTATCCGCTCGAGGGCGTCATCGACGGCCTGAACTATTACGACGAGGGCGATACGCTCCCCCTCGGCTCGCTGACGATCTCCGTCCTCTACACCCCCGGCCACACCGCCGGCAGCGTCACGCTCAAGGTCGGCGATGCCCTCTTCGTCGGCGACACGCTCTTTGCCGGCTCCTGCGGCCGCACCGATCTTCCCGGCGGCGACCCGATGGAAATGCTCGCCTCCCTGCGCCGCCTCGGCCGGATGGAGGGCGACTACACCGTTTACCCCGGCCACATGGACTCCACCACCCTCGCGCGCGAGAAGCAGTACAATCCCTTTATCCGTCAGGCATTACGATAAAAAGGAGCGCACACCCTTATGAAGCTCGAGCTCATTGGGCACGATGAAAAATACGCGGTCGAGCAGAGCCTGCTCACCCTCTTCCCCGACGAGCGGCCCGTCTACGGCCCCGTCACGGACGAGGACGCGAGCGCGGCGCGCATCACGCTGACCGAGGACGCGGACAGCGTCTGCGTCACCACCGAGCTGCGCTGCGGCGGCAAAGCCGCCGCCGACTGCTACAGCTATCCCCTCTCCGGCACGGACTACGAAAAGGAAGGGCAGCGCCGTCACGCGCTGGGCCTGAGCTTCTTCCGCGCGGCGAAGGAGGTCCTTGGCGTCACCCCCGCATGGGGCAGCCTCACCGGCGTGCGCCCGAGCAAGGTCGCCGTGTCGCTTTTGCGTGAGGGCAAGTCTCCCGCCGCCGTCCTCACCGAGCTTGAGGAGGTCTACTCCGTCACGCCGCAGCGCGCCCGCCTCGCGCTCGAGGCCGCCGAAACGGGACTTCGCGTGCAGAACGACCTCAAGCCGAACGACATCTCGCTCTATGTCGGCATCCCGTTCTGCCCGACCCGCTGCGCCTACTGCAGCTTCGTCGCGCAGAGCGTGGAGAAGTCCTTCGCCCTCGTCGAGCCCTACCTCGCTGCCCTTTTCGACGAGATCGAGCAGGCGGGCGCGATGGTCCGCTCTCTCGGCCTGCATATCAAGTCCTTCTACATGGGCGGCGGCACGCCGACCACACTCACGGCGGAGCAGATGGACCGTCTGCTCACAAGGCTCGAGCGGAGCTTCGATTTCACCTCCCTTGCGGAGTCCACCATCGAGGCGGGCCGCCCCGACACCATCGACCCCGAAAAGCTCGCCGTCCTCCGCGCACACGGCGTCACCCGCGTCTCCGTCAACCCCCAGACGATGGAGGACCGCGTCCTTGCTGCCATCGGCCGCCGCCACACGGCGGACGACATCCGCCGCGCCATGCGCGAGGTGATGGCGGCAGGCTTCCCCCACGTCAACATGGATCTCATCGCCGGTCTTCCCGAGGACACGCCCGAGGGCTTCCGCCGCAGTCTTGACGAGGTGCTCTCCATGGGCGCGGACAACATCACCGTCCACACGCTGTCCCTCAAAAAGGGCAGCCGCATCACGCTTGAGGGCAGCCGCATCCCGTCCGCAGATGAAGTCGCCGAAATGCTGGACTATGCCGACCCCACGCTGCGTAAACATGGCTTTGAGCCCTACTACCTCTACCGCCAGAAATATATGTCCGGCAGCTTTGAAAACGTCGGCTGGACGCGCCCCGGCGGCGAGGGCCTTTACAACATCTACATCATGGAGGAGCTGCACTCCATTCTCTCCCTCGGCGCGGGCGGCTCGACCAAGATGGTCGGCGGCGGGCTGATCCGCCGCGCCTTCAACGCCAAATATCCCCGCGAATACATTGACCTCGTGGAGAAGCGCAGCGCCAACCTTGCCGCCTTTGCGGACTTCTATCGTGAACCGGAGGAACATACATGACCTACTCAAGCTACTGCGAAAGCGCGGATTTTCTCCGCACCCGCCTCAACGGCTTCACGCCCGAGGCGCTGCTGATCCTCGGCAGCGGGCTCGGCTTCCTCGGCGACGCCGTGGAAGACCCGATTTTCGTCGATTACGGCGAGGTGCCCCATTTCCGCCCCTCCACCGCCCCCGGTCATAAGGGGCGCTTCGTGTTCGGCACGCTCCGCGGCAGGCGCGTCGCGGTCATGCAGGGCCGGATGCACTGCTACGAGGGCTACACCATGGCCGAGGCGGCTTACGCCGTGCGCGTCGTGCGCCTGCTCGGCGCAAAGACGCTCTTCGTCACCAACGCCGCCGGCTGCGTCAACACCGACTGGAACGTGGGTGAGCTGATGCTCCTCTCCGATCACATCAAGCTCTTCGACTTCGGTCCCCTCCGCGGCCCCAACCTTGAGGAGTTCGGCACCCGCTTCCCCGATATGTCCTCCGTCTACACCCCGCGCCTGCGCGTCCTCGCCCATGAAGCGGCAAAGGCGCACAACATTCCTCTGCGCGAGGGCGTTTATATGTATTTCCCCGGCCCGCAGTTTGAAACGCCCGCCGAGGTCCGCGCCGCGCGCGTGCTCGGCGCCGACGCGGTCGGTATGTCCACCGTGCCCGAAGTGATCGTGGCCCGGCACATGTCGATTCCCGTTTTCGGGGTATCGGTCATTACGAACTGCGGGTTGAGCGATGAGGTCGGCGACCACGAGGATGTGCAGCGTCAGGGGGCCAAAGCCGGCGTGAAGATGGCCGAGCTCTTTATGGAGATGATAAAAAACTTATAACGAGGCGATATGGTAAATAAAGTGATTTTGATCGGCAACGTAGGTGTGGATCCCGAGGTCCGCACGCTCGAAAGCGGAGCGAAAGTTGCCCGGGTTCGTCTGGCGACGACCGAACGGCTGTTCGACCGCCAGGCCAACGAAACCAAGGAACATACCGAGTGGCATACGATCACTTTGTGGCGCGGTTTGGCCGACGTAGTGGATCGCTACGTCAATAAAGGATCGCAGATTTACATCGAGGGGCGCCTGCGTACCCGCGAGTGGACGGACAAGGATAACAACAAGCGTTATACGACCGAAATTCTGGCCGACGATATGAAGTTGTTGGGACGCCGTGGGGATAACCAGTCGGCGGGAGCTCCGGCAGGCGGGTATGCCCAGCCGCAGGGACAGCCGTCCTATCAGCAGCCGGCGCAGCCTTCGTACCAGCAGCCTGCGGCCCAGACTCCCGTTACGCCTGCTGCGGACGATCCGGACGATCTCCCGTTCTGATTTTCCATACTATTACAATTGAATATCCGCCGGGCCGGTTTTACCTGTCCGGCGGATTTTTTTCGGCCCGATATGAGGGCGGGATTTTACCTTTCGGGAGTCGGGTGCGTGTCCGGCGGTTATCCGACAATATTTGGGGGAAGGGGATTGTTGGAAGCGGGGCAGGTCGGTGAATATTTCCCGAGGCTGAGAATGATGACGACCGGATTTGCCCTCCCCCCGGCCTTATAGGTCTGTATTTCGGGCGCCGACGGTATCGCAGCGCTGCCGGATGGAGATAGGGGGCGATCCGGTTCAGGGCATCCACTCCGCTACACCCGTCAGGGGATGTGCTTCGCGCCAGCGAACGAAATCGGGGTAGCTGCGGATGCCGTCCCGCAGGACGGCCATGTAGTATTCGATGCCTGCGATTTTTTCCGTATCGAGCGTTTCCCACTTGAGCCGCAGGATCGCCTCGCGCGTTTCATCGGTCAGGGCCGCCGAAATGCGTCGGGCCACCTCTTCGAAGTAGCCGTCGTAGCGGGAGCCTTTCTCGATATGGATCATATCCAACTGCCAGAGTTCGCCTTCCTGGTCTTCGTACCAAGCGTGCCATTCGAGGCACCGCTCTTCCGTCGCCAGCAAGTTGCCGTATTCGATTCGTTTGACGGCAGGATTGGCGGCAAGCTTCGCTAAAGCGGTAAAATCATCTTCTGGCCGGAGGACAGCCGAATAGATATGGAAGTCGATGTCCCGGTGCTTCATGAAAAGACCGGTGCTGAGCGAGCCGACCAGGTTTATTTCGGCTCCGGCGGATTCCCAGATGTCGATGATGCCGGTATCTCGGATGATCCGTCGGGCTTTCTCTGTGTTGCGGGCGGCGATGGCAGCGATTTGTTGGGATGTCATTGGGGAAATTTTAGAGGTGGATAGCTGTGGCGGGAGCATGGGGTGTCGGGAGAAATCTTGCTGACGGGCCTTATTTCGTGCGGATCGGCAGCCGCTCCCAGAGCCATTCGGGAATCAGCCTCCAGAAAAATACCAGCACGGCGTAACGGCGGTCGATGACGATGCGCCGTTTCCGTTGTTCCAGCGCCCGGACGATTCGTGCGGCGACTTTTTCGGGGCGCATCAGCATCGGGTATTTCCCTTCGCGCAGCAGGGGTGTGTCCACGAATCCGGGCCGGATGTCGGTGATGCGGATGTCGAGCCGTTGCATCCGTGAGAGTTGTGCCAATGCGTCGAGATAGGTGTTCTGGTAGCGTTTGCTGGCGGAGTAAGCCGCCGCTGCGCCGAGGCCTTTGGTCCCGGCGATCGAACTGATCGCTGCCAGATGTCCTCCGCCCTGCCTGCGGAAATAGTCGAAAGCCGTGTCCATGATGCGCGTGAACCCTACGGTATTGGTTTCCGCCGTTGCGATTTCCCGTGCGGCGTCGAGCTGCGGGTTGTTGTAGCCGATGCCCGCGCAATGCAGCAGCAGGTCGCAGCCGCCCAGATCGGCAATCAACCGCAGCAGCCGCTCTTCCGCTTCCGGGGCCGTGATGTCGATCGAACGTATTTTTACCCGGTCCGGCGCCGCTGCCCGAAGTGCTTCGAGGTTTTCCGTGCGGCGACCTGCGGCCCCGACCTGCCAGCCGGCGGCGATATACAGTTTGGCGATCTCCAGTCCGATGCCGGAAGTGGCCCCGAGGATGACGATTCGATTCATAAGTAGCGAGTGATTTGTACGATCGGCAAAGGTAATACGATTCGAGTGATTGAGTGAGGTCGTTCGATTTTTTTCATGCCGGGGTCAAAAAAAAAGCTCGTTTTTGAAAAATAATAGACCGTTTATGATAAATTATAAAGAAAAAATATTATCTCTACTATTGACATATTATTTTATTGTATCATTTTATTCTTGAAGTTCTATGAAAAGATTTTTATTGCTGATGCTTTGTCTGAGCGGGTTGTTGGCTTGCTCGAAGGACAAGACCGAAGATGTTCCTCCCGTTCCGCCTGGTTCTGAGGAGATACCCGATAAGCTTGAATTGAAGGCCGGAGATACCGATTTCAATTCGCTGGCCTATACCGTTACGGCCGGAAAGGACGGCAATGAATACCTGCACGTGGTTTACGATAAGAGTTTTTACGATGGAGTGGTCGGAGTATTTTACCAGCCGGCCGACTTGTTGCAGAAAGACGGTAAACGGGGTACGGGCACCCAGAGTTATACGGTAAAGAACGGCGACGCTTACCCCGACGGTACCACGATATTCATTCTCGGAAAGGCCGACTATGTGATTCTTGCTGCTGTCTGCGACGAGAAGGGTGTCATTAAGGGCGAGATAACCTCGGTGTCCGTGACTACGAAAGAGGTAGAATACTCCAAGGCGCAGATCGTCGTCGAGCAGGATTTGGATAAGACCACTTCGCTGGCGCTGGCCGTGAAGATAACGCCTGATGAGGCGGTTGATTCATATTATGCCGTTCCTTTCGAGAAGGATGATTATGAGTTGAATTACAAGGATATGGCTCGTCCGGAACTGATGAAGATGCTGCTGCGTTACAGCGAACCGCTTCAGGGCGTGCAGACGAAAGTGTGGGACGTCGGAATCGCTCCGAATACCGATTATTGCGTGGTCGTTTACGGTATGGTCGGGGATGTGCCTACCGAGATCGTCGAAACTGTATGTCGTTCGGGTGAGCCTCAGATGGCATTGCCGACGATCGAGGTTACGATCGTTCCGGGTGACGGAACGGATGGATATGATCCTCACAAGAGTCTGATCGTGACCATGAAAGCGGCCAATGCCTCTTCGGGTTACTACTATTTCGACACCAAGAGCAACTACGAGGCGAATCTCGAAAACGGTTATACGGATGAAACGCTGCCTAAGAATTACGGCAATCCGATCGATTCGGAGAGTATTGTGCTCATGCTCGAACCCGAGGGAGCGGTGAATTCCCATCGGAAACTGCACCCGGACACGGAGTATGTGGTGATCGTATCAGTGGCGAATACCGAGGGTAGCGTTGCGTTGGCCAAAGAGCTGGCTCGGACGGCGACGGCTCCCATGCTGCCGCCGGTGGAGTCGGAACTTTTCACGACCTTGCAGGGCGAGTGGACGGCGACCATGACCGGACGTGTCGGCGGAATGGGCGGAGGCATCGAGGTTTCCTTCCCCGTGACGATTGCCGCCGGAGCCGATGAGCAGACAGCGGCGGACTATCGGGCGCAGAACCGTTTGGTATGTCTCGGGTTCGATTATGACGGAGCTTTGCCGTATTTTACTCCGGAGGATCTTATGGCCGGAAAAGTTCCGGGTACGGAGTCGTACAATCCTTGGGAGGGGAATGAGGTTGCAGCGCGTCAGGACTATGGACCCAAGTGGTTCCTCGAAATTGCATCCGACGGAACGGTGAGTGTTCCGGCAGACGATGAAACGTTGTTCCATTACTTGAAGAACTACAAGAACTATCTGATCGGTATGTCGGGCGAAGGAAATTATTACCTGTTCGGCAAGAGATTCGAGGTCGAAATCTCGGAGGATCTTCAGACCCTTACGGTTAAAGGTTATGAGGCGGATGGTGCGATTTACTATCCAAGTGTGATTTACGACGGTTACGGGGAATACGGTATCGACTACCAGGGTAGCTCGGATATTGTATTGACGCGCAAGGCGGATGTCGCTCGAAAGGGTGCAACTGTTGCGCGGACGGCTTCGTTCCGGAGCAATCGCGGTATGAAGTCGGAACCGCATCCGGTGGTTTTTCAGCGACTCTCGTCGTTCGCTCGGATGAGGTAAGTTGTTGACGGAATTTTATAAAAGATCGAGGGGAGCGTAGAATACGCTCCCCTCGATTTGTTTGCGGATAGAAGATTCGTGTCAGCGGAATTCCGGGCGGCTACTCTTCTCCTGGAATCTGTACGCATTCGATACCGACCCGGCGCAGCAGGTCGAGTCCCTCTTCGGAGCGGTAATCGTCGCTGTAAACCACCCGTCGGATACCGGCCTGAATAATCAGTTTCGAACATTCGATACAAGGGGCGGCGGTGATGTAGAGCGTCGAGCCGTCGCAGTTGTTGGCGCTTTTGGCCACCTTGGTAATGGCGTTGGCTTCGGCGTGCAGGACATAGGATTTGGTCTTACCCGTTTCGTCCTCGCAGATATTCTCGAAGCCGGCCGGCGTGCCGTTGTAGCCGTCCGAGATGATCATCTTGTCTTTGACGATCAGCGCCCCGACCTTGCGGCGCACGCAGTAGGAGTTTTCCGCCCAGATGCGTGCCATGCGCAGGTAGCGCATGTCGAGCTGGTGTTGTTTCTCTTCCTTGTAACCCATCGTCGGTCCGTTTTTGCGGTTATAAACCTTTGCCGTGACAGTTCTTGTATTTTTTGCCGCTGCCGCAGGGACAGGGATCGTTGCGGCCGGCTTTTTTCTCGACATGCACGGGCATCGGCTTCTGTTTTTCGGCCTGTCCCGCCTGTGCCGCAGCCTGCATGCGCGAAGCCTGCAACTTGTTGACATCGACTTTGGCTCGCTCCTGGCGTTCGCGCTGTACGTTCTCGGCCGTATTCTCCCGTACCGGGATGTAGGCCTTGTTGAGGGTGCTCAATACGTCGGCATTGACTTTGTTGAGCATTTTCGAGAAGAGCTGGAACGACTCGAGTTTGTAGATCAGCAGCGGGTCTTTCTGTTCATAGGTGGCGTTCTGCACGCTCTGGCGCAGGTCGTCCATTTCGCGCAGGTGCTCGCGCCATGCGTCGTCGATCGTGGTGAACATCACCACCTTGGAGAATACCTTGAAGATCTCCTCCCCGTCCGAATCCTTGCAGCGCTGCAGGTTCACCGGGACGTTGTAGCCCAGGTGTCCGTCCGTGATGGGGAAGTAGATATTGGTGTCCAGCTGGCCTTTGCGGTCTTCATAAACACGCTCCATAACGGGGCGTACCATATCGGCGATCGCCTTCATCCGGCGGGTATAGGCGGCCTGCAGGTCGGCAACGATCAGTTCGATCAGCTCGCGGGGCTTGGCTTTTTCGTACGCCGCCTCGTCGAACGAAGGCTGGATGGCCGCTTCGCGGATCATTTCGATACGGAAATCGTCGAATTCGACGCCTTCGTGATTCTCCACGAACGTCGTGGCGAAGTCGTACATGATGTTGTTCAGGTCGATCTCGATCCGTTCGCCGTAGAGGGCATGGCGGCGGCGCGTGTAGATCACCTCGCGTTGCGAGTTCATCACGTCGTCGTATTCCAGCAGGCGTTTGCGGATGCCGAAGTTGTTCTCCTCGACCTTCTTCTGTGCGCGTTCGATGGCTTTGGTCATCAGGCCTGCCTGGATCACTTCGCCCTCCTTGAGGCCCATGCGGTCCATCATCGAGGCGATGCGGCCCGAGCCGAACAGACGCATCAGGTCGTCTTCGAGCGATACGAAGAATTGCGACGATCCGGGGTCGCCCTGACGCCCGGCACGTCCGCGCAACTGACGGTCCACACGGCGGCTTTCGTGCCGCTCGGTGCCGATGATGTGCAGGCCGCCGACGGCGATC
>ENA-ORTN01002509-ORTN01002509.1-human-gut-metagenome-genome-assembly--contig:-NODE-2509-length-14778-cov-5.835631_pt1 | contig 14778 bp, 11 predicted proteins | sample MGYA00242070_ERZ509189 | MGnify/ENA primary metagenome ERZ509189 (study PRJEB26280, sample SAMEA2338821) | human gut metagenome | biome: human gut; feature: human-associated habitat; material: faeces...
AGGGAGTAGGTCGGGAAACCGGCGCGAGGGTTCAAATCCCTCTTTCTGCGCCAAAAGAAGTCACTTTTTGTGGCTTTTTTTTTTATGCAAAAATGCGGCTGATGCCCAGAAAGTATCAGTCGCTGATTTGCCCGGACGTGATGTCAGCGTATTTGTATTTGTTTCTTTCGCCAGTGAGTGCGTTCGCATTGCTTGCGGTCTTTCCGAAGTAACAGTATACGGGTAATCGTATAAGGAATAAGCTGATAAAAGAACGAAAATACAGCTTGACAGATAGCAGAATACATTATAGTACCATAACCTAAATATTCTGCAATCAATGGCAAATTCACTATGCTGTTTTTTCCGACTCTCGGAAGAATATCGGGATAATAAATCGCAAAGCCAACAAATATCAACAGAAAAGATGGTATCCAGAAATAAACCTTTGAGCGAATAATGCCTGCCAAAATTGCCGCCCTTATTAAAATTACTCTGATAACAAAGACCCTTACCACTTCCGTTGGTGCCATTATCCCTTCACTTCTGACTCCCAATGCTTGAAGAATAGGCTCAATTATTTGTAGTTCAAATATTATAATCAGATATACGCCTATCTGAATCGCCATCGTTAAAATGAAATTAAAAAGCAACGGGTGTTTTTTCATATTGTTATCTTTTCCTTTCTGTCAATCTATGCTGACAAATAATAAGATAATTGCTGATTTGTCCGGACGTGATGTCAGCGCATTTGTATTTGTTTTATTTCGTCAGTGCTTTCGCCTTGTTTGCGGTCTTTCCGAAGTAATAGTATACGGGTAATCGTATACGGAAGAAGCTCACAAAGGAACTTAGCTACGGCTATACAGATAGCAGAATATATTATACTACCATAGCCAAAATGTTCCGCTATCCACGGCAAATTGATTATGTTGTCTTCCTTGATTCTTGCAAGATTATCAGGATAATAAATTGCAAACCCAATAAATATCAAAATGAATGACGGTATCCAAAAATAAACCTTTGAGCGAATAACGCCTGCCGCAATTGCCGCCGCTATCAATACTGCACTGAAAACAATGAGCCCTACTACTGCCGTAGGCGGCAATATTCCTTCACTTCTGACTCCCATCGCTTGAAGCATAGGCTCAATTATTTGCACTTCAAATATTTCAATCAGATACACACCTATCTGAATCGCCATTGTTAAAATGAAATTAAAAAGCAACGGGTGTTTTTTCATATTGTTATCCTTTCTGTCTTTGTATACAAATACGAGTAATTACAAATGGAATAATATCAAGTAAAAAAGCCATAAAAGGAACAGAGGTAAAGAAATTATCGGAAAGATGAAACTCCAACCTACCGGGACTATATATTAAAAGAAATACTGTATATAATATATTGTAAAATAGACATAACCATATTGGGATGTTTCCGTTGAATAGTACTCCCAAAACGACTGCTCCCACAATATTTATTAGTATAACAGCAATTCCGCTAATAATCTGTCCCTCAGGCAAAATACCCTGAAACATGATACCGTTCGATTCCATAATTGGTTCAACAATTTTAACCCATAAAACTTGAAGAGAATATGATACAATAGAAATAATAATTACCGAAATGATATATTTTATAAACCTTCTCATTCTTCCTCCAGTCTAGATTCAATTATCTTGCTATTTGATCATCTGCACCCTTCTTTCTGCAAGCAATCAGAGTCGTTATCAGCATAACGATACCGTATTGCACAGTTATGAAAATAGACGCTTTCCAAGATGGCATTGCAGGATATTGTACAGAAAAGAAACTCCATTTATCTGTAAAAACAAACAAGTATATTGACGGCGGGGAAAACAATCCAAACAACAAGTACAAAATCGGCAATGATATTACTACCCTTTTGAGAGTTAAATCAAGCTTTTTCACCGCATAAATTGTGCTTGCACATATTATTAAAAGCTGTAATCCCAAGTTAAATATTAAAACAAGAATAGTCAGAATAACGGGAGAAGGCTCCATGTTTTGAGTGAACGTGCCGATAAACTTGTTAAGCAGCACATAGATAACCGTAATCGCCCAGATAGCTAAAGGCAACACAACAAAGTTTAATTTTTTCAGATGCTTCATATTAATTCACCTCCTGCATAACATAACGGCGAATATTGAAAATAAATTTTCATTTTTGATTACTTGCACACTTCTTTCTGCAAGCAATCAGAGTCGTTATCAGCATAACAATACCATATTGCAGAGTTATGAAAATGGACGATTTCCAAGATGGCATTGCAGGCTGACCTGATGCAAAGCCTATTTGCACTCCTCCTGTAAACACAAACATATAAATTGACGGTGGGGACAAGATTGCAAAAAGCACATACATTAACACAACAGAAATAATCGAATACTTTAATTTATAACCGAGCTTCTTTACTGCCGTCACTGTCAGCGAGCTTATTATGAGCAATTGGACAATAGTATGAAGAACAAAGCTCAATACAAACGGCGCTGATATATTCATCATTAAATCTGAGAACGGTTTTAAAATTATTCCATGATAAAAAATCATAGTCACCCAGATAGCTAAAGGCAACACAACAAAGATAATTTTTTTCAGATGCTTCATATTAATTCACCTCCTGCATAAGATAACGGCGTATCTGTTGATATGGGTTAAATATAACCGGAGCATTATACGAGCATAGAGAATTAAGACGAATATTTGACACAATTACAGTAAATGTATATTCATATTATACCGTGAATTGAAATATATGTCAAGAGAGATTAAATAATGTAAATAAATTGTTTATGTCAGCAAATGAAATTATACAAAAAATCTGTTTTGGAAACAAACTTCTGATTTATTATCCCTATCCCCCTGCCCCCCTTTCCCAGGGAAAGGGGAATTTTACTGGGGCTACCGCCCCTAGACCCTGTCGGGGGCTACGCCCCTGCGACCCCTTTTTTAATAGCCAAGAGCTTTTTCGACAAACTGAAAGCCGTGAGTATCTTATTGTAACTCACGGCTTTATTGTTTTTAACTTTTACGGCAGTTATATAAGCCCGTAACGGACTACTTCCTTTATTCTGCCGTTTTCGATGATAACTCTCGGAATACGCAGAGCAACCGCACAGGTAAGCTCATATCCTATGGTATCAATAAGCGACGCATTGTAATCTACGCTTGTTTCCCTGCATTTATCGGAATAAACATAAACTATATCGCCTGTTTTAATATCCGGCACATTGCTTACATCAACTATAGTCTGATCCATGCAGACCCTGCCGACTACGTTGCACAGCACGCCGTTTATAAGCATTTTTCCCTTGGAGCTGAAATCACGGAAATATCCGTCAGCGTATCCTATCGGTATAACGGCGACCGTCATTTCCTTTTCGGCGGTATATGTTCTGCCGTAGCTTATCTGCGTACCTGCGGGAATTGTTTTAAGCTGAGAAACGACCGATTTTACCGTCATCACACTTTTCATATCAAACGGCACTTCAAGCGGATAGTTAGGGTAATGACCGTACAGTATAACACCGGCACGGACTATATCTCCGCCGAAATCGCCGTGATAGATTATTCCGCCGCTGTTCTGCGAATGGATAAGAAGCCCCTTGTCTTTTGCTATCTTCATCAGCTTTTCCTGCTGTCTGTCGGTATACTCCACATCTGGCGGGTCAAGGCTGTCAGCCGCCGCAAAGTGAGTATATGCGGCCTTGCAGTCAAGTCCGGGCATAGCAAGAATATCAAGCATTTCCTGCTGTGAATCAATTCCTACACGGGTCATACCGGTATTCACTTTGATATGCACAGGGAGCTTTACTCCCTTGCTTACAGCATAATCGCTGAGCTGCTTTGCATACTGAACGCTTCCTGCCGTCTGGGTTATCCCGTATTCGAGAAGTTCATCGAAATAATCCTCATCGGTATATCCGAATGTGAGGATAGTACCGGTGATTCCGTGACAGCGGAGCTTTTCGCCCTCCCAAAGATTAGAAACGCCGTAATACTTCACACCAAGCTCCTGCAATTTAAGGCAGACCGCCTTGTCATCGTGACCGTAAGCGTTGGCTTTAACAACGGCAAGTATATCCTTGCCCTTTGCGAGTTTTTTTATCTCGTTATAATTATGCTCAAGTGCGTCAAGGTCAATCTCCGCCCACGCACGTTTCAGAAATCTGTTCATTACAAAACCTCTTTATACAATTATTATCGGTAATATCGGGAAAAACAGCAAGAATATCATACCTGCGACAACAAAATCCGTTGTAAAATAAGCCTTGTTTTTTTTCTCTTTTTATGCTATTATAGTATTATACTATTTTTCTGAGTAAATTTCAAGCCTTCGGAGGTTGATAAATTTGAATAAAAAAAGAAGAAGCAACTGGTATATCTACGTTATCACATTTGTGGTAACGGGTCTACTTCTGATATTGGTTTCATCCATATTGCTCAAATCATTCTATGACTCGCAGGATAAGGACGCAACAGTAAACGTTTCGCAGAATCAGACGGCTATTTTCACTCCGGATTCAACCTACGATTTTTCTGTTCTCGTGACGCTTTCCGCCGATAATGACAAGACACCCGATAAATACATGACAATCACATACATAGCCAAGAACAACACATTTGTTCTTATGCCGTATCTTCCGAATGCCGTAATTGACGGCGGAAATACCATAAAGCAGATATGTGAGCAATCGGGAGAAGCGGAGGTTGCAAAACTGCTCTCATCAAAGACCGGTCTTAGCATAAACAAATATATCCGCTTCACAAAATCCACGCTTACAGAGCTGTTCGATATGGTAGGAAACACAACGCTGACCGTACCGAGCGAGATAAAGTACGAGAATAAAAAGGATAACACCGTGACTATTATAAAGCAGGGTACGCAGATTTTCACCGCCGAACAGATGTACGCTTACCTCACACTGCCCGATTACGGAGTCAAGGACGAGCTTTATCCCTGCAAGCTGAACGCAACGGTCATTTCATCATTTATCGATCAGAATTTCATCGGCACAAGCAGTAAAACGCTGGACGATTATATTAACTTTATTATCAATTTCACCAACACGAATATCGAGCAGAGCGATTATGACGCAAAGGTCAAGGCAATCGTCTATACGCTGTCGCAGAACAAGTCGAGCGTGACCGATTTCTATATTCCTTACGGCGACAAAAGCGGCGATGACTATATCATTGACGATAACAGCTGGAACAGTGCTAAAAAGGCTTTGGGAACAGGCTAAAATTTATCATCAAAGCGGCGAATGTTAAAAGCAGTCGCCGCTTTAATTATATTTAATTATAAATATCATTAATATTTATTGTGTGAATGGGTACTCTATGAAGAAAATCAGAAGTTTTTTAGCTTTTGTGCTTACGGTTTCGATGTTTACTGCCACTGCCTGCTCATCAAATATGTGGAAAGAAAAGCACTGCAGAAGAGATCGAGGGCTACCTTGACACAATAGTTTCATATCTCACCGAAAAGGCTGTGATGTAATCCTGTTCAACGAACCTCCTCAGGACTTCAAGGAAACAAACGAGGGCATAAGGACTGCACTCAACGAAAAAATACCGGCTATTGCCGAAAAATACGGAGCGAAGTTCTTTGACTTCTCTGCTCTGCTGTCAACCGAAGCTGAACCAGAAAAGGCGGTTTACGGCAGTCACATCCGAACGGCGAAGGCGGCACTGTGGTCGCAGATGCGTTTGTAAAGCAGTTCGGAAGTCTGTTTGAATAATTAAAATTTTATATATCATCAAAAACGGCGGTTGCGATACAGCCGTTTTTGTAATTTATACCATCGCATTTCTGCGTTTTTACAGAATATCGTTTTTTCATACGCTCATAATAATAACGCACAGCATATTGATTATAAATATGCCGAACAGCAAAACGGATACTGAAATCCTAATGAACAGAATAAACGAAAGGAAAAACGGTATGAAAAAGACAGCAGCTATTTTAGCTTCCATAGCCGCTATGAGCTTATGCGGTTTATCTGCGTCTGCGGCAAACGGCGATAACATCATTGACGGTGTGTTAAACGGCGCAGAGGATATTGTTGACGGAGTTGTAAGCGGTGCGGAGGAGATCATCACTCCCGGCGGCTCGACCTCTGTTGACGAAAGCACAAACGACAGCACATCTGTACCCGACACGGTTTCACAGGTAACACCCGGTGACAGCACAAGCAGTACAGGCAACGTAAACACAGGTGTTCCCGCTTTCGAGCTTGCGGCACTCGGTGCGGCGGCAGTAGGCGGTCTTGCGGCTATGGCTATAACGGTTCGCAAGAACAACAAGTAAATTGCTGAAATAAAACAAAACGCTCCTGCTTTATCGGCGGGGGCATTTTGATTATTTACAGCGACAGGAAAAATTCATAGAATTTGCTTTAATTGCCATCTTTGCCGTAAAAACGCTGTACAACAGATAAAAAAAGTAGTATAATATAATTTAATGTCGTGCTGCGGGGATACCTTTCATTTTATAACGAAAAATATTCGGACTGTTTCAAATTCATCTGAGCTATTGCTTTTACCGAGTCACGTTACATACCATACTAAGCGCACTTGTGAAAATCATATCTCCGGCACTTTCGTCTGACCTCATATTTCAGATTCAGCCGTTCTTACGGCGAAAGAATATCTGAATTAAAAGAGGAAATATACATTATCTGCATTATCAAGGAGTAAAAATGGAAAAACAAAAGCATAAACGCAGTTCCTTTTCGGGAAAGCTCGGATTTGTTCTTGCCGCAGCAGGTGCATCGGTAGGACTGGGCAATATCTGGAGGTTTCCGTATCTTGCGGCAAAATACGGCGGAGGAATTTTTCTGCTGATATATATCATCCTTGCGCTGACATTCGGCTATACGATGATAACCGCAGAAACCGCAATAGGCAGAATGACGCAGAAAAGCCCTGTCGGCGCATACCGTTCTTTCGGAAAATCAAAGTGGCTGACACTCGGCGGCTGGATAAACGCAGTAATACCGATTCTGATAGTGCCATACTACTCTGTTATCGGCGGCTGGGTCATCAAATATCTTTATGAATATATAATCGGAAACGGCGGACAGCTCGCCTCCGACGGATATTTTACTGGCTTTATTTCAAGCGGCGGCAGTGCCGAGATATGTTTCCTTATCTTCACAGCCCTTACGGTTGCGGTAATTTTCGGCGGGGTACGAAACGGCATTGAACGTGTATCGAAGTTTATGATGCCTGTGCTTGTTATCCTTTCGATAATGATAACCGCATATTCCGTTACTATGCCCGGCGCACTTGAGGGCGTGAAATATTTCCTGATACCGAACTTCTCTAACTTCTCGTGGATGACGGTAGTTTCCGCTATGGGTCAGATGTTCTACTCGCTGTCAATAGCAATGGGCATACTGATAACATTCGGCTCATATATGAAAAAGGACGTTTCAATAGAAAAGTCTACCACCAACGTTGAAATATTCGACACAGGCATTGCAATCATGGCAGGGCTTATGATAATACCTGCTGTATTTGCGTTCTCAGGCGGCGATCCCAATACACTGCAGGCAGGGCCATCGCTGATGTTCATTACGCTTCCTAAGGTCTTTTCAGGCCTTTCGGCAGGAACGTTTGTCGGAATACTTTTCTTCTTTCTCGTTTTATGTGCGGCACTGACAAGCTCAATCGCACTTACAGAAAGTGCGGTTTCGACCTTTCAGGATCAGCTCGGCTGGGGAAGAAAGAAATCAACCGTAATAGTCACCGTTATTATGATAACACTCGGAACACTGTCCTGTCTTGGCTACGGACCGCTCGGCTTTGCGCAGATACTCGGAATGCAGATGCTCGATTTCTTTGACTTCCTTACAAACTCGGTAATGATGCCGATAGCGGCTATCGCAACCTGTCTGCTTGTTTCGAGAGTTGTGGGCGTAAAGAAGATTGAAGAAGAAATGACTGCGGAAAACGGCACATTCAAGCGAAAGAAGATATTCAATTTCATGATAAAATATCTGTGTCCAGTATTTGCGGCGATAATTCTTATAAGCTCGGTCGCAAACGCTTTCGGAATAATAAAGATGTAACAAAAAACCTCCCGTCGAAAAGCGGGAGGTTTCAGCGTGTCGACAAACTGATTGTTATTAAAGCTGTACCGTAAAACGTATCACCAACACCGCCGATAACACTTTCCGTACCGACAAGGCATTAATACTTTCGTGAGTGTATCAGTGCAACTGCACTGACATTTACCTTTCAAAAAAACGCTACTAACCTGAGATATATGTACTAACCTGCGGACGTGTAGCGTTAAGCGTCCCTGCATTAACAGGTCATACAATGTTCAGGTGGTTATTCGAGTTTAGCCAACACCCCGACGGGGTGGGGGTGTGAGTAAGGAAAGAGGGAGCCACGAGGGAGAGAACCTAAGAGATAGGGAGAGGGGCTGTCAAGTCCCTTGCCCTAGTCTCTTTGGTTCTTTCCCTCGTTAATATTGACAGGTGTACCCACTCGAATAGCGAACCCGAGAAGTGCTGTCCGACAAACAGAACTATCGGTAGCCTATTATCATAGTCAGGGCTGAATGATATAACAGAAGTATATCCCAATGAAAGACTTTTTCGACAAACTAAAGCACCCCGACACAGCGGGGTGCTTTTTATTATCATAGCATCATTATGCAAATCTCCGGCAGACACACCATAGATCAGAACGTGTATTTATCACCGTTATTCTTGATTTTACCTCCCGTTACCGCCTTATCAACTGCGAACTCGATTGTAGAGGTCATCACCGTACCGAGCCTTGTGTAGCCGAATTTCTTTGCAGTTTCACGAATAAGGTCGGCTCTTGAAAGTCCTATCTGCTCTGAAAGCACCTCCGTCATAGCGGAGATTATTTCTTCCGACGGGATTTCCGTAAGCTCCCTTTTGTTGCCCTGAATATCGGCAGGACGATAAATGTCATAAGTATCGGGGTTTTGCTTGCCGAGCCAGAAGAACGCATTGTTCTCATCAATCGTTATACGCTTGTCGATCATTCTGAACACATCGGCAAGCACCTTGTCCGTGCGGTCGCCGCTTCTTGTTATGCCCCACGCACCTATCAGCTTATGCACAAGAGCGTTACGGCTTATCGGCGCTTCTGCCGACAAAATAAGCACTGCAAGCGACTGTATAACAGGAACCGTTTCGGGAAGATAAAACTGTTCTGGCGTTCCGACAGGCGCTATATCTGCCGTTTCATACAGCGTTGCCTTATTCGGCGCAGGTGTTTTCTCGACCGTTTCAAATACCGGCGCCTGTTTTGTCTTCACTTCCCCGACAGGCTTTTCCTGCGGATGCTGTGCATTTTCAACAGCCTGCTTTATGTGCTGTAAAACTCCGTTGCTGTCGTCAAGCCAGTCAAGCGTCCATACACGCATTACACTCCAGCCAAGCCCCTCAAGCACACCCGGCTGAACCGCAAATCTATCCCTTGCGGTTGCGCTTCTGTGGCAGTTTTCACCGTCAAGCATAATACCGAGAATATATGTTTCGGGATTTTCGGGATCAATTATACCTATATCCATTCTGAACTGTGAACAGCCTATGTTGCACCTCGTCTTATATCCGAGCGTTTCAATGCCCTTCGCTATCTCGCTTACAAGGCTGTCATCCGCTTTTGCGAACATATCCGTGCGTCCTGCGATAACATTCATACCTCTCGTTGCAAACTCAAGGAAGCCCTTAAGCCCCGCAACGCCCTCCGAGCGTGTTCTCGTAAGGTCTATCTGCTCAGGACGCAGAACGGAATAAACTATCATTTCCTTCCTTGCCCTTGAGATTGCAACATTAAGTCTTCTCCATCCTCCGTCACGGTTAAGCGGACCGAAGTTCATCGAAACCTTTCCGTTTTCATCAGGACCGTAGCCAACCGAGAACAGTATAACGTCACGCTCGTCACCCTGCACGTTTTCAAGATTTTTAATAAACACAGGCTCATCACACTTTGCGTCAAAATCAGCTATATCCGGGTTCTTTGCAAATGCATCAACCAGCATATCGTCGATAAGATTCTGCTGAACAGAGCTGAACGTTACTACGCCTATGCTGTCATTCCTCAGCTTTTCATCGCTCAGCCTGCGGATGATTTCATTGACTATAGCCTCCGCTTCAGCCTTGTTCTGCTTTGTCTTGCCCTTGTCATAGAAGCCTTCCGGACGGATAAGCCTTACCTGCGATACAAGGTCGTTCGGTGACGGGAAAGTATACAGCTTATTGTCATAATACTTCATATTGCTGTATGCGATAAGGCTCTCGTGCCGTGAGCGGTAGTGCCACTTGAGATACATCTGCGGCATAGAGATTGCAAGGCAGTCGTCAAGCAGGCTCTCCAGATCCTCAAGCTCGCTGTTGTCCTCATCAATACGGTTGCTTGTAAAGAATGACGTAGGCGGAAGCTGCTTCGGGTCGCCTACTATAACGACATTCTCGCCCCTTGCTATAGTACCGACAGCCTCGCTTGTCGGAAGCTGTGACGCTTCATCAAATATCACAAGGTCAAATTTCGGGAATGACGGGTCGATATACTGTGCCACTGAGATAGGGCTCATAAGCATACACGGGCAGAGCCTTCTGAGCAGTGTCGGTATCTGATCGAACAGCTTTCTGAGCGGCATCATTCTGCCGTTATTTTTTATAGCCTTCTTCAGTATTCCCATCTCGGAGGATGCGGCGCTCGTACCGTCTGATACGGGTATATTTGCAGACAGCCTTGCCGCAAGCTCCTGCATAGTGAGCCTCTGATATTCCTTTATCGTTCTTCTGTATTCGTCAATCAGAGCGTCATACTGCTTTCCGTTGAAGGAGGCAAGCCGCTTGTCTGCGGCGATAGTCATAAGCGCCAGCTGATAATAAAGCTCGCAGTGATAAGCCGGTCTTATATTATCTGCCGATACAGTGCCGTTTTTATAGGCACGGCTCACAGCCGCAAGCCCTGCGTCACAAAGCCGCTTATCCGCCAAGTTGAACGCCGCCTTGCTCTTTACAAGCGAAATATTGTCCGAAATCGCCTTAAATACCGAGTTGACGCTTGTAAGCCAATCGGCGCTTTCTTCAAATTCCGTGTTCACCGAATAAAGTTCAGCAAGTCTGTCGGATTTTTCCGTATAGCTTCTTACCGCCTCGAGATTTTTCGCACATTCGGCAATTTCCTGCGGTGAACATTTCACGAACACGTTCATAATATGCTGTTTTTCGCTGTTGCTGAATCTGTCTGAAGCCGCCGCCCCATAAACTGCCTCTGTCTTATGCACCGCCCTTGAAAGCATATCCCAGTCGGTCGCCATACCGGACAATATTCCGCCCGTTATATTCAGCGCCGGGATTATCTGCCCCATCTGCTCCGATTTTTCCGCCAGTTCAATCAGCCTGTCATACAAAGGGCATACATCGCTCTTTTTAAATGCGGCAGGATTTTTACTGTAGACTTTAAGTTCCTTATACAGCCTGTTCTGACCTATCAGCTTCGGTAAAAACCACTTAGCCTCCGCCTGTTTCCATTTCACCCTTGCGCTTTGTGCGGGATATGAAAGCACAGCCTTGTCAAAGCCGTTTTCGATTTCGGCACAAAGCGCATTGTATGCTTTTCCCGTTTCACACAGCGTTTTCAGCTTTGAAACGACAGCGTCAAAATCCGCCGTACCCAATATCTCGTTTATTACAGGTGCGTCCTCGCCGCAGGCGTCTATCAGACCCGATACGGCGTTCAGCTTTTCACGGCTGATATTTCCGTCAAGGCCGACAGCAGCTGCTATAAGGTTCAGTGCCTCGTCTGCCCTGCCGTATTCCTCCGCAAGTCTATCAAGGCCGTTTTTGAAGCTATCACGCATTTCTGTGGAATATTCACATCCGCCGTATCTTATAAGCGGATGCTGTGCATAAACGCCTATCTCGGATATTGCGACAACATATTCCGATATAATTTCCTCAAATCGTGCGATAGTGCCTTCGTCGGCATTTTGCAAAACATCTCTGCCGATAGATATTTTCCCTTTTTCAGCCATACACTGCTCATAGCGTTCGATAGCCGTATACAGCGATTCACCGAAATTGCGCTTTTCGTGCAGAGCCTCTATCACAAAGTTCAGCTTTGCCTTTTCCTGTGCCAGCTTCTGTGCAACTGCGGCGTGTTGTTCGGGAGATTTTACCATTGCCGTTTCAAGCGACTTGTTAAGTTCCGCTAAAACAACGGATTTACTTGTCTTGTTGGAGTGAAGCTCAAGGCAGAACGGGTCAAGCCCGATATTAGCAAGACGCTTCTGTACAACGCTCAGCGCCGCCATTTTCTCCGCCACAAACAGAACGCTTTTTCCGTGATAAAGCGCATTCGCTATCATATTGGTGATGGTCTGCGATTTACCCGTTCCGGGAGGGCCGTGTAGTACAAAGCTCCTTCCTGCCGATGCCGCAACCACCGCACTCAGCTGTGAAGAATCTGCGTCAACGGGGACAGCAATATCCGTAAGCGATATTTTGCTGTCAATATCGGTATCCGCAATAAAGTCCCCCGTCAATGCATCACTTGTCGCACCTTCCATAAGGCAGGATACCACCTTGTTGCTTTTAAGTTCGTCACTGCGGTTTCTTATATCGTTCCACATTACAAACTGACCGAAGCTGAACAGCCCGATAAAACTGTGTTCGATAATATTCCACGTTTTTTTGCCCATTATCGCCTGTCTTACGGTATTGAAAACAAGCGGCAGGTCAATGCCATGCTCGTCTTCGGGCAGAGGGTCAAGACCGTTTATCTCAATGCCGTGATCCTGCCGTAAATATTCTATCATCGTTACGTTTATCTGAGCGTCTTCCTGACGGCTTCTGATTATGTAACCTTTGTCACGGACATTTCTGACTATATCTATCGGTATAAGCACAAGAGGCGCATATCTCGCCTTTTCCGACATTTCACTTTCAAACCACCTGAGCATTCCGAGCGACAGGAACAGCGTGTTCGAGCCGTTCTCCTCCATACTCACCTTAGCCGCACGGTACAGCTTCTTAAGGCTCTCCTCAAGCTCTGCGGCGTCCATGAACGTCCTTATCCTCTTGTTTTTCAGTTCCTGCTCGGCTATATTCCTTACAAGGTCCTTATCGGTTTCTATCTCAAACGTTTTAGCATCTCGCATAGAAACCGTCCACTCTGACGGTGCCTCAAGGATGCGGAAATCCGTTCCGTCAGACAGCTTATCTTCAAGAAGCGACAGATCCGACACCATAATTTCGACCGTGCTTTTATTTATTCTGAAATTCAGCAGAGAATTTCTCAGCGAAAAATCAAGCAGCTTTCTTTCCCATATTTTCTGCTTTGTCATAGGCTCGTTACTGCCCTGCGCCACTTTTCCGTACAGCGACATATCAAGCTCGCTCGGTGCGCTCATTCTTATACGCCTTGTGCCGTCGCTCTCTGTGTTTTCAGCCGTCAGCGCCTGTTCGAGTCTCAGCGGTATCGGACGGATACCGCTTCCTCTTGTACGGGCAATATCTACCGCACATATAAAGCCGCCCGGTGTATTCATATGATCCCTGCCGTGCTTCAGCGACTTGTCAAAGTCAACATTCTCCTTTGTCATATCCGTGCATTCCACGAGCAGAAGCTCCTCCGCCCCTGCCGCAATACGCTTTTCTATAGCCGACACATCATCGGTAGCACAGTCCGCAAAGGTTTCCTCCTCAAGATGACAGCCGCAGAAAGCGTGACCCTCTATGAATATAATGATAGGGTTAAGACCTACAGCCTCAAGGCAGGACGCATACAGCACCGCAAGATCAAGGCAGGTGCCTTGCTTCTGCTCCAGCACGGTATTCGCAAGACGTATCTTCTGCCCTATATATTCAAAGCTGGCAGGCGGCATATTGTACGCTATCCTTCTTGCACACAGCGCCGCATATAAAGCCGCCATCTGCTGTTTTACGAAGTTCGGATTCTGCCGCTGATATGCGCTGAAGGCAGTCGTATCCGCCCACTTTTTAAGGTAGACCGATGCCTCTGATATGACTTTCGCTATCTCCGGGTGATTCGGTGTCACAAATGCCGCAATAAGCTCCGGATCAAACGCAAGACCGCTCCATTCGTTGAACGCAAGCAGCTGAACGGGAATATCCTTTTGGTAAAGCTCTTTTTCGTCTTTTGAAAGCGAAAAGCTCACGGTACCCGACACTGCCTCCGTCAGTGAAAACAGCATTTCCGTGCTGAGAATTATCCTCAGCGGCGAAATTTCAACCGACTTTCCCGACGGCACACAGCTTATATCGTATGTGAAGGTCTTTGCAAAAGCCGGGTCAAAAGCGATAGTAAGCCTTACATCGCTTATATCCTCATCGCCCTCGTTGCTGACGGTAAGGTTTCTTATGAAAGGTATGTAATTCTGTTGCATTGCGAAATTGATTTTCGGTATCATATCGCAGCCCAGTGTCAGTACAGCACCCATGTAACACCATCCTTGATTCAAAATAGTTTCCGCTGTTAACGGTATCAGTTAAATTATACTACTATATTCAATACCTGTCAATAAAACATCGACCCCGACAGAAAACTCTGTCGGGGTCGTGCTATGCCAAAAAAACAATTATTATTAAAGTTGAACATCTAAACGTACTGCCAACACCGTTTAAAACATTTTCCGTACCGATAAGGCATTAATATTTTCGTGAGTGTATCAGTGCAACTGCTCTGACATTGACCTTTCAAAAAAACGCCACTAGCCTTAGATATATGTACTAACCTGCGGACGTGTAGCGTTA
>ENA-ORTN01002519-ORTN01002519.1-human-gut-metagenome-genome-assembly--contig:-NODE-2519-length-14722-cov-2.829140_pt1 | contig 14722 bp, 7 predicted proteins | sample MGYA00242070_ERZ509189 | MGnify/ENA primary metagenome ERZ509189 (study PRJEB26280, sample SAMEA2338821) | human gut metagenome | biome: human gut; feature: human-associated habitat; material: faeces...
CGTGTCACCGGACAATCGGTCGACAATTTCACGGAAAAAGACCTGATCATCATTTTCCCGCGCGTACCGCACTGTTACAAACGCGACGAAGCCTTTGCGGAGACCAATTGCGAGGCCGTCGCCGTGCAGTTCAGCCGCGACATGCCCAACTGGCAGATATTCGAAACGGAATCCATGCTCCCCATCCGGAAAATGCTGAGCCAGCCGGTCGCCGGGCTCTGGTTCGCCGAAAGCGTCGTAGACCGCGTCCGCGACAGGTTACTGCAACTGCCCGGGCTGCGGGGATTCGCATCGGCGTCGCTTTTCCTGAACATACTCAACGACCTGGCCACGGCTGGGCCGGACGAAACGGGGCCGATAGGTGCCCCGTACTACGAAATGCAACCCGACGGCAATGCCCGGATCAACAAGATCGTACAGTTCGTGGAGGGCAATTACCTCAAGTACTACCCATTCGTTTCCCGAGAGGAGAAAATGGGTGTAAATATTAAATATTCAGCGATTTAATCTTTGCACAGGGTTTCTTCTTCGAGGGATTCCAAGCATAATAAGGTAATTCCAGACGAGGTTACGGTTTCCAGATCGTTACCTCGTCTGTTTTGCTGTATTTTGCATAAAATATTCGTTTGCAATTTCTTGCATCGCGCTTCATCTTGACAGACAACTCTGAGGAAATTAGTTTTAACCCCCAAATTTCATCGGAGTATGCGCAGTACATTCAAGGTTCTGTTCTACCTCAAAAAGGACAAACACAAAGTTCAGCCGGTTGTTCCCGTCATGGGCCGTATTACCGTCAACGGTACGATCGCCCAGTTCAGCGCCAAACTTAGCGTTCCTCCCCATCTGTGGGAGGTGAAGGGCGGTCGCGCCAAAGGCAAAAGCCTCGAAGCCGACCGTATCAACCGCTATCTGGATAATATTCGTATCCAGATCGGAAAGCATTACCAGTCTATCTGCGACCGTGACGGATATGTTTCCGCCGATAAGGTGAAGAACGCCTATCTGGGTTTCAGTAAAAGGTATAAACTGTTACTGGAGTTATGCGATGAATTCTGCAAAGAGTACAAGAACCGTATAGATGTGGACCGTACTATCCATTCCTTATTCCGTTATCAAACGCTACGACGCGATTTGAGTCTTTTCATCTGTCAGGACTATAAAGTCAAGGATATACCCCTTGTGGAACTGGATCAGTCTTTTGCAGAGAAGTTTGCCGCCTATCTGAAACATGTCAGGGGCCTTGCCGACACGACGATCAGCGTTGAGATCAAATCACTGAAGCATATCGTCAAGAAAGCGTTTAACGACGGGCAAATGGAGAAGAATCCGTTTGCCTATTACTACTACTTTGCCGACCAGCCGGAAATTGAATATCTCACCGAAGAAGAAATCAATAAACTAATTATCGGCAAAGTCAAGCAGCAGCGTCAGGATCGGACACGGGATATGTTTCTGTTCTGTTGTTTTACGGGCCTGTCCTATGCCGATCTGGCCAAACTGAGTTATGAGGAGTTGAAACAAACTCCGAACGGAGCATGGTGGATTAGCAGTATCCGTCAGAAAACGAAAGTACCGTTTACGGTAAAACTACTTCCGGTTGCGAAAGCTATTCTTGAAAAGTATCGTATTCCTGCCAACCGATTCAACCGGCTCTTTCCCGAGAATCCGGGAAAGGTTTTTCCGGTAGCTTCATTGAAATCCTCGGATGTCTGCCTGAAACATATCGCCAGACAATGCGGAATTACCAAGAATCTGAAATTCCACATGGCGAGACATACCTTTGCAACGACGCTCTCCTTGATGAACGGCATTCCGCTGGAAACAGTGTCAAAAATGTTGGGACACAAATATACGACCACGACTCAGATTTATGCCAAGGTGACAAACCAAATGATAGATAATGCGATAAGCCGAATAGAGGACCAAATTGGCGAACGGTTCCAATGTCCAACTCTGAAAGAAGAGAGCGACGGCTAATCCGAAAGACATCGGCGGAAAAGGCGACATTCTGCGGTTCGGATGCCAGTCGCTTCGCTACGTCCATATCAGAAACCCAAAGTAATCGCTTATCGCATTGTCTGTTTAAAATAGTCGTCTGTTGTTCTTCTTCTCGTGGAGATAATTCAACTCGTCGCTGTAAATTCCGATTACAAAGCGCAGCATATTGTCGACCAAAGCTGTAAGCCTTGTATTCTCATTCCCAATAAGTGGAGGATTGCCGATACTTTGTACTTGGTTGCCGCACTGATATAGATCGCCGAACGGTTACGGCAGTCCGCCGGGGCAAAGAACGTGCGTTCGAAATCCGGCAGCGGAATCTTTTTGCGACGGAATCCGGCCAGCTCCTTTACGTCACTCGTTTGGGTATTGGCGTCTGTCCTTTCAGCAGTCGGAGCCGATGCTCCGGATACCGTTTCCGATGTCTTTCCCTCGGGAGCGTCCGTATTTTCCGCTTCCGGTTCGGGAATCCGGCGGATGACTTTCGAATCCAAAGGGGCCTGTCCGGCGATCATCTGACGCATCAATTCTTCGTCGACTTCGATACGGGGACGCTTCGATGGTTTTGTTGCGAGGTTGTCGGTTTCTTTTAATGAATCCATGGTACAATGTTTTTAAGATTGAACGTTCGCTTTATGCTTGTAAAGCGTGTGTGTCTGGTTTTATGGTTTAAACCATTCAAAATACCATTTTCTGCTTCACGCAGTTTATATCGGAATAATGAACGGAACAAGAAAACCTACCTTTCATGATGCAGGATACCACCGACTGAAATACCTCGGTTTTGATGTCCGGCCACGATCGCTCCAGTCCGCACCTAGAGCTTGTTTTGGCGCCCGGACGGTTGTAATATTGCAACCGGGAAAGACCCGTCCTCGAAAGCCGTAGCGGAGGGTTTTCAAAGTTTTCACAAAAAATTTCCGCCGCGGTCTTTTGTTTTAGGCAGATAACAGCGAGCTGTACCTTTGTATGCCGAAAAACTTTTCGGCATACGAAAGGTGCTCGCTCTGCGAGGCCGGGATCGCTCCCGAGTCGAACGCCTTTTTAACCGATGTCATGAATACCGACCGAAAACTGACAAACGGGATTATTTTATCTGCTGAACTGAATCAGAGATTGACTGCTTGAATATTCCGATTAATGCATGTCTTCCAAAAAATCCAATATTTCCCGGCGAATCTGCCGGAATCTGGACACTGACGTGTCGTACCGGTTGAAATCGAATATGATCGCATTGACGAAAGCCTGTGCACGGATCGAATCCCGGGCCTCAACCATTTTCAGCAGGTCGTAGTCACGGATGCCGTCACGCATGGCTGCCAGCCGAATCGACGGGTAGAGCTTACGGTAACCGGGGTAGACGATATGCGAGTCGCCGCCGGGCCAGTCATTGGCGGGGGCGGAAACGTCTCCGAAAGGATCGCCGTTCGCTCCCCATGCGTTGAAGCCCCAGTGAAGGTATCCCGGAGAGTCGTATTTGTAGTTTATCCAATGCAGCAGGCGTGTCTTGATGAGCGGCAGTGTTACGTAACGGTTTGCGAAATTCCCCCGGGGATACATGCAGGTGTAGAACCAGCAACTATGTCCGGCTGGCATTGTTCGATAGATTTCCCATACGAATTCGTCGAGTTGTGGCACGAGGATGTCGATCAGCGCCGGGTCGTAGGACGAAGAACGGTAAGCTTCGATGATTCGGATGTCGGGGGCAGCCTGTTTTACCTGGCGGGCCAATCCTTCCCAGGAGGTCTTATTTTCGTTGAGCGGTTCGTCGGCAATGTGTTGTGTGTAGATGTCGAGCCAACTGCGGCCGCTTCCGTCATCGATCATTCTGGAACGCAAATGCTCCTGCAGAGCCGGAAAATACGCTGCGATGTATCGTTGCACGCGCGGGTCGTCATGGGGCAGACGTTGATAAACATAGGAGCCCTTGCCGTCGGGGACCGGTACGTTGGCCCAGAAAGGATCGGTCCACCCGTTGCGGGACCGCTTGGCGAAATGGTTGGCCTCGATCAGCCGTACGTCGGCGTGTCGGAGCAGGAATTCGATCGTTTTGTCCATCCGTGAGAAATCGAACGTCAGCCCTTTGCCGTCGGCTGTCGGAACCGGCGTTCCCGTTTCGTAGAGCAACCAGACGTTCTGACCATAGGCCGAGGCGGTTTCGACGAGCTGCCGCATACATTCCCAATAGGCCGGTGAATCGTCCTCCACGGATTCGTTGCCGTTCATGAAAGAGAATTTATCGGGGAAATACCAGTTGGTAACCAATAACGACTGTTCGGGAAGCGTGACCGGATAAACTTGTATGGTGAATTGTCGGTCGGCAACGATCCGCTTTCCGTTCTTTAGCCCGGAAATGCGTACCGATCCTTCGTAAAGCCCCGCTTCGGCATCGGCCGGAATCGGAATGTCCAACCAGAGCAAAGCTGTCCCGCCTGCAGCGATAGATACGGTGGTGTCGGTCAGAATGGGATCGGGATATTCTCCGGACGGTGATTGCAGGGCATCGGGGGCCGCCGGCACGTAGGCGTGGGAAGCCTGTACGTTCCGGACCCAGCCCAGAACGGCTTTGTCGAGCGAAGCTCCCTGCTCTGTTTTAAGACTCCGAAGGACAGGAGTCATTGCCGCGACGGAGTCGTCAGCGGAGATAACGAATTGCAGAACGGCGTTCTCGCCGCGGGCCACGCGGACGGTATCGTCCCCGGCAGGAGGGCAAACGATTCCGGGAAGAACATTGGTCAAAGGATCGATGACGCGGATCGTGAGTCCGCTTTCACTACAGGCTACCGGTAGCAGCAGGAGTGCAGGGCAAAGAGTCCGGATCGTCCGGTTGACGAGAAGTCGGAGCGGGGAAATGTTCATTTCGGGTTCGGTTTGAATTCTTAATTGCATTGCGGGAAAACAGTAAGCCGGAGTTCCGTGCATCCGTAGGGAATCAGTTCGAGGTATTCGATACGGTCGGATACGGCGCGGGCTATCCCTTCGGCCGGAAGGCGCGGCGTGTAGCGTCCTTTTTCCAATTCCCAGTCGATCGGTTTGACGGGAACCGAGATTTTCACGGGCGTATGTTCCGGATCGAACGGATAGCTTCCTGCGGCTGCGGGTTTTGTCCGAATGACCTTCAGGGGTATGACCGGATCGGAGCAAAGGGCATAGTTCCAGGGTCCGGCAGGCTCGATGCTCCAGCATTCGAATTCGGGGTTGCCGGGAACTTTGCCGTTCATATTCGCATAGACCGTCCGGTCGGCTGTTTTCCGCTGGGGAACAGGATAGGAGAAGAGCAGAGGTCCGCGCTGCACGTAGATTCCCTGTCCGGGAACGGTGTTCATGACGGGTTGCATGCCGAGACACAACCGAATCCGGTCGCCGTTCTTGAATTTGCGCCGGAGAGTCACGAACGTGCCGGCGGGACATGCGTCTCGCCATAGTTTGCCGTTGACATATATTTTGGCATCCCTGCACCATGCGGGAATGCGTAGCAGAAACGGGATATCCGTCCTCTCTTTCAGACCGAAGGAGAACTCGATCTCCCCGTCGAACGGATAGGAGGTCCGCTGTGCGATGTGGCACTGTCGGCCGTTCGGCAGGTCGAACGTTGCAGCCGAAGGGCCGTAGAGCGCGGCGGCAATAGAGCCGTCTTTCCCGCGTAGCCACATATGTGCGACGTAATTGGGCATGAAACGGTGAACGTTTCCGGCGCAGCACTCCGTTTCATGCGTCGGCCGGAAAGCCATCCAGGTCGAACCGTGGAAGAATTCGTTGTGATTTGAACGCCCCGTTGCGATTACCTGATTGACGGACGAGAAATACTGCAACGATCGGAAATCCTTGGTAACGGCTCCCGGTCCGGCATTGAAGACCGCTTTTTCTATTTTGTCAGCCCACCGGACTTCGCCCGTGGTCAGGAGAAATTGCTCCAGTGTCCAGGTGTAGTCGGAAATGTCGCAGGTTTCGTGACTGTTGATGACGTCCCCGTTTCCGACGAGCGCTTCCGCACTGGCAGGAACGCCGTCGGGGAGCATGTGGTCGCGGGTGAGCTTGCGTTCGGCGTTGAGTGCAAGGTCCAGGTAATATCGTTTGCCCGTATAGGCATAGAGCAGCATCGGGAGTTTCAGTTCTTCCATGCAGGTGACGCCATGCATGACGAACCGTTCGTCGCCGGCCGCGACTGCGGGCGTCAGGTCCCCGAATTTTCCGCCATTGTAGGCTCTCTCGCAAATATCCAGCAACTTCGCATTGCCGGTTTTGCCGTAAGTCCACAACATTCCCTCGATGCTGACGATGTTGCGCCATTTCTCGACCTGCTCCTGCGTAAAGTTCATGTAGTGCCTTTCCAAGGCTGCGGGGATCGCCGGATCGCCCGTGCGCTCGTAATAGGCTTGCAGCACCCGGAAGTAGACACACATGGGCCACATCGACTCAATCGCTTTGTTGCCCAAAACACCTGTGGACGATGCGTTGGCCAGCGTGTAGCGAATCCCCTCCTCGGCTTTGGCGATCATCTCCCGATCACCGAGCAGGTAACCCAGGCGGAGCAGACCGTCGGTGTAATAGGCTGTCTGCTCGTAGCGCCACCAGTCGCTTCCGTAGGTTTCGGTGTTACGTCCGATCTCACCCGCCCAAAGGCAGGAGTCGTACGGATAGGACATCGCCTCGGGATGTCCCGTAAGTCCCGTTTGTTGGCGGTGGAGGAATTCCTCGATCCAGCCCTGCGGCTCTATGCAGCCGATCATGCCGCCCTGAAACTGGGCATAAGGGGCCTGGGCGTTCGTCGCGGTACCGACGAGGCAAAGTGCAATAATTGAAAACAGCTTCTTCATGCGATTTCTTGACTATTTGTATTTTTCGACTCTTGCATCCCGGATGACACCTTTCCAGTCGAGCCCGAAAGCGAAATCATATGTATTTCCTTCCGAGTCCGTATAACAAACCATATCTCTCGGAACGTCTTCATGCTGCTGTTCCACGGTTTTCATGTCTGCGGGCAATTGCATCGGCAGAAGTGCCGACGGTTCCCGCCGACCGGAGATAATATCCAGCACGGCCTGACGCTGTACCCCGAAAGCAAGCAGTATGGCATCGGCCGAAGGTTCGAATTCGGCCGGAACGAACGGTCTGGTCGTGGAAACGACAGCCACGACGGGCTTGTCTCCCATCTGCCGTTTCGTTCCGAGTACCCGTTTCAACTCTTCCCGGTTGGAACTCCGGACGGTTTTCCCGCGGTAACTCCGGTCGATGGACGGTTCTTTCGGGTCCCCGCCGGCAATACTCTCGGGGCGTGCGTGGCGGGCCGTGTAGTCGCCGTATTGCAGGCTGATCGGGACATAACCGTTGCCGCCCTTTTCCCGATCGGCCGCATCGTATCCGCAGCCTCCGTCGGGTTCGTCGATAAAAACGATCGCGAAGTCGGCATTTTCGGGGCTTTCTGCCAATTCGTAATATTGTTTGACCAAAGAGGTGTCTACAGGTAGGCGGGATTGTCCGCATTCGGGCAGATATACGCTCCGGCGGGTCGATGCGGGCAGGGTTCCCGCCCGGTTTTTCAGCAGGACGACCGACCGGAGCTGCGCTTCGTAACCGGCTTGCATAAATTCCGGATTCCCGACCGTCGCTTCCGTCCGGTCCGGGTCTACATAGGGATTTTCGAACAGACCGGTCCGAAAAATATTGAGCAGCAACCTTATGGCGGAACGTTCGAACCGCTCCCGGGCAGATTTTTCGCCGAATTCGGCGGTCCACATTCGGTAGGCTTCCAGCACGGGACCTTTGTCGTTGTTGCCGCCGAACTGGTCTACTCCGGCTTTGAGCGCTTCGTAATGCCGCTGCGGGATGCTCAATGCCTCCACTCCCCAGCATTTGCCGTCAGCCTCCTCGATGCTGGAATAGTCGTGCGTGATGCCCCAATCCGTGCAGACGACGCCGTTGTATCCGTATCTGTTCCGCAGCAGATCGGTGACGATATATTTGCTAAAACCGTTGCCGACCTTTTTTCCCGAGGGGTCCACCCCGTGGGAAACCGTATAATAGGGCATGACGGCTGCGGCCTTTCGTGTCTTGCCGTTGAGGCGGAAAGCTCCTTCCACAAAGGGCCGGATGTGTTGCTCGAAATTTCCGCCGGGGTAAACAGTGTATTTCCCGAAGCTGAAATGGGCATCCCGTCCGCCTTCTTCCGGGCCGCCGCCCGGCCAATGTTTGACCATGGCATTGACGCTTTCATACCCCCAGCCGTCCGCAATCTCGGCAGCTCCGACGGAGGTCTGGAATCCGTCGATATAGGCCCGCGCCATATCGGTGTCCAGATCGGGGTCTTCGCCGAAGGTACCGTAGAACCGGTTCCACCGGGGTTCGGTCGCCAGATCGATCTGCGGCGACAGCGCTGTGGCGATACCCAAGGCGCGGTATTCGGCGGATGCGATCCGTCCGAACTTTTCGACCAGTTCGGGGTCGAACGTAGCGGCCAGCCCGAGCGGACTGGGCCACAACGAAATCTTTCCTCCTGACCCTGCGTTGTATTCGGCCCAGGCTCGGGTTTCATTCCGGGGATCGGAACTGATATTGACCGGAATGCCTTGTCCGAGGCCTTCGACGAAGGCCTGCATGTTGTTGTTCCATTCGGCTGCAATGCGGGGACTTTCAACCCGGACGACGAGCACGGCCCGGAGATTGTCGTCCCGGAGGAACTTCCGCTGTTTGTCCGAAACAGCCGAGTGGGGAAGTCCGCTTTCCCGGAGTGAGGTCCCGTTGTAGGTCGAGGACCAGTAACCTACCGAATCCGTCGGGACGGCCTGATGGGAACTGTATAACATCAATCCGGCAATCTCTTCGACGGAGAGTCGCTTTGCAAGGTCTTCCGCCCGTTCTTCCGGGGTGTACCGCCAATCTTCGTAGCAGTCGAGAATCCCGTTTCGGTTCAGGTCTTTGAAAGCGTATCCGTCGGAATATAAGATACGGACGCCGGATCCGGGGAAATAGCCCAGAGTCTGTCCTCCGTCTTGCCGAATCAGACAGTAGGTGTCATGCGGCTCGACCGTCCATTTTCGGCCGCAGGCACAGAGTATCGGCAACATAAACGCCAAAGATACTATTCGACGTACAAGATCTGTTTTTGTTGTCATATCGTTATCAGGGTCGGTTCGTTCTTTAGGGGACTTGGGAAAGCAGTTACAAAAGAATGAATTTTTATCGGCCGCGGGGTTGAATATTTTCCGGAAAGATTCTTTCCCGTATACGGATACCTTAATTGAAATAAAGGTGAAATTGCAGTTGTCCGGACGTTTTGAGCCGTATTGCGCCGTTCTCTTTCGGCCAAATGATCGTACAATTCGGCGGGATGCAGTTGTGTTTCCCGAAAAAAATGTATACTTTAGTTTCCGAAAATACCCGTTATGCATCGTCGCTTTCTTATATCCCGTTTTTTCATAGTCTGCATCGGATTTGTCCTTTCCGAGATACAGGTCGTTGCTGCCGAGTCTTTTCCTCAGGTGCGTTTCACCCCGTTACCTTCCGACATTCTGCCGTCGAACGAAGTGCGCAAACTTTATCAGGATTCCGATGGATATATCTGGATTCCAACTTATAACGGATTGGCCCGCTACGATGGATACGGAGCCATCACCTACGGTATGCGTGATGTTTCGAACGGGTTGTTCAACACGTTCGTCAATGTCGTTGCCGAGGACCATGACAAGAACCTGTGGATCGGAACCGAGCACGGCCTTTTTCGGCTCGACAAGGTTTCGGGAAACATCGTGGCCGACGAATATCCGGAGTTAGCGGATTGCAACATCGCAGTCATTCTGTGCGATACGGGCAACGGCATCTGGATCGGCGGCGACAAGGGCCTTTTCCGCAAAAATGCGCTTGACCGTAATTTTCATCCCGTCCCGATCTCCAATTCGGCGGGTCGTCCCGTCAAGGCAGTCACCTCCATCATCAAGGATGACAAACTGAACCTGTGGATCGCCGCTTTCGATCAGGGTTTGTTGCGTTATGATATCCGTGAGGATCGCGCCTATGCTTGCGACGATGCCGTGCTGCGTAAAGCACATGTTTTGGCACGTGATGTTGCGGGTAATATCTGGGTGGGTACGTGGGGCGCCGGAGTGGTGCGGCTGGTTAATCCTCTGGCCCCGGGACCGACCCGTTATGTGCATTATAAACACGTGCCGGGCAGAACGCACTCGCTGCTCGACGATATTATTTACGATATTGAGGAAAATCCTGAGCAGAATACCATCTGGATCGGTGGTCGCAGCGGGGTGGGCATCCTTCACGACATCGACAATCCCGATTCGTTCCAGAATTTCTTTCCCGGCGACAACGTGGGAGACCTGCCCTATAACGAAGTGAATTCGATCCTTCGAACCCGTGACGGACTGATGTGGATCGGTTTGTTGGGTGGCGGCGTCTGCAAGGTTCAGACCAGCGGAACCAAATTCGAGTCCGATCGGCTGGAACCGATCAGAACCCGTTACAACACGAGTTCTGTTCGAAGTATGTATTACGCCGGAAACGGCGACTTCTGGTTCGGGCTGCTTGATTTCGGCCTTATAAAATACAACATCCGAAGCGGTAAAATCGTCGATTATCACGAGCATCCCGATTTGAAGTCGCTTCCCTACACTTCGACCGTCAATACGATCATCCGCCGCTCGACTACCGGGGAACTGTATTTCGGAACGCAAAACGCCGGTATTTGGGTGTATGACGAAACGCAGCACAAGGTTCGGCAGATCAATCATTTCAACCAGCCGAACTTTCTGGACGACTGCGTGATTGCTCTGTGTGAGGATACGCACGGCAATCTGTGGATAGGTTCCCGGTTAGGTATTTACGTCGAATCGGTAGACGGGCGTTTCCACACCGCTGCTGAATGGCTCGGATACGCTACGCCATTCGATCAGACTTATGTGTTCGACATCTGCTGCGACAAAGCAGGCGATGTCTGGATCGCTTCCAACGGCCAGGGCATTCTGCATATCCGTACGGCAGACGGAACCTGGAGGCAGTATACACGCGACAACGGCATGATTTCCGATCATGTCTATTGCCTGCAGGCCGACGATACGGGGTGTATCTGGGCCGGAACCTTTGCGGACGGACTTGCGGTCCGTATTTCTTCGGAAGGGAGCTTTAAGGCCGTGTCGGCTTTCCCGAATCTGGAAAACAAAGGTATCGGCAATATTGCCCGGGATGAAAACGGCCGGATGTGGATTACCACGAATAATTCGGTCTTTTCCTTTTCGCCGGACAGCCTGGGCAATCCCGAGCATATCAATACCTATATTATATCGGCCGACATGCAGTCGTTCTTCTTCAACCGAAACGCTTCGGCGCAGGTCGATTACGGACGCATTGCTTTCGGAGGATCGAATGGGCTGATGATATTCACCGGCAATCGCACGCAGCCCCACCAGACGAGACTGCCGATCGTGCTCACAGACTTCAAGGTGCACAATCGTTCGTTGCGGACCATTCCCGCACGGGAACGATCGCGCATCTCTCTCCGGGATATCGATTACACGGATGCCGTGACGCTTACGCACGACCGGAACAACTTCTTCATCGAATTCTCGATGCTCTCCTATGCCAATCCGCGCGATCATATTTTTAGATACCGGCTCGACGGATTTGATAAGGAGTATGTTACGGCCGATTCGCACCACCGTTTCGCCTCATACAGCAATCTTTCACCGGGAACCTACACATTCCGTCTGCAGGCTGCCGGGGAAAACGGCGTGTGGAGCAGCAACGAGCGGACGCTCACAGTGCGGATACTCCCCGCCCCGTGGCTTTCGTGGTGGGCCTGGACGATCTATTCCGTGCTGCTGCTGGTGCTCGCCTATGGGGTCGTGCGGTTCCTGCGCTACAGGCTCCGGCTGCGTCAGGAGGTGCAGATTTCGAAGTTGGAGCGACAAAAAACCGAAGAACTGAATCATGCCAAATTGCAGTTTTTCACCAACGTCACTCACGAACTGATGACTCCGCTGACGATTATTCTTACTTCACTCCAGAACCTGAACAACGGCACAGGGGACAATCAGACTCTTTACGGTGTCATGTCGGCCAATGCGACGCGGCTGATGCGACTGATTCAGCAGATACTCGAATTCCGGAAAGTCGAGAGCGGGAATCTGAAAATCCGTGTTTCGCATGGCGATGTCGTCGGATTCGTTCGCCGGTGTGTGGAAGCTTTTGCCCCGCTTGTGGCCCGAAAGCAGCTCAAGGTCTATTTCCGTGCTTCGTCGGAACAGGTCGACGGCTGGTTCGATCCCGACAAACTCGATAAGATCGTCTACAACCTGCTGTCCAATGCGGCAAAATACACGCCCGACAAGGGTGAAATTATCATCCGGATCGAAACCGGAGACGACTGTTCGGTCTGCATTTCGGTCGCCAACAGCGGCGAACTGATGACCCAGCAGACTATCGACGGACTTTTTCGCCGGTTTTACGACGGCAATTACCGGAAACACCATACGATTGGAACCGGTATCGGTCTGTCGTTGGTCAAGGATCTCACCGACCTCCACCGAGGTTCAATCCGGGTGTCGAGCGACGAGCAGGACGGCAACTGTTTCCGAATCACGCTACCCATAGGTCGAGATGCTTATACCGAAGAGGAGATCGACGATGATACCGGAGACGATGCCGCGGAAAAAATTTACGAAGGGGCCGGAGAATTCGTTCCGGTGCAGCCCGATGCGGCGATGACCGATACCCCCTCCCGCACACGCACTGACCATACGCTGTTGGTCGTCGATGACAACGAAGAACTGCTCTTGTTGATCTCCAATCTTTTGGCGCCCTATTTCCGAATTGAAACGGCATCCGACGGAGAAGAAGCGCTTCGTATATTGTCCCGACAGCCGGTCGATCTGGTCGTTTCGGATATCATGATGCCCGGCATGGACGGTATCGAATTGTGCCGACGGATCAAGCAGACCTTCGAATACTGTCATATTCCGGTTATCCTGCTTACGGCCAAAAATGCCGACGAAAGCCGGATTGAAGGGTACAATTCGGGGGCGGACGGCTATGTCACCAAGCCCTTCAACCTGCAGTTGCTCTACGCTCAGATTGTCAATCAACTCCGAAAATTGGAGATTCGGGGCCTGCATTTCCGCAACCAGCCGGTTTTTGAGGTGGAGAAACTGGAGTATACTTCGATGGACGAAAAGTTCATGCGTCAGGCTATGGCGTGCGTCAATGCGCATATCGACGATTGCGAATTTGCACAGGCCGATTTTACCCGTGAAATGAATATGTCGCGTACGATTCTTACCGAAAAACTCAAATCGCTCACCGGGTTGACTCCGGCTGCATTCATCATTGACGTGCGACTGCGTGCTGCCTATCATTTGCTCGAAGAGCAGAAGAAGATGCGTATTGCCGATCTGGCCTATGCTTCCGGATTCAACGACCCGAAATATTTCAGTACGTGCTTCAGAAAGAAATTCGGATTCTCTCCCAAGGAATTTATCGACAGACTGAACGAAAAAGGCGATAAAATCGCTTGATTGTCCGCAGAAGCGGGCCTACAACCGTTTTTCGGTAAAAATTCGACCTGCATGATCCATGTCAGGAGTATTTTCGTACCCGGTAGATTTTGTCCCGGCAGAGTGGATGGAATCGGCTCAATCCATAGGATATGATTATGAAACTCATTTTTGCAATCTCCATTGTCGCTCTTTCGTTCTTCGGCACTGCCTGCCGGAGATCTGTCGGCGAAATGATTCTGGTGCCGATGCCGCAGGAGGCAACCTTTACGGGAGGTTACTTTGAAACGGACAGCGCCCGATTCGTGGAGCGTGCAGGCGATGGGTACGTTGCCTGCCGAATCGATCCTTCGGCTCCGGAGATTCGTCCGGAGGGTTACCGGCTGAAAGTGACTCGCCGGGGCATTGACCTTACGGCCCTGGATTCCGCGGGACTGTTCTACGGCCGGCAGACGCTGTGCCTGTTGGCGACCGCACAGGGGATTCCCTGCGTGGAAATCATCGATAATCCCTGTTTCGGTTATCGGGGTATTCATCTCGATGTTTCGCGGCACTTTTTCCCCGTTGAAACGATATTCCGGCTCCTCGATGAAATGGCACGGTACAAGCTTAACAAATTTCATTTCCACCTGGCGGATAACGGCGGCTGGCGCATCAGGATCGACGCTTATCCGCTGCTGACCCGGCTGGGAGCATTCCGTACGGAGTCCGACTGGCTCGAATGGTGGAGTTACGGCGACAGGCATTATGTACCCGAGGACACCCCGGGGGCCTATGGCGGTTACTATACGAAAGAGGAAATTCGCAGAATCGTTGCCTATGCTGCCGAACGCTTCATCGAGGTGATTCCGGAAATTGAGTTCCCGGGGCACTCCGACGAGGTTTTCGCAGCTTATCCGGAGCTCTGCTGCTCGGGCCGGGCCTATACTTCCGGCGAGTTTTGCGTCGGCAATCCGCTGTCGTTGAAATTTATGGACGAGGTCCTGACCGAGGTTCTGGAGTTGTTCCCCTCGAAATACATCCATATCGGCGGCGACGAGGCCGACCGGACAGCTTGGAAGAGCTGTCCCAGATGCCGGCATCTGGCCAGGGAGTTGGGCGGAGTGGACCAGGTGCAATGCTATCTGGTCGAACACGCCGAAAAGTTTCTGGCGGAACACGGACGCACGATGATCGGATGGGATGAAATCCTGAAGAACAACCTGCGATCCACCTCTACGGTAATTTCC
>ENA-ORTN01002525-ORTN01002525.1-human-gut-metagenome-genome-assembly--contig:-NODE-2525-length-14668-cov-8.068774_pt1 | contig 14668 bp, 10 predicted proteins | sample MGYA00242070_ERZ509189 | MGnify/ENA primary metagenome ERZ509189 (study PRJEB26280, sample SAMEA2338821) | human gut metagenome | biome: human gut; feature: human-associated habitat; material: faeces...
TTCCGCCGCAACATGGGCGGCGAAGCCGACGCTTACCAGGAAGTCATGAAGCGCCTGCTGGGCTGATTGCACCCGCACAATTTACCGTGCGCTTTCCCGTAGGGGCGCATGCCCTATGCGCCCGCAAGAGGCAGCCGACCCACGGGCGGATATAGGATCCGCCCCTACGGCTTTACCATTCCGACAATTGGAGCAAATAAATGAGCGAAATTTCCCAATACACCGAGTCCCTGCACGAGGAGTGCGGCGTGTTCGGTATGTATGACAAGACCGGCGAGACCGATATGGTCAGCGCCGTCTACAGTGCGCTGTACGCCCTGCAGCACCGCGGCCAGGAGAGCTGCGGCATTGCGCTGAACGTCGACGGCGTGCTGACCGGCTACCGCGATCTGGGCCTTGTCAGCGAGGTCTTTACCAAGCGCGTGCTGGAGGAACTGCCCCGCGGCGCAAAGATGGCTACCGGCCATGTCCGCTATGCCACGGCGGGCCAGCGCAGCCGTTCCAATGCGCAGCCGATGGTTTTGCATCACTGCAAGGGCGCTATGGCGGTCTGCCACAACGGCAACCTTGTCAACGCGCCGAAGCTGCGCCGCAAGCTCGAGATGAGCGGTTCGATCTTTCACGGCACGTCGGACACCGAGGTCATCGCCTATCTGCTGACCCAGAACCGTCTGCTGACGCCGAACATTGAGATGGCCGTCAGCCGCACGATGGACGACATCGAGGGCGCATACTCCCTCGTCATTATGACCCACACCAAGCTGATCGCGGCGCGCGACCCCAACGGCTTCCGCCCGCTGTGCATCGGCAAAAGGGGAAATGCCTATGTACTGGCGAGTGAAACCTGTGCACTGGATACGATCGGTGCCGAGTTTGTAAGGGATGTACTGCCGGGGGAGATCGTTACGATCACACAGGAAGGCATCAAATCTGACACACGTCTGTGCCAAAAGCAGCAGACGGCACACTGCGTTTTTGAGTACATTTACTTTGCAAGACCGGACAGCGTGATCGACGGTGTGAGTGTCTATCATTCCAGACTGATGGCAGGAAAATATCTGGCGATGGATTCACCGGTGGATGCAGATATCGTAGTCGGCGTCCCGGAATCCGGAAATGCAGCAGCACTTGGATATTCCCTTCAGTCCGGCATTCCGTACGGTACTGCTTTTGTGAAAAACGGCTATGTTGGCCGTACCTTTATCAAACCGAAACAGAGCAGCCGTGAGTCCAGCGTCCGTGTGAAACTGAATGTACTGCGTGAAGCAGTAGAAGGCAAACGAGTGATCATGATCGATGATTCGATCGTCCGTGGAACAACCAGTGACCGCATTGTGCACATGCTGCGTGAGGCAGGAGCCAAAGAAGTGCATATGCGTGTCAGTTCACCGCCATTTTTATGGCCGTGCTACTTCGGTACCGATGTGCCTGCAAGAGAGCAGCTGATTGCATACAACCGTACCGTGGAGGAGATCAGACAGGTGATAGGAGCAGACAGCCTTGGATATCTGGACTGCAGTCGCCTGCGTCAGATGGCAGGAGACCTGCCGATCTGCACCGGATGTTTTACCGGAAACTATCCGCTGGATCCGCCGATGGAGGATATCAGAGGAGAATTCGAACAGTAGATACAGGAGGAAAATATGAGTACAGACAGATACGTAAGCCCATTATCAGAGCGTTATGCAAGCAAGGAAATGCAGTACATTTTTTCACCGGATATGAAATTCCGTACCTGGAGAAAACTCTGGATTGCACTTGCTGAGACAGAAAAAGAGCTTGGACTGAACATTACAGACGAGCAGATCGAGGAACTGAAAGCACATGCAGAGGACATCAATTATGATGTGGCAAAAGAAAGAGAACGTCTTGTCCGCCACGACGTTATGTCCCATGTGTATGCATATGGCGTACAGTGCCCGAAAGCAAAAGGCATCATCCATCTGGGAGCAACCTCCTGCTATGTTGGTGACAACACCGATATTATCGTGATGACAGAAGCACTGAAGCTGGTGAAAAAGAAACTGGTCAATGTATTGGCAGAGCTGGCAAAATTTGCAGATGAATACAAAAATCAGCCGACCCTGGCATTCACCCATTTTCAGCCGGCACAGCCGACAACCGTCGGAAAACGTGCAACGCTTTGGATGCAGGAGTTCTGTCTGGATCTCGAAGATCTGGACTATGTACTTGGAAGCATGAAACTGCTCGGTTCCAAGGGAACAACCGGGACACAGGCAAGCTTTTTGGAACTGTTTGACGGAGATCAGGAGACCATCGACAAGATCGATCCGATGATTGCAAAGAAGATGGGATTCAAAGAGTGCTACCCGGTATCCGGCCAGACCTACTCCAGAAAAGTCGATACCAGAGTGATCAATGTACTGGCAGGCATCGCTGCAAGTGCACACAAATTCTCCAACGATATCCGGCTGCTTCAGCATTTAAAAGAAGTAGAAGAACCGTTTGAAAAGACCCAGATTGGATCTTCCGCCATGGCTTACAAACGTAACCCGATGAGAAGTGAGCGTATCGCATCTCTTTCTCGTTATGTGATGGTAGATGCACTGAATCCGGCAATTACATCTGCGACTCAGTGGTTTGAGAGAACCCTGGATGATTCTGCAAACAAGAGACTTTCCGTTCCGGAAGGATTTCTGGCGATCGACGGTATCCTGGATCTGTGCCTGAACGTGGTAGACGGTCTGGTTGTATATCCGAAAGTCATCGAAAAACACATGATGGCAGAACTGCCGTTCATGGCAACTGAGAACATTATGATGGATGCTGTAAAGGCTGGCGGTGACCGTCAGGAACTGCATGAACGTATCCGTGTACTTTCCATGGAAGCAGGCAAACATGTCAAAGAAGAAGGGAAAGAAAACAACCTTCTGGAACTGATTGCAGCAGATCCGGCATTCAACATGACACTGGAAGAGCTGCAGAAGAGCATGGAGCCGTCCAGATATGTAGGCCGTGCACCAAGACAGGTGGACAACTTCCTGAAAAACGTGGTGAATCCGATTCTGGAAGAGAACAAAGAACTGCTGGGCGTAAAAGCAGAGATTCTGGTTTAATTGATTTAACCAAATAGCAAAGCGGATTGCGAATATCCGCTTGACATAAAAAGAAGGATATGGTTTCCAAAATGGATTCCATATCCTTTTTTTTGCTTTTGATAAAGTATATTCAGAAAGATCTGATCTTGATGATTTAGTTGTCTTCCAGAGTTCCCTCTGTGCTGTAAACCTGACGTTTCTTTGCCATTTCATCGCTTGCCAGGTATTCGTCGTAGGAAGTGATCTTGTCGATCAGTTTTCCGTTTGGCAGAATCTCCATGATACGGTTTGCCGTTGTCTGCACAATCTGATGGTCGTGGGAAGCAAACAGGATCACACCCGGGAATTTGATCATGCCGTTGTTCAGGGCAGTGATGGATTCCATATCCAGGTGGTTGGTAGGTTCGTCAAAGATCAGGATGTTTGCACCGGAGATCATCATCTTGGAGAGCAGGCAGCGGACTTTCTCACCACCGGAGAGTACACGGACCTGTTTCACACCGTCATCACCGGCAAACAGCATACGTCCGAGGAAGCCACGTACATAAGTTGCATCTTTGATCTCGGAGAACTGTGTCAGCCAGTCTACGATCGTCAGATCATTGTCGAACTCTTTGGTGCTGTCCTTTGGAAAATAAGCCTGAGATGTGGTGACACCCCATTTGAAAGAACCTTCGTCCGGTTCCATTTCGCCCATCAGGATCTTGAAGAATACTGTTTTTGCAAGTTCGTTGCCGCCGACAAAAGCGACTTTGTCATTTCTTCCAAGTGTGAAAGAAATATCATCGAGTACTTTTACGCCGTCGATGGTCTTGGAAAGATTCTCTACCATCAGTACTTCATTGCCGATCTCACGTTCCGGACGGAAATCAATGTACGGATATTTACGGCTGGAAGGACGGATCTCATCCAGCTGGATTTTTTCCAGAGCACGTTTTCTGGAAGTAGCCTGTTTGGATTTGGAAGCGTTGGCACTGAATCTGGAGATAAAGTCCTGTAATTCCTTGATTTTTTCTTCCTTCTTTTTGTTTGCTTCTTTCATCTGACGGATCATCAGCTGACTGGATTCGTACCAGAAGTCATAGTTACCGGCATAGAGCTGAATTTTGCCATAGTCGATATCTGCGGTGTGGGTGCAGACCTTATTCAGGAAATAACGGTCATGGGATACCACGATCACCGTATTTTCAAAGTTGATCAGAAATTCTTCCAGCCATTCGATCGCACCGAGATCCAGGTGGTTGGTCGGCTCGTCGAGAAGAAGGATGTCCGGATTGCCGAATAGGGCTCTTGCAAGCAGGACTTTGACCTTTTCATTACCGTTTAAGTCGCCCATCAGAGTATAATGCAGATCCGGTTCAATGCCAAGACCGTTTAACAGTGTGGCTGCATCAGATTCTGCTTCCCAGCCGTTCATCTCAGCAAATTCGCCTTCCAGTTCGCTGGCACGGATACCGTCTTCTTCGCTGAAATCCTCTTTTGCATAAATGGCATCTTTTTCTTTCATAATATCATAGAGACGCTGATTTCCCATGATAACCGTGTCCATGACCGTGAACGCATCATATTTAAAGTGGTCCTGCTCCAGGACGGAGAGACGCTGTCCTGGTGTGATGACAATATTGCCGTTGGTAGTGTCGAGCTGGCCGGAAAGAATCTTCAGGAATGTGGATTTGCCGGCACCGTTGGCACCGATCAGACCGTAGCAGTTTCCCTCTGTAAATTTAATATTTACATCTTCAAATAATGCTTTCTTACCGATACGCAGAGTCACATTGTTTGCACTAATCATTTTTAACCTCCAGAAAGTATATTGTATACAATAATAATCGAACGAAATACATACAAAATCAGCTGTATGTATTCTGGTCAGTATCACTGACATTTTACCTGTTCTATTGTAACCGAAAACAGGAAAAAAGCAAGAGCCAGAACGAAATAACTGAATATAAGAAGCAAAATAATGGGTTCATGTTAAAAAAACAAGAAAAAATAACTGGATATTCTTGAAATTTTGTAGTATCTTTGCATGGTATGTTGTTAAATTAAGTGGTATATTATGATATCATGATGTTGGAGTCAAAAGTCCCCAACTATGATGCCTACGGATTGTTCCGTGCATTGCACTCCCACAATCCTCTCCAGTATTCGCATATCGTGGGATTATCATCCCACTTTTATGCTCATATCTGGGCGGGTCCCAAGGTCTTTCATCCACTTATGAGCAAGCTCATGTGGATTTAGACCTTTTGACCCTGGCATCATATAAAGAATTTGCAGTTTTAACCTCACAGAAGCAGCGATATAATAATAGAAAGCTTTTGTGAGGTTTTTTGTATTGTTTGTAAAGATCAAAACATTTCACCGCAAAAAGATCGTGGCTGTTTTTGCACTGTGCATGGCGGCGATGCTTTTTCTGATTGGGCGGCTGGGGTATCTGATGCTGCTTCGGGCAGATTATTACAGCGAAAAAGCACAGGATCTCCATGAGAGGGAGCGAAGTATCAAAGCGGCCCGCGGAAAAATTCTGGACTGCAACGGAAAAGTGCTGGCAGATAATAAGACGGTATGTACGATTTCTGTGATCCACAGTCAGATCAAAGAGCCGGAAAAAGTGATCGATGTGCTGACAGAAGAACTGGGGCTGGAGCGTGACCAGGTCAAGAAACGCGTGGAAAAGAACAGTTCCATTGAGCGGATCAAAACGAATGTGGATAAACAGACCGGGGATAAAATAAGAGAATACGATCTGGCTGGCGTGAAAGTGGATGAAGACTATAAGAGAAATTATCCATATGGAAATCTGGCTTCCAAAGTGCTTGGATTTACCGGAAGTGACAATCAGGGGATCGTGGGACTGGAAGTCAAATATGAGAGCATCTTAAAAGGAACAGACGGGCAGATTCTGACCATGACGGATGCTAGAGGTGTGGAATTATCCGACACCGGAGAAGGAAGAAAAGAGCCGGTTTCCGGGAAAAATCTAATCTTAAGCCTGGATGCAAACCTGCAGGAGTATGCACAGCAGGCGGCTTACCAGGCACTGGAACAGAAACAGGCAGACAGCGTCTCCATTATTCTGATGCGGCCCGGGAACGGGGAGATCCTGGCGATGGTAAATGTACCGGAATACGATCTGAATGATCCGTTTAACCTGAAAAAAAGTACGAATGGCATGTCACAGCAGGAAATTCAGGATGAAAGAAACAAAATGTGGCGAAATGGCTGCATCAACGACACGTATGAGCCGGGTTCGACATTTAAGATCATAACGGCATCGGCAGCTCTGGAAGAGGGCGTTGTAACACCGGAAGATACTTTCAGCTGTCCCGGATTTCGGATTGTCGATGACAGGAGGATACGCTGCCATAAAACGACCGGTCATGGAAGTGAGACGTTTGTGCAGGGGGTCATGAATTCCTGCAATCCGGTTTTTATTGAAGTGGGACAGCGGCTGGGGACAGATGCTTTTTACAGGTATTTTCAGCAGTTCGGTCTGCTCGAAAAGACTGGGATTGATCTTCCGGGAGAGGCAGGGACGATCATGCATCAGAAAAAGGATATCGGGCCGGTGGAACTGGCAACGATCTCGTTCGGACAGTCCTTTCAGATCACGCCGATCCGTCTGGCGGCAACGGTGTGTTCCCTGATCAATGGCGGCCATCAGATCACGCCGCATTTTGGGGTGGAAGTGCGGGAAGATGACGGTACTTTGCTGGAAACACTTTCTTATAAGGAAGGAAAACAGATCGTATCGGAGCAGGTTTCCAAGACAATGAGGACGATTCTCGAAAAAGTCGTTTCCGAAGGAGGCGGCAAAAAGGCCTATATCGAAGGATATCATATAGGAGGAAAGACAGCGACTTCCGAGACACTGCCGCGAAGTGCAAATAAATACATTTCCTCTTTTCTTGGATTTGTTCCGGCAGAAGATCCCAGGATCCTTGGAATCTGTATTATAAACAATCCGCAGGGCGTATATTATGGAGGAACGATCTGTGCCCCGGTCATGCGGACGGTTTTTGAAAATATTCTGCCTTATCTCGGAATCGAAAAAGAAGCTGCACAGGAAACGGATGCGGTCAGAACAATGGATCAAGTCGAATATTTGCTGTCTGCTGAATAAAACAGAAGGGGAGTCTTTTCCGACTAAGATAAAACAGTTGCGAAAAAAGAGGAAAAGTTTTATACTAGCATAGAGTTATGCGTCGCAGACAAGCGGCCTGACAACCAGAAAACGAGGCCGCCGTTATGCGGCAGCAGGAGGTAAATATGAAAATAAGTACAGAAGTAATCATTGCATTGCTGGCATCCTTTGCAATCAGTGTCGTCTTGAGTCCGATCATTATCCCATTCCTGAAAAGACTGAAGATCGGTCAGACGGAACGAACCGAAGGTGTACAGTCCCATCTTGAAAAAGCAGGCACGCCGACTATGGGAGGACTGATCATTCTGATCAGTGTGCTGGTCACCTCTCTTTTCTTTGTCCGCAGATATCCGAACATCATCCCGGTTCTGTTTCTGACACTGGGTTTTGGTATCATCGGATTTCTGGATGATTATCTGAAAGTTGTGCTTCGAAGATCCGACGGTCTGCTTCCGAAGCAGAAAATGCTCGGACAGATCATTGTTACGACCATTTTTCTGGCGTATATCCTGATCGTGGACAAAAGTTTCCTGACGATGAGGATCCCGTTCAGCGATCAGTATTTTGACTGCAAATGGATCACGGTTCCGCTGGTTTATCTGGCAGTGATCGGAACAGTCAACGGAGTCAACTTTACCGATGGACTTGACGGACTGGCAACAGGCGTTACGACAATGGTCGCTGTATTCTTTACTGCTGTATCCATCGGGCTTGGCGGCGGCATTGAGCCAATCACGGCAGCGGTTACCGGTGCACTGCTCGGATTTCTGTTATTTAACGTCTATCCGGCACAGGTATTTATGGGAGATACCGGATCTCTGGCACTTGGAGGATTTGTGGCAGGTGCAGCCTATGTGCTGAAAATGCCGTGGATCATCCTGGTTGTCGGACTGATCTATCTGGTGGAGGTACTCTCTGTTATGATCCAGGTCACCTACTTTAAGAAGACCGGCGGAAAACGATTCTTTAAGATGGCCCCGATCCATCATCATTTTGAGCTTTGTGGCTGGTCTGAGACCAGAGTTGTGGCAGTCTTTACCGTTGTGACAGCACTGTTGTGCTTGCTGGGACTCGTTCTGGTATCATAAACAGATATCAAGGTGGAGTATTAAGCCATAGCAAGACATCATAGCTTCAGGTTTTTAATTCTGACAGCATAGTATAAGATACGAACATCGAGGAGGAGAATAGAAGATGGATTTTAAAGATAAAAAGGTCCTGGTATTCGGAAGCGGCATCAGCGGCATCGGAGCCTGTGAGCTTCTGGAAAAAAGCGGTGCAACTGTAATTTTGTTTGATGGCAATGAAAAGCTTCACGAGGAAGCAATCCGCATGAAACTGCCTTCCGCAAGCAAGGCACAGATCCTGATCGGGCAGATCAGTGATGAGCAGTTAAAAGAGCTGGATCTTGTGGTATTAAGTCCTGGTGTACCGACAGATCTGCCGGTGGTAGAAAAAATGAAAGCAGCCGGCATCCGCATCTGGGGTGAAGTAGAGCTGGCATATGAAAACGCAAAAGGCGATGTTCTGGCGATCACCGGCACGAACGGAAAGACGACAACAACCAGCCTTTTAGGTGAAATCATGAAATGCTGGAAAGAGAGCGTTTATGTCGTTGGAAACATTGGAAATCCTTATACGCAGGCAGCTCCGAAGATGACAGAAGAGAGTGTGACCGTTGCGGAGATCAGCAGTTTTCAGCTGGAGACGATCGATCAGTTCCATCCAAAGGTAAGTGCGATCTTAAATATCACACCGGATCATCTGAACCGCCATCATACCATGGAAGAGTACATAAGAGTCAAAGAGCTCATCACCAAAAATCAGACATCCGAAGATACCTGTGTCCTCAACTACGAAGATCCGATCCTGCGTGCATTTGGAGAAAATCTTCAGATCAGGGTATTATTTTTCAGCAGTGAGCGTAAACTGAAACAGGGACTTTATCTGGAAGATGAGACGATCTGGTATGCAGATGAGAGTCAGAAACTTGCAATCTGCAAAACACAGGATTTAAATATTGTCGGCAAACATAACTACGAAAACGTAATGGCAGCAGCCGGCATGGCATTATCTTACGGCGTTCCGCTTGAAAAGATCCAGGAAGCAGTAAAAGCATTCCAGGCAGTAGAACACCGCATTGAGTTTGTGACAGAGAAAAGCGGTGTTGTTTATTACAACGATTCCAAAGGAACCAATCCGGATGCGGCGATCAAGGGCATCCAGGCGATGTCACGCCCGACTCTGCTGATCGGAGGCGGATATGACAAAGGCTCCGATTACACGGAATGGATTCAGTCTTTTGACGGCAAAGTAAAATATCTGGTACTGCTCGGTGTTACAAAAGAAAAAATTGCAGAAACAGCACGTAAGTGTGGATTTGATAACATCATCATGACAGAAAGCCTAGAAGAAGCCGTCAAAGTTTGTGCAGAAAATGCAGAAAGCGGCGATGCCGTACTTCTTTCACCGGCATGTGCGAGCTGGGATATGTTCCCAAGCTACGAAGTCCGCGGAAGAAGATTCAAAGAATTAGTAAGAAATTTATAATCCGGGAATGCAGGGAGTGATGCAATGAGAACAAAATCCGGCAGAGGAGATGTACTGCTGGTATGCATGGTGCTGTTTCTTGTTGTTTTTGGGCTGGCAGTGTTATACAGCACCGGTTCCTACAATGGGAGTGTCCGCTTCGGAGATGCTTTTTATTATATGAAAAAGCAGTTTTTTGCAGCGGCACTCGGGATGCTTGCCATGTACCTGATCAGCTGTATGGATTACCATATTTTTGAAAAATATGCCATCGCAGCCTATCTGATCTCCCTTGCATTATCCACCCTGGTATTATTTGCGGGCAATGCTTACAACGGTTCCAGAAGATGGCTCTCACTTGGTCCTCTTTCCTTTCAGCCGTCCGAGTTTGCCAAACTTGCCGTGATTCTGTTTCTGGCAAGAATGGTCGGAAGACAGAAGAAAAAAAGGAACAGTTTTCTGAACCTGGTGTTTGTGATTGCTCTGGTACTGCCGATCGTGGCACTGGTAGGGACGAACAACTTAAGTACGGCGATCATCATTCTCGGCATCGCAGTGATCGTAGTGTTTGTATCGGACAAAAGATATATGCAGTTTGTGTGGATCGCGGCGGCCGGAGCAGGCATGATGGCGTTGTTCCTTGGGATGGAGTCTTACCGCCTGGAGAGGATCGCCATCTGGAAGAATCCGGAGGCTTACGAAAAGGGCTATCAGACAATCCAGGGACTTTATGCGATCGGTTCCGGCGGACTGTTCGGCAGAGGATTCGGCGAGAGCATCCAGAAGCTCGGATTCGTGCCGGAGGCACAGAATGATATGATCTTTTCAATCATCTGCGAAGAACTTGGATTTGTCGGTGCCACGATCCTGATGCTTGTTTTTCTGGTGCTGATCTGGAGGTTTATGGTGATTGCTGTACATGCACCGGATCTTTTCGGGTCACTGATCGCGGCGGGAGCCATGGGGCACATCGCGATCCAGGTGATTTTAAATGTAGCCGTTGTGACAAACACGATTCCGAATACCGGGATCACACTTCCGTTTATCAGTTATGGAGGTACTTCCGTTTTGTTTCTGCTCTCGGAGATGGGGCTGGTTTTGGCAGTCAGCCGGTGGCAAAGCGAGAAAAAGTGCATATGATAATTTTATAGAAGCAATTTCCAGATTGAGTAAGCGGAGGGGTTTGGGTGGAATACTTTGAAATAACAGGTGGAACACCTCTGCACGGAAGTATCACACTTCAGGGTTCCAAAAATGCGGCCCTGCCTTTGATGGCGGCATCCATTCTGCATCCGGGCAGGACGACGCTGCATCATGTTCCGGCGATTCGTGATGTTGATGTGATGATTGAAATACTGGAGAATATCGGCTGTACGGTACAAAAAGACAATGGGACGCTGATCATAGATGCTGCAAAAGCAGAACATTTTGAGGTCGCAGCATCGCTCGGCGAGCGGATGCGTTCCACGATCATTCTGCTCGGATCGATGCTTGGAAGAGCCGGGAGGGCGAAAATGCCGTTTCCGGGAGGCTGTATCATCGGGATGCGGCCGATTGACATCCATATCACCTCCCTTGGAAAGATGGGAGCTATCTTTGAAGAGACAGACGGCATGCTCTGTGCAGTGACAGACGGCCTTTGCGGGACCAGGATCCATCTTCGTTTTCCAAGTGTCGGTGCCACGGAAAATGTCATTCTTGCGGCTGTTTATGCCAGAGGGCGTACCCGGATTGAAAACTGTGCAAAAGAACCGGAAATTGCAGAACTTTGCAGATTTCTGCGTGAAAAAGGTGCAAAGATCGAAGGAGAGGGAACTTCCTGTATCCTGGTAGAAGGAGTCAGCCATCTGAGGGACAGCACCTACACGCTGATGCCGGATCGGATCGTGGCAGGCACCTATCTGTTTGCAGCGGCAGCGACCAGAGGCGAGATTTGTCTGGAAGGGATGCGTCCATCCGATATGGAGTCCGTCCTGGATGTGCTTGGCAGGATGGGTGCAGTGTATGAGAACAGGGAAGATGGATTTTACCTGGATGGAAGAAAAGCGATAAATCCGCTTCCTGTGGTCTGTACAGAGACGTATCCCGGTTTTCCGACGGATCTGCAGTCCCAGCTGCTTGCAACGCTCTGCGTGGCCAGGGGCAGAAGCGTGATCCGGGAGTGTATTTTTGAAGAACGCTTCCGAATTGCACCGTGGCTGAACCGGATGGGGGCGGATGTGACCACAGACGGCAGGGAAGCTGTGATCGAAGGAAAGGCACATCTGTCCGGACAGATGGTGAAAGCCCAGGAGCTGCGAGGCGGTGCGGCACTTGTGATCGCTGCTCTGATGGCACAGGGGATCACCCGCGTATACGGAAGTGCTTTTATCGAACGCGGATATGAAGATCTGGCAGGAGATTTAAGAAAGCTTGGAGCGGTTATTTCGAAGAAAAAAGCAGAAAGGTGAAACTGTGAAGAACAAAAAGAAGAACAGAAGAAAGCAAAGAAGAAAAGTGATCTTGATTCTGCTGGCCGTGCTGGTGCTTGGTCTGGTGGTGATTTTTGGGCTGTTTCGGGTGCGGAAACTGGTAATTTCAGGAAATAAGCAATATAAAGCGGAGGAGATACAGGAGGCCATCATGCAGGATGGTCTCTGCAAGAATTCACTTTATCTGCTCTGGAAATTCAGCGATCAGGCAAAAGTAAAGGAGTCCATTCTGTTCCTGAACGGAGCAGAGGCAAAGCTGAGAACACCATTTGAAGTGCAGGTGACCGTAAAAGAAAAACAGCAGATCGGATATCTTCTGAATCAGGGAAGCTATATTTATTTCGATAAAGACGGCATGATCGTGGAGATCTCGGATCAGCCAAGCGAAGATGTTCCACTGATCACCGGGCTGGATGTTGAAAAAGCAGAACTATATGAAAAACTTCCGGTGAAGGATGAAGGAATGTACAATACGATCGTAACTCTGACCAAGACACTGAACAAAGACGGTCTGGTACCAAATGAGATCCGTTTTAATACAAGAGATACGATCACACTGGTGTTCGAGGATATCAAGGTCAACCTTGGAGATGATACGGATCTGGAGGACAAGATGTCGGCACTCAACTCCATATACGCACAGCTTGACGGCAGACATGGAACACTGTACATGGAATCCTACAGTGAAAACAGCGGACAGGTGACCTTTAAAAACGAGAGCGGCGGTACGGAAGATCTGGCCTCGACTGACGGAAGCAGCGAGTCTGAAACTTCCACGCAGGAAACACAGGAAGGCGGAGGCAGAATGTACTCAAAAACAGACGGTACTTTTTCGACCGATGCCAATGGAAACAAGACTTATACCGATGCTGCCGGAGTCACGACGACACAGTGTGATGAGTATAATTATACCGATGAAAATGGCAATATTATTACCGATGGATACGGCTATATTGATCCATATACAGGTTCTTACATCAATTAGTGATACGGATGATGGGAATATTGCACAGTTCCGGCCGTGGTTCGATGGGCGAAACTAGCTTTTTAATAAGAAATTTTAAAATTGTCTTGATTATTTGGGCAAATAACTATATTATAGAAGAATAGAGATGCATATGCGAAGGAGGAAATACCCTTGTTAGAAATTATGACAAACGAAGCTGAGTCTGCGGCTAAGATCATCGTAATCGGTGTGGGCGGTGCAGGCAATAACGCTGTGAATAGAATGGTTGATGAAGCAATCGCAGGTGTAGAATTTATTGGTGTCAATACCGATAAGCAGGCACTGCAGCTTTGCAAAGCACCGAACACAATTCAGATCGGTGAAAAAGTAACAAAAGGACTTGGTGCAGGTGCACAGCCGGAGGTTGGCCGTCAGGCAGCCGAAGAAAGCTCCGAAGAGCTCAGACAGGCTATGCAGGGTGCAGACATGGTATTCGTTACCTGTGGTATGGGCGGCGGTACCGGAACAGGTGCTTCCCCGGTAGTTGCAGGTATTGCAAAAGAGATGGGCATCCTGACTGTCGGCGTTGTGACAAAACCTTTCCGTTTTGAAGCAAGAACCCGCATGAATAACGCACTTGCAGGTATTGAAAACCTCAAGAAAAATGTAGATACACTGATCGTAATTCCAAATGACAAGCTGCTTGAAATTGTAGACCGCCGTACCACGATGCCGGAAGCTCTCAAGAAAGCAGACGAGGTTCTGCAGCAGGCAGTACAGGGTATTACCGATCTGATCAACCTTCCGGCACTGATTAATCTGGATTTTGCCGATGTACAGACGGTTATGACAGACAAGGGTATCGCACATATCGGTATCGGACATGCAAAAGGAGACGACAAAGCACTCGAAGCAGTCAAACAGGCAGTGGCCAGCCCGCTTCTGGAGACTACGATCGAAGGTGCATCCCACGTTATCATCAATATTTCAGGAGATATTTCTCTTATGGATGCAAACGATGCAGCAAGCTATGTACAGGAGCTTGCCGGTGATGATGCAAACATTATCTTTGGTGCTATGTATGATGATACTTACACAGACGAAGCAAGCATCACCGTGATTGCTACCGGTCTGGATTCTTCTACCGCAACACAGCCGACAGTAAACAGCAGAAAAGTATCACAGGACAGCCGCAATGAACAGCCACAGTCCAGTCTTTTCCAGAGAACGATCGGAAGTGCTACGCAGGCCGGCAGACAGGCGGGCACAGCTCCGTCAAACGGAAAACTGCGCACACCTTCCAGTAATGTACAGGAAAGAGACATTCAGATTCCGGATTTCCTGAGAAGAAGATAATTTTTTTAAATCGATCAATAAGATTTTATATGCGAAAGCTTAAAAGACCGTTTCGAAATGGATTCCATTTGGAAACGGTCTTTTTGTGAGGTGCGCCTAGCGGCACACGTTTCTAACGGGTTAAAGTCCCGAATCCGCCCGGTAGTGGGAAGGATATAGC
>ENA-ORTN01002527-ORTN01002527.1-human-gut-metagenome-genome-assembly--contig:-NODE-2527-length-14662-cov-3.695762_pt1 | contig 14662 bp, 20 predicted proteins | sample MGYA00242070_ERZ509189 | MGnify/ENA primary metagenome ERZ509189 (study PRJEB26280, sample SAMEA2338821) | human gut metagenome | biome: human gut; feature: human-associated habitat; material: faeces...
CGGCGGCGATGCCGGAAGCCGTGCCAGGCTGAGCCTTGATCATAACCAGATTATCGGTACGCAGAACGCCCGTTACAAGCTCGGAAACCATACGCTGCAGGTGCAGGTCCTCTGCCAGAACATAGATGCCCTCAGGGAGCTTACGCAGCCCCATGTCGGCAATATCGCGAGAGACAGTCGCCTGCGTGCAATCAAAGCCCATAGCGCGGAGCTCATCGACCAGCACGCGCTGCGTGCGGACGTCCTTATTGCGCACAATAACTCTAATGGCATCCTGGCGCCCATTGCGTTTTTTAGCCATACAAACCCTCTCTCCAAAAGATGGCGGAGACAATCAATCAGTGATTGAATAGTTTAACGCTATTTGAAGGCTTTTGTGTATAAGAACGCATTTCGAAACAATTCTATGCAAATTTGTTTCGAGATGAGCCGTTTAGGCGGTTTTTGTGCCCGTCCGGTTAAGAAAAGCTGCCAGATGCGTACACATCACGCAGCGCGCGGGCTTGGCGCTGGCGATCGGCCCAAACAACAGACCGAGCCCCCGATGGTTATCCTTGAGCGCGGCGACCATCTGACGGGTTCGAGGCGCCTCGAGCATATCACGCATGCGGGCGGAACGCTCGATTGACGACACTCCATGCGGGCTAAGACACATATTCTCGATGCAGGCGACCAGTCCGGCAAAGTAGAACTTTTGGCTTGCCAGCTTGAGCCGACCACCGCTATCTGCTTCCGAGAGTGAGTCCGCAAGCTCGTCGAGCGCTCGAATGTCATCGGATATCCTGGCATACATGGTGGGATCAAAGGCATCTGTAAGCTTAGGTGCCGCGACGTGGAAACAAGCGTCGCCGCAGCCGGAGACGCACTGCGCCCGCGAGAGCGCGCACGCCATAAACCCAACTGTGCGAAACACCTTGTCGCACAAAAGGCATGCCTCAAACAGCGAGCGGCTGTACATCACGCCAGAGGTCTGAGCGACTAGGCCGCCTAAAATCAACTGGGACAGCCCGGTCACCATCGAAGACTTGTCTTCAATGACAATAGGGGCAACATCCAAGACGCGCGAATGGCGCTCTCGATGTGCATCATAGCGGTCGAGCGACACCGTGGGGAACACTATGTCTGCCGCAGTATCGCACGCGATATCGACCATCTTGGAAAGGGACTGCGGAGCAAGCCACTCATCGGCGTTCATAGCGATGATTTGAGAGCCACGCGAGGCAGCAAAACCGGCACGAAGACAAGCACCGCGCTTCGCGTCCTCGACGTCAATCAAATCAATATGGATGTCCCTGTCGGCAGCAACTTGAAGCGAATGGCGCACACCGGGCGCAGCATCGCGGCAGACAACAACAATCTGCAAATCGTAGAGGTCTTGGTTCTGGATACTCTCGAGCGCACGCATCGCATAGCTGGGCGAACCTTCTACCACAAGGATCACCGAAAGTCGCGGATGCGAGCCACGTCGAACCAAGTTATCCGTCCTCTCGACAGCAATGAATCAAACCGTGGTTCATGGTACACCCCGGCAATAAAAGCAATGAGACACCGGTTGTATTGCACGCCAAGAACAGATGTTGAACACGCGCAGCCCACAGATGACGGGTGTCGACGCACGACGCGTCGAGCCCTCCCCTAGTCGAGCACGACGAGCTCGGCGGGATCGTAATCCACGCCCATAAACGTAAGGCCGCAGGCAGGAGCCGTGGGGCCCGCAGCGGTACGGTCGCAAGCATCGATGACCTCACGCATCCACTCGGGTTCACGGCGATGCATGCCAATCTCGACAAGCGTGCCAACGATCGTACGGACCATCGAATGCAGGAACGCATTGCCCTCGATGGTAAACGTCAGGATGTCCTCGCCAAACGCAATCTCATGGCCAAACTCGGCACGCATCACGCAGCGATGCGTGGGCTTGCCAACGGCCGAGGCAACCTTGCAAAAGCTTTTAAAGTCCTGTTCGCCCAGCAGCGCGGGGCAGGCAGCAGACATAGCCTCAACATCCAAGGGATAGCGATGCCACCACACGGCACCGCGGGACAGCACGGGGCGCGCATCTCGATCGGCAATACGGTACGTATACGTACGGGAACGCGCGTCAAAACGTGCAGAAAAGCCTTTACGGGCCCTGTAGACCTCGTTTATGGCGATATCTTTGGGCAGCAGGGCATCCATGGCCCTCAGCCACCTACGGCGCGTCAGGACAAGCTCAGCGTCCGTTACGGGCACGCTGATGTACTGCGCCACCGCATGCACGCCGGCATCGGTGCGCCCTGCGCACGTCAGGTCGATCGGACGGCGCAGGAGCGTCTCGATAGCGCGGCGCAGCTCGCCCGCACCCGTCGTCTGGCCGGGCTGCTCGGCAAAGCCGCTATAGGACGAGCCATCGTAGACCACGCGGAAAACGAGCGTGGCGTCGAGCTCTGGAATCGAATTGAAATCAGACGGCGCGGTCATGGGCGCTCCCAACAAACAGGCAATGGCATTTCGACAAAAAAAGAGGGGTACGCGAACGTACCCCTCGAATATAGCCTATGCAGACGGATTGTCTACTCAGCGGTCTCCTCAGCAGGAGCCTCCTCGGCAGCCTCGACCTTCTTGGGAGCAGCGGCCTTCTTGGGGGCCGGAGCAGCCTTCTTGGCCTTAGGCGTGCAAGGCTCGGTGACGAGCTCCATGATAACGATGGGAGCATTGTCGCCCTTACGGTTACCGAGCTTCATGATGCGGGTGTAACCGCCGTTGCGGTCCTGCCACATACCCTGGGCAGCCTTGTCGAAGATCTCGGCAACGAGCTGCTTATCGCCGAGCTTGGCGATAGCCAGACGACGAGAGTGCAGGTCGCCCTTCTTGGCCCAAGTGATGATCGGATCGACGACCGAACGCAGCGCCTTAGCGCGGGTCTCGGTGGTCTTGATGCGGTCGTTCTCGAAGAGGGCCTTAGCAAGGCTCTTCTTCATGGCCTTGGTGTGGCTCGCATCGGTGCCGAGCTTCAGGCCCTTCTTAACGTTGTGACGCATGGTCTAGTTTCTCCTCAAATATGCGAAGCATTAAGCCTTCAGGCTCAGGCCCATGGACTCAAGCTTGTCCTTCACTTCCTCGATCGACTTAACACCGAAGTTACGGATGTTGAGCAGATCGTTCTCCGAGAACTCAACGAGCTGACGGACCGAGTGAATGCTGGCGCGCTTAAGGCAGTTGTAGGAACGGACGGAAAGGTCCAGATCCTCGATCTGCTTGTCCAGCTCGGCGTTGTCGTTGGTGACCTCGGGAGCGAAGATCGAAGCCTCCTCCTCGACCTCGGGGGTCTCGGCAAGGTTCATAAAGGCGGCCATATGCTGGTTGATGATATTGGCAGCCTGGACCACGGCGTCGCGCGGGGCGATGGAGCCGTTGGTCTCGATCTCGAGGACAAGGCGGTCGTAGTCGGTGTGCTGACCGACACGGCAAGCCTCAACGAGCTTGGCGCAACGGGAAACCGGCGAGTACAGCGAGTCGACGTGGATCACACCGATGGGATCGTTGTCGCGCTTGTTGGCCTCGCCAGAAACATAGCCGCGGCCATAGCCGATGCGCATGCTCATGGTGAGATGGCCACCCTCGGTGAGCGTAGCGATGTGCTGCTCGGGGTTGACCAGCTCAAACTCGGACGGAATAAAGAAGTCCGCACCGGTGACCTCGCAGGGGCCGTCAACCGAAATGGTGGCGGTCGCCTCGTCGGTCGTGCCGAGAGCCCTGAAGACAAGACCCTTGACATTCAGGACGATGTCGGTGACATCCTCGACCATGTTAGGGATGGTCATGAACTCGTGCTGCGCACCATCGATCTGAATAGCCTCGACGGCGGCACCCTCGAGCGAGGACAGAAGAACGCGACGAAGGGAGTTACCCAGAGTATCGCCGTAGCCACGCTCGAGCGGCTCGACGGAGACACGAGCAGACGTCTCGTTGATCTCTTCGACCTGAACCTGAGGCCTAATGAATTCTGACATGTATTACCTCCAGCCTCAGCAGCCCGGATGGACTACTTAGAGTAGAGCTCGACGATGAGCTGCTCGTTGATATCACCGCTGATCTGCTCACGCGTCGGCAGAGCGAGCACGTTACCAGACAGCTTCTCGATATCGACCTCGAGCCAGCCAGGGACCTCAAAGCGCTCGGAGGAAATCAGGGCCTCCTTGATGGGGAGGAGGTCACGGAACTTCTCGCCGACAGCGACGACGTCGCCGGCCTTGACGCGGTAGGACGGGATGTCCACGCGCTTGCCGTTCACGGTGAAGTGACCGTGACGGACGGACTGACGAGCCTCTTTGCGGGTGCGGGCGAAGCCAAGACGGAAGACGACGTTGTCGAGGCGAGACTCAAGGATGATCATGAGGTTCTCACCGGTGACGCCGTTCATCTTGCGGGCCTTGTTGAAGTAGCCGTGGAACTGCTTCTCCAGAACGCCATAGATGAACTTGACCTTCTGCTTCTCGCGCAGCTGCATGCCGTACTCAGATTCCTTGCGACGGCGCTTGGGCTGACGGATAGATTCCTTCTTGCTGCTGTAACCGAGCTCAGCGGGATCGATCCCGAGCTGACGGCAGCGCTTAAGAACAGGAGTCCTGTCGATTGCCATATTGATACGATCCTTTCAGTTACACGCGGCGACGCTTCTTGGGGCGGCAGCCGTTGTGCGGAATGGGGGTCTTGTCCTGGATGCTCGAGACCTCGAGGCCAGCAGCCTGGAGGGAGCGGATGGCGGTCTCACGACCGGAGCCGGGGCCCTTGACGAAGACGGAAACCTTCTTCATACCGTGCTCCATGGCCTGCTTGGCAGCAGCCTCGGCAGCCATCTGGGCAGCGAACGGCGTGGACTTACGGGAGCCCTTGAAGCCCACCTGGCCAGCCGACTTCCAGGAAATGACGTTGCCCTGGGGATCGGTGATCGAAACGATCGTGTTGTTGAACGTAGAACGAATGTGAGCCTGGCCCACGGAAATGTTCTTACGGTCCGCGCGCTTCAGACGGGCAGCGCGAACGTTCTTCTTAGCAGTAGCCATCTATCTAGCGCTCCTTATTTCTTCTTCTTAGCACCGATCTGACGCTTCGGGCCCTTGCGGGTACGAGCGTTAGTGTGGGTGCGCTGGCCGCGGACCGGGAGGCCCTTGCGGTGACGAAGGCCGCGGTTGCAGCCGATGTCCATAAGGCGCTTGACGTTCTGGTTGCGCTCACGGCGGAGGTCGCCCTCAACCATGATCTGGTTCTTATCGATATAATCGCGGATGGCGTTAACCTCATCCTCGGTGAGGTCCTTAACGCGCGTATCCACGTTAACGTTGCACTCGACGCAAATCTTCGTCGCAGTGGTGCGGCCGATGCCGTAAATGTAGGTCAGACCGATCTCAACGCGCTTCTCACGCGGGAGGTCGACACCATTAATACGGGCCAACGTAGTCTCCTCTCTTAACCCTGACGCTGCTTATGACGGGGGTTCTCGCAAATGACGAGGACCTTGCCATGGCGCCTAATGATTTTGCACTTATCGCACATCTTCTTGACCGAAGGACGTACCTTCATCGTTCTTCCTTTCGGTAGCGCTCAAACTACTTCCCTACTATCTACTCGCCCAGCCGCAGGCGTTTAAAACTATGGCTGGTCTTCACACACAATCCGACCGTAGGTTGAGCTAAGCCTGCAGTCGGAAATGGAGTGCGTGTATGCGTGCCGCTATTTGTAGCGATAGGTGATGCGGCCGCGGGTCAGGTCGTACGGGGAAAGCTCCACGACAACCCTGTCACCGGGGAGAATACGGATGTAATTCATTCGGATCTTGCCAGAAATGTTGCACAGAACCGAATGACCGTTCTCGAGCTCGACCTTAAACATGGCATTGGGCAGCGGTTCCTTTACCGTACCCTCGAGCTCAATTGCGTCTTCCTTCTTCACAAGCAATCATCTTTCTCTAGAAAACGACAGCGATTGAGTATTCTACAACACGTATGCACGCATCGTAATAACTTCGTAATGGCTCCACAACTAAGTGGAACTTGTTACATTTCTCCGCCTTGGAGCGAACACCAAGCACCTTGGGCATCCGTGGTCAGAATCACCGGACCGTCATTGGTAATGGCGACGGTGTTCTCGTAGTGCGCGGCGGGCAGGTGGTCGTTGGTCGTAACAATCCAACCGTCGGAACCCGTGCTCACATGGTTGGAACCCATCGTAACCATCGGCTCGATGGCAATGACCATGCCGGCCTGGAGGCGAACGCCCCTCCCCTTCTTTCCATAGTTAGGAACGTTGGGGTCCTCGTGCATCACGCGTCCAATGCCATGGCCAACATAATCACGAAGCACGCCGTAACCGTGAGACTCGGCGAGGGACTGAACGGCATAACCGACGTCCCCGATATGGTTACCGGGAACAGCCTGCTCGATGGCAGCCTTAAGGCAATCGCGCGTGACCTCACACAAAGCCTTGGCTTCGGGCGTGGGGGTGCCGACGAAAAACGTCCAAGCGTTATCGCCGACCCAACCGTCGACAACGGCTCCCGTATCGATGGAGATGATATCGCCATCGCGCAGGATCATGTCGGGGTTGGGAATACCGTGTACCACGGCATCGTTAATCGATGCGCAAATGGTTCCGGGAAACCCGCCGTAACCCTTAAAGGCTGGGGTGCCACCATGCATGCGGATAATCTGCTCCGCGAGCTGATCGAGCTCAAAAGTCGAAACGCCGGGGCGCACCATGGCTCCAACGTGGCGGAGCGCCATCTTAGATAGCGCTCCTGCCTTCTTCATCTGCTCGATTTGCGTTGCAGACTTAATCTTGATCATAGACCGAGAGCCTCTTTGACATCCCCGTACACGGTCTCGCGAGCCAGGTCACCGTTGACCGACTTGAGCAGACCCTGGCCACGATAGTAGTCGACGAGCGGGCTCGTGGACTTCTCGTAGACGTCGAGACGGTTCTTGATGGTCTCGGGCTTGTCGTCGTCGCGCTGATACATCTCACCGCCACACTTGGGGCAGGTAGCATCGGCAGCGGTGCCGGTGTAACCGCAGGCGCGGCAGGTGCGACGCGAAGACAGACGATCGATAATGACCTCGGGGGCCACATCGACCAGAAGGGCGCAGTCGATCTCGCGACCCATGGCGGAGAGCTCGGAATCGAGCGTCACGGCCTGGGCGGTGTTGCGCGGGAAGCCGTCGAGGATGAAGCCCTGCTGGGCGTCATCGGCGGCAAGGCGCTCCTTGACAAGGTCGATCACGAGCTGATCGGGAACGAGCTCGCCAGCGTCCATGTACTTCTTAGCCTGAATACCAAGCTCGGTGCCACCCTTGACGGCAGCACGCAGCAGGTCGCCCGTGGAAATGTGAGCGACGCCAAACTCGGCGACGAGCTCCTGTGCGACGGTACCCTTACCGGCACCCGGAGCTCCGAGCAATACGAGGTTCATGAGCAATCCTCCTCTAGCCTATTTAAAGAATCCATCGTAATCATACATCTTGATCTGGCCTTCGAGCTTATCGACCGTGTCGAGCACGACGCCGACCATGATGAGGATGGACGTGCCGCCAAATGCCTGGATTAGCTGGTTACCCGTAAAGGAGAAGATGATCGAAGGCACGATGGCGATGAGCGCCAAAAAGACAGCGCTGGGAAGCGTAATCTTGTTGAGCGCGTTCTTGATGTAGGCTGCGGTAGCCCTACCCGGACGCACGCCCGGAATAAAGCCGCCCTGCTTCTTAAGGTTATCGGCCGTGTCATCGGGGTTGAACACCATGGACGTGTAGAAGTACGCGAAAAACACGATGAGGACAACGTTAAGCACCCAGTTGAGCCAGCCGCGCGAAAGCGCAGAGGCAACTGCCTGGATCCAGCCGATGCCGGGGAAGAACACGGCAATCTGAGCCGGGAAGTACAGCAGCGCCGAAGCGAAGATGATCGGCACGACACCCGCGGTGTTGACCTTGATGGGCAGGTAGGTGGTCTGGCCACCCATCATGCGACGGCCCACGACGCGCTTAGCGTAGGAGACCGGGATGCGGCGCTGGCCGCGCTCAAGGAAAACAATCAACGGGATAACCAGCAGGATGATGGCGCAGATGATCACCATGGTGATGATGCCACCGGCATTGCCCTCGGTGCTGGAGAAGATAGCCTGCGGCAGACCGGCCATGATGTTCGCGAAGATGATCAGCGACATGCCATTGCCGATACCGCGCTGGGTGATGAGCTCACCAATCCACATGATCAGCATGGCGCCCGCAGTGAGCGTGCCGACGATCATGAGGTCGAAGATGATCTCGGGAGCGCCGGCGCCATTGAAGCTGATGCCGAAGCTCTTAAAGAGGAAGAGGTAACCAACGGAGTTGAGGATTGCCAGAGCCAGGGTGAGGTAACGCGAATACTGCGTAATCTTGGTCTGACCGACCTCGCCCTCGCGAGCAAGCTCATGCAGGGAAGGCACGACGGCCTGGAGCATCTGGAGGATGATCGAGCTGGTGATGTAAGGCATGATGCCCAGCGAAAACACCGACACATAGCTCAACGCGCCGCCAGAGAAAAGATTCAGGAGGGCCATAGCACCTGCGGCGACCGAATTGTTATCGGTCGAGAAAAGGCCCAGCATCCCCTGGAAGGGAATGCCGGGCACAGGAACGTGCGCACCAATGCGGTACACGACGAGCATAGCTATGGTAAAAAGAATCTTTTCGCGCAATTCTTTGATGCGGAAAGCATTCTTAAGACCATTTAGCACGGCAGCTCGACCTTTCCGCCGGCGGCCTCGATCTTGGCCTGCGCAGAAGCGCTGACCTTGTCGACCTTGACCGTGAACTTCTTGGTGAGCTCACCATTGCCGAGCACCTTGACGGGCTCGAACTCGCTCTTGGTGATGCGAGCGGCCTTAAGAGCGGCACCGTCGATCACAGCGCCGTCCTCGAACTTACGCTCGAGACGCTCAACGTTAACGGCGGTGTACTCGATACGACGGGGGTTGCGGAAGCCCGGAAGCTTGGGCAGGCGCATGGCCAGCGGAGTCTGGCCACCCTCGAAGCCGGCACCCTTGGTGCCGCCAGAGCGGGAACCCTGGCCCTTCTGGCCGCGGCCAGAAGTGGTGCCGTGACCCGAAGAATTGCCACGGCCGACGCACTTGCGGTTCTTGGTGGAACCGGGCGCGGGAGTAAGATCGTGAAGCTGCATTTGCTACTCCTCTACAATCTCGACAAGGTGCTTGACCTTGAAGATCATGCCGCGGATAGACGGGGTATCCTCAAACACCTTGGTGGAGCGGATCTTGTGCAGGCCCAGAGCCTTCACAATTTTGATGTGGTTGGGCTTGCTGGAGACAGGAGACTTCACAAGCGTTACCTGCAATTTCATACGTCTCTTCCTCCTTATCAGCCGAGCAGCTCTTCGACGGTCTTGCCGCGCATCTTCGCCACTTCTTCGGCACTGCGCAGAGAAGCCAGACCCTCGATGGTCGCCTTCACCATGTTGATCGGGTTGTTGGAGCCGTAGCTCTTGGTGCGGATGTCCTTCACGCCGCACAGCTCAAGCACAGCACGCGCCGGGCCGCCGGCGATAACGCCGGTACCTTCCGGAGCCGGCAGCAGCACGATCTCGCCCGTGCCGAAACGGCCGACGGTCTCGTGCGGAATGCTGGTGCCCTTCATGCTGACGTGAACGAGGTGCTTCTGGGCGTCCTCGGTCGCCTTGCGGGCGGCTTCCGGAATTTCGGTGGCCTTGCCAATACCGCAGCCGACGCGGCCCTTGCCGTCGCCGATGACAACCAAAGCGGCAAAGCGGAAGTTACGACCGCCCTTAACAACCTTGGTCACGCGATTGATGGCAACCATCTTCTCCTGGAACTCGCTCTCCGGGCGGCGGTCACGACGCGGACCGCGCTCGCGGCGCTCGCCGCGCTCCTGCGGTTTCTTTTCCATATCCTGAGGCATTTTTTGAATCCTCCCTTGAATCAGAAGTCGAGGCCCGCTTCCCGGGCGCCTGCGGCGACCTCCGCCACGCGGCCGGTGTAAACGTAGCCGCCGCGGTCGAAGACGACCTTCTTGATGCCAGCCTGCAGCGCACGCTCGGCAACGGTCTTGCCGACGAGCTTGCCCGCGCCCTTCTTGTCCAGCTCGGAGAGCTGGCCCTTGATCTGCGGATCAAGCGTGGAGCAGGAAACCAGGGTCTTGCCGGCCACATCGTCGATCACCTGAACGTAGATGTTGTTCAGGCTGCGATACACGCTCAGACGCGGCATTTCGGGCGTGCCGCTGATCTTCTTACGCACACGCTCATGACGGATCTTACGGATCTCATTACGATCACGTTTGGTAAACATTAGCGCTCACTCCCTTACTTCTTACCGGTCTTGCCTTCCTTTTGACGGACAACCTCATCCGCATAACGGATGCCCTTGCCGTGGTACGGCTCCGGGCTGCGAACCGCACGAATGTCGGCCGCAACGTTGCCCACCTGCTGCTTGTCGATGCCGGAGACCTCGATGGTCGTCTGGTTCGGCGTAGCAAAGGAAATGTTCTGCGGCGCCTTCATGATGACGGGATGGCTGTAACCGATGGTGATGTTCAGGGTGTCGCCCTTCGCCTCGGCGCGATAGCCGGTGCCCACCAGAGCCAGTGTCTTCTTGTAGCCCTCGGTCACGCCGACCACCATGTTGGCGATCAGGGCGCGATACAGGCCGTGGAAAGCGCGATTCTGCTTCTCGTCGTTCGGGCGGGTGACATGCACCTCGTTGCCCTCAACCTTGACGGTGATGTTCTTGTTGACCGTCTGCTCCAGCTGGCCCTTCGGGCCCTTCACGACGACGTGGTTGTCGTCGGAAACGGTGACCGTGACGCCGGCCGGAATTGCAATCGGATGTCTTCCGATACGAGACATTGTTTTTACCTCCGTTTCAGCGTCGTCGATTACCAGATGTAAGCGAGCACTTCGCCGCCAACCTTGGCCGCGCGAGCCTGCTTGTCGGTCATCACGCCCTTAGACGTGGACACGATCGCAATGCCCAGGCCGCCCAGCACCTTCGGCAGCTCCTCGCACTGCGCGTAAACGCGCAGGCCCGGCTTGCTGATGCGCTTGAGGCCAACGATGACGCTCTGCTTCTTGTCGGTATACTTCAGGCCGATCTTGATCTGGCCGGCAAGGCCGTCGTCGATCATATCGACGCTCTTGATGTAGCCTTCGTCGAGCAGGATCTTTGCGATGGCCTTCTTCAGGTTGGAAGCGGGCACATCAACGGACTCGTGCTTTGCCGTGTTTGCATTGCGGATGCGCGTCATCATATCGGCAACGGGATCAGTGATTTGCATGGTTTGTTCCTCCTAGTTTGAAGTTACCGCATTGCGGTTTTGGTGGCGAGGTATCACGACTAATCCTTGCTGCCGGCCGGAGCCGACCCGATTAACCGTGACCTTTCGTCATCCATACTTTTATCGTTGGAGGGCGGCTCCCGCCGCCCTCCACCACGCGCAGCGGCGTTTTGACATTCGCCCCGGCACACAGGGCCGCGATCTCCTCCAGGCGCTCCGGGCTTACCGCCACCACGATCTCGTCGATCAGCGCCGCCTCATCCAGCGCCCGCAGCGTCCGCAGCAGCACCGGCACGCCGCACAGCGGCGCCGTCAGCTTATCCGTGCCGCCCATGCGCTCAGAGCGCCCCGCGGCAGGCACCAGCGCCGCGCAGCGGGGGTGCCGTTCCTTTTTCCGGTTTAACAGCTTGTCAAAGAGCTTCCCCATCGTCATTCGCACGCTCCCGTCATCACCGCGCCATCCAGCAGACGCTCCGCCTCTTGGTATCCGATCTCCCGCACCATCGCCAGCTCCGACAGCAGTATCTCCTTGGCACTGTGCAGCATTTTTCTCTCTCCGGTGGACAGTCCCCGCGCCGCCTCCCGCCGCATCAGGGACTTGACCACCCGTGCCACCTCCGTCAGGTCGCCGCTTTTCAGCCGCGCCATGTTCTCCCTGTAGCGGCGGTTCCAGTTGCGCTCCTCCGCCACCGTCAGCGATGGGATGGCCGAGAGCACCGCGTCCATTCTCTCCCGATCATACAGCAGCCGCACGCCGATGGCCTCGCAGTTATCAGTGGGCAGCTTCAGTACCAGTCCGCTGACGGCTTGACGGAACACATAGTACGTCCGCGCCGCGCCGTACAGCAGCTCCTCCGTCACGTTCTCGATAACGCCCGCCCCGTGCATGGGGTGCACCACCCGCTGACCGATGCCGTACATACCGCCGCCTCCCTTCCTGCTGTTCTTGTAGAAAATTATACCGTATTCCCCCACTTTTTACAAGGGATTTCCGTATCTTTCCCGTAAAAAGCACGGTCCCCGGCACTGCCTGGGACCGTGCTTTTCCGTTATCTCGCCTCGTACAGTGCCTTGCAGGCCCGGTACATCTCGTAGCAGTCCACCTTGGCCACCACCTCGAAGGGCGCGTGCATGCTCAGCACCGGCACGCCGGCATCCAGCGTGGCGATGTTCCGGTTGGCCATATACTGTGCCACCGTCCCGCCGCCGCCGGCGTCGATCTTGCCCAGCTCGCAGATCTGCCACCGCACGCCCGCGCCGTCCAGCACCGCGCGCACATAAGCCACCGTCTCCGCGTTGGCGTCCGAGGAACCGGACTTGCCCCGCGCGCCGGTGTACTTGCAGATACCCACGCCGTAGTTGACGAAGGCCGCGTTCTTCTTCTCGTACACATCGGCAAAGTTGGGGTCATAGGCCGCCGTCACGTCGGCGGACAGGCAAAAGGCGTTCTCAAAGCACGCCTTCAGCGGCACGTTCTGGCCGTCGCACAGGTCAGACATAAAGGCGTCAAAGGCCGCGGACTGCATACCTGTCACGCCCATGGAGCCGATCTCCTCCTTGTCCGCCAGCACGCATACCGCCGTCTTGTCCGGCGTTTCGATATCCAGCAGCGCCCGCAGCGCGTCCAGCGTCACGGCGGGCACGGCGGGGTCGGCGTTCTCCGTGCCCAGCAGTGCGTCCACGCCGATGCCCAGCGCCGCAGCCAGCGCCTGCAGATTGTCCAGCCCGGGCAGGGCGGTATCCTTCTCCCACTTGCCCAGCGCCTGGCGGCTGACGCCGATTTTTTCAGCCAGTGCCTCCTGGCTCAGCCCCTGCGCCCTGCGCGCATTCTGGATATTCTGCCCCAGTGTCATACGCTCGCCCTCTTTCCTCTTTTTTCTGACATGATTCTACCACAGAACGTGGTAAAATACCAGCAAGTTAAGCTGACAAAGCGGTAACGGCAGGTTGCACTGCCGGGAAAGGACGCAAAACCATGTGCGGAATCGCAGGCTTTATCGCGGGGCACGGCGCAGCGAACGCGGCGGCGCTGGCCCCCATGCTGGCGCGCATTGCCCACCGCGGCCCCGACGGGCAGGGCACCTTTGTGGAGGGGCCCGCGGCGCTCGGCCACTGCCGTCTGGCCATCATCGACTTAGAGGGCGGCGCACAGCCGCTGTACAGTGAGGATAAAAACTTAGTCGTCGTTTTCAACGGCGAAATCTACAACTACCGTGCGCTGACCGCCGAGCTGACGGCGCTGGGCCACACCTTTGCCACCCGCACCGACACCGAGGTCCTGCTGCACGGGTGGGAGCAGTGGGGCCGCGAGCTGCTGCCCCGGCTGCGCGGGATGTTCGCGTTTGCGCTGTGGGACCGCCGCGCCGGGGTGCTGTTCTGTGCGCGGGATATGTTCGGCATCAAGCCGCTGTACTACTGCCGCTGCGCCGACGGCACGCTGCTTTTCGCCAGCGAGATCAAGGCGTTTTTAGACCACCCGTCGTTTGCCAAGCGGCTCAACACCGCGCAGCTGCCGCTCTACCTGTCCTGCCAGTATTCCCCGGGGCGGGATACGTTTTTTGCGGGCGTGCAGAAGCTGCTGCCCGGGCATTTTCTCGAGTTCTCCGACGGCATCGTCCGCACGACGCGGTGGGTGCAGCCTGCCTTCCTGCCCGGCGACGCGCCGGTCTCCCCTGCCGAGATCGAAGAAGTCCTGCGCGGCAGTGCGGCGGCGCACAAGGTCGCCGACGTCGAGGTCGCGGGGTTCCTGTCGGGCGGCGTGGACTCGGCCTACCTGACCGCGCTGGCCCGCCCCGCGCGCACCTACACGATCAGCTACGCCGAGCCGAAGTACGACGAGTCCTTCCCCGCCCGGGCGCTGGCACGCAGCCTCGGCGTGCGCAACCGCGTGCGGCGCATCAGCCCCGGCGAGTTCTGGGACGCCGTGCCCGCCGTACAGTACCACATGGACGAGCCGCTGGCCGACGCTGCCGCCGTGGCGCTCTACTTTTTGAACCGCGAGGCCGCGAAGGACGTCAAGGTCGTGCTCTCGGGCGAGGGCGCGGATGAGCTGTTCGGCGGCTATCCGCTGTACCGGCAGGCCGTCTGGGCCGAGCGCTGGCAGAAAATGCCCCGGGCCGTGCGGCGGGCGCTGGCGGCCCTGCTGCCCGGCTGCGGCCTGCTGCACCGGGGCGCACTGCCGCGCTGGCAGCGGTCCGCCCGGGCCAACTATGTCTTTGAAACAACGCAGGAGCGCGATAAATATTTGAAGCGCGACTACTGCGCCCCGACCCCCGCGCAGCGCTGCAAGCCCTATTTTGACGCGGTGCGCGGGCTGGATGAGCCGACGGCGGTGCAGT
>ENA-ORTN01002562-ORTN01002562.1-human-gut-metagenome-genome-assembly--contig:-NODE-2562-length-14517-cov-7.673213_pt1 | contig 14517 bp, 6 predicted proteins | sample MGYA00242070_ERZ509189 | MGnify/ENA primary metagenome ERZ509189 (study PRJEB26280, sample SAMEA2338821) | human gut metagenome | biome: human gut; feature: human-associated habitat; material: faeces...
TATATATTTGCACTTGACTTTAAGCCGACAGATGTAAGAATTTCAAAAACTCACTGCAATTTTGATGAATTTGATACGCCGAATACCGAAAATCCTAAAAAGGCATATTTAATAAATAATCAAATTTGTGTAGATGATTTTTTGGTAAAAATATAGACAAAGAGAAAAAAATGTGATATAATTACGCAGAAAAGAGTTTTGGGTAATTTTACTACGCATAAATTCATATTGAAAGGATAAGGAAAATGGGAAAAATCATCATAGTTGCATCCGGAAAAGGCGGTACGGGAAAGACAACTGTAACCGCAAATATAGGTGCGGCATTGGCTATGAGGGGTAATCTTGTTGCACTTGTCGATATGGATATGGGGTGTCGAAACCTGGATATTACACTCGGGCTTGAAAGCAGTATCGTTTACGATATATTTGACGTAATCGAAGAAAACTGTGACTTAGACGAGGCTTTGATTAAGGATACAAGATATGAAAACTTGTATTTTATACCCGCTCCGCAAACGCGTGACACTTCGTCTGTCGAAGATGAGGCGGTAAAGGGGATATGGGAAAAACTTTCTTACACTATGGTAAATTTGAAGGTCCGGAAGAAGTATTCAAACGGATAGAAATGCTGACAGCAGAACATTTGTGGGATATCGCCAATGAAATGTTCGATGAAAATTATCTTTCAACCTTGATATACCTATAAAAACAGGAAATCACCCTAAATTTCAAACATTACATTTCTCACAAATAAAAATCTAATTGTATTTTTGTAGAAATACCTTTAACTAATATCATTAATTTATGAAGAAACTTCAGCTATGCATTTTAGGAAGCCTATTCGCAGCTTCCTTACAGGCACAGAGTACAGATTACACCAAAGGATTGAGCATCTGGTTTGATACCCCTAATAATTTGGACGGACGCGCTTCCTGGTATTCTCCTGCAACAGACAAAGCATGGGAAAACAACTCACTCCCCATAGGAAACGGCAGTTTGGGAGGCAATGTTATGGGATCTATAGCGGCAGAACGAATCACTTTAAACGAAAAGACACTATGGCGCGGAGGACCGAACACAGAAAAGGGAGCAGCTTATTATTGGAACGTAAATAAAGAGTCGGCACACCTGTTACCCGAAATCCGCCAAGCATTTACAAACGGTAACCAGAAAAAAGCAGAAGAACTTACCTGCAAAAATTTCAACGGACTGGCCGATTATGAGCCAAGCCGTGAAACACCTTTTCGCTTCGGCTCCTTTACTACATTGGGAGAAGCTTACATCGAAACCGGTTTAAGTGAAATCGGTATGACCGATTATAAACGCATCCTGTCTCTTGACTCGGCCATGGCAATAGTCAGTTTTCGCAAAGATGAAGTGAACTACGAGCGTAAATACTTCGTTTCCTACCCCGACAGCGTGATGGTACTGAAGTTCACAGCCAACCGTCCCGGCATGCAAAACCTGATATTCAGCTATGGCAGCAACCCTGAAGCCATAGGTGATATCAAAGTAGATGGCCCCAATCGTTTACTCTACACCGGTTGCCTCAAAAACAACCAAATGAAATTTGCTCTCCGCATACAAGCCATAAACAAAGGAGGAAGCCTGAACACGACTGATGGCAAATTCATTGTTCGCAATGCGGATGAAGTCATTTTTCTGCTGACCGCAGATACCGATTATAAACTCAACTTCAATCCAGACTTCAAAGACCCCAAGACGTATGTCGGTCCTGATCCGGAACAAACAACCCTAGCCATGATGGACGCTGCCGCCGCCAAAAGTTACAACGAGTTATGCGAACGGCACAAAACGGACTATACCCAACTGTTTGGAAGAGTCCAACTACAACTGAACCCTCGTGCTCCCATGACCTTACAATATCCTGCCGTTACAGACCTCCCCACCTATCAACGTCTAGCACGCTATCGCAAAGGAAATCCGGACTACCGGCTGGAAGAAATCTATTATCAGTTCGGGCGATACTTATTAATTGCCAGTTCACGCCCCGGCAATCTCCCGGCCAACCTGCAAGGAATGTGGGCCAACGGGGTAGATGGCCCATGGCATGTAGATTACCATAATAATATCAACATCCAGATGAACTACTGGCCTGCTTGCTCCACCAATCTGAACGAATGTGTATGGCCTTTGATAGACTTCATCCGTACCTTGGTGAAACCGGGAGAAAAGACAGCCCAAGCCTATTTCGGCGCACGTGGATGGACAGCCTCTATCTCCGGAAACATTTTCGGATTCACCTCCCCTTTGACCGATGAAAATATGTCCTGGAACTTTAACCCGATGGCAGGTCCCTGGCTGGCAACTCACATTTGGGAATACTATGATTACACCCGAGACAAAAAATTCCTGAAAGAAGTAGGCTATGATCTTATCAAGAGCAGTGCCAACTTTGCTGTAGACTATTTATGGCATAAACCGGACGGGACCTACACTGCTGCTCCTTCCACTTCTCCCGAGCATGGACCTGTAGACCAAGGAGCCACTTTTGTACATGCTGTAGTCCGCGAAATATTACTCAATGCCATTGATGCCAGCAAAGCACTGGGTGTCGATTCCAAAGACCGTAAACAATGGCAATATGTACTGAAACATCTTGTACCCTATCAAATAGGACGTTATGGTCAGTTAATGGAATGGTCAACAGACATAGACGATCCCAAAGACGAGCATCGTCACGTCAACCATTTATTCGGACTGCATCCGGGCCACACCCTTTCACCAATTACTACTCCCGAATTAACCAATGCCGCCAAAGTTGTTTTAGAACACCGCGGTGACGGAGCTACCGGCTGGAGCATGGGATGGAAACTGAATCAATGGGCACGTCTGCAAGACGGCAACCACGCCTACAAACTATTTGGCAACTTACTAAAAAATGGAACTTTGGACAACTTATGGGATACCCATCCGCCTTTCCAGATTGACGGTAACTTTGGCGGAACTGCCGGTATCACAGAAATGTTGTTGCAAAGTCACATGGGATTCATCCAATTACTCCCAGCCTTGCCAGACGCATGGAAAGAAGGTTCTGTCAAGGGGCTTTGTGCCAAAGGTAACTTTGAAATTGACATTATCTGGCAGGATGGTAAATTAAAAGAAGCCGTCATTCTGTCCAAAGCCGGTGAGCCCTGCAATCTGAGATATGGTAACCTGACTTTTACCTTTAAGACAACTAAAGGAAAGACATATAAAGTAATGGTTGAGAATGAGAAACTGAAAAAAATCCCCTTATAAGGACAAAAAAACAGTCAGACAAATCCCCCTCATTTTTTAATCTATTTTGTCATTCTGAACACTATGTTATCTTTTACATCTGTTCAGAATGACAAATTATATATAATATCACAGCCATTCGGTTATCAATATCCTCTTTTCGCTTTGAATTTCAAAACCTATTTCTTATATTTGTACAAATATTTGTTTTAAGACCTTATCTGAATGAGAAAAACCGTCTATGTAATCCTGGTTCTATGTTGTTTTATCATAAAGACTTATTCCATCAACCGTCCTTATTATCATTTTAAACAACTTTCTATTAAAGAAGGACTTCCAACCTCTATTATATCCCTATACGATGACAAAAACGGTTCATTATGGGTCGGAACCACTCAGGGAATATATCGTTTCAATGGAGAAAAAATCAAGAAATATAATCTACCGGACTTATTACGTAAAAACAGCCATTACATCAACGATATTTTCGGAGATAATGAAGAACGGATATGGGCGATCACCTCACAAGGAATCAGTTATTATGAATATGAGAAAGATTCCCTGCAAATTTTTCTGCGACATAATCAGCCGGTAAAAGCTTCCATTATAACAACTGAAGGAAGCAAGCTGCTGATACCTGTAACCGACACATTGCTTGTATATGAAAAAGAATTAAAACATTCCAAAGCAATCCCTTTAAAAACAACAGGAATCCATATTATCAAGATGGAGCCTTTCGACTCCACTCATTACCTGATAATAAACAATGCATGGGAAATAAAGCTATTAAATAAACATACAGGAGAAATAACTGATTCTCCATTCGGTGAATCATCCAATGCATACGATCTATATAAGGATTCCTCCGGACGTTACTGGGTTTCCTTCTACGGGCAAGGAGTAAAATGTTATAATCAGGATGGACAACTGCTGACCTCCTATAATACCCGTAATTCAAACTTGAGCAACGATATTGTTCTTGATATAACAGAATGGGATAAAGCCATTTGGCTGGCAACAGATGGCGGCGGAGTGAATATAATCTATCCGGACACTCATGATATTCAAATCTTATCAAACAAAGAAAACCGGCAATTCCCTGCCAATTCAGTCACATGCCTATGCCACAGCAACAACCACATGTGGATAGGTATGGTGCGGGAAGGCGTACTAGGAGCAGAAAAAGGTTTTATCACTACCTATACCAAAGCTACACAAAACCCAGCCTCAGGCTTGTCCGACAAATGCCCCTTATGCCTATGGGAAGATAAAGACGGACGGATCTGGATTGGTACGGACGGAGGCGGTATCAACTGCTTTGACCCACAAACGGAACGTTTTACCCACTATCCGCAAACATTGGGAGAAAAAATAGTATCCATTTGCCCTTTATCCGAAACCGAACTGCTAGCATCCAGTTTTTCAAAAGGAATCTTCCGCTTCAATAAAAAGACAGGAAACTACCAGCACTTCTCTCTTCCGGACAAAGATGCAGAAGCAAAGCTGGCAAGCTCCAGTGCACCCACCAATATACGAGTTAATGATCGGAACGAAATAGAACTATACGGTAATGCTTTTTACCGATATATTCCCGGAAGCCAACAACTTATTCCCATCCACTTCAAGAACAAACAATTACAATATTCCTGGATCTATATTGGAAAATACCGTACTTATCCATTTTTTCATGACCGAAACAATGTATTCCAATACAACAAAGAGAAAAACGAATACGAAACCATAGCTTATGAGAGAAATAACCAGATATTAGCTGCAAGCATTGATTCTTTAGGGACTCTATGGATAGCCGAACCTAATGGAGTCACCAGAATTCACCTGCCCTCAAACCGTAAAGAGCCATTAAAGCTACCCGATGGAAATGACGTAATCACTTCTTTAGTCATTGACCATGAAGGCATCGTATGGATGGGGTCATTGGGAATCATATACGCTTATAATCCACATAAAAATCATTTTGTCATCTACAATGAGATGGACGGCATATTACCTAACGACTTTTTAGCCAAACCTGCATTGGTGGCAAGTGACGGCAACATATATATGGGTGGCTCCGAGGGATTGGTACGAATCAACAAAGCTTTAAAACCAGCTTCGGCTCCACCTCCCATCACACTTAAGTTGCAAGAAATAGCATTGAACGGCACAACAGTTCACTTCATCCCCCGATCAACTATGGAAATTCCTTATAATTTCTCCTCCCTAAAAATACATACACAACTGGAAGGGGGAAATGTATTTCACAAGCGCATCTACCGGTTCCGCATAAAAGGGCTGAACACAGAATACACAGAAACATCCCGTCCCCATCTTGTTTTACATACCATTTCTCCGGGCGACTATAAAATAACGGTTCAATGTACACAGAACGATGGTAGCTGGAGTCCTGAATTCACTTTGCTGAAATTCACTGTCCTTCCTCCGTGGTGGCAACAATCCTGGTTCATCCTATTATGTGCGGTCATCATCATTCTTTTCATTATCTATATCATAAAAGCTCACGACCGTCAACTGAAACGGAAATACAAGGAACAGGAACGTACCATCTACAAGGAAAAAGTGAAAGCTTTGATCAATATCAACCATGAACTGCGTACCCCTTTAACCTTAATTTATACACCGTTGAAACAACTTACAAACAGCAAACAAATCCCCTATGAACTCCGTGGCAAACTATATGGTGCGTTCAAGCAAGCACGACAAATGAAAAACATCATTGACATGATTCTGAATATGCGCAAGATGGAAGTAGAGAAAAATATCCTGCGCATGTCTTCCACGCCCTTCAACGAATGGTTGCAAAGTATCCTAAATGATTTCAAGGATGAACTTTCGTTACGTAATATCTCATTGGCATTTACTCCTGACACTACCATAGAAACTATGTATTTTGACCGCAGTCAATGTGAAATCGTCGTTAACAACCTATTGACAAATGCCTATAAATTCAGCGAAGAAAATTCTACTGTCACTGTTTCCACTTACCTCGAAGGTAATGGAAGCCGTGTACGGGTAACTATAAAAGATGAGGGAATAGGTCTTCAAGAAGAAGATATAGCCAATTTATTCACTCGCTTCTATCAGGGTAAACATAGCTTTCAAGGTAACGGAATCGGCTTGTCATACGCCAAACAACTGGTAGAAATGCACGGAGGCATCATCGGAGCCCAAAATAATGAAACCAAAGGAGCGACTTTCTTTTTCACATTACCGTATAGACAGGAAGCCGCCGACATTCAATCTACACCTCAAACCTATTTGAATGATGCATTGCATCTATCAGCCGACATCGATTACAAACAACCTCAACAAGACAACATAGAGAAATTTCATTCTATTCTAATAGTGGAAGATGATCGCGACTTATGTAATTACCTGATTTGCAACCTACAAGTTCTGTTTGAAGAAGTGTATGAAGCTCATGATGGCATGGAAGCTCTTCCTATCCTTACGTCACAACGCCCCCAAATTGTATTAAGTGATGTCAAAATGCCCCGCATGAACGGATTTGAACTATGCCGCTATATCAAACAAAAACCAGACTTAAACTATATGCCTGTGATACTGCTTACTTCCTGTGTCGATGACGCCAGTATAGAAGAAGGATACAAAACAGGAGCAGAAGCCTATATAACCAAACCGTTTGACATGGATTTACTTTCTATCCAGATACAGAATATCATGCATAATCACAACATCGTGAAAAAGCACTATGCCACCATAGATATCCCTATACCCAAACAAGAAAATCTGAATCACATCAATGAGCAGCTGATGCTTCAATTCAGCCGCATTGTCAATGAAAATATCAGCAATGTGGATATGGATGTCAATTTCATAGCAAAGCAAATGGGAATGAGCCGTGCGTCACTCTACAACAAGACTAAAGGAATGATGGATATAGGCATCAGTGAATACATCATAAAATGCCGTTTGGAATATGCCCGTAAATTACTAGATGCCACCACACTGTCCATAAGCGAAGTAGCAGAACAGTCAGGATTCAAGCATTCACGCAATTTCAGCACTGTATTCAAAAATGCAATGGGAATGAGTCCGTCCGATTATAGAAAAAAAGATTCCCGACCTTCTTGAAAACAGAAAGACCGGGAATACTTCATGCTATGTTAAATTTAGGTCAGATTAGGTTGTCAATCCTTGTAAATGTTACGAATAGGGTCATCATACTGAACTTGGAGACGTAATAATTCCGTCTTCAATTCTTTAACCAACTCTTCCGTTCCAGGTTGTCCGTAGATATTATGCATCTCCATAGGATCTTCCTGTAAATCATATAGTTCCCAACAGTCTATGTCATTATAAAAATGCATCAATTTATAACGTTCTGTACGTACACCATAATGGCGGCGGACAGCATGTTCAGCCGGGTATTCATAAAAATGATAATACAATGATTTACGCCAGTCAGGCACTTTCTCCCCCTTCAGCAAAGGCAAGAAAGAAACTCCATGCATATCTGCCGGTACCTCCACCCCTGCAAGGTCCAATATAGTAGGACCATAATCAATATTTTGCACCATCTCATCAACATCACCTTTCTTTCCTCCCGGCAAACGGACCAGCAAGGGGGTACGGAAAGACTCTTCGTACATGAAACGCTTGTCAAACCAACCATGTTCTCCCATATAGAATCCCTGGTCGGAAGTATAGACAATCATCGTATTTTCCATCAATCCGTTCTCTTCCAAATACTTCAAAACACGCCCCACATTACGGTCTATGGAATGGATAACCCGCATATAATCATGCATATATTGCTGATATTTCCACTCAGCCAAAGCCTTACCCGTTAACTTATCCTGTTTGAATTTGGCAATGATAGGATCATAATGCTTGTCCCAAACAGCCTTCTGTTCCGGATTCAGAGCATTATACATATTTCTGCCCGCTTCTTCCAGTCCCGTTGTGGTATGGATCTCATTCTCCTTGTCCGCCATCTTCAGGTCATACACCAAATCCATATCCTTTATAATGCTCATTTCCTGCTTGGATGCAGGAATTCTGCCTTCATATTTATCATAGAAGTTCTCTGGCATCGGATAAGTTACATCATCATACAAGTCAAGGTCACAAAGATCAGGCATCCAGGTACGATGAGGCGCCTTATGATGAATAAAAAGACAGAATGGTTTACTCTTGTCCCGGATGCTGTCCATCCAATTTATTGCCAAATCTGTCACAATATTGGTAGCATAGCCTTCCCGTTGTACCCGTTCACCATTTTTAATAAATTTCGGATTATAATAATCCCCTTGTCCTATCAGGATGTCCCAATAATTAAATCCGGTAGGTTCAGATACCAGATGCCATTTACCGATCATAGCAGTCTGATAGCCATTAGCCTGAAGCAGTTTCGGGAAAGTCTGCTGGTTACCGTCAAATGTGGTGGTATTATCCGTAAATCCATTGGCATGACTATGTTTACCGGTCAGCATACAGGCACGGCTGGGACCACTCAGGGAGTTTGCCACAAAACTATTTGTGAAACGGACCCCTTCATTGGCTATCCGGTCAATATTGGGTGTCTGCATATAACGTTGGTCATATGCACTGATAGTCTGAAAAGAATGGTCATCACACATGATATACACAATATTCATGCTTTTTTTCTCATTCCCGTCGCTCTCTTTCTTTACCTTGCAGGAAGGCAGCGATGACAACATCGCTGCTCCCGTCAAAGAATACAATACACTACTGGTTATTCTATTCATTTTTATATAACTTTGGATTCATTCATCACTTCCTTACCAACCGGGATTCTGTTCCCACATGCCATCCATTACATTAATCATACGCTCCTGGATAGGCAACAAATAATCCCGGTTCGGTTTAAACTGCCATCCATTCGGCATTGTAGAAGGAGGCACCGGTAATATGTAACGTTCAGCATCATCAGGGCTGCCTGTCAAAAACATATTATTTCCAGATGCCTGGTCATATTTCAACTCTGGCCCGTATTGTTCCGGCAAGTTACTGCCTATAAACAAAGCACCATGTGCGCGGTTACCTATAATCAACTCCTCGGCAGCGGCCCAGCGCATGATATCAAATACCCGACGACCTTCCAATGCTTTTTCCACCCGGCGTTCGCGGCGTACAGCTTGGATATATTTATCCAGATTTCTAAACGGATACTCCGCAGAAGTATTATATTCACGGTCGAAATCAATATCCGGCATACCGGCACGCTCGCGCAAAGGATGCAATATCTCTATAATCTTGCCCGCATTAGCCGCCCCGTTCTTCTCGGCCAGCGCTTCCGCATAATTCAACAAAACATCAGCGTAACGGAACTGAATGGCAGGAGTAGAGCCTTTATATTCCGAGATATAATCTCCAGTATAATCTATCTGTACATGTTTCAACATCACATAACCGGTCATGTTCGTTCCAAACGCTGAACCATCGCCAGCCAACGAGGGGAAACCGACAACGTACGGATTACCAGCCCCAGCAGGTTGCATGCGCTGTCCAGGCAAGGCCACAGTCTGCGACAAACGGGGGTCTCGGACAGTAGGAAGCAACTCCGTAGGATAGACACGCTTGGCATCAAGAAGCTCTTTCCCAACCAAAGGCCGGCCGTCTATCGTCAAATAATCATCTACTAAAGATGCCGTAACCCCCACATTACCTCCACCTGTATTCAAATAACGAGTGACACTATTGCCCACCTGATCTCCATCATACATCTTAAACCAAAGAATTTCAGGATTAGCAGTCAGATCAGGAGTTTCAAAAATGCTCCTATAATCATTCTCCACATTTCCGGTATTATATATTTTCCATACTCCCCGTTGACGCACTTCTTCAGCAGCAGCGATAGACTGATCCAAATAGTTGTCTATCTTTGCCATTAACTCTGCCTCTCCAAGTTCCGTATCATAAAACTTTTCGGGTTTGTTTTTTTCCTTAGCATAATGCCATTTTTCCCATGTAGCCTCAAAGAGAGCGACTTCACTCTTCAACGCACGGGCTACATCCTTGTGCAGACGCATGGATGACGAATTATTCTGCTCCTTCATCAGTGAAATGGCCATATCCAAATCTGCCAAAATCTTATCGGCAATAAATGTACGGCTCTCGCGAGGCAACATCATTACTTCCAGATTTGGTTCTAGCGGGGTGTCTACCCATGCCAACCGACCATAGTCTGAAAACATGGAATAATAAAACCAAGCACGGAAATAATAGGCCTCACCCATCAGATGATTATACTCTACACTGCCTTTTTCCGGACAGTCACCGGCATTATTTATCAAAAAATTAATGTTACGAATATGTGTATAATTATCTAAAGCCACCGCATTGCTCAACGAAGTTAATCCCATCAGGCGCGAATTGACAGCAGCAGATGCCAAATTATCACTGTTAACATCATTACCGGCAATACCACCTCCACCACCAGCCATGAACCCTTGCGTACGGACACCAAATTCATAATAGCGGTCTATATAGTTTCTTATTTCGCCTGTACTGCGAAACGGTTCGGCCGTAGACAATACTCCCTCGGGCATTTTATCCAAATCATAGCAAGCCGTAAAACAGAATGCCAAAGCCAACCCCAATAATATATTTCTTTTTTTCATAAGATATCAAAATTATAAATTAACAATAAAGCCTAAGGACAATACGCGGTTCATCGGATAGTTCTTTCCTCCCTCACTTGTATATGAGTTGGAACTAAAAATGGCTTCCGGATCAAACATACCTTTCAGTTTGGTAAATGTCAACAGATTCTCTCCGGAAAAGAACACCTGCACTTTCTGCAAGCCAGCTTTGTGTACCCATGAATTAGGCAGGTCATAGCTTAAAGTCAGATTCTTCAACCGGCAATAAGCTGCATTCTGCAAATACAAATCAGTACGCTGTATATTTTTATCCTGATAAGGAGCTACTCCACCCGCAGAATTAATATAAGGTTTCGGATAATAAGCTCCCGGATTGTCCGGTCTCCAATAATCCATATGTTCCTTGAAAACAGTAACTTGAGCATAAGGTCCAAATCCCCAGAAATATGCGCCACCGGCAACCCAGTCACGTTTGCCCACACCTTGGAACATAACACTCAGACTTAATCCTTTCCAACTGATATATCCATTGAAAGTGTACTGATAACGTGGGGTTGTATTACCAATTATAGTCTGGTCTCCCATATCACCATCCACCAGTCTATTGTCTCCCCTGTCAATGACTTTATTGCCATCCAGATCTATATACTTCACATCTCCCGGTTCCCACAGTTTTCCACTGATATAGCTTAAATCATACTCCGCATTGTAAGCGTCAGCTTCTTCTTGTGTCTGAATCAGACCTTCGGCCCGATATCCCCATATTTCACCTACTTTACGGCCTGTATACCAGCTTCCGTAAGGATCATTCTTTTTAGCATTAGCATATTCCGTCACTTCGGAAACAGCATCTGAAACCGACCCTCCGACACTATAATCAATATCGTTACCTATTTTTCCACGATAATTCAAAGACAACTCCCAACCACGGTTACGCATACGGGCGTTATTAGCCTGTGGAGCTACCGCACCAAACATATCGGGAAACTCCAGCCCCGGTCCCAACATATCTTTTGTATCACGCTGGAATATATCTACGGTTCCGGTCAAAGCGTTTCCAAAGAAACCAAAATCCAATCCGATATTTTTGCTTTCCACCTTCTCCCAAGTAGTATTCGGGTCAATAACAGGAGCGGGATTGGTATAAATATGACGACCGTCGCTAAATATATATCCTCCCAAACCACCATTCAGTGACATATTGGAAGCAAAAGTATATAAACCGGCATCTGCCTGATTACCTAACAAACCATATGATACACGCAATTTCAAATTAGAAAGGAAATCGGCTGCCGGTTCCATAAATTTCTCCCGATAAATATTCCATCCCAAAGATGCGGAAGGGAAGAATCCCCAGCGGTTTCCTTTAGCAAAGCGAGAAGACCCATCATAACGGCCGTTCAATTCCAACAGATAGCGACCGTCGTAGTCATAATTGATACGCCCAAAAAAGCCTCGTGTAGCCCATCCGTTACGAGTATCCACTACCACTTTATCACCTGTACCCATACCCAAATTAGGGTTGTTTGTAGAATACAAGCCTGTAATAGAGTTCTTCATATAGCTATAATCATTATCCTCTTCTTGATACCCCCCCATTAATGTAAAGTTATGATGATCATTCAGAGTGAACTGGTAGTTTGTATAAAGATTGATAGTCTGATAACGGGTACGTCCATAAGTACGTGTAAACTTACCGTCTTCCACTACTCCCAATTCAGAACGCGCCACTTTGGTCATTGTCACCCCATCTTGCTCATAAATACTGGGAGCCACATTCAATGCTTCATACTCCAAGTTCATTTGCTTATAAGTATAATCAAAGAAAATAAACCAGTCTTTCAGCGGTTGCAATTCAAAACCTGCAGTGATATTAAAACGGTCACGTTGCGTATCTGTATACGTTCCACTCTGCAAATAAGGAATCATAGACAATTCCGTAAAATGTCCATTAGGGTCAATAACCGATACCGTAGGACGGAAACGTGCCAAACTATGATAAAATCCTTCACTCAAACCACCGTCAAGTCCAGTTTTCGGATCTTCATTATTAAAAGGAGTCCTATTATCCGAATGCATAAACTTAGTGTTGAATTTCAGTTTCAACCATTTAGTCAATTCTGAAGTGATATTGGCATTAACCGTATAGCGTGTATAGTCCATATCAGCATAGCGCAAAATACCGTCCTCATTATAATAGCCTCCGGAAACATAATATTGTGCTTTCTTGCTACCCCCGCTAAAACTGAGATTGTGGTTATGCTTAAAGCTATAATTTTTATAGTGCAGATCAAAATAATCCGTATTTCCCAATCCGCGTTCCGAGTTTTCGAATGCGGCATTCAATGATTCACCCGGTGCCAAATCTCCCCACGGGTCAATACTGGACGGATCTCTCATATATTGTTCCAAATCAGCTATTTTTTGCTCACTATACATACGGTTAGCAGCTCCTGTATTGCTGACACCGTCATTCCAAAACTTCACAAAGTCAAGTGAATTCACCATATCCGGCAGCACAGTTGGAGCACTCCATCCTAATGTACCTTGATAACTGGCACGCATCTTTCCTTCTTCACCTTGTTTAGTTGTCACCAGAATCACACCGTAAGCTGCACGTGCTCCATAAATAGCACAAGCCGCCGCGTCTTTTAATACAGAAATATTCTCGATGTCATTCGGGTTTACATCTGAAAGAGACATTTCCACACCATCTACCAATACATAAGGAGCAGAATTTCCAGACAAGTTGCCTTGACCACGCAAACTCAACGAACCGGTAGCGCCAGGACGTCCCGATCCTCCATTGCTTACTGACAAACCCGGAACTAAACCTTGCAAACTCTGTGTTGCATCCACTACCGGACGATGTTCCAACGCATCTCCTTTCACAGAAGCGACAGATCCGGTAAGATTCACTTTTTTCTGCACACCATAACCTACCACAACAACTTCATCCAACGTTTCGGTATCCTCAGCCAAGACAATACTGAAACTAGTTTTTCCATTGATTGGAAGAGTTTGCGTAGCATAACCAATATAAGACACGACTAGATTTCCTTTGGATGGAACATTGGAAAGCATAAAATTACCATCCAAATCGGTTATCGTACCGTTTGAGGTTCCTTCAATTAAAACACTGGCCCCAATTACAGGCTCCTGACTGTTTTTGTCAATTACCTTACCACTGATGGATAAGGATTGAGCTGTCACCATCGGCGAGAACAAAAACAGAATAGCTGTCACCAATCCAAGGACTGAAAGCAGTTTCATTTTTTTATTCATAATAAAAGAATTTAAGGATTAATTAGATTAAAAACTGTTGCAAATATAGGCGTTCCCATTCCGCCAGCACCTCTTTATTTGTCTAATTAATATCTGTATTTGTCTAGAAATCCCCTATTATCCAGCCTTTAAACAAAATAAGACCTGAAGATCTCCGGATACCGGAAGACATTCAGGTCTTATTTTTATATGTTAAAAAGAAGTTACTCTGCCACCATACTCATCGCTATTCCTTTTTCCAAACCACGAAGCTCGGCAAGGCCACGCATACGTCCCAAACAAGAATAGCCCGGATTTGTTTTCTTGTTCAAATCATCTATCATCTGATGACCATGATCCGGACGCATAGGAATAGATATTCCACGACGTTGCTGCACTTTCAACA
>ENA-ORTN01002570-ORTN01002570.1-human-gut-metagenome-genome-assembly--contig:-NODE-2570-length-14484-cov-5.455680_pt1 | contig 14484 bp, 24 predicted proteins | sample MGYA00242070_ERZ509189 | MGnify/ENA primary metagenome ERZ509189 (study PRJEB26280, sample SAMEA2338821) | human gut metagenome | biome: human gut; feature: human-associated habitat; material: faeces...
CCCCCCTGCGGCCAGAGGCGGCGGTGCCAGCCAGCGGCAACACCCAAAGCGCAGCGTTGGCCGTTCTTCGGCAAGCCGCTTGATGGTGCGCTTTTGGAAGTGATCTGAATGAATATGCGTCAAAAGCACAAGTTTCAGCTTCGTCACATATGGCTCCAGCGCTTTGTAAGGCACCCCGCAGTCTATCAGCACAAAATCTTCCAAAATCGTAGCGTTGCCGTCACTTCCGGTGCTGATAATGTTGTACTTGACCATCAGAGTGTCGCCAAATCAACAGCCGCTTTCACTTCGTCTGCTTCCGGCTCCGGCAAGTCCATAGTTTTGGCCGTCCGCTCGATTTTGGGCTGTTCCTGCTCATCCTGCTGGCTGAGTTCCGGGGTATCGGTCACTTCCGGCAACAGGTCTCCGCTCGCGGTGTTCAGCATCATCACATGGTCGTCTCTTTCATAGGCCATCGTCATTTCTGCCGTCATAATGCCCCACTTGGAAATCAACTGGCGCAGCATGGTCTTTTTGGCCATCCCGTCGAAGTCTTTGTACCAGAAGCTCGAATACTTCCACAACTCATTCTGCGGAATCTCACCATTCAGCAGCTTCTTATATGCGGCGGCGCTGAATGCCGGGGAATATTTGTCCGCATGAGACATCATCTGGTCTGCCGTCCAGTACAGCGTTTTCTGGAAACCATTGATATACTCAAAATGGGCAATGTAGCCCACAGTCGGCATTGCTGCACGCTTTTCAAAATCTTCGATGAAGTGCATTTCATGGAAACGCTCTTCAAAGGGATCCCAACCGCCCAGTTCCCCGGATTTGACTTCCAGAACATTCAGGCGCTTGTACTGGCCCGTTCTCAGAGCCAACTGGATGTATCCCTTGTAACCCAAAACGAATTGCGCCTTGAGACACGCCGGCTTAATCACATTACCCTGCCGGTCACGTTTTGCTTTGGATTCGAACGGCACCAAGTAGAACTGGCCCAACTGCGGGGAAGGCTGCAAGAGCAGGCTTTCACCCAAAAGGGCACCCGCCAAAATAGTACCTGCATCACACTCCTGCAAGGTAGGGTTAACTGCCACAGCAGAAGTGATATTTGCAGCGAATCGTGCCGCGCGTACCGGATCGCCTAGGGTATTATTTATGAGTTTCTTGTATTTCTCGGTCTGCATTGCCTGAGAGAAGTACAATTTCTTCGGCTGTACTTCTTTAGCCATTGTCGCTTACCTCCTCATTCTCGATGCCGACGGAATCCATATGCTCCTGGATCTCGTCGATTTTTTCATTTACGAAAGACTTCAGCTCCCGGAGCTGGGTCAATGTACCGCGGCACTGGAACGTGCGGCCCATGAAAGCAAATTGGGCCGTCATGACCTGTTCCTCGCTCTCCTGTTGGGTTTCTTCGACCTCCTGCTCATCCATAACCGGAGGCTCGGCGCCCATGACTTGCGGCGCGGCCAGCTCTTCTTCTACCGCATCCAGCACCGCCGACTCTGCTTCCTGCGCACGAAGCTGGGCTTCAAGGCGCTGTTTCCGTTCAGCTTCCTCGCGGGCCACACGGTCTTTGCGCTGGCTCACGCTGTTAATCGCAACGGCCAGATTGCGGCACTGCTTATACTCGGCCATGACCTCCGGGGCATTCTCCATGCCATTGATGCAGTTCACATCAGCCACTACACGGTCAACATATTCCTTGACCTTGCCCTTCAAGGATTTCAGGCTCGCCGTCATGGTGACAGCAATACCGATGTTCCCATAGCTGACCCACTCGACCCCGTTCGCCTTGACCAGCTCGTCGAAGTAAGCAACCACTTTCTTCTCCTTGTCAGCTTTCAAGCCGGCTTCCACGTCCGTGATTTTTCCTTTCAGCGCTTCATCCGCAGGACCATAGACATCGGTGACGCACTCCTTGTAAACCTTGTCGAAGTCCTCAAAAGGCTTCATGATCTGCTTCTTAACGACTGCGCGGCGGTCATCCAAATCCTTGCGGTCACGATTCAGCTTCGCCCGCTGCTCCTTGACGACCTTGAGCGTTTCTTCCGTGCAAACCAGCGCCAGCGCTTCCGCCACAGACGCCTGTGCCTGAGCCTTGATGCTGTGCAGCTGTTCCTTGATGACGGGAAGCTGCTGCACCACAATCAGACTGTCGGCTAACATCGGCTCCTGCGTGGTTACGGCGGCAGTAAGTTCTTTTTCCATGTTGTACCTCCTAATTTTTGCATAATTTTTGCATAGAAAAACGGCAGAAAGGATAGTCCTTTCTCGCCGCTTCGTACCTGTTGAAAAATCCAACCGAATATGCTACAATATGGCTGTGTGTGTGTGGTGGAGACCTGTATTTTCCGGCTTGATGTTCCTGCATCAAGCGCCAACGGAATGTGCGGGTCTCTATCCATTTGTAGCGCGCTGGCCGTTCTGGTCAGCGCTTTTTTCGTGTGCGGCGAGTATGTCATATACCGTGAGTTGGCCGATGATTTGGCGCTCAGCGGTGCTCTTAGGCTGTGTAGCGGTCTTTCCCTTGCGAGGTCTTGCGGGCGATTTCAGCTTCTTGCCGAACTCCTTGGCGTAACACTTTGCGCCGTACCCCGCTTCGATTGCCGCCGGATCTGTAATGACCCTGTGACACCGAGCGCATCTTACCATGCTTCTTTCCTCCGAAAATCATGAACATCTGGAATGCGTGCGTCAGCCGCACCGCCATGATGATTGCAATGATGACAAGCAGCCATTCGCCGCCGATTGCCCAGTAGCCACGCCAGCGGCAGGCGCTCGGCAACTGCCATATTGCCATCAGCCCTCCGGCTACGACCCCGGCCAGCGTGTCCAGCAGTCCTACGAGTACCCAATCCATCACGCTCAGCTTCTTTTCCCTGCGCTTCATTTGAGGTTTACCCCTTTCATGTAGGTTTTGACCAGCGCCCATTCATGGGCATCCTTTGGCTTCCCCGCCATTGCATCCAGCGCTTCTTCGGTTCCGCACTGGTCACAAATCGTGATGCCCGGAATCTGACGGGAAAGAGCGTTGCTGTGCAAGCGCATCTTCATGGTCAGCTTCCCGCACCGGGGACACGGGAGCACCTGCGCCATCTCAGCTGCGGCATCCTGCACATCGAGGTATGTAGCAAAGACTTCATCCAGCAGCTTCTTCTCCGCGTAATCCTGAATCATTTGCATCACCTTACGAAACATCCCTTTCTTCCTCCAAAAGGCCAACCATTGCGCTCCACACCTTGTCGGTGTAGGCAGTGCTGCGGGTTCCTGCATTCCAAGCCTTTTCTGCTCCGCTCTTCCCAAGGTTGTACGCCATCATCGTTCGGTTGATGTCTCCATCGTACAGGGCAAGATAACTTCCGAGCATATAGCACCCAGCCTTGATGTTCTGTCCGGCATCCAGCAGATCGGTGACTCCCAGCTCATCTTTGAGCCATCCGGCATTGATGCTGTTGATCTGCATCAGACCATAATCCCCGGTTGAGCTGGTAGCGCTCACCGTATAGCCGCTCTCGACCTGCATGACGGCGTAGGCCAGCTCCAGCGGAACTTCGTACAAGTCACACATCTCGGCTGTATACTGCTGTAAATCCGCATCCAGCGGCACATGGTATGTAATCGGCTCATAGGGAGCCGGGTCTCGCCGGATGCACTCACCCTGCTCGATGTCAGCTTGCACAGGAATCATCGCTATCGGGAGCTGCGTTTCTTTCGGTTGGAAAGCGAACGCCGCGGCGATGCTTCCGATCACCAGTAGTTGCGCCACCGCTGTTGCCACCAGCGGGATTATTGCCTTTCGCATCATCCTGAACCTCCGTAATGCCGAACCGCTCGAACACATACCGCCGGGGCACTCTGCCCGGAAACGTAAGCAGACCCTTTGCTTCCAGCTCTTTGTTCATCTGCTGGATAAACTGATAGGCTCTGGATTTGCTACATCCAACAATTTCCTTCACTTCGCTCACGCCGATAAAGTACGATTCTTTCACGTCCGACGCCCTCCTTTCGAAAAACGCATATTGGCCATCGCCACGAACAGGTTGTTCATTCGATCCATGATCTCATCCCATTCAGCCTGTTCGTCCTCTTCAATTTTTCCATCTGCGACGATTTCTATCATCGCATCGCGCTTTACGATAAACCTCTGAACCGCCGCCAGAACGCTGAGAACAGCTTCCGGCAAGTCCTTTAACTGAATTTCCGGAACCACCCGCTTGCCCAACTCTGAGGACCGGCGCAGATGCTGAACTGCAAGATACGGGGCTTGGTACACATCGCACATGGCGCTTGCCACGTCGCTGGGTACCGGGCGCTGACTCTGCTCATAATCCCGCAGGGAATCGACCGACACGCTCAAAAGCTGTGCGGCCTTCTCCTGCGTAAAACCAGCAGATTTCCGCGCGTTTTTGTAGATATTCTGGCAATCAACCGCCATTTCGCACAACTCTCCTTTCTGGTAAACTTATGATGTAAGAAATCACGCCCGCAGGTTCAGGCAGGACTCAATCGCGGACTTGATGTTCGCAGACGGCACCATCGTACCATTGATGACCTGGCTGACGTGTGCGCGGGAGTACCCGATTTCTTTTGCCAGCTCGGTGACGCTCATATCGTCGCGCTCAACCATCGCTTTTTTGACTGACACGCACCACTCTGGCAGCGGAATTTTCTTCATGTTTTTTCTCCTTCCGACAAAGATTTATCCAACAAATGTATTGAACACTTGTTTGATTTTTGATAGACTAAAAGGGCCAGTACCCACCATTCAACGCGTTCCCCCGCCTTTAAGCTGTTAAGCAGAAGCTCTTGGGGAGTAATCGCTTTACCTGCGCACCGCCGATTTGCAGTATCGGCGCTGCGCTTTGCAGCGATGCCTGTCATTAGGAGGAATCAACTTGCATGGTTTGTACTGCGTGGTACGTTGAAACCCCTTCGCAGAGGGGCTTCGGGGAACGCGCTGAATGGAAAGCGCTGACCCTTTCAATCTGACATTTGTTTTGTACAAGTGTATTATAATCTTTCTTTAGGCGTATTTCAAGACAAAATACGCCTGTGGATAGATTTTGTGAGGATACACAAAATGCCGACCCAAAATTTGTATGATTCTATTGCCCTTGCAGAAAATATCAAAATTCAGGCAAAGGCGCGCAATGTCCAGCTGAAAGATATGTTCGCCGAACTCGACTTGAGCAAGGGGACGCTTTCCAATCTTCGACTTGGTAAAAAAATCTCCGCCGACAGTCTGGCGCGTATTGCCGACTATCTTGACTGCTCTATGGACTTCCTCATGGGGCGCACTGTTGACCCCGCCGTGAAACGGATGAATCTGACAGATGATGAACGCCAAAAGGTTACAGATTATCTTCAGTTCATTCTGAGTCAGCGAAAATAGTTCTCAGAGCCGCTCAGATAGCTCTATTTTGCGTTTTTGATTCTTCCGCAAGGAATTTGTCGTTTGATGCAAAAGGCGGCTCAAATCCCCTCTTTGAGCGATTGTGCTCATTCGTCGATTGCGAAATGCGCGTCCTCTATGATAAGCGTGGTTCCACGGCCCTCTTCGTAGATCATGGTATTGCGCTTGCCAATGTACTCTGCCGGAAGCTCGCCACGCCTCACCCGTTCAAGGTTGAGTGGCGTCGGCTCCCAGCGGCCTTTGTAGTCCTCCGGAATCGCGGCCCACTCAGCTTTCGTGTAGTGGCGCATCAGGTCTGCCCCCATTCTTCCCCATTCAGTTCCATCCAGCCGTAGGGGTCGCAGTACCACCAGCTGGATGCACCATCCTCGGTGAGCCGCACGATATCGGACACGCTCATGCTGTGACCAGAGAAATCAACGGGTCGATTCGACCCGTTGAAGAGTGCGAACAGGCGAAGAAGCATCCTGACCACTTCCGGGACAGACGGAATCTCACCGCCGTATACCCGGCGGTAGTTCTCCCGGTGGATGCCGCCCAGCTGTGCGGCCTGATCGGATGCCATGAACCGCAGTTTTACCCGCTCCATGGTATCCTCTTTCAGCTGGTAGATCTCATACTTCATGTGAATCTTCCTTTCTTTGCGGTGGTTCCCGCGACCTTGCCTGGCTGGTTGCCGGGTGGTTTCGGCCATTTCCGATGGCCATCATCAGGCGGGGGTGATTTCGATGCCTTTTTCGAGGTATCCATCATTCCAAAGAGTAACAGTCCAGCTCAAGCTGTGCTTTTCCGCGAACCGTTTCGCAGTGTCGAACACTCCTTCGGCTCTATCACGATATTCGGTTTTCACGACTTTGAAGTTGACCGGCGTTCCATAACGAACTTCGTAACGTGCCATTGTTCAGACCTCCAATCTTGCCACGACGGAATTATGAAAGCCCTTGTACTGCTCCTGCTCCTTGACGGAGTTGCTATCCGCGCCAAAGTCCCAAGTGTACCGCTCAATCCACTTGTCACACTGCTGCGCCCTGTCCCGGAAATACTCAGCGATGTGGGTCTTGTCGATGCCCTCGACAATCTTGATCTGCGCGTGTTCCTTGTTCCACAGCTTTGCGGTGGTGTACTTCTCATAGCCATTGACCGTGACCATGATCGGCCAGAAACAGACCGCGTTTTTGGCCTTGCTCGGCTCGCCATTGCGCTTGATCTTCAACAGGCAGTGGTCTTTCCCGCACCAGTCGGGGTCTCCGTCGCTGTGCTCCACAAAGTAGAGCGCGTTGTCGGTTTTGAAGTACGCCCCGGTGATTCTTACGACGTCCCCGGTCTTGATCTCGATTCCGTTCTTGTCCAGCATGATTTTGTCCTCCTTTTTGATTAAACGTCAAAGCTGACCGAATGATATGCGAACCAGTGCCCGCAGCGGCGGTGCAGCTTGTACCAGTTTGTGAAGCGCTGCCCAGAGCAGTCATAGGCCGTCGGGTAAAACTCGTAGTAGCGGTTTTCCCGGAACCACTCGGCTGCATCGGCCTTGCTGGCCTTGTCCAGCTCGTTCGGGAGCTGCACCAGCTCAATGTAGCCATCAATACCGTGCTCCTCGACAATGCGGCTGTCAGGTGCCGGGCGGTTGCTGTAGGCCCGGATCTCCTTCTTGATGCTGACCATAAAGGCGGCCATGCCGGACTTCTGTTCGGCGGTGGTGGTGGGAACGTCGTCCCGGATGAATGCCAGCAGGGTGTAAGCGTCTCTCAGCTTCTCGGCGTCGGTGATCTTAAACATGGTTTAGTCCTCCAATATTGTTTAGAATTCGTTGAAGTCTCCAGCATCGAACAGCAGGCCGCTTCTGAATTTCAGGCTGAGCTTGCTTTCAGGGGGCTTGCGCTTGAAAACAGGCTTTCCGTTCACCAACTCTGCATACACGGAAAAACTGCAGCGCGTACCTTGGAGAGTGATGTAAACACCGTTCTGATAAGCACGGAGTTCGCCAAGTTCCAGTCCCCAAGAAGTGGTAAACTCAAGGTTTCGGCTCAACGCATTGTGGAGAGATGACTTCTTGTTGTCCGGCATCATCCTGAAAAGCTCCAGCGTTTGCTTCTCGCAGTGCACATTTTTGATTTCCATGGTTCAGCCCTCCTCAACGACCCAGCCGGCGCAATAGCCGGGGTTGCGAAGCCTTGCTTTCTTCAAGGCTTCATCGAACGACCGGGCGCGAACCCGGATGGGTGGCAGGTTCCCGCCTACCATCTCCCATGTGTCCATCGGTGCTACAAACTTCATTGTGTGGCCCTCCCTCAGTTCCGGCTATCCCGCCGGATGCTCAAAATCTGGTCGTTGTCTCCGAAGCTCCGTTCCTGCAGGTTCTCGATGTCGTAAATCAGGAATGCAAGGATCAGAGCTTCCCGTGTGCAGCGCTTCCGTTCCCGGAACGTGTACGGCGTCTTGGCCTTTAACAGCCGTTCCGCCACATCGTCCACAATGTCCAGCGTGGTGGTGTAGGTCTGCGGCGCTGCCGGGCCGCGGCCATGCTAGGTGTACTCAACAAGAAGTCTCATAGCGTTGTTCTTTCCATCTAACAGATGTTCGAATCATTTGTTAGATATATTATAATCACTCTATCCGGTGATTTTCAAGACGCAAATCACTTTTTCCGGTGAATTTGTTACTTTGCACAGTTTAAGGAGGTGTTTTTGTGTACGATGCGCAAAAAATTGCAAAACGCATCAAAGAGCGCAGTCGCCAGCAAGGAATAACGCTCGGTGATCTGCTGTCCGGCTTAGATATGGGCATCAACACGGTGTCTCATATGGCTAAGGGGCAAGAAATCTCATACCTTGCATTTGCCCAGATTGCCGATGCGCTCTCCTGCTCTGTTGACTACCTGCTTGGCCGCACGGACGACCCCGTTCTTCATCAGTTGGATTCGTCGTCGTCGGTTATATAACACGCGCGCCCGCGCGTGATGAAGACGATAGTCTTCATACATAATCATTAACATTAACATTTACATTAACAGCTTGTTTTGCTTGTTTTGCTTATCAAATCAAGCATTTGGTTGTTTTGCTTGTTTTCGCATGCTTCTCGAAAAAAAGCGGGGCCATTAAGCCCCGCCAGAAACCACCTTGGAGATGACCAGCCGCCCTGCGAAGTACTTAAACTTCTCCGGCGAATGGAACAGCTTCTCAAAATATGCTGCATCCTCTTCCCGCAGATCCGTGAAGTCCTCTGCCGAGAGCCCAACTACCAAGAACGTGCCGGCAATGATGTCGTAGGGCTTACCGTTTTGGTATAAGGCTCTGTTCAGTTCAAGCCCGCAGCACTTGCCCTCCTCATTGCAGACCAGGCCCACCGGGCGGTGCGGATCCGGGTAGACCACCTGAATGTAGCCGCCCACGGCGTCTTGCAGGGTTGCAAGCTCGTTGTGAATATCAATGCGTTCCGGGGCCTTTCCCGGCTCAATCTTCAGCGCTTTCATGATTCAAATCTCCTTTCCGGCCGACAGCGGCTCACCATTCCATGCAACACAGAACGGGTACGAATCTACCTCTGCGCTGCGGAGCCAGCCGCCCTGCACAGCCATCATCGCTTCTACCCGGTACGATTGCCGAGTGTGACTCCCCTTGATGTTCTTGTACAGCGCCCCGCCGTGAGACTTCTTGAAATCCTTGGCCTCCTCTTCGGTTCTGAAAAACTTGTTGCAATACATAGTCAAACCTCCTTGTTGTTGAGCTGATATGCTTTGCCGCGATAATTGATGATGTGCCGATGGTCAGGCGTGCGGAACACTTCAATGCGCTTCTTGTCCACGTTCTTGATGCCAAGCTTCCGGCGAATGAACCGCACCGCAATTTTGATGGTTTCAGCGTTGGTCATGTCCTCAGCCTTGCGGCTCGGCCTCTGCGCATAGCGGCTCATACGGACTTTGCTGACCGCTTCGGCGTCCGCTTCCGTCCCATAGAATTTGTCGGGATCTCCGTAGCCGCTCACCTCGTAGAACCGCTGGCTGCTGACTTGTTCCAGGCGTCCGTTCCAAATCGTGTTGACGCAATAGGCCACATCCGGCAGAATGCCCTCTTTCTCGGCCACGCGGCCAACGAACAGCTCGATGCCCTGCTTATCCCACTCCTTGGAAAAAGTGCAGGCCACAATGCGGATGATTTCAGTTCCGTTGGTCAAATCGACCTTGGCCAGTTCACCTTGGCTCCCATTCATGCTTGCAGTGTTGAAGCGATACCCCTGCGCCAAGTACTTGTTCACCTCTGTCGTGAACATCTTGTTGATGTCTGAATACTTCATGGCCATCCCCCTTATCTAACAATCGTATAACCAGCATACTTGAAGTTGTTCACGAGCCTCGCCGCCTTTGCCAGATGCTCAGCGAGTTCTGCGGCCCGTGCTGCATCCATTGTTGCCCAGTCCATCGAAATGGTGATTTTAACTTTTTCACCAAACACCAAGCGGATTTCAATGGCTTCATCCAGCTCTGCGACTTGCCCTGTCAGCTCCCGCATTGCTTCGCTGAGCACTTTGTACGTTACTATTTTCATATTTTTCGGCCTCCGTTGTTGTTCATGCAGTCCAACAAATGTTTGACTGTGATTATATAATAATCCAACACCTGTTAGACGACAAGACCGCAAATCTAACAAGTGTTGGATTTCAGCGTATTACACAAGATTTCAGAAAGAAAGCTGGTAAAAAGGATGACGATTACTGTCCAACGCATTGTCGATTTGATGGAACATTACGGTTCATCGGGCGCTTTTATGTCGCGCCTGTGCGGGAAAAGCAGAACCCTTGTTGCGAGCTGGCAAGCGGGAAAATCTGTTCCTACCGCTTCGGACATCGCCACTATTGCCGCCCGCTATGGCGTGTCTGAAGCCTATCTCCGGGGAGAGGTAGATTTCCCGGAGTCGAATCTTTCCGCTTTGCAGAGGCGGCTCATGGACTCCACGCACGATCTGACAGATGATGAAATGCGAAAGGTAATAGAGTACGTCCGCTTCGTCAAATTCCTGCGCGAATAACAAAAGGACAGGCTCCCAAAGAGGGCCTGTCCGCGCCATCGGTGCTCGTTACTGCTGTTTCAGCGTTTCGATGTACTCAAGCACCCGCTTGACCTGTTCCGGGGTTAAATCCTTGATTTCTTCCCGAAGAACATCATCAAGCACATTTCCATGTCTGGAGCGCTCATCCGATGCAGGCATCTTCTCACTCCTTCCCGGCGCAAGCACGCCATTGGAAAGAGTAAGACAGCTTACAAGCAGATTCCAGCCATCTACCGAAATCCGTGAATAAATAACAGAAAGGGTTGTGAGGTTATGGGATTCAGATACAGAAAAAGTATTCGTCTTGGCGGCGGCTTCCGCATCAATATTTCAGGAAGTGGAGTTGGGTATTCGTGGGGCGTTCCCGGATACCGAATAACCAAAACGGCCAACGGAAAAATCAGGCAAACGGCATCCATCCCCGGAACCGGAATCAGCTATGTTTCAGAGGAATCTATCCGCAGCGCCGAGACTTTAAGTTCTTCTACGCAGCCTCCAGCATTTGAAACGGAGGTCATACAGTCCACTGACCGGAACAGCTACAAGGACGCCGATTTTGCGGCGCTTATGAAACAAATCCGCTTAGTCCGTTTTCTCAACAAAGCGTTCTTTATAATCGGCACTGTCAGCCTTTTGGCTTTCATCGTTCTTCACACTCCGCAGCGGCTCCTGTTGACAATCCTTTCTTTTGCTGCGTTTTTGTTCGTCCACTATAGAACCAAAGTAAATTTGGAATACGATTTCTCCGATGAACAACGTGCCTCTTATGAGGACTGGTATCACGCATGGCGAAAGCTATTCGCTTGCGATGCCGCATGGTATGTCACGGAGATAGAAAAGGGACACAACACTAAAACAAATGCAGGCGCCAGCGAAGTAACTCTCCCCAAAAAGCTCCTTGGAATGCCGAAGCTTCCCTATTACCTCAGCACCAATGTTCCATACTTTTCTGCAGCTCTGTCAAAAAAGGAATCGTTCTATATTCTTCCCGATAATATATTCTATCTTCATGACGGAAAGTTGAGCGCCTACGATGCAGACGAAGTCAATTACCGCGCCGACATCGTTCATCCCATCATGGACTCAACGGAAATGGAAATCCCGGCGGACGCTAAGATTGTCGGCAAAACATGGCTCAAGGTAAATGCGGACGGATCCCGTGACAAGCGTTATAAAAACAATCACCAGTGCTCCATCTGTGAATGTGGCAGGCTTCGCGTTTCTTCTCCTGCCGGCTTGAACCTGTGTCTCATGCTTAGCAATTCGGAGCATATCGACGATTTCAATTCTATCATCGCCAAATAAAAAAGACCCCGGCCATTATAAAAATGGTCGGGGATTTCTAAACACGTCAGGAGGTATATTCTAATGCCCTGCTATAAGGATGAAAAAACTGGCACATGGTACTGCCAATTTCGCTACGCTGATTTCACCGGAAAAAGAAAACAGAAGCGCAAACGCGGCTTCAAAACCAAACGTGAAGCGCAGGAGTGGGAGCGCGAATTCCATCTGCAAAAGGCCAAGAGCTGTGATATGACTCTTGCCAGCTTCGTGGAGCTATATTTCGATGACCGGGAGCACCATGTCCGCGACACCACAATGGACACTAAGCGAAATATTTTTGACACCAAAATCGTTCCGCTTCTCGGAAACCGGAAAATGAACGAGATTACTGCTCTTGATATTCGAGATTGGCAGCAGCGAATCAAAGAAATGGGCGAAGCCACTGGCCTCCCCTATTCGGAAACATACCTCTACACCATTCACGCACAGTTGACCGCGCTCTTCAACTATGCCCAGACGTTCTACGGCCTGCGTCTCAATCCGTGCGATGCCTCTGGCTACATGGGTTCCTCCGTCGCCGGGGAAATGCTTATCATCACGAAAGACCAGTATGAGCTTTTGCGGAAAGAATTCCGCAATGAGGCCTATCTTCTGGCATTTGATATTCTATTCTGGACGGGATGCCGCGAGGGTGAGATGCTGGCGCTGTTGCCCAAAGACCTGACCGATGATGACCAGTTGCGCATCTACAAGACTTACCACAGAAAAAAAGGGCAGGACATCTTCGGCCCCACCAAGAACAGCAAAAAAGGAGGCAACCGAAATGTACCTATTCCACATTGGTTGGCCGAAGAGTTCCGCACCTACTGTTCCCGGCTCTACGGGCTGACCCCGGACGACCGCGTGTTCTACATGACGTGCACAGCACTCAACAAAGAACTGACCCGCTGCACCCAGCTAACCTATCTGCCAGACATTCGCGTCCATGATCTTCGACACAGCCACGTTTCTCTCTGTATCGAACTTGGGTACTCTATTGTTCTGGTAGCCAAGCGAATCGGCGATACTGTTCCCGTCGTCATGCGGACCTATGCCCATTTGTACCCCAACAAGCAGCAGGAGCTTGTGTCGAAGCTGGAGGCCATCGGCTCCCCCACTTCTAACAACGATGACTCTGATTTGATGTCACTCGGCTAGGCCGAAAACAGGTGATGTCGCGGCCCGTCTTGTGATGTCGCGATGTCAGAAAAGCCCCGGAAAGTTTCGATTTCTCGTTACTTTCCAGGGCTTTCAAATTATTCTTCGATAATAAACCGTACTACCATTTCCCGGCGCGTCCAGCAGGTGCTTTCTGCCGCAGGTGATGTCAAAGTGATGTCATTCTTCCGAAATTTATCATTTTTCAGTCGTAGACACGTTTTATTTTCTCATATTCCATTATTCGAGCTCGATCGTGGCCGGCGGCTTACCGGTGCAGTCGTAGAACACGCGGTTGACGTGCTTGACCTCATTGACGATGCGGCTGGTGACAGTACCCAGCACGTCCCAGGGCATATTGTAGCTCTCGGCGGTCATGAAGTCAGTGGTGGTGACAGCGCGTAGCGCCACGGCGTAGTCGTAGGTGCGCTCGTCGCCCATAACGCCGACGCTGTGCATATTGGTCAGAGCCGCATAATACTGGCTGATCTCCTTATCAAGGCCGGCCTTGGCGATCTCCTCACGCCAGATGGCGTCGGCATCCTGCACGATAGCGACCTTCTCGGGGGTCACTTCGCCGATGATGCGGATGCCCAGACCGGGGCCGGGGAAGGGCTGGCGGCTGACCAGATACTCGGGCAGACCCAGCTCACGGCCAGCCTGACGGACTTCGTCCTTGAACAGGTTGCGCAGCGGCTCGACCAGCTCCTTGAAGTCCACGGTGTCGGGCAGGCCGCCGACGTTGTGGTGGCTCTTGATGACGGTGGACTCACCGCCCAGACCGCTCTCGACGACATCGGGGTAAATGGTACCCTGTGCAAGGAAATCGACCTTGCCGATCTGCTTTGCCTGTTCCTCAAAGACGCGGATGAACTCCTCGCCGATGATCTTGCGCTTGCGCTCCGGCTCGGTGACGCCGGCCAGCTTTGCAAAGTAGCGGTCACGGGCATCCACGCAGATGAAGTTGATGTCAAAGCCGTTGGCGTTGCCGGGGCCGAAGACAGAGCAGACCTCTTCCTTCTCGTTCTTGCGCAGCAGGCCGTGGTCAACAAAGACGCAGGTCAGCTGCTTGCCGATGGCCTTGGCCAGCATAGCAGCCAGCACGGAGGAATCGACGCCGCCGGACAGGGCGCAGAGCACCTTGCCGCTGCCGATGCGCTTCCGCAGGGCCTCGACGTTGTTCTCCACGAAGGAGTCCATCTTCCAGTCGCCGGTGCAGCCGCAGACGTTGTACACGAAGTTGTGCAGCATCTTCTTGCCCTCAGCGGTGTGGAGCACCTCGGGGTGGAACTGGACGGCGTACAGCCCCTTTTCCTCGTTCTCAGCTGCGGCCACCGGGCAGTTGACGGTGTGGGCAGTGATTTTGAAGCCGGGCGCAGCCTGCTCGATATAGTCGTTGTGGCTCATCCAGCAGACGGTGGAGGGCTGCACATCGGTGAACATCTTGCTGCTGTTGTCCACGAAGACCTCGGTCTTGCCGTACTCGCGCTCGGGGGCGCGGCAGACATGGCCGCCCAACAGGTGCATCATGAGCTGACTGCCGTAGCAGATGCCCAGCAC
>ENA-ORTN01002576-ORTN01002576.1-human-gut-metagenome-genome-assembly--contig:-NODE-2576-length-14453-cov-2.911585_pt1 | contig 14453 bp, 15 predicted proteins | sample MGYA00242070_ERZ509189 | MGnify/ENA primary metagenome ERZ509189 (study PRJEB26280, sample SAMEA2338821) | human gut metagenome | biome: human gut; feature: human-associated habitat; material: faeces...
CTGCTGACCATCCTGGGCTACTCCATCAACGATACCGTCGTTATCTATGACCGTATCCGCGAGAACAGCGCCCTGTACGGCAAGAAGCAGATGAGCCTGGCCGAGCTGGTCAACCTGTCCGTCAACCAGAGCTTTGCCCGTTCTCTGATGACCTCCATCACGACCTGCCTCGCCCTGGGCGTTGTCTGCGTGGTCTCGGTCATCTACCGTCTGGACAGCATCTACTCCTTCGCGTTCCCGCTGCTGTTCGGCATGGTCAGCGGCGTCTACAGCACGATCTGCATCGCCACGCCGCTGTGGGTCGACTGGAAGAACAAGAAGAAGGCTGCCAAGAAGGCCTGAGCTTGTAGAAAAGGAGGGAACCCGATATGAAATGCCCCTATTGCGGTGAAGTTGACTCTAAAGTCATCGACTCCCGCCCGACGGAGGACGGTGAAAAGATCCGCCGCCGCCGCGAGTGCCTGAACTGCAAAAAGCGCTTTACCACCTACGAGATCGTTGAGACGGTCCCGCTGATGGTCGTGAAGAAGGATCGCTCCCGCGAGGTCTTTGACCGCCAGAAGCTGCTGAACGGCATGCTGCGCGCCTGCGAGAAGCGCCCCGTCAGCTACACCCAGTTGGATGCCGCCGTGGACCGCATTGAGCAGCAGCTGCTCAACTCCTATGACCGCGAGGTTTCCTCCATCCATATCGGCGATCTGGCCATGCAGGAGCTCAAGCAGATGGACGATGTCGCCTACGTGCGCTTTGCCTCCGTCTACCGTCAGTTCAGCGATGTCAACACCTTTATGGAAGAACTGAAGGATATGCTGGACAGCCGCTCAAAATCCGCTGAAAAATGATTGCCGCACCTGTTCGATCTGGGTGCAGGCGCGCTGCGTCTCCATCTCGAGGTCTGCCAGGCTGTCGGCCTCGGCACAGGGCGGCAGCACGGCCAGCGTCTGGTTGAGCTGATCCAGAATATTGCGGCGCACAAGCAGGCCCAGGACCTGAGTGCTGCGCAGTGCCCGGTTGGCCGCACGGCTGTACGCGTGGCGTGCGGCAGGGTAGTCGCCCTGCTCCGCCAGAGCGTAGGCTGCTTCAAGCTGCCACTGCATTCCGGCTGTGGTGCGGTCCACATACTGCCCCGCCCGGAACAACAGCACGCACAGAGCCAGCAGAATGATTGCGGCATACCAATTTCGCTTCATACGCACACCTTTTCAGGCCGCCCCTTTCGGGGCGGCCTTTTTCTGTATCAGAATGGATTTTTTGCCGTTGTAGAGCAGCAGCAGAACCGCCTCGCGGGTCGTCTGCTCACGGCGCAGCAGTGCATCCAGCGCTGCCGTATCCATACCGAAGAACGCAAGATTTTCCTTGTAAACTGCCTTATCGATGAGCAGCGGCAGCATAGGCGGCTCCTGCGGCATTGGGGCCGCTGTGATGCTGCCGTTCGGCTCGATCACGCCCCAGTAAACATCCTTGGGGGAAAAGATGTCCTTGCCGCGCAGGGCCTCGGCCAGGTCGGATGCCGTGATGCGCAGCTGTGCCAGCTCGTCCTGCAAAATTTCCCCGTTGCGGATGATCGTCACCGGCTTTCCTAAAAGCAGCTGGGCATATTTCGGGCAAAACCAAACCAGCGTGGAGTTCAGAATTTCAAGAGCCGTGATTAAGAAAATCGGCACCAGGCTGGCCGAGAGCGGTAGATCCGGCTCGTCGATGCAGATGGATGCGACGTTGGAGATCAGCAGCGTCGTCACCAGCTCGGCGGGCTGCAGCTCTCCCAGCTGGCGCTTGCCCATCAGCCGCATGGCCACCACCACAGCCAGATACACCAGCACCGTGCGCACAACCGAAGAAATCATTCAGGCACCTCCTCATAAATTCCCGCAAAGGCGGCCACACTATCCTGCGTGAGAGGGGGAGAACCATGACGCAGAAACCGCTGTACCGCTCGCTGGATGCCAACCTTGCGCTTCTGGAGGAAATGTTTGGCCGTTCCGACGATTTTTATACCAAGCGCCTGATGCTTGCCGGTATCCCGTGCGCTATCGTCATGTTCACAGGGCTGTCCTCGCCGGAAAAGCTCTGCCGCATGGCGTTGGACATGCTGGACCGCGACCCCGCCATGTTGGGCGGCGGGGAGGGGCTGTGCGACTATCTGCTGACCCAGAGCCGCGTCCCCGCCGAGCCTGACGCGGTGGAGGATCGCACCTCGCTGGTGGAGCTGCTCTCCAACGGACTGTCCGTTTTGCTCATCGACGGCGTGCGGCGCGGCGTCGCGTTTTCGACGCAGGAGATGCCCCAGCGCTCGATCTCGACGCCGATGAGCGAGGGCAACCTGCGCGGCCCGCAGGAGGCATTCACCGAACTGCTGCGCAATAACATTTCGCTGCTGCGGCGGCAATTCCGCACCGGAACGCTTGTGGCAGAGATCTCCACCGCCAGGACCCGTGCCAAGACCGAATACTGCCTGTGCTACGACAGTACCCTGGCCCCAAAGGAAACCATCGACGCTCTGCGGGAGCGGCTGGAGCAGGTGGAGATTCCCGTTCTGCTGGACAGTGCCTACTTTGCGTCGTTCCTCAAGCAGGACAAGCTGAATCTTTTCCCAGCAGCTGCCTACACCGAACGCCCCGCCACGGCCTGTGCCCGCCTGTGTGAGGGCAAGGCCGTCGTTCTTGTAGCGGGCTGTCCGTATGCGCTCATTGTGCCCAGCTTTTTTGCCGAGCACTTCGAGTGCCTCGACGACTACGCCTCGGGCGCAGTGTTTGCCGGACTTATCCGTATTTTAAAATATCTCGCCTTCCTGCTGGCTGTGTTCGGGCCGGGGCTCTACGTCATGGCCGTGGCCTTTGCGCCGGAGATCATCCCTATCCGTCTTTTGACCAAGCTGGCACAGGGCGAGGCATCCACGCCGCTGCCGCCAATGCTGGAAATGCTCTGCGTGACGCTGCTTTTAGAAATCGTCCGCGAGGCCGGGCTGCGTGCGCCGCAGTCTATCAGCCACACGGTCAGCTTGGTCGGCGCGCTCATCATCGGCGAGACCGCCGTCAGCGCGGGCATCGTCAGCGTGCCGGTTTTAACGATGGCCGCTGCGGCGACGATTGCCACGCTGGCTGTGCCGTCTCTGTATGAGCAGTCGATCCTGTTCCGCTTTGCCGTCATCGTGCTGGCCGGGTGCTTCGGCGTGCCGGGGCTGGCCTGCGCCGCACTGACGATTCTGGCGATGGCCTGCGGCAGTGAGCCGTTCGGGTACGACTATCTCTACCCGCTCATGCCGCCGGGCCGGGCCAGCGTGCGGGACGGCTTTGTGCGCAGCATCTGGAGCCGCCTTGCCAAATCCGGGGAGGTGATCAGCCGCCATGAAGCGTGAATGCCCCAGTCTTTTCGCCGCACTGCTCGTCAGTCTGCTCGTCAATGTGCTGCTGCGCAGCCAGACCGCCTACTGGCCGCGCGCCGGTCTTTTCAGTGCGGTGGTCTGTGCGCCGCTGCTGGCGGGCGTCGGCTGGCTGTTTGCCCGCAGCTGGCGGCTGGCCGCTGACCCCGTGTACAAGCTGCTGTTCGGCGCGCTGCTCGTCTACACATCGGTACTGGAGCTGCTGCGGCTCTGGCAGCTGGCGGACCGGCTCTATCCCGGTGCGGTCACGCTGACCTCGGTCTGTCTGCTCGTTGTGCTGCCTGTTGTCTATCTGCGGCGGGTTTCGGCGCTGTCCCAGACGGCCTATGCCGTGCTCTGTCTGCTGGTACTGGCAACCGTCGCCATGCTGGCATCGGTGCTTCCGCGGCTGTGCATCGTCAATCTGCAAACTGCCGCACTGACACAGGGCGATTTTCTCGCCGCCGTCAGAGACCAGCTGACGCTCTACCCGGAATACCTGCTGCCCGCGCTCTGGCCCGAGCAGGACAAGCGTGGCCGCCATACGCTGCTGCGGCTGGCCGCGTGGGCACTGGCGTTTGACGTGGGGATGCACCTGATTCTGGAATTGTTCTACGGCGCGGCCATGCCGCTGCGCATCGACCCGGTGCACGCCGCCGCGCGATGCGGAGCACTGTCGATTTTCAACCGGCTCGAGTGGCTGCAATTTATTCTGTGGGTCATGGCCGTCACGGTCAAGCTGGCTCTCTACCTTTATGCGCTGGTGCGGCTGCTGGGCGGGCAGAACAAGGCCGAGGACAGCGCCGCCGGGTTGGATCGGTTTCCTCTGTATCCGGGCGGCGTCTGGCTTTTGTGCGCGGTGCTGCGCAAGCTCGATTTAGATGCGGCCCTCTCACTGCGCAATGTGCTGACCTGGAGTTTTGTGGGCTTGACCTGGATAGGAGGTGCCGCCGCATGTCTGTACCGAAGGCTAAGGCGCTGCTGACCGTTTGCGCCGCGCTGCTGCTCTGCGGCTGCGGGCAGGCGCTCTCCGAGCGGGAGATCGTCCGCGCTGTGTTTTTTGCGCGGCAGCAGGGGGCATACTCCGCCTGTCTGCTGCTGGCCGATCAGAACGCAGAGAGTGACGGCGTGCAGTACAAAACCGTGTCTGCCCGCGGGGACACCGCCGCGCAGGCGCTCCACCTAGCCGAAGACGCTCTGCCGGGCCGGCTCTACTACGGGCTGCTCGACCTGGCCGCACTGCCGCCGGGCTGTGATTGGGCCGACGCGCAGACACTTGGCACGCTGCTCTACGACAAGGCCCAGCCCGCGCCGGAACTTTCGGTTTTTGTGCTGGACACCGCCGACCACAGCTGGGCCGCGGACGCTGCCTCCCTGTATGAGGACATGAAGGCCGTGGAAAGGGAATACGACCTGCACTGCGGCTTGCAGCAGCTTTTTACCCAGGCGGACGGCTGTGCAGCGTCCGCCTACCGCGCTGACAGCGGGTATGACTTTGCGCTGCTGGCAGCAGACGGAGCTTCCGTGTACGTCTCCGGTTTGCAGGCTCAGCTGGCTGCGGCGCTCTGCGGGCAGACGGGCCGCTTCTTTACTGCCTTTGCGGGAGGGCAGGCCGTCTGTGACACCCGGGTCAACGTCACAGCGGAGGATACCACCGTGCAGCTCCATCTGAGGGATACGGATTTTCAGCCGCTGGGGGCGTACAACGAGGATTGGCAGGCACTGCTCTGCACCGAATTGCAGCAGGCGTTCTCGGCCCTGACCGCAGACGATGCCGCTGATTTTTTCCATCTGCAATTCTGGCACGTCAATCTGTGGGGGCCCGGCAGTGCTCTGCCCGTGCCGCGGCTGGAAATCCTATTTGAATAGGCACAGAAAATGCCCGGCCATTTCTGACCGGGCATCGCTTATTTCTGTCAGGAGAGCGTTGACGGACGGGAAATATAGATCAGATTTGTGTCTGCGATAAAGGTCTGGAAGTTGTAGAGCACCAGCACCTCGTCATAGCCCTCTTTTTCAATTGTGGAATCCAAGCCGTACTTGAAGTTGCGGAAATCCACCACACCGATTTTCGCGTAATTCTCGGTCAGGTAGGGCACAAAGCTGTTCGCGTAGCTGTCCTTGACCACCAGAATACTGCCTGTGCCTCGGCCCTCGATCGTTGAATAACCGTTGTTGCCGTCCAAAAAGGCGGCGTACTTATCGCGGGTGTCAAACTTCTGCACATTCACGATGTTTTCAGTCGTTTCCGGCTCGTAGGCAGCCTCGCCCGTGATTTTGTAGATCGTCATCAGGCTGTCGAGCGGGTAGTAGGTGATTTCATCGTTTTCGACGTTCCACAGCCGCGTGGCCGAGTAGTGGGTGCCCTGAAAGTCTGTCACCGTGATCGGCTCATGCGCGGCGCGGTCAAACGGCGCCAGGCCCTTAAGGCTGCAGAACTGCTCATAGGCACGGTACGCGCCGTTGGGCGTCCAGTGGTGGTCGGTCTTGAAATACAGGTATTCGTCCTTCAGGTCTGTGAACGTCCCGCGCAGGTCGATGACATCGGCGCTCTGGCCGACTTTGGCAAAAATATCATCGAGCATCGCGTTTTCATCCACCATCGGTGCGCCTGCGGGCAGTTCCTCCGGGTAGATGACGCTGGCCGACGGGGCCAGCAGGAAGGTGACCTTGCCCGGGTGGTTCGCGGCAAACTCGCTGACGGCCTGTACGTTCTTGGCAAGCTGCTTCCGGGTGGCGTCGTCCACCGTGAACAGCTTTGTGAACATCCATCGGTCCTTACCCAGCAGAATGCCGCCCTCCTCCGCCTTCCGGAACAGCACCTCGTCCGCCGCGCGCTGGGTGTTGACCGCTGCGTCACGCAGGGAGAACTGATCCTGCATCCAGCGGGCAAAGCCGCTCTGCCAGCTGCCGTCCAGCAGTGCGCTCATGCTGAACGCCGGGAGCTGTGCGGCCTTGCGGTTTTCCAGCTCGAGCTGCGTGCGCTTGGGCCACACAATATTGACGAGGGAGAACCCGAACAACAGCACGGCGCAGAGCACCAGCAGCGGATACCCCGCACGGCGTCTGCCGCCGTTTTTACGGTACACAACCTTTGACATTTGTCCGTTCCTCCTCTCAGAAATTCGCGTACAGCGCGGTAGCGTTCGTGGCGGCCACTACGTAGCAGACGCACAGCGCGGTCAGCAGGGCAAACACAAGGAGCTTTGCCACAGTATTTTTGCTGATTTTCTCCCACAGCCAGTGCGGCAGCGCGGACGAGCAGACACAGCCCAGCACCAGCAGCACACCGTAATTGCGCAGGTAGTACACAGGCGAAATGCCGCCCTGGGGCAAAAACAGCTTTTGCAGCAGCAGGCCCAGCGGCGCGCCGGGCTGGTTGGCCGTAAAGATGCCCCAGCCCAGCACCACAAAGAACAGCGTATAGATATGCGGCCAGACCTTGCCCTTTTTGAGATATTTCAGCAGGAAGTTTTTTTCAATCGTGAGCAGCACAAAGTAGTAAAGGCCCCAGGCAATAAAGTTCCAGCTGGCCCCGTGCCAGATGCCGGTAGCAGCCCAGACCAGGAACATATTGAGCAGCTGGCGCGCCTGGCCCTTGCGGTTGCCGCCCAGGGGAATGTAGATGTAATCCCGGAACCAGCCCGACAGCGTAATATGCCAGCGCCGCCAGAATTCGGTGATACTGCCCGAGATATACGGCAGGTTGAAGTTGGCCGGACAGTCAAAGCCGAGCAGTGCGGCCAGGCCGTTGCTCATCTCGCTGTAGCCCGCAAAATCAAAGTAGAGCTGTAAACTGTAGGCGATGATGCCCAGCCACGCCAGCGGGGTCGAGACATTCGTCAGCCCAACGCCGCCCGCGCCGATGATGTCGGTCCAGAGTGCGCCGATGGAGTCCGCCAGAATGACCTTCTTCGCAAGGCCGAACACAAACAGCTCTGCGCCGTGCTCGGCCCTTGCCGGCGTGCAGCGGTTCGCGCCGTCGTGCAGCTGGTCGGCCATCTCGCGGTATTTGACGATAGGCCCGACGATCAGCTGCGGGAAGAAAAGCACATACACTGCAAACGTGATGAAGTTTTTCTCCGGCGCGATCTTGCCGGTGCAGACGTCGACCTCATAGCTGATGATCTTGAAAATGTAGTAGCTGATGCCCAGCGGCAGCACCGTGCCTATGTTCAGCGCCGCCAGCCCCAGATGCGCGACTTGGTTGACCGTGTCGATCAGGAAGTTGGCATACTTGAAGTACACCAGCACGCCCAAATTGACGAGCACCGCTGCCAGCGGCAGCATACCGCGCAGTTTGGCCTTCGCCCGCGCTGTCAGCAGCGCCCACAGGTAGTTAAAAACGATCAGCACGGCGATCAGCGGCAGGAACGCAACACCTGTCCAGCAGTAGAAGATGAGGCTTTCTGCCAGCAGCACTGCATTTTTGGCGCGGCCCGGCACCAGATAATACAGCAGCAGGGAAAGCGGCAGGAAGCAGAACAGGAACACCACACTGTTAAAAACCATGGCGGACTCCCTTTCTTTCGGTGAATTTCATCGTTAGCAAAAAAGGCCGTTGCCGAACGGCAGCGGCCTGCAGGGTACAGGGATCAATCAGAAGTTCAGCGCAGTCTCCAGCGCGGTATCGATGGGGGCGTAGTCGGGGTTGGCGATACCGGCAATGACGATGGCAACATAGTTGCCGTTGGTCACAATGCGGGCATCCTTGGCCAGTGCGACCTTGTCGGCAAACTCGGCGTACAGGTCATTGGCGGACAGGCTCTCCTTGTAGGCTTCCAGTTCTGCCTTGACGGCATCGACCTTGCCGTCCTTGGCCTGGGCAACAAAGACGAGACCGCAGTCCGCCTGGTCGTTCGTGACATCGCCCTTGTAGCCGACGAGGTTGTCCATCGTCAGCATCAGCTCATTCTCCACGGAGAAGTCATCCAGCGCACGGGGGTTGGCGATGGGGTTCACAGCCTCGATGGCGGCAACAGCGGCATCAAGGTTTGCGGTGTTGGCTTCGTCGCTCACGGCGATGTCGGTCTCGCCGTCCGCGCCGCCGATGATGGTTTCCGCAGAGGAGGCTGCCTCAGAAGATGCGGCAGAAGAAGTGCTCTCGCTTGCGGCGGGGGCAGAGTCTGCGGAGGAGCCGCAGGCGGCCAGCAACATGGCGCAGCACAGAATAACGGGGATCAGTTTTTTCATAGGTCAGGTTCTCCTTTTATTATAACACTGTGGTTATTTTCCTCACGTATGGGCATAGCTTGCCCTATACTTTTATAAGGATACACTATTTTCCTGTTTTTTTCAAGGCGTTTCTGGCAAAACCTGCCGCGATACCGGCACAGAATATGTAAATTTTTTATGCCTTGACAATCCCTCCGCGGCAGGGTATAGTCAAAGAAAATTGTAATTTGCGGGGGGTATGCCTGTGCGAAGTCAAAAAGCCCGGGAGACAGCCTGGACCGGGATGCTGTTTGCCTTAGCCATCGCGCTGTCCTATCTGGAATCGCTCGTGTCGCCGCTGCTGGGGCTGATGCCGGCTATTAAATTAGGACTGTCCAACATCGTCGTCATGTACGCGCTGCTGTTTCTGCGCACCCGCACGGCGCTGCTGCTGGTTGTGTTAAAGGCGCTGTTCGCCTTTCTGACCCGCGGGGCCACCGCCGGGTTTCTGTCGCTGTGCGGCGGGGCGCTGTCTTTGGCCGTCATGCTTGTGCTGCTGCAGCTGCCGGTCAGCGGGTATATCTTCTGTGCCGGTTCGGCGCTGGCCCACAACCTGGGGCAACTGGCCGGGGCCGCCGTGCTGCTTTCCAGTGCGATGGCACTGGGCTACGCGCCGGTGCTGCTGGCGGCAGGGCTGATCGTGGGCGGCATCAGCTGTATTTTGTCCCGGGCGCTGTTTGCCGCACTGCCGAAGCAGGCCGGGCAGCAGCGCCGGGGGAGTCCGTTTCAAAAATAAGAATCTTTCTTAAAATTTTTATTTTGCCTATTGACATTTATGCGTACATGCCGTATAATAAAGCCATCGACACAGGAATGTGTCCTAGGAGCAATTACAAAATAACAGGAGGCAATTCTTATGACTAAGTATGTTTGCACCGTTTGTGGTTATATCGCAGAGGGTTCCATCCCCGAGTTCTGCCCGGTCTGCAAGGCCCCGGCATCCAAGTTCATTGAGAAGAAGGACAACACCTACGTCACCGAGCATGTCGTCGGCATCGCCAAGGACGTTCCCGAGGAGATCAAGCAGGGTCTGCGCGAGAACTTCAACGGCGAGTGCAGCGAGGTCGGCATGTATCTGGCCATGAGCCGTGTTGCTGACCGCGAGGGCTATCCCGAGATCGCCGAGGCCTGGAAGCGCTACGCCTTTGAGGAGGCCGAGCATGCCTCTAAGTTTGCCGAGCTGCTGGGCGAGGTCCTGACCGACAGCACCAAGAAGAACCTGCAGATGCGCGTTGACGCCGAGTGCGGCGCCTGCGCCGGCAAGATGGATCTGGCCAAGAAGGCCAAGGAGCTGAACCTCGACGCCATCCACGACACCGTCCATGAGATGGCGAAGGACGAGGCCCGCCATGGCCGCGGTATGCAGGGCCTGCTGGACCGCTACTTCAAATAATCACTGACCAAGCCGCCCGACGCCCCGGAGCCTGAACGCTCCGGGGCGTTTTTGCATAGGATACGCAGGGGTGGTACTATGCGGCGGTGCAGTGCAAAAGACAGGCGGCAAGCCCGGCGGCGCGGTTTCTGCCTGTTGGCCGTTCTTGTACTGACTGCGGGGGTGCTGTCCCTGAACCGCTACGTCAACACTGTCGTCAAGCCGACGCTGCACGAACTGGCCGAATACGAGGCCCGCTCTGCCGCCGTGCAGGCCATGAACCGAGCCGTTGCTGCGGAGCTGACGCGCTCCCCGGCGCTGTGCGACGCGCTTTTTATGCAGGGTTCCGGGCTTGTCAGTCTGGACGCCGCAGCCGCCGGGGTCGCGCAGACCCAATTTGTCAGCGCCGTGCAGACCGAGATGGACGCTCTGCCGGAGATCTGCTATGCCGTCCCGTTCGGCAGTCTGACGAACAATTCACTGTTGAGCGGCCTTGGCCCCGGGTGGCTGCTGTCGATCCAGCCCAAGGGGTATGTGCAGGGGGAGATACGCGAGACAACACAGTCGCTTTCCATCAATACCACACGGTACAGCGCGGTTTTGCAGCTGTCCGTCACCGTCAACATGATTTTGGACGGCAGCACGGCCACGCTGACTGTTGCGGCGGACTATCCGCTGGCAAGCCTACTCGTCTGCGGCGATATTCCGAACGCCTATGCCTCCGATTTTGATTGAATTTGCCCTCGCAGATGTGGTATACTAAGCTGATACCAACAAACGGAGTGTAGCAATATGGAATTAGAGCAGGCCCGCAAACGCGCCGAAGAACTGCGCGTCATCATAGAAAAAAACAACCGCTTATACTACGACCAAGACGCCCCCGAACTGGAGGATTTCGAGTACGACGCTTTGAACCGTGAGCTCAAGCAGATCGAAGCCGAATACCCCGAGCTGGTCACGGCCAGCTCACCCACGCAGCATGTGGGCGGCACGGCCAGCAGCAAATTCAGCAAGGTGACCCATGCCGTCAAGATGGAGAGCCTGCAGGATGCGTTCTCGTTTGACGAGCTGCGGGAGTTTGACACCCGCGTGCGGGAGGCAGGCATCCGACCCGAGTACGTCGTCGAGGCCAAAATCGACGGCCTGTCTGTCAGCCTTGAGTACCGCATGGGCCAGCTGGTGCGCGGGTCGACCCGCGGCGACGGTGTCGTCGGCGAGGATGTGACCGAGAACATCATGACCATTAAGGACATTCCGCACGAGCTGCCTGACGCGCCGGACTTTCTCGAGGTGCGCGGCGAGGTATATATGCCGCACTCGGCGTTTTTTAAACTAAAAGAGCAGCAGGAGTTGGAGGACAAAACGCCGTTCAAGAACCCCCGCAACGCGGCGGCCGGCTCACTGCGTCAGAAGGATTCCAAAATCACTGCGGAGCGCGGGCTGTCCATCTTTGTCTTTAACCTGCAGCAGTGCGAGGGCCGCACCTTCAGGACCCACCGTGAGACGCTGGACTATATCAAATCACTGGGTTTCCCGGTCTCTCCGCGGTACAGCGTGTTTGAGAATATCGAGGATGCTATTAAAGAAATTGAAGCCATCGGCGAGGCCCGCGGCACGCTGGAATTTGACATTGACGGCGCGGGCATCAAGGTCAACGACCTGGCCGCCCGCCGCACCCTGGGCAGCACGAACAAGTTCCCGCGGTGGGCCATTGCGTTCAAGTATCCGCCCGAGGTCAAGGAAAGCGTCGTGCGCAACATCGAGGTCACCGTTGGCCGCACCGGCGTGCTGACCCCGACGGCTGTGTTCGACCCGATCTTCCTTGCGGGCACCAGCGTTTCCCGCGCGAGCCTGCACAACGGCGATATTATCGCAAACTTAGGCGTCGGCATCGGGGACACCATCAAGGTGCGCAAGGCGGGGGACATCATCCCGGAGGTCATCGGCGTATCGGCCCGTCTGCCGGGCAGCAAGCCCTTTGCCATGCCCACGACCTGCCCGAGCTGCGGCGCACCCGTGGTGCATTTGCAGGACGAAACAGCCCTGCGCTGCGTCAACCCCGAATGCCCGGCGCAGAGCCTGCGCAACCTCATCCACTTTGCGTCCCGCAACGCCATGGCCATTGACGGTCTGGGCGAAGCTGTGGCCGTACAGCTCATCGACAAGGAGCTGGTCTCCACGGTAGCTGACCTGTACACCCTGACCGAGGAGCAGCTGCTTACGCTGGACAAATTCAAGAAAAAGAGCGCACAGAACCTTTTGCACGCAATCGAAGGCTCGAAGCGCAACAATCTTGATAAGCTGATTTTCGGCCTTGGCATCCGCAACATCGGCGACAAGGCCGCCGCGCTGCTGGGTGAGCATTTCGGCAGCATGGACGCCTTGCGCCAGGCCACTGCCGAGCAGATGTGCGAGATCGACGGCTTCGGCGAGGTCATGGCCCAGAGCGTGCTGGAATTTTTTGCAAAGGACGGCACAACCGACCTGCTGAACCGCCTTGCGCGCGACGGCGTGAACATGCAGTGGATCGGCGAGAAGAAGGGCACCGCGCTGGCCGGTATGACGCTTGTCGTCACGGGCACGCTGCCGACACTCTCCCGTCAGGAGGCCGAGGCGCTCATCACCCAGAACGGAGGCAAGGCGGCTGGCTCGGTCAGCAAAAAGACGAGCTATGTTGTGGCCGGTGAGGCCGCAGGTTCCAAGCTGACAAAGGCGCAGACGCTTGGCATCCCCGTACTGGACGAGGCCGGACTGTATAAACTGATTGAGGATAACGGGCAATAAGGCGCGGGCGGATATGGAATCCGCCCCTACATGCCGTGGTCCGCTCCTTTCTCCGTAGGGGCGCATTCCATATGCGCCCGAAAACAGCACACACCTTTCCTCAGGGCATCCCACCACGGGATGTCCTCTTTTTTGTTCTACCCCGCGCCGCCCCCTCATACACTGGCAGTGTGAGGTGAAGAAACGATGGACGAGTACTACCGCATTCTGGAAAGCCTGCCGCCCGCACTGCGCACACCGCTGGCCAAGCTGGATGCCCACTATGCGCCGCACATTCAGGAGATCCGTCTGCGGCTGGGGCAGCCCGTACAGTTCACGATTTGCGGCAGACTGTGCCCCGCGGCCAAATTTCTGCCCGGAACGGGTCTGCCTGCCGCGCTGGAGACCGACACCCTGCGGGACTGCTTTCTGCAGCTCTGCCGCCGCTCGGTCTACGCCTATGAGGACGAGCTGAAGCAGGGGTATTTCACCGTGCAGGGCGGCTGCCGCATCGGGGTAGCGGGCTGCCGCGGGCCGGGCGGCTTTTCCGCCGTAACGTCGCTCAATCTGCGCATTGCGCGCTGGCTGACCTGTCCGCTGCCGCCCGAGCTGGAGGCACTGACCGTTGCCCCCACCGGCGGGCTGCTGGCCGGCCCGCCGGGCAGCGGCAAGACCACCCTGCTGCGCTCTCTTGTGCAAAAGCTCTGCGAGGGGGATGCACTTGTCAGCGTCATTGATGAGCGCGGCGAGCTGATGGCCTGTGAGGCAGGCAGTCTGCCCCGCGCAGCGCAGATTCGGTGCGATGTCTACGCCCGCTGCACCAAGGCCGAGGGTATTGCCATGGCGCTGCGCTGCATGAACCCGCAGGTCATCGTCTGTGATGAGCTGGGCACGCCCGGCGACGCCGAGGCCGTCGCACAGGGGGTCGCCTCCGGCGTTGTATTCTTTGCCACGGTACACTGTGACGACCCGGTGGGACTGCGCAAAAAGCCGGCGCTGGCCGCGCTGCTGGATACCGGTGCTTTTGCAAAGGCCGCGTTCCTGTCCGGGCGCTCCCGTCCCGGTGCGGTGGCGCAGTGGGTGACGCTGTGACGCTTCTTTTGCGGCTTCTCGGCACGCTGCTTTTGCTTTTGGCCGGGATGGGCGGCGGCTTTGCCGCCGCTGCCCGCGCCGAGAACAGCCGCCGCCAGCTGCACAGCTTTGCCCGCCTGCTTACATACCTGGCCGAGCTGCTGGACGCACAGGCGCTCACCGGACCGGAGCTATTACGCCGCGCAGCACAGGACCCGGCGTTTGCCGTTTTTTGTCCCGCACCGGGGGAGAGCCTGTCCGCGCTGACACCGCCTGCCTGTATGCCGGACGCACTGCGGCAGGAGGTTCAGTCGAGCCTTTCCGCCGCCGAGGAGGCTCCGCGCCAGACAGCCTGTGCCGCGCTGCACCGCCTGGCTTCGCGCTGTGAGGCGCAGTCTGCGGAGGCCGCGGAGCACTGCCGCACGGCCCGGCAGCTATGGCCGCGGCTGGGGGGCTGTCTCGGCGCAATGGCTGCCATTTTGCTGTGGTAAGGAGTGGCCCCTATGGACATCGACCTTGTTTTTAAAATTGCCCCCACCGGCATCATCGTGGCCGTTCTGAATCAGCTGCTCATCCGCTCCGGGCGGGAGGATCAGGCCATGATGACCACGCTGGCGGGGCTGATCGTCGTGCTGTCGATGCTGGTACGGCAGATCAGTGACCTGTTTGTGCTGA
>ENA-ORTN01002578-ORTN01002578.1-human-gut-metagenome-genome-assembly--contig:-NODE-2578-length-14446-cov-3.807727_pt1 | contig 14446 bp, 10 predicted proteins | sample MGYA00242070_ERZ509189 | MGnify/ENA primary metagenome ERZ509189 (study PRJEB26280, sample SAMEA2338821) | human gut metagenome | biome: human gut; feature: human-associated habitat; material: faeces...
CGACAACGGCTACTCGCATCTCAGCCGGGAGGCCCACTGGTTCATGGGCGGTCTTCTCAAGCACATCCATTCCCTCTGCGCCATCACGAATCCCAGCACCAACTCCTTCAAGCGTCTGGTGCCGGGCTTTGAGGCGCCCGTCACCGTCGGCTATGCCACGAGCAACCGCAGCGCGGTCATCCGCATCCCCGCCTACGCCAAGACACCGAATATGCGCCGCTTTGAGCTGCGCAATCCGGACGCCACCTGCAACCCGTACTTCTGCTACGCAGCGCTGCTGATGGCCGGTCTTGACGGCATTGAAAACAAGATCGACCCGCACGAAAACGGCTGGGGCCCCTACGACGTCAACCTCTACACCCTCTCCGACGAGGAGAAGGCCAAGCTGCAGGGGCTGCCCACCTCGCTTGACGCGGCGCTTGACGCGCTCGAGGCCGACCACGACTATCTCACGAAGGGCGGTGTGTTCCCCGAAGCGCTGCTCCGCAGCTTCATCGCCGCCAAGCGCAGGGAATGCGCGGCCATGGCCGCCATCCCGCATCCCGCGGAATTCGAACGCTACTACAACCTGTAAAAAACTGCGCGCATCCATCGGGGGACCGCCTTCCGGCGGCTCCCCCCCTTTGCGCGCCCGAAACCACGCTCCGCGCCGCGCGGAGAGCAAAGGAGAACGATCATGGAACAAGTCCTGCTGGATCAGATCATCGCCCTGCGTGCACAGCTCCACGCCTGCGCGGAGGTCTCCGGCCGCGAGGTCGTGACAAAGCACACCCTGCTGACCTTCCTGCGCGAGCATACCTCGCTGGAGCTTCATGAGCTTGCGGGCGGCTTCTACGCCGCGCACCGTGAGCCGGAGGGCACAAAGCCCCCGGTCGCGCTGCGCGCGGATTACGACGCGCTGGCGACGCCCGAGGGCGGCGCGGCGCACCTGTGCGGTCACGACGGACATGCCGCGGCGCTGTGCGGCGTCGCGCTGATGCTCGAGGGGCAGTCCATCGGGCGCAGCGTGTTTCTGCTCTTTCAGGGCGCGGAGGAGACCGGTGCGGGCGCGGCGCTGTGCTGTGAGCTTTTTGACCGCGAGAAGGTCGACGAGATCTACGGCGCACACAACCTGCCGGGCTTTCCGTTCGGCGCGGTGCTCACCCGCGCGGGCACCTTTGCCTGCGCCAGCCGCGGCGTGACTATTCATTTTGTTGGTAAGCCCGCCCACGCCGCCTATCCCGAGACCGGCATCTCCCCCGCTCCCGCAGTCGGACAGCTGTTGGTCGATCTGCCCGCGCTCGCCGCACCCGAGCAGTACCGCGGCATCACGCTCTGCACCGTCATCGGCGCGCAGATGGGCGAAAAGGCCTTCGGCGCGGCGGCGGAGTCTGCCGAGCTGTGGCTGACGCTTCGCGGCGAGCACGACGACGATCTCGCGCGGCTCCGCCGCAGTGTGCTCACCCGCGCGCAGGAGCTGGCCCACAAGAACCATCTGGAGTTTTCCTTTGAAGAACAGGACATTTTTCCCGCCACGGAAAATGACGCGCTCTGCGCCAGCCGCGTCATGCGCGTGTGCCGCGGCACGCTCCTGCATGACCCGATGCGCTGGAGCGAGGATTTCGGCCACTATCTGCACCGCTGCCGCGGCGCGTTCTTCGGCGTGGGCGCGGGCGAGGATCACCCGCAGATCCACACCGAGCACTACGAATACCCCGACACGCTTCTGGAGCCGACCGTCGAGGCGTTCCGGGCGTTGCTCACCAGCGAATAAGAAAGGACCTGCGCCGCGCGGCGCAGGTCCTTTCTTTTGTTTGTTAAGGCAATACCGCATAATGGTACAAGCGCGATTTGCTCGCAAAGCGCCGCGGCTTTCATTGTGCGGTGTTGCCTTAAGCCTTTTTGCGGATGAGGATGAACGGGGTGCATTGCCCCTCCTGCCCCGCGGGATTGTCGCGCACGATCTCACAGAGCTGCTCGTCCGTCAGCGTGACGTTGCGGCACTTGCCGAGGATCACGCAGTCGATGTCGCTCGCATCGATGATCATGGCCTTCACGCCGGTCTTTTCGTAGATCTCATCGCAGACGCCGGAGGGGTTTTCGGGATTGAGAATACCGTAGTCCACATACTCCTTGAACGAAATATCGTAGTCGATCAGACCGTCGATGCCGTCCACCTCGTGTCCGCAGACCTTGTAGAACACGCCCTTCTTGCCGAAGAGCTTTGTCACCGCCGAGCAGAAGGCCGCCAGCAGCACACGCGGCAGGCCGCAGATCATAATGATGAGCTGCATCTTGTGCGGCGTGCCCGCGCCGGGACCCGCGGGCGTGACGTGTACGAAGCGGCACAGCAGCTTCGCCCAGAAGCCGGGGTGGATGTCCTTGCGGTAGACGATGCGCTTCTGGCACAGGGCGATGACCTTCTCGCTGATGCTCAGCAGGTCGCCCTCCTCATAGAGCGGCTTGACGTAGCGCTCGATCAGGTCGATATAGTTCTCGCCGATCTGGACGAAATGCGTCTGGATGGCGTGGCGCTGATAGACGCCGGTCGAGGTCTCGATCTCGACCTTTTTGGACTCATTTGCAACAAATTCCATGAAAAATGCCTCTTTCGTGCAGGATGATCAAGTGTGCATTTATTGTACCACAAAATCCGTAAAAAGCTACTGTTATTTGCAAAAAGATGAAAATCCGGAAAAGCGCGGCGTTCGCCGCGCTTTTCGTTTGCTTATTGCCCTCTCTGTGCTTGCGGCATCTCCCATGCCAGATGGTCAGTGTGGAGCAGATGATGCGATTTCTCTCCGAGGGGCTTGCCGAGATAGTCGCGATAGAGCGCCTGCACGTCGGGATTTTCGTGCGAGAAGCGCAGCGCTTCGCCCTTGTCGAGCCGCCAGAGCACGCCGCCGCGTGCCTCCGCCAGCTCCTGCCCGTCATGAATGGGCTGACCGCCTCCGCCCGCGCAGCCGCCGGGACAGGCCATGACCTCGACAAAGTCATAGCTGACCTCGCCCCGCTCAAGGGCATAGAGCAGCTTCCGCGCGTTGCCGAGTCCGCTCACCACCGCGACCTTTACCTCGCCCGCCGTAGGAATGGTAAAGCTCGCCTCCTTCCAGCCGTCCATGCCGCGCACGGCGGTGAAGGCGTCGGGATCGGGGTTTTCGCCGGTCACGAGGTAGTACGCCGAGCGGAGCGCGGCGTCCATCACGCCGCCGGTCGCACCGAACACGACCGCCGCGCCCGTGCCGCTGCCGAGCGGGGAGTCGAACTCCTCCTCCGGCAGATAGACGGGGGAAATGTGGTTCGCGCGGAGCATGATGTCCAGCTCGCGCGTGGTGATGCTCACGTCAACGTCGGGAATACCGTCCTCGCCGCGCATGGTCGGAAGCGCACACTCGCTCTTCTTTGCGACGCACGGCATGATGGACACGACGAACAGCCGCTTGGGATCAATGCCGATCTTCTCGGCAAAGTAGCTCTTGGCAATGGCGCCGAACATCTGCTGCGGGGATTTCGCGGTGGAAAGCTCCTCCGTCCGCTCGGGATACTGCGACTTGAGAAAGCGCACCCAGCCCGGGCAGCAGGAGGTGAACATCGGCCAGCGGTAGTCCTTTTTGTGCGTGAAACGCTCAAGAAACTCGCTGCCCTCCTCCATGATGGTGAGGTCGGCGGCAAAGTCGGTGTCGAACACATAGTTGAAGCCCAGCTCGCGCAGAGCAGCCGCCATGCGCTTGGGCGTGGCAAACTCCGGTGAAAGGTTGAACTGCTCCGCCCAGGACGCGCGCACCGCCGGCGCGACCTGCACGACCGTGACGGTGTTGGGGTCGTCGATGGCGTCAAAGACGATTCCCGTGTCGTCGCGCTCCCGCAGCGCCGCCGTGGGGCAATGCGTGATGCACTGGCCGCAGTAGGTACATTCCGTATCCTGGATGCGGCGATTGCGCGAGGCGTCCACCGTCGCGCGGGAGCCGGTGCCGAGCAGATCCCATATCTTCACGGTCTGTACGTTCTCGCAGATCTGGATGCAGCGCATACACTTCACGCACTTGTCGTTCTCGCGGATGAGCGGCGTGGAGTAGTCCACCGCCTCCCGGCGCAGCTTGGTGGGATAGTGCTCGCCGCGCATATTGAAGTCGTTCGCGAGCGACTGCAGCGTGCAGTTGCCGCTGCGCGAGCAGCTCGTGCAGCTCGTGTCGTGCTCGGAGAGGATCAGCCGCAGGTTGGCGCGGCGCGCCTCGCGCGCCATGGGGCTGTTGGTAAAGACCTCCATGCCGTCCGCCACCACATTGTCGCACGCGGGGACAAGGCGCTCCATGCCCTTGACCTCCACGCAGCACAGACGGCAGGCAGCGATCTCGTTGACGTCCTTTAAGTAGCAGAGCGTCGGAATGTTGATGTTGAGCATCCGCGCGGCCTCGAGGATCGTGGTCGTCTCGGGCACCGTGATGCTCTTATGGTCGATGGTCAGCGTCACATTCTTTACCATTTGCCCTTCCTCCCTCCGCGGAAAATGCCGTAGCCGAAGTGGTCGCAGCGCAGGCAGCGGGACGCCTCGGCGTAAGCCTCCTCGTCCGTCAGGCCGCACTCGATGCACTTGAAGTCGCGCTTGCGCTCGTCGGCCTCGCGCTCGGTGGTGTTGATGCGGCCATGGGGCGGCTTGTTGTTCAGCCGTGCAGTTGGGACCTCCACACCCACGTCGATGACATGGTGATAGCCGAGGTATTCGTCGATGTTCGCCGCCGCGACCTTGCCCGCCGCGATGGCGCGGATGACGGTGGCCGGACCCGTAACGCAGTCGCCGCCGGCAAATACGCCGTCCATGTTGTCGATCTGGCCGCTGGCCTCGGCAACAAAGGCGCCGCGCTTGATGGTAATCTTGCTCTGCTCGAAGCCGTGTGTTTCCACGCCCTGTCCGATGGCGACTACGATCCCATCCGCCGCGATGCGCTTTTCAAAGAGCTTTGCCTTCTCCGGCTTGGGCCGGCCCTTATCATCCATCTCGCCGATAATCTGCGGCTGTACGCGCAGGCCACTCACGCGACCGCCCTCGCCCGTCTCGATGGCGAGCGGGGCCGTGAGCTCCAGAACCTCGCAGCCCTCGGCCTGGGCACCGGCGATCTCGGCATCCTGGGCCGTCATGTCGCAGACGCGGCGGCGGTAGACGATGCTCACCTTTTCGGCACCGCAGCGCACGGCAGAGTGAGCCACGTCCATGGCCACGTTGCCGCCGCCGATGACGCACACGCGCTGGCCGCTCAGGTCGGGCAGCTCGTCGTCGCCGATGGTGCGCAGCATCTTGACGGCCGACTCCACGCCGGGCGCCTCTTCGCCCGGAAGGCCGAGCTTCTTATCGCTGTGGGCACCAATGGCCAGGTAGACGGCATCGAACTCGTCGCGCAGGCGGCCGAGCTCCTCGCCGTTGACGGAGTGGTCGAGTTCCACGTCGATGCCGGCGCTCAAGATCCAGTCGATCTCGGCCTGCAGGCGCTCGCGCGGCAGACGGTAACTGGGAATGCCATAGCGCAGCATGCCGCCCAGGTGATGGCGCTGCTCAAAGATGGTCACCTTATGGCCCATCACGGCCAGGTAGTAGGCGCAGGAAAGGCCGGCCGGGCCGCCGCCAATCACGGCGATGCGCTTGCCGGTGTTGTCGGCCACGCTAGGCCTGTAATCGTTGAGGTCGCTGTGCTCAACGGCAAAACGCTTGAGGGCGAGGATATTCATGGGGTCGTCGACCATGCCACGGCGGCAGTGCATCTCGCAGGGATGCTCGCACACCAGGCCGCAAACGAGCGGCAGCGGGTTGTTCTTGCGGATGACCTTAACGGCATCGGCATAGCGGCCGGCCTCGACCAGCGAAATGTAACCGGGAATGTCGACGTGCGCCGGGCAGCCCGAGACGCACGGGACGCGGGCCTCGCGGTCAAAGCCACAGGAGTGCTCGCGGATGTGGTGCTCAAAATCGTCGCGAAAACCGCGGATAGCCGTAAGCGCCATGGCACCGGCCTCGTAACCGATGGCGCAGTCGCTCGAAAGATAGATGGTGCGGGCAGTGCGCTCAATCAAGTTGAGCGTGGACTCGTCGGCGCGGCCCTCGAGCACATCGGCGAGCAGATCGCTCAGCGCGCTCAGGCCCACACGGCAGGGCGTGCACTTGCCGCAGCTCTGGGTGGAGCACAGGTTGACGAGCGCCGCCGTAAACTCGACGGGGCACGGGGCGAGCGAACTCACCGCCAGACGGCGTCCAAGCGCATCATGTAGGTCGTCCATGACGGCCTGAGCGTGGCTGCGTTCCATTACGTGCAGTCGTGCCATAAGATCCCCTCTCACATGGCAGCCCGGAGGCGAGGCCGGGCGAAGTTGCTACACGCACAACACTGACCTAAAAAGTTGTAAGGTCTCCACGCAGTTCGGCAGGCGGTATGAAATGTCACCCTCGGCGGTGAAATAGAGCATTACCGCAGATAAATGCCATATTTGATAAAACGCGTTACCAAATGACAATGCCCCGCCCACGCAATCACGTGGACGGGGCATTGCTCCAGGTATGCGGTCAGCGACTCTTTTGCGCCAGCGTCTTCTGCCTTTACTTAAGCTCGGGCCAGTAACCCTTGTTGGCCTCGATCATGTCGTCGAGAACTTCCTTGGCGACCTTCATCGACGGCACGGTCTTGTTCAGCGTAAAGGCCTTGAGCGCCTTCTCATACGAACCCTCGATCGTAGCCTCGACCACGAGCTTCTCGGAGTTCAGCTGCTGCATCATAAGACCCTGCTGGAACAGAGGAATGTTGTCGCGGCTGATGACCTCGGGGCCGTTCTTGCCAATGTAGGCAGGCAGCTCGACCATAGCGTCGTAGGGCATGTTGGGGATAGCGCCCTTGTTCTCGCAAATGACCAGGAAGCGCTGCTTGGTGTCGTTCTTCAGAGCGATAGCCAGGTCGGCAATCCAGTCGCCGTGGCTGCCCGCATAGAACGTGCTCTCGTCGATCTCGCCCGTCTTCTCGTAGTGATCGATGCCGTCGAAGAGGTTCTTCTCGCGCGTCTCCTCAACCTCGTTAGCACGGGTGCGCTCGGGGTTGGAATGCTCGACGAATTCCTTCTGCTGCAGGTAGTAGTTCAGATACGTGTTGGGCAGGTACTCCGGGAAGCACTCCATAATCTCGTACTCGCCCTTCCAGACGTAGTACCAGCTGCCCTTGGTGTGACGGTTCTGCTCGGGATGCTCGTCGGTGGCCTCCTCGGGCTTCTTTGCCATGAGCGAGCCCATGCCCTTGAGGTAGGAGTCGGGCAGCAGGATCTGGTGCTCCTTGATGTACTCGCGCAGCTGCGGGAGCACCTCCTCGCCCTTGTGGCGGATCGAGGTGAACCAACCAAAGTGGTTGAGGCCAAAGTAATCGTACTCGACATCCTTCTTGTCGATATCGAGCGCGGCGCAAACCACGTCGATGATCGCGATCGGCATGTCGCAGATGTTGATGATGCGAGCGTTGGGACGCAGCACACGGCAGCCCTCGGAGACGATGGCAGCAGGGTTGGAGTAGTTGAGAATCCAGTAATCCTTCTTGGCGTACTTCTCAACGTCATCGATCAGCTCGACCATGGGGAAGATGGTGCGCATGCCGTAGGCAAGGCCGCCGCAACCGCAAGTCTCCTGGCCCACGCAGCCGTGACGCAGCGGAATCTTCTCGTCCTGCTCGCGCATGGCGTAGCCGCCCACGCGCATCTGGGCAAACACGAAGCTCGCGTCGGTAAAAGCCGTCTTTTTGTCGGTGGTCACCGTGAGCTTGATGTCCAGGCCGAGGTCCTCGTGCAAAATCCAGTCCACGAGCACGCCGACCTTGCGCTGGCGCTCCTCGTTGATGTCGTACAGACGAATCTCGTCAACGTCGAGCTCGTCCTTGCGCAGGGCGATGGACTTGACGATGCCGGGGGTAAAGGTGGATCCGCCACCACACAGAGTAATGATCATTGTTTACTGCTCCTTCTCAATTGCGTTTTCGACCTTGTCGCGCATCTCGGCGACCTTCATGCCAAAGATGATCTGGATATTATTGCCGTTGCGGTTGATGCCGCTGTTGGGCACGTGGTTGATGAGGTCCTCATTGATGAGGCCCGGGTTCTTAACGTTCACGCGGAGACGCGTAAAGCAGTTCTCGAGCTCCTCGATGTTGTCCTTGCCGCCAAGACCTGCGACCAGGTCGGCAATACCTGCATCGACGCCCTCTGCGGGAGCCGCGGCAACGGCGCCCTGCTTCACCGCGACAGACGCGGCGGCCTCGCCCTCGGCAACGGACTCGGCGAGCTCGGACTCCTCCTCGCGGCCAGGCGTGTGGAGGTTGAGCTTCTTAATAAGGAAGGTGAAGAGGAAGAAGTACAGAGCGGCGTTGACGACTCCGAGCACCAGCATAACCGGCCAGTTGGTCTTGTCGACACCGAGGACCAGGTTGGAAACCACGATGTTGATGATGCCGCCTGCAGTCGAAGCGGGCACGGAGAAGACCTTGAGCAGAACCAGGAAAATACCGGAAAGAATCGAGTGAACGACAAAGAGCACGGGAGCGGCAAAGACAAAGAGGAAGTCCATGGGCTCGGTGACGCAGGAGAGCACGGCGGTGATGATCAGCGGGATGATAACGGCCTTGGTCTTATCCTTGTTCCCCTTGTAAGCGGTGAAGATAAAGGCGAGACCGATGCCGATGTAGGGCCACAGGTTGTTGAAGGTGTAGCTGTTGAAGTAGGTGCTATCGGAGAAGGGCTGGCCCGTCATTGCCATCTCGGCAACACGGATGGGGTAGGCGCCGGCGATAACCTGATCACCCAGCGTCAGGGTGCCACCCACATCGGAGAACTGGAACGGGGTGTAGATGAGGTGGTGCAGACCGGTGGGAACGAGCAGCTTGTTGAGCATGCCGTAGATAAACAGACCGATGTTGCCCGACTCCTTAATGATGCCGGCAACGGAGGAGATGGCGCCCTGAACCGGAGGCCAAACGATGCAGAAGCCAGCGCCCATGATCCAGGAAATGATGATCATGATCAGGAACGGGAAGCGAACGCCCGAGAACATCGAAAGGGCAATGGGGAACTGCTTGTTCGAGTACTTGTTGAACACGGTACCGGTGATGCAACCGAGAATGATGCCGCCGAACACGCCGGTATCGAGCACCTGAATGCCCATAACGGTGGCCTGGCCGGTTCCGGTAAGACCGAGCATGCCGCTCGCATCGGCAAGAGAGCCGGTGGCGTTGAGCACGATGTTGTTAGCCTGCAGGAACAGGAAGAACGACATCAGGGCAATCAGCGAAGCATGGCCCTTGTTCTTCTTTGCCATGGCGCCGGCGATACCCACGCAGAACAGAATCGAGAGGTTGTTGATGATAAACATCAGCGACTGGTAGACAACGGCGCCCACAAGCTGGAACGGACCGGAGCCCAGTACGGGGACCAAAGCGCAAATGGTCTTGTTGGTCAGAATGATGCCCACAATGAGCAGGATGCCGGCAACCGAGAGATACATCATCGGCTGGACGATCGACTTCGCGAACACCTCCAACGGCGCTTTGAAATTGAACTTCTTTTTTGCGGTCATAGCGGTACTCCCCTTCCTTTTCCGCAAATTAAGACAGATGTGCCCTGGACAAGACCGTGAGCCTTGCCTTATATCAATCGATGTGTGGGCACGTTATGCCTAGAGACCAGGTTCTCCAAGCAGGTTAACAATGTGATATGCGAGATAGCTCTTCTCGGCATCGGTAACGACAACGTTATAGGTAGACGACAAGTGGGCGGCTATGGCGTCCGCGCACGAAAATGCGCACGGATACGCCGTTTCATCGATTCGGAACAGCGCGTCTCCGTTGATTTGTCCAGCCGTAGGATCGAGCGCTCGCTGTGCGAAAAACTGCAGGTGACGAACGAAACGTTCGTAAGGCAGCGAGGTGTCATCGAGGGTCGTAGCATAGCGCTTGGAAACGATCGCGAGCACGTCGCGAACAAGCTGGACCGAAACAATCAGGCGGTCAGAGCGTTGCGGCATGGTGGCGTTGACGATATGCAGCGTAATGAAGCCCTGCTCTTCTTCGCTCATCTGGATGCCCATATACTCCTTGACAATCTGCAGCGCACGGCCCGCAAGCGCATACTCCTTGCGATAGAACTGCTGGATCTCGAGCAGCAACGGATTCTCGCAGGGGACGCCCTTGCGCTCGCGCTCCAAAGCAAGGCTGATATGGTCTGCGAGAGCAATGAGAATCTTGTCGTTGATATCAACATTGAGCTCTCGACGAAGCATCTGAACGATGTCCTCGGAAATCACGAGGTTGACGGTGGGGATGGACTCTAAAAGATGTGCCAAGCGGTCAATCGTACGCGAATCCTGAGAAGTTCCCTCCTGCAACGCGTAGGTCTTTTCGACCGATGCCTCGTCGATGGCATCGCCGGCATGACGGCCAAAGCAGAGGCCTCGACCGATGACGATGAGCTCAGAGCCATCGTCCGAAGTGACCATTGCGACGTTGTTGTTGAAAACTCGCTTGATAACCACGGTACCCACCACAAGAATTTACTCGGAAAGCCAGACGACAGGCTCTTTAACAGCAACAGGGCCGGAAGCGTGCTCACGAAGAGTCGAGTTCTCCGAACGCTCGCACACGATAACGAAGACCGTGGGATCGAAGCCGGCGGCGCGGACCGCGTCGAAATCGACCTCGACGAGGGGCTGGCCCGCGTCGACATGGTCACCCTGAGCAACAAGCGCATGGAAGCCCTTGCCCTCAAGTTTAACAGTGTCGATTCCGATATGCAGCATCACCTGAGCAGAGCTGTCGTCGGACATGATACCCAGCGCGTGCTCGGTCGGGAACAGCGCCGCGACGGTACCGGAGACAGGAGCGCACACCGTTCCCTCTTGGGGAACCACGGCAACGCCATCGCCCACGGCACGGCTGCTAAAAGCGGGGTCATTGGTTTTTTCCAGATGAACAAGCTCGCCGGAAACGGGAGCGAGGATTTCGAACTCGGAAGTTGCAGTCTTCTGCTCATCCGAACCGCCCATCAGGCGAGAAAAGAAACCCATGGTGGCATGTCCCTTCATAAATATAGCCCAACCAAAATCAAGCGAATGCGTCCATAGAGACACATCCGTTCAAAGACTTTGGTTAGGCCCACGTCCGAGGGACTCGGTAACCTTCCGCATTTCTTTTTACGGGAGCTATTGTAGACAAGCCCAAAGCCAGAACAATCATTATGACCGGTGAGCGGTATTTTTTCTTCGATAAACGGTATTTAAGCGGCACTTGGGGACGTTCCTTTTCTGCCGGCACCCAGGGACACTCCTTGCTCTGGCCCCATTGCACCAATTTCGTATGCGCTAGATGAAGAGTTCGCATTCCTTCCGCACGACGCAAACCTTGCTCAGCATCTGGGAAACAGCGGATAGCTTGTTGGGATCAAGCTTGCGAGCGCCTCGCGGACATACGGCGATGCAGCGCATGCAGGAGATACACGCCTCGTCAGCTGCTCGCTTGGGGTCGCCCTTGTCGATAGCGCAAACGGGGCACGCCGCGGCGCATGCACCGCAGGAGACGCAATCCTCTGTTGCCTCGGGTGCCATGCGGTGACCTCCAGCTTGTTTATAAGGACGATTGCCGGGAATAGAGGGCTCGGATGCATCCTCAGCCAACAGCTTCTGCTGAATTTGCTGCGCAAACTCTGCGAGCTGCGCCGCATCCTGCGCATCCGGTCGCCCAGCAGCAAACTGACGAGCAACGGAATGCTCAGCAATAGCAGAAACCGCTGCGACCACCCTAAATCCGGCGCGCTTCGCAACGTCCTCCAACTCTACGAGCGTGTCCTCAAACGCGCGGTTTCCGTATACACAAACCAAAACAGTCCGAGCCCCGTTGCCGCGCACTATGCCCAACCGGTCAGCCACCACAGCCGGGATTCTACCGGCATACGCCGGCACAGAGATTACGGCCACGTCGTCCTCAGTCATCGAGACGGCGCTGAAATCTAGCCCGCTATCGGTCAGATCGACGGTAACGGTATTTTTGTCCAGCGCCCCGGCCACAAGGCCAGACACCTTCCGCGTTCCACCCGTCGGACTAAACACAATTTCGAATACGTCCATCGAGGCACCCTCCCCCTACGCCTGGCGACGCGTCAAGCCGTTTTCACATCCAGCCAGAGTATACGGTACGTGGGATCCACGTTTTGGTGCACCAAACACCCCAATGCACCCACCCTACGCTGTCTGCCTCTTCGTTTTGTATTAATTACGGTACAGATTGTATATATTTACGGGATACCGCCGTGTTCTCCTGAGGTACCCCATCCTGGCCCGTGCAAAAAACGGAGTATTCTGCAACGTGACCGCGCCAGCACCGCCGCGGGTGGGCAAAACTGTAGGGCGCCGTATCATTCTAAGTCCCGACATGGCGAGAATGACGCGCCCCTGCTCCGGAAAACGGCGAAATCTGACTCGGAACGCTCGCTAGGGATATCCGAAGGCCGCCGTTGGCAATACCGAATCGTATGCAACCAACTAGAGCTGCTGAATACTCCAAAAAATGCACGACGCACCCCATGGGACCCATTGCCGCATGACAGAAAATAGGTCCTCGGCATCCCCCAGATGCATTCCCGAGAAAATCGCGTTTGGATTAGCGATGGACACGGTAAACAAAAGGGCCCGAGCGTTGTTTGCTCGGGCCCTTTTGTTTGTCTCACGTTAGCGTGCGATGCGTATGTTATCTGCGCTTGCCGCCGCCGTCGCCGGGACGACGGGAGCTGCCGCCGCGATTGCCGCCACGATTGTTACCATAGCTGCCACGGTTATCGCGACCGCCGGCGCGACCGCCGCGGGAACCGGCCTGGTTGTCACCACGCCCGCCGCGGTAGCCGCCACGGCGCTCCTCGCGGGTGTCGTCGTAGTTGCGCCAATCATCGCGACGATCGCGGCTGGCACGCGGGTCGCGACGATCGCGCGACTCATTCGAACGACCGGCGCCGCTGCGGCCACCGTTGCCACGAGCACCCTCGCGACGCTCGCCGCCACGGACGCCGCGCTCGTCACGCGAACCACGGCCTTCGCCGCCACGGCCACTGCGCTCGTCATTGCGACCGGAACGACGACGGTCACCCGAGCCGCGCTTGCCGCCGCGCGAACCGCGGCCCTCGTCCTCGCGCTCAACACGACGACGGCCACCACGGTCCTCGTCCTCGCGGCGACGGCGATGCGCCTCGCCCTGGAACTGCTTGGCACGGCGCTCGGCACGGTTGCCGCGTGGGGTCTGCTCGACGGCAGCAGCACCCCCGCGCTCCTCGGCAGCTACCTCGCGGGCCACGCTCTCCACAGCCTCGTCCACGCGAGCCTGAACGCCCTCGCGCACGCGGGTCTTGCCGCCGCGCTTGGGACGGCCCGGACGCTCGCCGTCGCTGCGGCGCTCGTCGCGACCGCGGTTGGAACGACCGGCAACATCGCCGTAATCGTCGCCGTTGCGCTTGCCGTCGCGACGCGCCTGCTCAAGCTTCTTCTTGCTCTTGGACTTGCCGCGCTTGGTCTTCTTCTTCACCTTAAAGGCGGCAGGGTCGCGCTCGGGGTCAACCGCGGGCGGGTTGGGACCCACATGCAGGTCGCCGGCCCCGTAGATGTCGGCCGTCTTGTCCATGAGCTTCTCGATCTCGTAGAACTCATCGACATCCTGCTCGGTCACAAACGTGATGGCCCACCCCAGCTCGCCGGCGCGGCCCGTACGGCCGATGCGGTGGATGTAGTCCTCGGGGTCGTGCGGCACGTCGTAGTTGAGCACCAGGCCGATGTCCTCGATGTCGATACCGCGCGCGACGATGTCCGTGGCGACGAGGATTTTCACCTTGTTGTTCTTAAAGTTGAGCATCACCTCCTCGCGCTGCGCCTGCTCCAGGTCGGAGTGCATGGCCGCAACGTCGAGTCCCATGCGCTTGAGTGTATGGGCCAGCTCCTTGACCTTGAGTTTCGACGACGAGAAGATGATCGTCTTCGAATCGGTCGGCTCGGCGAACATCTCGCGGATGATGCCCAGCTTCTGGTTCTCGTAGCAGACATAGGCCGACTGGTCGATCGCCTCGTTGGGTTTCGAAATGGCGATGTTCACCTCGGCGGGATTGCGCAGAATGGTCTTGGCCAGTTCGCGGATCTTCGGGGGCAGCGTCGCCGAAAACATGATCGTCTGCCGTTCGGCGGGCATGTAGGAGATGATCTTCATAATGTCGTCCGAGAAACCCATGTCGAGCATGCGGTCGGCCTCGTCGAGCACGAGCACCTTGGTCTCGGACAGGTCGACCACGCCGCGGTCCATCAGGTCGTTCAGGCGGCCGGGCGTGGCGATGAGCACGTCGACGCCATGCCTCAGCCGCTTGATCTGCGGCTCATAGGACAGGCCCCCCACCACGGTGAGGATGCGGTGATGCGTGGACACGGCGATGGCGG
>ENA-ORTN01002579-ORTN01002579.1-human-gut-metagenome-genome-assembly--contig:-NODE-2579-length-14436-cov-3.951394_pt1 | contig 14436 bp, 21 predicted proteins | sample MGYA00242070_ERZ509189 | MGnify/ENA primary metagenome ERZ509189 (study PRJEB26280, sample SAMEA2338821) | human gut metagenome | biome: human gut; feature: human-associated habitat; material: faeces...
CCGCCGTTACGGCGGTGTAAATCACAAATCAGATCAGGTCTGCCGCCAATCAGATCCCTGCACAAAAAAAGCCCGACAAATTGCCGGGCTATTGGTGTTTCTATAATTGTCCCCCTCCGCCAGCGCTTCAGCGCGCGGAGGGGGCATTTTCTAAATTTTCTGGCGCCTTACCGAAAGTCCGGTTGGTAATACGGACTTTCCATTACAACTTACTGATTTTCCTTCTGATTATTTATCAGTATGTTCAGTTTCCGTTCAATCATGTCGAGCCGGTCTGCAACTAACCTTTTTTCTTTCTGTAGTTCCTTGATCGTCTTTGCGCTCATTATTATGTAATAGATTACTGTTATGTTTATTAATAGTCCTAAAATTAATCCTATTAATTTGGCAATATCCATTGTGCTTATTTATCCTTTCCAATCAACAATATCAAATCAGGTATACTTGTTTATTTTATACAGAAGCTTCTTTTTGGCTTTTAAATCTACCGGGTCCTTTCTGTTTGTCATGATCTTTATCTCGACAGTCTTCAGGTCACCGTTCTCGCTCTCGGCATACAAGTAGTTCGAATTGTTTATGTACTTGCTTTTTATGGCTTCAGGTGTGAATTTATCTTTTATTTCCTCGTAAAATTCATGTCCGGTATCACTGGAAAGGTTGATTTCAATGTGAATGTGGTTCATGATCAGCCCTGCGGTTTCGGTCGTTTCATTCACAAGCTTGTATCCCTTGATCATTCCAATCTCCTGGAGCACATAGTGTTTTGTGTAGTCAGCAGTGAAGTGTTCCTTTTTCTTCATTTTCTTTACCTATTTCTTGTTAATGTTTATAATTGCTTTATTGTTCTGCTCTTGTTTTATGTTTATAGTATTATTTGCAGATGTTGTTTGTGGTTCGGGATTGTCTGTTAATTCTGCTATATAGTCTATACTTACATTATAGAATTTGGCTATGTTTATTGCATCGATTAATTTTATTTGATGTACTTCTTGCTCCCATCGCGCATAGGTTGTTGTGTGATATCCAAGTGCTTCAGCAGCTTCTTTTTGTGTTAGGTGTTTTGATTCTCTAAGCTCTTTTATCCTGTTTTTTGACATTTTATCCACCTCTGATTATATTCTATATCAGTTTGTATATCTTTGTAAACATAAATACACGAAAACGTGTTGACAAAAACACGAAAGTGTGTTATGATAATTAGTGAACACGATAACGTGTTTTCAATCGCCCAGAACAGGGTATTTAAGAAAGGAAAATGAAACATGAAAGCACAATTTGAACGTAGATCCGAATATGGCGTACATCTGTACATTTCTATCCGATCATCTGAAACAGATGAAGAGATAGGTTCTCAGACTGAATCTGAATACTATTCCAGTCACTCGAAAGCAGAGCAGGTTGCCGATAAATACCGTAAGCAAATTGGAGAAGTTATCTGCTGCTGGGGTGATGATACCCTTGGTTATCTTGATGATATAGATATTGATGATGATCCCGTTATCAATGAATATCCTATTCTTCCTGGAGAGGGGGAACGGAAATGAAAGTTGAATTAGATCTTGATGATGGGATTATTTCTGACATTGACGAATGGCGCGATGATTTACCATATAAGCCTAGCAGACACGATTTCATATTCCTTGCTATCTGTCATTACCTTTGGGATCTTAATGCCGGAAATGTAACCAAGCGTGATGTTCAGAATATTCTTGTGGATCTTAATGAACAAGGGACGGACGCTGATTATGATACATGTGCTGTCCAGGTTCAGAACGGCTACGGATATTATGACGAATCTGGCAAGTATGTTTCTTATGGGTATGATCATGAATGACCTTATGGGCAGGACTTGCACTCGGCAGCCTGTTTGGTGGTCGCAGGTTAACAAAGACCACCTCCACGGCATAACGCCGATAACATATAAACACGCCCGGAACGGGGCAGAAAGGTGAATGAAAATGGCAAAAGTGAATTTAATTGGTGTTCGTAATCTTGATTTCAAGGCAGATGACGGAAAGACAATCCAGGGAGTGAAGATCTTTTTTTCTCACGATGATCCGAACGTAAAGGGACAGATCACTGAAAACAAGTTCATCAGCTCCGCAGCCTGCGGCAATATGGGTATAACCTTTGATGATCTGGTTTCCCATATCGGTGAAGTGCTTGATATCGACGTCGATTTCAACGGAAAAATCATCGGGATTTCTGAGGTGGTGTAGTGATGGCAGTTTTACAGATCATCGTTGCCTCCCTCGGCGTTATCTGCCTTGGAATTGTCATTGTATCGATCATCGTTAACAGAAAGAACAGGTGACAAATGACTACAGAAGCCGGATTCAATTCGCCTGAGGAGATGCAGCAGGCTTATGATCAGATGTGGGAGGATATAGCCGGATTCCTGGGCGATGTTCCGGGTTACATATCCGAAGCGGCAGATTTTGCGGTGACTAATCCTGCTGCGTTGATGATCGTCAGCCTGGTTATCGTATTTATCGCTTTTCTTCTGATCCGGTCGCTGATCTCTGTTTTCAGCGGTAGAAACCGTTGATTATATAGAAAGGAGTACTTATGTTTCCTTCTTATCTTGCCGCCGATAGCGGTCAGATTACTTTACCTGAAGCGGGGGTGACACAAACAATGGAAGCTATCTGGACATCTATCACTACTGTTATCAGCAAGTTCCTGGATGAGGTGCTTACTCCGGTTACTACTTTTGTAACCAGTAATCCTATTGCCCTTATTTTCCTGGGCATATCTTTCGTAGGTATCGGTATTCGGTATCTCAAGCGTGTTACTTACGCTTTCGGACGTGGTCGCTGATCGCGTTCGCTTACGTCGGGAGACGTTGTGTTATAGCGGAGGCATTATTATATTTTGTCTCCGCTATTTTACTATGTTGGGAGGGTAGGCTGTGTTTAATAAGATAAAAAAGTATTGGAGCAAAGCTTTGTCGGTTTTATGTGCCGCTGTAATTGCTTCATTAACATATATTTCTTTTGCTTTCTCGGCTTTTGCGGCTACTTCCTGGGCTGATGTTGGGGAAGATGCTATTGCTGTCAGAGACGCATATTTTACCTATTTCTTTTCGAGCAAATCTTCTTTTGGAGATGTCATTAAGCAGGCTGCAGATATTCCAATTTCATGGTTAAAGTTTGTTGAATCTATTGGTTGGACTATATCTCCTGTAGATGATCTTTATTACTACTTAAATGATAATGATACTTTAACTGTAGTTTCTGCCGGAGGCGGTGGTCATACTCGTAATGCACTTCGTGGTGGATCGGGTTACTGCCGAACCTGTCGTAAGCCAGCTGAAGAGTGTACATGCGAATTGTTTGAAAGTGATGCTTCTGGGTTCGATCCTATTATTAGCGGTTCGGACCTTAAATCTATATATACTGACTATAGTCTGCTGTATGCTCCCATGCCCACGCCGTCGCAGTATCTGTATAACTATCAGTCCGCGACAGGAAAGAAAGAAACCGGAGTTGGTTTTCACCAGTTTAATCCTTATGCTCCGGTTTTTCGTTATGGCAAAGGGTACGGCGCTGATGTAGGTCAGAAGACCGGTTGGTCAAATGGCTGTTATGTGCTGCCTTATCTTTTTGATGATGATCTTAACGGTACATATTATTCCTGGGGTTATTGGCATTTCTATCATAAGACCGAGGATAGTATCAGATACATTTGCGCGGATTATATTTCCCTGGCTGATGATTCCGATGTTACACATTTTGAAAGGGCGTGGAATATGTCGGAGAAGGGTGCTTCTTATGGCTTAGCTACCTTTGCTAACTATTTTGCCCTTTGTTCTTATAACTCGGATACTCTCTACTTGCAGTGTAGTCAATCTTCTGCCGACTATTCTTTATTGCAACTTTCTTTAGGTCGAAATAAGTTCCTGGCTCTTAACGGTAAGATAACAGACCTTGTTTCCAAGTCGTTCACTTCGTTCCTCCAGGCTTCGACCTTCACACCGCAGACAAACACGGCTGATGATTGGGGCTATATTATATCTGAAACTCCTTTTGAACTGTTCAAGGATCAGACAGCCTTTGATTATAACAAAATTCCTGATAATTATACAATAACTATAACTGGCGACACGATCTATGATTACGGTATAACTAACCCCGATACCGGTAAATCTACAACGATCAACAACTATATCAATAATAATTATATTATACCGTCTGATGATGTTGGTGGCGATGATCCAAGCAATCCGGATTCTCCCGGATCCGGTGGGAATGTTACCGTATCTGGAAATGTTGATGTGTCCGGTAAGATCGAGATCGACACCAAACCCATTGACATCAATATAAACGTGAATGGTGATTCCGGATACAGTGGTACCGGTGAGGTTCCTGCGGTTAAGTTCGATGAAGATATCGGTCTGAAAAACTATTATGACTGGATGCAGGATCAGACAGCCGGCTTCAGCGGCTTTATGGGGAGTTTCTTCAGTTGGCTCCCCGGGGATATAGTTCTTATGTTGTGCGCTGGCTTCGCTTTGGTTATCGTGGCGCGATTCCTTGGAAGGTGATGTTTATGGATCTCGGTACTATCGCATTTTCATTGTTCAGCTGGGGACGTCAGGTTTTTGAATCATTTACGGTCAGGTTCGGCGATATCACGATTAACGGTTGGCTGCTCCTTTTTGGTGGCGCTGTTGTTTTGCTGGTCGTTTATTTCCTTGGCAGGATTTTTCAATAAGGGGTGGTTTTTTTGACTGAAATAATAATTGGTATTCTGTATGAGGTGATCAACAAGTTGATCGAGCAGGGTATCAAGTACATAATAAAAAAGACGGTTGACGAAGTCGGTAACATCGTTACTCAGATCGTTGTACCCGTTGACAAGGACGGTGACGGAGTTGCTGAATCAGAAGAGGTTCTCTATTCCTTCAACTGCTCTATTCCTGATCTCTCTGATGGATATTGTATCGTCAATCGTGATGATGAGATCGGTATCGGACTTCCTCAGTTCGAACTGATTAATGCTACTGATATGGCTGATCGTCTGGTTGATACAGTCACAGGTAACAATAATGGATATCTGATCGGCGATGATGTATATGTTCCGCTCCTATTTGACTTTTCGGGTGATGGTCAGCTGGATTGGGGTCGGGTGATTGATGACGATGATAATGGTATTCCGGACGCTTCCGATGATGCTCCGTTTTTCCCTATTGGTTCAGAGGGTTACAAGCAGATCGTTTCCGGATCTGGCAGCGAGAAGTCTTTCATTATAGTGTCGGCTGATGGCACTGTTTCGATTTATGATCCTAACGGTGACCTTACCGAGCAGGACTATAATCAGGCTTATTCCCTCTGGCTCAAGGATAACAACGCCCTGGATAAGCCTTTCAAGAATTATTCTGTGACTGAGGCTCTGCTGTTGATAGTGGCTCTTTTTGCCGGGGCTAGTCTTATCGGTAAGCTATTTAAGCGGAGGATCTATTGATGGATTTTGTACGTTTCTTTCACAACTGGTATTTTGCCGACTTTGAGGAGGTCTGCACCTGGATCATGTATGGCGGCTGTGCCTGGACTGTCGTGATCTTCGTCTGCAATCTGATCTTTTCGGTGATAGAGAATTTCATAAGGGGAGGGCGGCGCTGATGGGTGATCTCTTTCCTATAGTGAATCTGCGGTCGGTGTTCTTTTTCACGAGCGGATTCATTGACTTCGTTTTTCTGATGTTCCTGCTCCGGTGGTTTATCCGGCTATTTCATAAAGATGATAAGTAGGTGATTTTATGTTTCAGATCATTACCGCTGCATTAAGGGCGGCTCCTAGGTTCTGGTTCTATGTGTTCAAAGATCTCAGCAGATACATAAAGGAAAAGGGCTGGACTCGCTTTAATTACTGGGGACTCCATCTGTTCATCGGTAAGTTTGGCGGAGGTAAGACTATTTCAGCAGTACGGCGCTGCTATAATGTGTGTAAATCCCACAAGGGCGTTACCGTCCTGACTAATCTGACCTTAACCGGGTTCCCGGAGGATACGAAGATTATAAAGCTCGTCAATTCCTCGCAGATTCTGGAGCTTCCGGATAAATCCATCGTGTTGATTGACGAGATCGGCAGCATATTCAATAGCCGGGATTTCGCTGCCAGCAAGCGCTCAGTTCCAAAGCCGGTGTATCAGCTGATATTGCAGTGCCGTCACCGCCGGATCATGCTGATCGGTACCGTGCAGCGGTGGAACCTGCTTGACAAGCAGCTGCGTGATATTGCTGATTCTCTGACAGTGTGCCACTCTTACTTTGCGGATCCGTTCGCGCGTTACACGACCTGCACGGAATATGACGCGCAGGAATATGACAAGTGGTTTAGTAATCCGCTGCTTCCCTTAAGGCGGCTCGCTTATTACTCATACGTCCAGACGGACGAGCTGCGGAGCAAGTATGATACTATCGAGATGGTCGATTCTATGCTTGACAAGGAGTATATCAGCGATGAGGAGATTTTGGCTAATCGAGCTGGTACCGGGTTCGCTCCGGACAGCGTGAGCGATAATAAGAAAACGCTGCGTAAGCTGGGCAAGGCGGTGAAGCGATGAATATATCTGCAAAGCTGGATTATCTGACGATTTCGTTGCTTCCCGGTTCAACTGACTGGACTATCCCAGAAGCATTGAATAAGCTGACTAAGGCTCTTTTTATTGAGGATTGGATCCCGTATTTTGTTATGGTCGGTGCCGGCTACGGATATGATGAGATCCTGCGATATAATGATGTATCGCTGAAGATATCATCTCCAGTTAAGTTCCCAAAACAGGGGATTTGCCTGGAGTTTTCCGGCGGAGGTGTCGCTTATTATATCGAGTATCTTAAGCTACAAAAGGGAGTTACTCTGAGAACTGCGCTTAATCGTTTCCGCTGCCTTTGTCAGTTTGGCTGCAAGACTAAATGCAGCCGTTTGGACTGGGCGATTGACGAACAGTGCTTCGAGGGTGAAACACCTTGTTTAGATCTGGATCGTATTCAGCAGCAGTTGCTTGACCGTCATTTTGTCAGCCTGTTCCGGCGAACGGATCCGGAGGTCGTGTCCGGTGATCTTGAAAGTTGCTTTACTGTTTCCGGGGAGGTAGACCAGAAGCTGCCCTTTACGTTTATTCAGTCCCAGGACGTCAGTTCCGGCAAGGTCGGAAAGACAATCTACCTTGGAAAACGGAGATCTGGCACAATGATACGCTTTTATGATAAGCTCGCTGAGCAGCTCGCGCACAAAATTTCTGTGCCGGAGGGCGTTATTTCATGGAAGCGTTTTGAAATGGAGTTCCATCAGCAGAACGCCGGTGCTGTTCTGACAAAATATCTCGACAGCTCAGACGAGGATTTTCAGTCGTTTATCTGCGGTCTTGCGCTTAAGCTGATTCGGTTTGTGGATCCTGGGCGATCGCGGCGCTATAACTGCGTTACCTCCAAATGGTGGCTTGACTTCCTTAAGACCGCAAAGAAAAGTGACCTCACGATCCATAAGGTGAAACGCAATAAGTTCTTGAATTTCCTGCTGAGCTTCAAGCGGCAGTATTCCGCTGCGTTCACTTCTGCGGTGTTCTGTTCGCCGTCGTTCTTGGTGTCCGTGCTCGAGGACGGACTGAAAAAAACCTCAAAGACCGCCGATCAGATCCGGTCTGATTATAACGCGGTGAAGAATTTGCCTCCTAATTATTATGACTATGAGCTGCGAGAATGCTTGAAATCTCAGACCGGTGAAGAATATTGGCGTTCGTTTACCGATCTCGATGAAAAGGAGTTCTCCGGCAGATTAAGCGCGCTATACAGAAAGGTGTTCAAAAAGGGGGTTGGCATGCTTGACGGTTCGGGAAGCGTTTGATTTGTTCATGTATGAGCAGCGTTTTCGGAATAATTCAGGTGCCACAATTGATTATTACAATATAACTCTTGGATTTTTCCTGGATTATGTCGGTTCCGATGAGAGTTTAGACGTTCTCGACATTCGCATGTATAAGGATTATGTGGTTTTTCTGCAATCCTCCGGACGTCTTAAGTCAACGTCAATTAATACTTACGTCAGAGCCGTCAAGGCGTTTTACAACTGGTTGATTGACGAGGAGCAGATCGGCGACTGTTCTCGCAAGCTGAAGCTGATAAAGCAGAAACGTGAAGAGATACTCCCTCTTTCTGATGAGGAGATTCAGCAGCTTCTTAACTGCTTTGATACTTCCGACCTGTTGGAGCTGCGGAACAAGTGCCTTGCGTTGCTTATGGTTGATAGCGGACTTCGCCGGGCTGAAACGGTTCGTCTTCGCTGCTGCGACGTGGATTTTCAGCATAATTCTCTTCTTGTTACTGGAAAAGGAGATAAGGAACGCTTGGTTCCTATCGGAGCTATGACTGGAGCTGCACTTCGTGAATATGCTGACAGAGTGGCTGAACGCCGTGAGAAAAAGACTGATTTTTTCTTTCTGGATCGTTTCGGTGCTCCTCTGGATACAAATGCGGTCGATCTCGTGTTTTCCAAGCTGAAGGAGGTCACCGGGATCCAGCGGCTTCGCTGCCATCTGTTGCGGCACACGTTCGCGACTAACTACCTGCTTGACGGCGGCGATCTCGAAACGTTACGTCTGATCCTTGGACACAGCAGCATTGCAATCACGCAGCTGTATCTCCATATTGCCACTAGTCAGAAAATGCTCCGCAGCCACCACAATTCCCATTTGGACAATCTGCATAAATAGACACCTTGATTTTCCAACTCCGCTGTTTCTGGGCAAAATAAAAGGCGCTGCCGCGAAAGAATCCGCATAACAGCGCCGTTTCTGGTGACCCATCCGGGACTCGAACCCGGGACACCTTGATTAAAAGTCAAGTGCTCTACCACCTGAGCTAATGAGTCAGGTCATCTGAATCGACAACAATAGTATTATACCAGAAACGAAGGGCTTTGTCAAGGGCTTTTGTCAAAAAAAGTGTGTCCGTCAGGAAAGTTTGTTGACAATTGGTAAAACGCGTGTGTAGAATATGTGCATTTGTTAAAAATCACAAAAAAGCGCCGAAAATATTGAAAAAACTATTGACTTTTTATAATCCGTGTGGTATTATATAGTCAAGGAAAGGAAATCAGTACAAGCATCTGAGATGAAGTTTTACCTGACATTCTACCAAGATCCTGACCTAATCTACGAAAGAGGTAAGTTCCGATGAATTAAGTTCACAGCTCAATTCAACAAGTATCGTGAAAGGAAAAGATCCGATGCACCTCTGATCGAAATTTTCGCCATTATTGCTTTAAGCAGAAAGGAAGCGAGTCCAGTGGAAACTACGGATTCACAGTATTCATCATCTGCGGCTCGTGACAAGGGCTGAGAATACAATTACCGGCGGCTGGCTGCACAGGGTACTGTCTGACCCATAAGGTGCAGGCGCATCGCCAAACAGGGCGTCTAGCCTATTATCAAGACCTCGCCCGGAAGCTCCGCAGATGATTTTCGACCGCTATATGCGTTTACATAGATCACCCCTACAGATCATTCAACGACCATGAAGCAGGTGAGTCCAGTAAATCAGGTATATTAGCAGGAAAATCTACGAAAGGGACTTAGTCCGATGGAAACCTGAACATTTGTTTTCACAAATCTTCTAAGGCGGTACATTCCAATGAACCAGTAAATCAATACAACTGAATATAATAAAAGCCCTGCAATCGCAGGGCTTTAGTTGTATGTTGACCGTGCTGGATTTTTGTGGTACAATATAATCAGCACAGAAATTTATGCTGACAGGAGGAGAAAATGCAGTACGTTGTAACAAATTCGCAGATGAAGGAGGCCGAGCGCAGGTGCGACCAGAGCGGTATCTCCTATTATCAGATGATGGAGAACGCCGGAACACGCTGCGCGGAATTCCTGATGGAACTTCTGCCGGAGAACACGCGCACCGTCGTTATGTGCGGCTCCGGGAACAACGGCGGCGACGGTCTGGTAATTGCGCGTCTGCTGAGGGAGCACGGGCGCAGCGTTTCAGTGTTGCTTGCTTCCGGAACTCCCAGGACAACGGACGCGGCGGAAAATCTCGCGCGGCTGCCGATTGGTACGCCGGTGTATTCCGCGGAGCAGTACCGCGAGGCGTTCCGGTATGCTGGCTGCGTGGTGGACTGCATTTACGGCACCGGATTCCACGGCTCCCTCCGGGAGGAGCCGGCGGCAATGCTCCGGACTGCCAACCATTGCGCTGTCCGGGTGGCGGTGGATATTCCCAGCGGCGTGAATTCCGACACCGGGGAGCTGGATGAGCACTGTTTCCGCCCCACACACACGCTGGTCATCGCCGCAATGAAGGCTGGACTGCTGAACGCGCCTGCTTCCGATATTCTCGGCGAAGTCCGCATTATGGACATCGGTATCGGCGAGCACTGCTATGAGGAGAATCACGTTGCATTCCTGACGGACGACAGCCTGCGCAGACCATTTCCGCCACATGGCAGGAATACCCACAAGGGAACCTTTGGCAGGCTCGTGGGATTCGCCGGAAGCTTGTGCTACAACGGCGCGGCGTATATGTGCGCAAGCTCCGCCCTCCGGAGCGGCGTGGGGCTGTATTTCGCGGCAAGCCCCGTCAGCGCGGTGAAGATAATAGCCGCCGGGATCCACGAAGCGGTGTATGTTCCGCTGCCGGAAACCCCCGACGGATTCGTTGCCGTGGATTCCGTCGCGCTGGATGAGATCGTGCTCCCGAAGCTTGACAAGGCTTCCGCAGTGATCGTAGGCTGCGGACTGGGGAACAGCGAAAATACGCGCAGACTGACGGAATTCGTCATAAGACGCGCCGCATGTCCGGTGATTATTGACGCGGACGGCATAAATTCCATCGCCGGGAATATAGATGTACTGAAGGAGCGGACAGGCGATACGATCCTCACGCCGCACCCGCTGGAATTCAGCCGCATGACCGGGCTGAGCATTGCGCAGATACAGTCCGACCGGCTGAATGCCGCGAAGGGATTCGCGCAGGAATACGGCGTGACGCTGCTGCTGAAGGGCGCGGACACCGTGATCGCTGCGCCGGACGGAAGGGCGTGCGTGAATTCCCGGGCGTGCAGCGGATTATCCAAGGGTGGCAGCGGAGATGTGCTGACCGGTATCATCGGAGCATTCACGGCGCAGGGCGTGGAGCCGTTCAGGGCGGCATGCGCCGGTGCCTACTGCCACTGGAAGGCGGCGGATATCCTGTGCGCGCGCATGCCGGCGGAGAGTATTCTTCCCACGGACATCATTGCGGCGCTGCCGGAGGTCTATTCGCAGAAATAACGCTCCTGACTTGATTTGCAGGGGGATTATTATGCGTAAAATTATTGTTGCGGCGGTTCTCGGCGGAGGACTGCTGATGAGCGGCTGCAGCGGAGCCAATCCGTTCACCGCTGAGAAGCTGCCGGATTTCAGCGGAGGTTTCTCCTCCACCGCAGAGCTTACCTACGGCAAGCTGACGGCGCAGGCGGACATCGACCGTATTGAGCCGGGCAGCTGGGAATTCACGTTCACGGCTCCGGAGGAACTTTCCGGCGTGGTAATGACCATCGAGGACGGAAAGCTGTCCGCAAGTCTTGGCGAGATCTCCGTCGAGGACGGGGGAGGGGACCACACGGCGCTTCCGCTGGTGATAGCCGGGGCGATAGACGGGCTGAGCGGAATTTCCGCCGGGGAGCTTACGGAAAAGGACGGTGTGCTGTCCGCCCGGAGCGACTGCCAGGGAGCGCGGTGTACAGTGACTATCGACAAGGCTACCGGAGATATCCTTACGGTGCGTTCGCCGTCAAACAAGCTGTCCGTGTATTTCAGCGATGTTTCGCCATACACCGCTGATTCGGCTACTGTAGAATGATATCACAAAAAGGGACTGTTTTCACAGCCCCTTTTCACTTTATCATCTGACTCTGCTTTGAATTCAGTGCATGAGTATATCCACGCTGAGTATTATTGACAGCGCCACGTTGAAGGTATTCGCAATGCTGATGTAGGTCACCCGTGTTTTACGGTCAGTGAATCCGTTGGAAACCAGTCCCAGCCATACGCAGGAGATGGCTACGGCGGAGATAAGAACCACGACTCCGGCAATATCATTGATAGTGACCTTGAGTACGATACCCACCACGGCGTATGTGACAAAATACGCGAGGGGCACCAGGGTCAGCGGAAGCGTCGCCCAGAGCCACTGAATACGGCGCCTGCGCAGGAATATGACCGACATCAGCAGGAATATTCCTGCAATGGCAGCGCATTCGATCCACATGCTGATTCTCCTTTCCCGTTGTCATTCCGCAGGGGAAGCCTGCACCGTTATTTCAGCGGAGCCGCTTTCCTGCGTGCCTGCGGAGGATACCTCAGATACCGAGGATACCGGCGTGGAATTGTCGTCCGGTGTCGGTACGTTCCACCCAAGATCCTTCGCGAACATGGTGAGCGCGAAAATAAGTCCGCAGATGGCGAGGAGTATCACGATCATGATTATATTCAGCGCAACGATATAAGGCGGCAGTTTCTGACGTCCAGCCATGACAATACCTCCGTTAAGGCAGGCGATGTTCACCGCCGCCGTGAATTAATAAATTTATGGGAACCTCTAAAAGCCGATGTGAAAAGCAAAAATGGGCAGGGTGCGCCAGCTTCTAGGAAAACCGACGAAGTAAGGCTGTATGCCTTACGAGGAGGTTTGACAACGAAGATGGTGCGTACTGCACATTTTCGCTCACATGAGGTTTTTAGAGATTCCCTGATACTATTATACACTAATATCCGGAAAAAATCAAGCCCAATTATTCAAATTCCCGGTCGCCGCTGTAGATATTCGTCCGGACTATCCGCAGGCGTTTCACCTTCTCGCCGTATTCCGCAGAATATGCCTCGAATATCAGCGATGGATTGATGTTGAACGTATTGCCAGCCGGGAGAGTTACCTCCAGCACGTCGTCGTGCAGGCTCACGTCCGTCATCAGGGGCTTCAGGTCAACTATCGTGCTGCCCTTCTTGGTGCGCTTTTCGACGTTTATCTGTTCCTTTCCGCACAGCGCCCGGAGCTTCTCCGGGTCGGCGGAGGATTCAATGCGGTAGCGCGCCGCGGTTATATCGGTGTTCTTGTCCTTGGGCACGGTGATCTCCGTCACCTGGATATCCGGCGGAAGCGCGGCGTTCAGCCTGTCCCGTACCTCGGAGTAGGGCACGTCCTCGGTCAGGCGGAAATCCATCGCTTCGTGGAGTCCCTCCTGTCCCAGGGAGAGGGGGAGCATGAATGTGACATAGGTCCTCGGATTGAATCCCTCGGTCTGCCAGATTGGGAGTTTCGTGCGCTTCATCGCGCGGATAACAACGCCGCTGAGGTCCAGGTGCGAGATGTACTTCGCCCTGCCTGTCTTGGAGAAGAACGCTCTTGTATTAACGGATGGCACGGCAGATCTCACCTCCCACGCACTTTGCAACGCCGCAGTTGGAGCACTTCTCCCGGCAGTTCGGGGTAGTCACTCCCTGGTGGGCGCGCTTATTCTCTTCTATCAGGAATTCACGGCTGACCAGCATGTCAATGTGGCTCCAGGGGGCTACTTCGTCGTAGGGACGGCGGCGGTTGGCGTAGAACGCCGGGTCCAGTCCGCATTCCTGCATTGCTTCTATCCACTTGTCGAACTTGAAGTATTCGTCCCAGCCGTCCAGCTTGCAGCCCTTCTGCCATGCGAGGTAGATTGCCTTTCCGAGTCTGCGGTCGCCCCGGGCGAGCACGGCTTCAATCAGCGAGAGGTCGTATTTCGACCAGCTTATCACGATCTTGCGGTCGTTGTTGATGGATTTGAGGTGCGCCTGGCGCTCCTTTACTCCGGCTTCGTCCAGCTGCGGCTCAAATTCGAACGGAGTGAACGGCTTCGGAATAAACGTAGACAGCGACACCGCAACTCCCGGACGTCCCCTGGCGTGGTTCGGGGTGGCGTAGAATTCCTCAATGACAGCCTTTGCCATGTTGTATACGCCCTCCACGTCCTCCATTGTTTCGGTGGGGAGCCCCATCATGAAATACAGCTTGATGTTGGTGTATCCGCCCTCGAACGCGATACGCACGCTGTCCATGACGTTTTTCTCGGTGACGTTCTTGTTGATGACATCGCGTATTCGCTGTGTGCCGCCCTCCGGGGCGAAGGTCAGTCCGGATTTGCGCACGTCGGTTATCTTCTTCAGCACCTCGTCGCTGAAGCGGTCGATACGCAGCGACGGCAGGGAGAGATTTATTTTCTCGGCGGAGGTGTAGTCCGTCAGTTCCGACAGAAGCCCCACGATGTCTTTGTAGTCGCCGGTGGACAGCGATGACAGCGAAACCTCGTCATAACCTGTGTTTTCGCACAGCGTCTTAGTGCTCCGGAGTATCGTATCCTTCTGCTTTTCTCGGTAGGGTCGGTAGATGAATCCCGCCTGGCAGAAGCGGCAGCC
>ENA-ORTN01002595-ORTN01002595.1-human-gut-metagenome-genome-assembly--contig:-NODE-2595-length-14339-cov-5.421591_pt1 | contig 14339 bp, 10 predicted proteins | sample MGYA00242070_ERZ509189 | MGnify/ENA primary metagenome ERZ509189 (study PRJEB26280, sample SAMEA2338821) | human gut metagenome | biome: human gut; feature: human-associated habitat; material: faeces...
ATTCTGCAAAGTAGAATTTACCTTTGCAAGGTGGATTTTACTTTTTCAATTCACCTTTTTTCTCGCTTCTACCAAAAAGAGAATCTGCCACAGACAGATTCTCTTTACAATGACTTTATTTAATAGCTTTATTTAATCTGATCAGCCAGTGCTTCTTCTGCTTTTGCAAGTGCATCCGGGATTCCTGCTGGGTTCTTTCCACCTGCCTGAGCCATGTTCGGACGACCACCGCCGCCTCCGCCAACAAGACCTGCGATTGCTTTCACAAGATTTCCGGCATGTGCTCCCTGCTTCATTGCTCCGTCTGTTGCTGTAGCCATCAGGCTTACTTTTCCGTCATTTCCTGATGCAAGTACAACCACACCTTCGCCAAGCTTCTCTTTGAGCTGGTCTCCAAGGTCACGAAGTCCATTCATATCAACACCGTCAAGCTGTGCTGCAAGAAGCTTCACACCTTTTACTTCTTTCACCTGGTCAAGGATGTCTCCTGCTGCGCTCTGAGCCATCTTGCTCTTAAGACTCTCAACTTCTCCCTTCAGAGACTTGTTCTCTGCCTGAAGATGTGTGATCTTCTCTGCAAGATTCTCCGGAGTTGCTTTTACAAGCTGTGCCGCTTCTTTGAGAAGACGCTCCATCTCAGCATAGTAGTTCATAAGTCCTTCAGATGTCAGGGCTTCAATACGACGAACACCTGCTGCTACACCACTCTCAGAAATAATCTTCAGTGCTGTGATCTCTGATGTATTCTTAACATGTGTACCACCACAGAATTCAACGGAGAATCCACTCATATCTACGACACGTACAACATCACCGTATTTCTCACCAAACAGAGCCTGTGCTCCTGTCTTTCTTGCTTCCTCGATTGGAAGGTTCTTTGTCACAACTGCGAGGGCATTTGTGATCTGCTCATTCACAATTTCTTCAACCTTCTTCAGTTCCTCAGGTGTTACTGCTGAGAAATGTGTAAAGTCGAAACGAAGTCTGTCTGCATTTACAAAAGATCCTGCCTGCTCTACATGGCTTCCAAGTACTGTACGAAGTGCTTTCTGAAGCAGATGTGTTGCACTGTGGTTTCTTTCTGTAAGTGCACGGTTCTTTGCGTCAACTTCAAGAGTTACCGCATCACCAATCTTGATCATTCCTTTTACAACATGTCCTACATGTCCAACCTTTGTTCCTGCAAGGTGAATACAATCTTCTACAACAAACTCTCCATCGGCTGTACGAATCACACCTTTATCAGCTTCCTGTCCACCCATTGTTGCATAGAATGGAGTCTGCTCAACGATGATTGTTCCCTTTTCTCCATCAGAAAGTGCATCAACAACTTCTGTCTCTGTTGTAAGAGCTGTAACCTTAGAATCAAATGTCAGATTGTCATATCCGACAAATTCTGTCTCAAGTGCTGCATCCAGCTGATCGTATACAGAAACTTCTTTTCCTGTATAAGAATGAGTTCCGAATGTTCCTTCTGATTTCGCACGCTGTTCTTCCTGTGCTTTCTTGAATCCTTCCTCGTCATAAGTCAGCCCCTTTTCTTCCAGGATCTCACTTGTCAGGTCGATTGGGAATCCATAAGTATCATAAAGCTTAAATGCATTCTCTCCGGAAAGAACTTTCTCTCCATTCTTCTCCATCTCAGCTTCCATATCTGCAAGGATTGCAAGTCCCTGATCGATTGTCTTATTGAAGTTCGCTTCTTCTTTCGCAATTACATTAAAGATAAACTCTTTCTTCTCTTCCAGCTCCGGATATCCATCCTTGGAACCTTCAATTACAGTCGTTGCAAGCTTTACAAGGAATGCTCCGTCAATTCCGAGCAGCTTTCCGTGACGGCATGCACGTCTTAACAGACGGCGGAGAACATATCCACGACCGCTGTTAGAAGGTAAGATACCATCAGAAACCATAAATGTTACGGAACGAATATGGTCTGTAACAACACGCAGAGAAACATCTGTCTCATGATCTGTTCCGTACTGCTTGCCGGAGAGATTACATACATGATCTCTCAGTGCTTTCATTGTATCAATATCAAACATGGAATCTACATCCTGTACGATGCAGGCAAGACGCTCAAGTCCCATACCTGTATCAATGTTCTTCTGGATCAGGTCTGTATAGTTGCCGTGTCCGTCATTGTTGAACTGGCTGAATACGTTATTCCAGATCTCCATGTAACGGTCACACTCACATCCTACTGTACATCCCGGTTCTCCACATCCGTATTTTTCTCCACGGTCATAGTAGATCTCAGAACACGGACCACATGGACCTGAACCGTGCTCCCAGAAGTTATCTTCCTTACCAAAACGGAAGATACGTTCTGCAGGAATTCCCATCTTCTTATTCCAGATTTCGAATGCTTCATCATCATCTTCATATACTGAAGGATATAATCTGTTCGGATCAAGTCCCACAACTTCTGTAAGGAACTCCCAGGACCACTCGATTGCTTCATTCTTGAAATAATCTCCAAAAGAGAAGTTTCCAAGCATCTCAAAGAATGTACCGTGACGTGCTGTCTTACCGACATTCTCGATATCTCCTGTACGAATACATTTCTGACATGTTGTCACTCTTCTTCTCGGCGGGATCTCCTGTCCTGTGAAATATGGTTTCAGCGGAGCCATTCCTGAATTAATCAGGAGAAGACTCTTATCATTATGTGGTACTAAAGAAAAGCTCTTCATTGCAAGATGTCCCTTGCTCTCAAAGAACTCCAAAAACATTTTTCTTAATTGGTTTACTCCGTATGGCTGCATACATCCATCCTCCTCTTTCGCTCATAAAAAGCCTATTCTGTAATATACCACAACAGCCTCCGTTTGTAAAGCGGAGGCCGGTTATTATCCTTATATTTACTTATTTCAGTTCAATTTCTTCCAGTTCTTTCGGTGGAAGTGCTCTGCTTGAGTTTTTGACATAAGCTGCGACATCCTTCTTCGCAATCGGGATTGGAATATTCGTTCCAGCTCCTGCAATACATCCGCCAGGACATCCCATACCCTCGATCAGACATCCATTCATTCTTCCGGCTTTGGCAAGTGTCAGGATCTTCTTACATTCTGCCAGACCTTCCGCATGCTCAATATTAACCTGCGTTCCAGGGTAATACTCGTTAATACATTCTTCGATTGCCTTTGCAACTCCTCCTGCACAGGCGTATCCACGTCCGGCTCCTGTCGCATCATGGAAAGAAGACTCTGCCTCATAAGCTGTCAGATCAATTCCCTTCGCATCAAACATTGCCTGCAATTCTTCAAATGTAACAACGAAATCCACATCACTTCTCACAGTACGTCTGGAAGCTTCCAGCTTCTTTGCTGCACAAGGTCCGATAAATACAACCTTTGCATTCGGATGTTCCTGTTTGATTGTTCGTGCTGTTGCAACCATCGGAGTCAGTTCCTGTGAGATCTGATCGATCAGATCCGGGAAGAACTTCTTCGCAAGCATTGCCCAAGATGGACAACAGGATGTCAGAAGAAATGGAAGTTCTCCGGTTGTCACTTTATTCACATAATGATGTGCTTCCGCAATTGCTCCGATATCCGCTCCAAGAGCAACCTCATATGTCTCTGAAAATCCGAGTTCTTCAAGAGCTGCTTTGAAGTTTCTTACATTAATATTCGGTCCAAACTGACCAACAAATGCCGGTGCTACCTCAGCCACAATCTCTTCTCCTTCTGAAAGTGCACGAGCCAGCTGGAAGATCTGAGACTTGTCAGAGATCGCACCAAACGGGCAGCTTACCATACACATTCCGCAGGAAACACATTTGTCAGCATCAATATAAGCACGTCCTAATTTATCCGATGTAATTGCATTCACTCCACAAGCTTTCTTGCAAGGACGCTCCTTCTTGGCAATCGCATCGTATGGACAGACAGACTTGCACTTTCCACACTTGATACATTTATCCTGATCGATAAAGGATTTTCCATTCACCATGGAAATAGCGCCCCTCGGACAGACTTCCTGACAAGGATGTGCAAGGCAGCCCTTACATACATTGCTGACCTCGTATTTATTCTCCTCACAGCTCTCGCAGCCTGACGGAATCACCTGCATCAGCGGCGGCTCATAATATTTTTCAGAAATATTACTGGCCTCAACTCCCGCTGTCAAATGGACCGGCTTATTCTCCGGACGAAGGGAAAGTCCCATCGCAAGACGGAGTCTTTCTCTTACGACTGCTCTTGCACGATAAATGCTCTCACGGTATTTTACTTCTGAATCTTCTCCTACGATTTCATATGGAATTGCTTCCATATCTGCTACCAATGTCTCTGCATTTGCTTTAAATCCAAGCTTGGCAACTTCTGTAAATACCTGTCTTCGGATTGCACGAACCGGTGTTTGTAATCCTCTCATTTTTGATCTCCTCCTATTCTTCAGTTCCAAAAACTCTCTGTGCATAATGAACCGACTGCATGGCATCTTTGCCATAGAAATCAGCTCCTATCATATCTGCGTAGTCCTGATTCAGTACAGCGCCTCCTACCATCACAAGACAATGCGGAGCTTTCTCTCTAAGCTGTCTGATCGTCTCTTCCATACTTACGACAGTTGTTGTCATCAAAGCACTTAATCCTACCAGATGAATATCTTGTTCAAGTACTGTGTCAACAATTGTCTCCGGCGGAACATCCTTTCCAAGATCGATCACATCAAAGCTATAGTTTTCAAGCAGAACCTTCACGATATTTTTACCGATATCATGGATATCCCCTTTTACTGTAGCAAGAATGATCTTTCCTTTCTTCTCCTGAACTTCTCCGCTGCTATCCATTTTCTCTTTAAGCACCGCAAATGCTGTCTTGGCCGCTTCAGCACTCATCAGTAGCTGAGGCAAAAAGACTGTTCCCTTCTCAAACCCTTCACCTACCGTATTCAGTGCCGGGATCAGCTCTTCGTTAATGATCTCCAGACCATCTTTCTCCTGAATCATCTCAGATGTAATGCTGTTCGCCTCTTCACGAAGCCCTCTTTCAATTGCACTTTTCAGTGTCATCTTGTGAGCTGAACCTGTTGCGGAAACCGGAGCTGTTCCCGGCTGCTGTGCATATTTATTAATATAATTCTCACAGTTGCTGTCCAGATTCACTAACGCATGGTATGCATACCATGCCTTCATCATATCCTCCGAGTTCGGATTGATAATTCCAACGCTCAGACCATTCTGCATTGCCATCGTATAAAAGATGGAGTTTACAATCGGTCTGCTTGGAAGACCGAAAGAAATATTTGATACACCAAGCACAGTACACACACCAACTTCATCACGAAGTCTGCGAAGTGTCTCAAGTGTCACCTTTGCTCCTTCCGGTTCTGAACTGATCGTCATTGCCAGGGCATCAATTACAATATCTTTCTTCTCGATACCGTATTTTGCTGCCTCTGCGATAATCTTCTTCGCAATCTGTACACGTCCCTCGGCTGTTGCCGGGATTCCGTCTTCATCAAGTGCCAGGCCGATCACAACACCGCCATACTTCCGGATCAGTGGGAATACTGCATCCATTGACTCCTGCTTTCCACTGACTGAATTGACCATCGCCTTACCATTGTAAATGCGAAGTGCATTCTCCATCGCAACCGTATCAACCGTATCAATCTGAAGCGGAAGATTCGTCACACTCTGAAGTTCCTGAACAACTTCCTTCATCAATGTCGGCTCATCAATATCCGGAAGTCCTACGTTAACATCCAGAATATGTGCACCGTTATCCTGCTGTGCAATTCCTTCTTTTAAAATATAATCAAGATCATGTTCCTTAAGCGCCTGTTTAAAGCGTTTCTTTCCGGTTGGATTAATACGCTCGCCAATAATCTTTGATCCGGTTCCAAGGAACACACTCTGTCCATAAGAAGATACTACAGTATAACTTTTCTTCTCAATCGGCTTCACCGGAATGTCTTTACACTGCTTCACCATCTCTGCAATATGTGCAGGAGTTGTTCCGCAGCATCCCCCGATCACAACTGCCCCAAGATCAACAACATGACGCATAACAGAAGCAAATTCTTCCGGAGAAACATCGTAATAAGTTTCTCCGTCTTTCTGCTTAGGAAGACCTGCATTCGGTTTAACGATCACAGGCACAGAGGAGTACTTCATGATCTGCTCCAGGATCGGCAGCATCTGCTCCGGTCCCATTCCACAGTTGATTCCAAGGGCATCGATCCTTAATCCTTCAAGCATTGCCACAACAGACGGAACATCTGCTCCGGTCAGAAGCTTTCCACGTTCATCAAAAATCGTCGTAGCGAAAACCGGAAGGGATGTATTCTCTTTCGCTGCAAGCACTGCTGCCTTCAGTTCATAAGTGTCACTCATGGTCTCAATATGGATCAGATCCGCACCGGCTTTCTCTCCGAGGATCATAACTTCTTTGAATGTCTCATATGCTGTCTCGAAATCCAGATCCCCCATTGGTTTTAAAAGCTTTCCTGTCGGTCCGACATCCAGTGCTGTGTAGATTCTTCTTCCACCACTTGCCTCTTCAGCCGCATCCTTCACATGTCTGATTGCAAGACGGATAATTTCTTCCAATGGAAAATCATCGCAATGGAATTTCAATGCATTCGCTCCAAATGTATTCGCAAGTACAATATCACTTCCTGCTGAAATATATTGTTTGTGAATGTTTTTGATTTCATCTGCATGTGTAACATTCCATGTCTCCGGAAGTTCTCCCGGCTGAAGTCCCTTTGCCTGAAGCAGGGTTCCCATTCCGCCGTCAAAATATAATAACTCTTTTCCCAGGCGTTCTCGTATCATCTTCTTGTATCAATCCTTCCTATCTTATCTCTTGCTTATCGTCGGTATTCACAGTCTTTTTTCGTACAGACCTCACATCCTGAGATTGGACATCTGTCTTTCTGCGTACTGATTCCAATCACTGCTGTTACCGACTTTGTTGGTGTCATCATAAAACTGTCTGTCAAAGTCAGCCCGATCGTCTTTGCACAATTTAACATTCTTACGATCGGTTCCTGATAACAGATGTCAAAATCTCCATATCCAGGGCTGAATCTCGGTCTTAAATACAAATGTTCTTCTTCAAGCTCTTCCGCAATCTTCTTCTGACACTCGTCGCAATATTCTTCTAACATTGCCGCTGCACAGGATTGTAAAACAACTGCTCTTGCCATATCTGTCAGAGAAATCCTGCGCATCAGCCGGTCAACTCCGGCGCCAAGTGTTGCTCCGAAAAGAACAACCTGACGGCATCCTTTCAGATTTCTGCTCAGACTCTTACTTTGAATCTCCATCTGTCCAATAACCAGTCTTCCGTCTTCTGTATGATTTAAATCAAAAATTTGGCAGATGGACTTAGGCCCTGCTTCCTGTTCCAGGTCTTTGAAAGACTGTTGGATCAGTTCCAAGGTTCGCTCATCTGCCTCATTTCTTCCAAATCCCAGATAACGAACTGCTTCACGTACTCTCTTCTCTGTCTCTATCATCTGGTCATCCACTTTCTTAACACTTGATAATCTCGGAAAGATTATTCATAATTGCTACTGCAATTTCCGGCTTATTCATAGAATAAATATGAATATTGTTCACACCGTTCGCAAGAAGATCAATAATCTGATCTGTTGCATAGGCAATTCCTGCCTGCTTCATCGCCTCCGGAGAACTTCCGAAGCGATCTAATATTGCAAGAAATCTTCTCGGAAATACTGTTCCGGAAAGTTCCTGGCTTCGCTTCATCTGAGCAGCACTGGTGATCGGCATGATTCCCGGCAGAACCGGAACTGTGATCCCTGCTTCTCTGATTCTGTAAAGGAAGTTGTAGTGGATATCATTATCAAAGAACATCTGTGTTGTAAGGAAATCAACTCCACTGTCTACCTTCTGTTTCAGATAACGGATATCATCCTCTTTATGTTCCTGCTCCACATGTCCTTCCGGATAACATGCTGCACCAATACAGAAATCCCCATGTTTCTTGATCTCCTGTACCAGTTCATAAGCATAATGGAATCGATCACCATCAGGGAATGTCATGCCTTCCGGAATATCTCCTCGTAAAGCGAGAATATTCTCAATTCCATGAGCCTTCAGGTTTTCAATTACCTCTCCAACTTCTTCTTTTGTGGATGAAGCACATGTCAGATGTGCAAGACTCATCACTCCGAGATCATCCTTAATATGGGATGCGATCTTCGCTGTGTTCTTGCTTGTTCCGCCACCGGCTCCATAGGTTACGCTGATATAAGATGGGTTCAGTTTGGCAATCTCATCTGTTGCTGATAATACTTTGTCAAATCCTGCATCTGTCTTCGGCGGAAACACCTCAAAAGAAATGTGGATGCCTTTCTGGTTCAGTTTGTCAATAATTTTCATCGGGTCTGTTACTCCTTGCTCTTGTGTTACTCTTGTATTACTTCTTTGTTACTTCTTATAATTCTTATTCTCCGATCAGACTTCTGTACAGATCTTCATACTGTCTTGCAGAATTCATCCATGAGAAATCCTGAGCCATCGCGCGCTCGATCATCTTGTTCCAGTCACGTTTCTTATCATAATAGATTCTTTCTGCATAACGTACAGTGTTCAACATCTCATGTGCATTATAATTAGAGAAACTGAATCCTGTACCTGTCTTCTCAAACTCATTGTACGGTTCTACAGTATCTTTCAATCCTCCTGTCTCACGAACGATCGGAAGTGTTCCGTATCTCAGACTCATCAGCTGGCTGAGTCCGCATGGCTCGAATAAGGATGGCATAAGGAATGCATCACATCCGGCATAAAGTCTGTGAGAAAGATCATCGGAATAGAAAATATTCGCTGAAACCTTTCCTGCATACTTCCATGCAAAGTGACGGAACATATTCTCATATTTCGGATCTCCTGTTCCAAGTACTGCAATCTGCACTGCATCCTGACACATCTCATCCATCATATAATCGATCAGATCAAATCCTTTCTGGTCTGTCAGACGGGAAACGATTCCGATCAACATTACATGATTGTCTTTATCCAGTCCAAGTTCTTCCTGAAGAGCAGCCTTATTCACCGGTTTGTTTTTCCGGAAATTCTCAACGTTAAATGTCTTTGCGATTCTATGATCTGTATCCGGATTCCAGTCATTGTAATCCAGACCATTCACAATACCGCAAAGATCATTTGATCTTGCTGCCATCAGTCCGTCAAGACCTTCTCCATAGAACGGTGTCTTGATCTCTTCTGCATAGCTGTGGCTTACTGTTGTCACCTTATCTGCATAAACAATACCGCCTTTGAGCATATTAGCATCTTTGTATGCCTCAAGCTTATCCGGAACGAAATAATAATCTGGAAGTCCTGTGATTCCCTGTACAGTCTTTGTATCCCATACCCCCTGGAACTTCAGGTTATGTATTGTCATAACTGTCTTGATTCCTCTGTAATATTCTCCAAAGAAACGGAAATTATCCAGATATACCGGAATCAGACCTGTCTGCCAGTCATGACAGTGAATCAGATCCGGACGGAACCCAATAACCGGAAGAATACTTAAAACTGCCTTACAGAAGAAAGAGAATTTTTCAATATTCCACTTCGGATCTCCATCATATGGAGCAAATCCTGAAAAATAAAATTCATTATCAATGAAATAAAATGTAACTCCATTTAATTCTGTCTTAAAGATTCCGACATAGCGATTCTCTCCTGCAAAATCCATGTAGAAGTTTGTGATATACTCCAGGCGCTCTACCCACTCCTGTTTCATACACATGTACTTAGGTAAAACTACACGGCAGTCATATTTCTCTTTATCAAAATCTTTTGGAAGTGAACCTACAACGTCAGCAAGACCCCCGGTCTTTATAAATGGTACACATTCTGATGAAGCGAACAAAATGTTTTTCATACTTAGATCCTCCACTTTCACTTGCCCTCTTTCGGCAATTACTTATAAAATATTATACCGCATTTTTATCATAATGCAAAGGATTTCTCATTGTATTTTACTTCTTATTTTCCATGCCTGTATTCCAATTGTATTGTATCTGCGATCAAAGCAATAAATTCAGAATTTGTCGGTTTCCCTTTTCCATTGCTTACTGTATACCCAAAAAGTTCATCCAGAGTGTCCAGCTTTCCTCTGCTCCATGCCACTTCAATCGCATGTCGGATCGCACGTTCTACTCTGCTTGATGTTGTCTGATACTTCTTTGCAACGGTTGGATACAGGATCTTTGTGATTGCATTGAGCACATCCATATCATCTACCGCCATCATAATCGCATCTCTCAGATAATGATACCCCTTAATATGAGCCGGTATTCCGATCTCATGCAGCATATTTGTCACTCGTGTCTCCAGACTTTCTCCTCTGTTATCAGATGCCGCCTCAGAGCTTCTTGTTTCCATACCGTGTGACATCCGCCCCGCACTTCGAATTCGTTCTAACAACATCTCATTTTGAAACGGTTTCATCATATAGTAATTTGCACCTTTATTAAAAGCATCTTCTGTAATCTTTTCTTGCCCAACTGCTGTGATTACGATAAAATACGGATGCTTGCTGACAGTTTTGTCATGATTGATCCGATCCATGACCGTCAATCCATCCATTTTCGGCATAATCAGGTCGAGAAGAACAACATCCGGCTGTTTGTCTTTGATGATCTGACACATCTCTTCACCATTTTTCGCCTTTCCGACCAGATTCATGTCTTTTTCCATCCCGATCACACGATCCAAAAGATCCAAAATTTTCTGGTTATCATCAGCAATGGCTATTTTCAAATGTTCCATCTTCTTCTCTCCTTTTTTCTGAGAACGTTTGTCTTGTTACACCACTCGTGTATTATATTCCAGCTTTTTTGTCGGATTCAAGAAAATCTTGCAGTAGTATTTCGACATCCTTTTCGACCCTTTTCACGATTCTTCCTCTTTCAACATATTTTCAATAAAAATACCGTATCCTTTTGTCGAATCCTGTACAAACACATGTGTCACAGCTCCGATCAGTTTTCCATTCTGAATGATGGGACTCCCGCTCATTCCCTGAATAATGCCCCCTGTCTTTTCCAGCAATTCCGTATCTGTCACCTGAATTACCATTCCTTTGTTCACCTGGTCGGATTCTTTGTCAATTTGTGTTATACAGATTGTATATTCTTTCACCTCACCATCAATGTAGCAGCGAATCCTTGCCTCCCCCGTCTTTATTTCCTCTTTTTTTGCTACCTGTATCGGAACTTCCTCTCCTATCCAGCTTCTGTCTGAATTTAATTCTCCATAAATACCTGCATCCGTATTTTTCTCGATCACTCCAAGCCGATGAAACCGATTATAAACAATAATCCCTTCCATTGTTCCAGGATTCCCTTTGCTTCCCTTTTGCACTTTCTGAATACTGGTTCTATAAAGCGTTCCTCTTTTGATTGTAAGAAGTGTACTTGTATCAATATCATGAATACCATGTCCCAGTGCTGCGAACCTGTTATTTTTTGTCAAAAATGTGATTGTCCCAAGCCCCTGTACATTATCTCTCACCCAGATTCCAAGTCGATAATTTCCTTTTGAAATCTGCACAGGAGTCAATTTCTTTTCTAATATCGTATTTTCACGTCTGACTGTCAGAAGGACCTTCTCTCCATCCAGATGTTCCACCAGATCCATCAACTGTTTTTTTCCCTCAATCTTCTGGTGATTCACTTCCGTAATATAATCACCAGAACTCACTACGCCCTGTGCAGGTGTATATTCCTTTCCATCCACCCCCGTCATTTTCTCCGTGTCTAAAACCAGTACACCATCCGTTTCCATATAAATTCCAACCGGCATTCCTCCAAGTAGAACCGTATCGTCTTCCTTTTCCGCAGCCAGACTTTCCACTTCCCGGCCACTGACTTCCGTATTTTCCATAAATCCTGTAATCTGTGCACAGCCACATAACATCAACAGACAGAACAGAAACAACAGACCTGTCCTGCTCATATTCCTTTTCCTGCGTTCTTTCATGATCCACACTCCTCTCTTGCAAATATTAAAAGCAGATGCTGTTTGCATCTGCTCTTAGTATGTGTGGATCTTCTTCTTTTCACACTGGTATTATTTTTCTCTTTTTGCCAGTTCTTTCATTTCTCTGGCACTGTCTATAATTCCATCTGTTACATTTGCTCCACCAAGAAGCCTTGCAAGCTCTGCAACAGAGTCTTCCTGATCAAGTCTCTCGATCTGTGTTCTCACAGAATTATCTTCTGCCTCTTTATGAATACAAAAATGAATATCTGCTGCCGCTGCGATCTGTGAAAGATGTGTAATACAAATTACCTGACGGCTCTTTCCGATCAACTGCAGTCTCTCTCCGACACGACCTGCTGTGATTCCTGATATTCCACTATCAATCTCATCAAATATCAAAGTCGGTGTATCTTCTTCATCTGCAAGTACGGTCTTGATTGCAAGCATAATACGGGATAGTTCTCCTCCGGATGCGACATCCCCCAGTGGACGCACAGGTTCTCCCGGATTAACCGACAGATAAAACTCTGCATCATCTTTTCCTTGTGCAGAATAACTTTTTGCTTCTGTCAAACGAATTTCAAAACGTGCATCCAGGAAATTCAGTTCCGACATCTGATGAACAATTTCCTCGGCAAATTTAACTGCATTTTGTTCACGCACTTCATGCAGTTCCATCGCAGCCTTTTCCATCTGCTTTTCTGCCTTTTTCTGTTTCTCCAAGAGTTCCTGCATAAAAGAATCGTAATCTTCCAGTTCCGATAGTCTCTGTCTTTTTTCCTCACAATATGCAAGGATATCACTGACAGTGTTTCCATATTTTGCCTTTAAATGATTCACTTCATTCAGGCGGGACTCAACTTCTGAAAACTCTTCTTCCGAATATTCAAAACTCTTTGCATATTCTGCCAGATCCCGGTTGAAATCATTCAGCAGACTATCGATCTCCACGATCTGATCATAAAGCTGGCTTCCCTTTTCATCAAAAGATGCTGCTTCCTGAAGGCTTCGGATTGCACGGCTTAAGTAATCACTTGCATTTCCACGTTCGTCCTCTGCAGTATACTGATACGCTTCTGCAACTCCTTCTGTGAGTTTTCTGCTATCTGTCATCTTGCGATACTGTTCTTCTAAAAGTTCATCTTCACCTTCTTTAAGAGCTGCTTCTTCAATCTCATTCACTTCAAATTCAGCAAGAGAAAGTTCTCTTCTTCGGCTCTCTTCATCCAGCGAAGATTGTTCCACCTTCTTACATACTGCCTTCCATTCCTGATAGCAGGAAGCCATTTTTTCTTTTAACGGATCCGTCTGTTCTTTCCCATAAAGATCAAGCAGTGTTAAATGATTCTTTCGATGAAGCAATGTCTGATTATCATGCTGTCCATGAATATCGATCAAAAGACTGGCTACATCTTTAAGGACGCTCATATTCACTGTCTCACCGTTAATCTTACTGACACTTCGGCCTTCTAAAAGGCGGCGGCTCAATGTCAGATATCCGTCTTCCGGATAAATGTCCAAGGCCTCCAGCTTCTTTAAAATCTTTTCTTCTTTGATGTGAAAAGTAAGTTCTACCAATCCGCTTTTTGCCCCGTTTCGAAGCATCTGTGCATTGTATTTTCCACCCAGTGCAAGCGTAACAGAGCCAAGAAGGATTGACTTTCCTGCTCCGGTTTCACCGGTCAGAATATTCAATCCTTCCCCAAACTCTACTTCTGTTTCATCAATCAAAGCAAGATTTTTCACATACAGATTCTGTAACATATATCACCTATGCTTTCCTTGAAACCAATTTCCTTATATTCTCCATTACTACAGCTGTATCTTCAACTGTACGAATTGCGCACATGATCGTGTCATCTCCCGCAATACATCCGACCACTTCATTCCATTTCATTGCATCTACTGCAGCAGCAACCGCCATTGCCATTCCGGCAACTGTTTTGATCACAAGGATATTCTGTGCCATGTCCATAGACACAAAACCGTCTTTTAAAATACGGATATATTTGGAAGCAGAAGTTCCTCTTGGACTTTCAAGGACCATATAGCGCTGACGTCCATTTTCTCCCGGCACTTTCGTCAGTTTTAATTCCCGGATATCCCTGGATACAGTTGCCTGGGTTACATTAAAGCCAGCCTGGGTCAGCTTCTCAGCCAGCTCCTCCTGCGTTTCTATTTCATATTTTCCGATCAGTTCTACGATCTTGCTGTGACGTTCCAATTTCATCTGCTTTTCCTCCCATCTGTTTCCACATCTTCAGACATTTCCCAGATAATTACTCAGATTTTGCATAAAAGAGATCTGCTTTAATTTTACCATTACCGTTTCCATATGTGAGCGCTCTACGATCAGATA
>ENA-ORTN01002629-ORTN01002629.1-human-gut-metagenome-genome-assembly--contig:-NODE-2629-length-14195-cov-3.284088_pt1 | contig 14195 bp, 10 predicted proteins | sample MGYA00242070_ERZ509189 | MGnify/ENA primary metagenome ERZ509189 (study PRJEB26280, sample SAMEA2338821) | human gut metagenome | biome: human gut; feature: human-associated habitat; material: faeces...
CTCCCTTATTAAATTCCGAATACCTCTTCTAATCTGTGTTCGTCAATGTTGCAGCCGATCACACAAAGTCTTCCTGTATAGTCAGGCTCGCCGTCACGAAGCTCATATTCACCCGGAACCATGTCAAAATAAATCCATGTGCCATTCTCATCTTCTACCATTCCCTTGGCACGGAGGATTGTTCCGTAATCATCTGTCTCGCAGAGAGTCTTTAATACATCCTCGATCTTTTCCTTCGTGAATTTGTGAGGCGTCTCTTTTCCCCAGCTTGTAAACACTTCATCTGCATGATGGTGATGATGATGCTCATGGTCATGGCATCCGCAGGTGCAGTTTTCGTCATGTTCATGATGGTGCTCATGGTCGTGGTCTTCATGATCGTGATGGTGTTCATGGTCGTGGCCGTGATCATGCTCATGTTCTTCGTGATCGTGGCATCCGCAGGTGCAGTTCTCGTCATGTTCATGATGATGTTCGTGATCATGCTCATGATCGTGGTCTTCATGATCGTGGTCATGATGGTGATGTTCATGCTCATGCTCCTCTGCCTCTTCTTTGGCATGCTGCTCAGCCATCAGTTTCATCTCAAGAGAATCTGCTCCCTCGATCACTTTTAAGATCTGCTCGCCTTTGATCGCATCCCATGCTGTTGTGATGATTGCAGCCTTTGGATTCAATGTCTGGATCTGTTTTACACAAAGTTCTAACTGCTCAGGTGTTGCATTCTGGCTTCTGCTCAGTACAACAACTGTAGCATATTCAATCTGATTATTAAAAAATTCACCGAATGCTTTCATCTGTTTGCTTGCTTTTAAAGCATTTACGACAGTTACGAGTCCGTTTAATTTAACGTCTTCCTCTTTCTCGATATCGATCACAGACTTCATAACATCGGATAACTTACCGACACCAGATGGCTCGATCAGAATGCGGTCCGGATGATATTTGTCAATCACTTCGTGAAGATTCTTTCCGAAATCACCTACTAATGAGCAGCAGATACAGCCGGAATTCATCTCGGTGATCTGGATTCCTGCATCTTTTAAGAAACCGCCGTCGATTCCGACTTCACCGAACTCATTCTCGATCAGAACGATCTTCTCGCCCTTAAATACCTCATCGATCATTTTTTTAATAAATGTGGTTTTTCCTGCTCCTAAGAAACCGGAAATAATATCAATTTTTGTCATAATAAATCCACTCCTTTTTATGTCTTGATAATATGCAGAATGCAGATTATCATAGTTACATTGTATTATCTTTGTCTGTCCGGATCACACTTTCTGCCCGAACATTCCTATTTTACTCGATTATTTTACAAAATGCAAATTTTGTGCAATTTTTAATAATTATTTTATACCCTGTTTATTTTTATCCATTATATCCGAAAACACTTCTGCATATCCCTGTATGTACCGAGAACCAAAAGGGTATCTTCACTGCTTAATTCCATATCCGGGCCAATCGCCATATTCATCTTTCCGTCTGTTTTGATCGCCAGAATACTGATGCTGTACTTTTTACGGATATCCAGTTCACCGATCGTTTTTCCGATCCAGTCTCCCGGCACCTCCACCTCAAAAATAGCATGTGAATCATCCACTTCGATATAATCATGGATATGATCTGCCGTATAGCGGATCGCTGCCCAGTTGGCGATCTGTTTTTCCGGATAAATGACCTCGTCTGCTCCGTTGCGAAGCAGGAACTTTGCCTGTACATCCCGCTCTGCACGCGATATGACCATTTTAGCGCCAAGTTCTTTCAAAAGAGAAGTTGTCTCCAGGGAATTCTGGAAATTGCCTCCGATCGTCACAAAACAAATATCATAATTTTTGATTCCAAGCGACTCCAGAAAATTCTCATTGGTACTGTCACCGATCTGTGCGTCTGTAACATACGGAAGAATTTCATTGACAAGATTTTCATTCTCATCCACAGCCATCACTTCATGTCCAAGCTCATTCAACTGGTATGCAACATGCTTTCCAAATCTTCCGAGTCCGATAAGCAAAATATTTTTCATTATAATTTTCTCCTTTATCCAACAGTTATTTTATCAAGCGGTCTTTTTGCTCCGCTCTGGATTTTTACTGAAATTGCAGCATATATAAGTGTCAGTCCGCCAACTCTTCCAAGATACATCAAAACAACCAATATCAGATGTGATACCAGTCCAAGCTCCGTTGTGATCCCTAATGTAAGTCCTGCCGTGCCCACTGCCGATGCTGTTTCAAAAAGACAATCCGATAATGCAACATGTTCTATCTGACTGATTGCGATTCCTCCTGCAAAAAACAGGAAAAAATACAAAATAGCGATCGTTGCCGCATTTTTCACCACTGTGTTATCAAATCTTCTTCCAAAAACCTCTGTTTCCGGCTCTCTTCCAAATGTTGCAAATGCATTCAGTATCAGCACTGCGATCGTTGTTGTCTTCATACCTCCTGCCGTTGATCCCGGAGATCCACCGATCAGCATCATCAAAATCATGATCGCTTTAGAAGAATCGTTCATTGCACCAAGATCTGCCGTATTAAAGCCTGCCGTCCGAAGAGTTACCGACTGAAAAAAAGAAGCCAGTATTCTTTTTCCCATAGAAAATCCGGCGAAATCACTTAGAAAGAAAAAAATAGCCGGCAGTAAAATCAAAACAGCGGTGGTAACGAGGATAATCTTACTCTGCAGACGGTAACGTTTCAAGTTCCATTTGTTCGTGCAAAAATCATCCCAGGTCAGAAATCCGATGCCACCGATCACGATCAAAAGCATGATCACAAGATTGATCAGTGGATTGGCAATATATCCTGTCAGAGATGGAAATGCCTGTTCTGTCGTTCCAAGTATGTCAAAACCTGCATTGCAAAAAGCCGATACCGAATGGAAGACTGACATCCAGATTCCCTTCCATCCATAGTCTTTGCAAAATACAGGAAGCATGAGAATGGCACCGACCAATTCGATCAGAAATGTTCCCTGTAGAATAAATTTCGTAAGCCGGACAATTCCACCTACCTTCGGTGCTGAAATTGCATCCTGCATCGTGCTCCGCTGCATTAACGAGATCTTTCTCCCCGATACCATTGAAAAAGATGCAACCACAGTGATGACTCCCAATCCACCGGTCTGAATCAGAAGTAAGATCACTGCCTGACCAAACGCCGACCAGTAGCTTCCTGTATCCACGACCACAAGTCCTGTCACGCAGACAGCTGATGTCGCAGTAAATAAAGTTTTATCAAACGGTGTCACAACTCCGGCAGAAGATGAGATCGGAAGCATTAAAATAATTGCTCCAAGTAATATCACACCTGCAAATCCAAATGCGATCATCTCAAACGATGACATTTTCTTTTTTTTACGTATAAGTTCCGGCATATCAATTCTCCTCTTTTTCTGCTGCTTTCATTTTATTTGTGGAACTGCATATTGTAAAGCTTTTCGTAAGTTCCCTTCCTGTCCATCAGTTCTTCATGTGTTCCTGATTCTTCGATACCATCCTCAGATAAAACAATGATCTTCTCTGCGTTTTTGATGGTGGAAAGCCTGTGTGCAATTACAAATGTGGTACGGTTTTTTGCAAGCTTCTCCAATGAATCCTGTACTACTTTTTCACTCTCATTGTCAAGTGCAGAGGTTGCCTCATCAAAAATAAGGATCGGTGGATTTTTAAGGAAAACCCTTGCGATGGACAACCGCTGCTTCTGTCCGCCGGAAAGCTTGATCCCGCGCTGTCCGATGTCCGTCTCATAACCGTTTGGAAGCGACATGATAAACTCATGCGCATTGGCGTTTTTCGCTGCCTCGATGACTTCCTCTCTTGTCGCATCCGGTTTTCCGTAACGGATATTGTCAAAAACAGTTCCAACAAAAAGATACACATCCTGCTGCACAATGCCGATGTGGTCGCGCAGACTCTTTAAGGTGAGATCACGCACATCTTTTCCATCGATTTTTACTGCGCCGCCCGTCACGTCATAGAAACGTGGTATGAGGGAACAGAGCGTACTTTTTCCTGCGCCGGAGGAACCGACTAATGCCATGTAAGCCCCCGCCGGGACATTTAAACTGATATGGTTCAACACTTTTTCCGTGTTTTCCTCATACTGGAATGAAACATTTTCAAAAGTAATATCTCCCTTTACATCCTTAAGTTCCACTGCATCTTTTTTGTCCTCGATATCCGGATGAATGGCGAGGATCTCCTGAAAACGTTCAAACCCGGTATAACCATTCTGAAACTGCTCTGTGAAATCAATGAGGGTGCGGACAGGATCCGTAAACACACTGATATAGAGCATAAATGTGACAAGGTCGCTGACATCCACACTGCCTTTTGCGATCAGCACCGTACCTGTCAGGATCACACTGACCTGAATGAGTGTCGTAAACGCTCCAAGCCCTGCCTGATAACTTCCCATGTAAAAATAGCTGTTTTTCTTGGCTGCAAGGAAACCGTCATTGCCTTGTTTAAACTTGCGGTTTTCAATCGCTTCGTTGGCAAAAGATTTTACCACCCGGATACCGGATAAGTTATCCTCGATCTGCGCATTGATGTCCGCAATTTTTACACGGTTCTGTTTGAATGCGAGACGCATTTTTTTATTCAGGACAAATGCATAGAGCAGCATGAACGGCAGAATTGCAAAAGCCGCAACTGCAAGCATCGGGCTGATGTTCACAAGAATGATCAGCGCTCCGGCAATTTTGATCACGGACAGAATGATGTTCTCAGGTCCATGATGCATCAGTTCGCTGATATCAAAAAGATCGGTTGTGATACGGCTCATCAGCTGTCCGACTTTCTGGTCATCATAAAAGGAAAAGGACAGTTTCTGATAATGTGCGAAAATTTCCGCACGCATGTCATACTCGATTTTCGCTCCCATCACATGTCCGTAATTACAAATGTAGAATTTACTGTAACAGTCAACCGCCACCAGCGCAAACAGTCCAATGGCAATGTATGCTGCCTGATGCAAAATCTCTGCCGGCTCACGGTACACAAGATTGTAGGTCACATACCGCACGACCAGCGGAATGATCAGGGCAACCGCCGCAGAGAGCGTTGCAAAAAACATGTCTGTCCAGAACACACGCATGTAAGGTTTATAATAGGTGAGCATTTTTTTCATGGTTCCACTTTTTTTCATAAATTCCGGTTCTCCTCTGCATAAGATAAGACTGATACATTCTTTTATGCATCAGTCTCATTCAAATTCATATGATATTATTTTAGACGTAAAGCTGAAATTGTCAAGCTTTTCCCCTACGCCGGATATGCTGCTTATTTTCTCTTTTCAAACCCATACACCCATTTTCCACGCAAAAATAAAGCAAGGAAAATGACCGAACTAATACTCCAGGTCAATGGATACGCCCAGAAGATCACGCGGATATCCGGGATAAAATGAACCGTAACCGTGATATAGCTTACACGGAACAGACACCATACACACAGCATGACGATCATTGGAACCGATGCATTTCCCGAACCACGAAGCACCGCAGCGATGCAGTGGGAAAAAGCCAGCAGAAAATAGAACAATGCAATGGTTCTCGACTGCATAACTCCATAATGTACTACATCCGGTTCACTGTTAAAGGCTGCAATAAGCACCGGTGCGGCTGTATAAATCACAACTCCGATCAATTCTGCAATGATAATCGAACAGAGAACGCCAAATCTCGCTCCTTTTTTTGCACGGTCATACTGCTTTGCACCAAGGTTCTGGCTGACAAAAGTGGTCAGCGCCATCGTAAAACAGGTCACCGGCAGAAACGCAAATCCTTCGATTTTGGAATAAGATCCACATCCCGCCATCGCCATTTTCCCAAATGCATTGATATTTGTCTGCACAAAAACATTCGCAATGGCGATCACAGAATTCTGAAAACCGGACGGCACACCGTTTTGTATGATCTGCCACAGCATCTGGCTGTCAAAACGGATTTTATTTAACTGAAGCCTATATTCTTCTTTTGCTCTCAGAAGATGAATCAGACATAAGAATGCACTTATAAATTGGGAAATCGCTGTTGCCAAAGCGGCTGCACCGACTCCCATCCCCAATCCTGAAATAAAGAAAATATCCAGCACCACATTGATACAGGAAGAAATGATCAGATAAATCAGCGGATGTCTGCTGTCTCCAACCGACTGCAAAATTCCGACAAAAATATTGTACATGATCACTCCGATAGAGCCTGCAAAATAAGTGCGGAAATAGGTGATAGATTCCGGAAGCACTTCTGCGGGTGTTCCCATCAGCACCAGAATCTTCGGTGCTAAAAGCATGCCGATCACTGTCAATGCAATTCCTGCTGCAATTCCAAACGCAACCGTTGTGTGGATTGATTTCTCCAGATTTTCCTTGTCTTTCGCTCCATAATATCTGGCAATTACAACACCTGCACCCATTGCGATGCCATTGATAAATCCAACCATCAGAAAAATCAGATTCCCGGATGAGCTGACTGCCGCCAACGCATTGCTGCCGAGATAATTTCCTACGATCAGTGAATCTGCCGTGTTATACAATTGCTGAAACAAATTTCCAAGAAACAGCGGAATCGCAAATAAAATAATTTTTCTGGAAATGCTTCCCTCTGTCATTCTTGTTTTATCTTCTGTTCTCATCATTACTTCCTCGTATCTTTTTCTGCCCTGCGCTCTGACTCTAATAATAGGTACTATCTATAGTATAGTTTTTTTCGTGTAAAATCAACAAGTTTTGAGGATTATAAGAGATTTGGATTGAACAAAATCTGGAGTTACTTAACTATGCTGCTCCATATAATCAATAAATTCCGGTGTCTTAGACCAGTACTTAATCCCCCAATTTTCAAAATTCCATTCATCCATGTAATTGTTACATTCATAGTCAATATAAAAGATCTTTTCATCTTGTACAATGAAATTAGTCGGAAAATAATCGATATTCAAGCCTGCATCATATACTACCTTTGCCATTTCTCTCATTTGCACCAAATACAAATCTTTCATTGTATCATTTTTCACTAAATCATATATAGTTGGTCCATCAATATACTCTTTTAATATTCTTTCATTTGCTACATCAATGTCTAACATTCTTGGAATTCTGATTCCTGTCTCCTTTCTGCCCCTGTCGCTGTAAATGTTTTTTACAAATAAAAAAGACAACCAAGATTTTGTTTCTTAATTGTCTGTTTCTATGCTATTAAATTTCTCCCTTTTCGGAAAAGTGTTTCTGATATTACTTAACCCAAACTATCCTGTTATTTATACATTTTAAGAAGTTAATGCAATTTGAGCTATTGATTTGCTTGGATATGATAAAGATTAGTTTTGCTGACTGGATTGAAATTGAGTTTAGGTTTAAAACATAATAAAAGCTATCCAATTTTTTTGACCGGGTAGCCTTTGTAAAATTTATTCTGCTGGAACTTCTGTGGCTGTGAGTGATATATACTCTGAAAAAATGGCATTTACCACAGCTTTCCTTTCGTCATCCAGTGATAAATAGTTCTGATTTACATTATCGTTGAATGTACCACAATCGGAATGATATTTGTATGTTTCTTCGTTGATTGTAATTTCAATGTTGCTTAAACAATCAGTTGTACCTTCTGTATTCCATGCATCACCACATAATATATTAGATATAGTTCTGATATCCTCATTTTCAGTGATATTCGCATTTTCTCCTGTGAAAACATTATGAATACTTACTACTGCAACTGGGTCTATCATAAGTTCACTACTGGCCAGGACTTTTTCTGTTGCAAAAACCCACCATTTTTCATTCATATTAATCTCGATTATGCCTTCTTGTGAACCATATTGATATCCATAGCCTGTACCAAAGTTAGATTGATTGTCTTTTGTTGGCTTTTCACTTCCGTCTACTTCTGACGTAATCTCTCCATCCATAACACCACAACGGGCTTCTACTGTACTTTCATGACCTGTGTCAATATATAACTCGCCATTTACCATGACCATAGGAATTAAATCCCATTGTTCTGCTTCTTTGACAACTTTGATACCGTAAACCTCTGTTATCTGTGCTGGATAACTTTCTGCAATTTCTCCGTTATATGCTATTTCAATAATGTCACCAACATTTGGTTGTGGAGCAGTACCTATGTTTTTCATTGGTACTGTAATCAGATCTGCATTGTTTAATTCTTGACTACCCTCTACTGGTTCTACTAAAAAATAATTATCACGAATTTCAAGAATGGTTGCTTCAAAAATAGTGTTATTTTCTTCACCTATTCCACTTGGTCTGAGCCATTGACCTGTTTCTTCATCTTTCACTAAAATCAACTCGTAACCTCCCTCCGGTCTGTTAAAATAAATTTCTGTATCATCCGAAGTAAGCTCTAATTGGAAGCTATGCTCTGCTCCAATCGGACTGTTTATTCCACCAAATGTCGAAAAAAATGTAAGATAATGTGGTTTTACTCCACTTCCATTGTCTTTAAATCCTCTGATATATCCTGTAGATGTTGGAATTCCTACATCAAGCGTGATCTCCGTTCCATCCTCTGATACAGAGTAATCAACTAATACGACATCCATTCTTTTTTGAAAACCTGTGCCAATAAAGAATAGAGCTACTAATACAGCTAAAATTACAATTACTGCAATTATTCTTTTTTTCATAATCAAACACCTCCATTGATTTGGTGAAATTTCAAACAAATTCGTTTTTAAATTAACCTTAATGTAGATTTATACATCAAAAATGCAGAATTATACATGTTTTTCATTCAGACACACCATTTCGAAAGGGGAGTTAAATTTTTATTGAACCGATAGCCGACTCCCCAAACAGTCTGTATATAGGTTGGCTTGCTTGGGTTATCCTCTATCTTCTCCCGAATATTACGGATATGGCTCATGACGATGTTGTAATCACCGGAATATGATTCTTTCCACACAATGTCATAAATCCGTTCCTTGCTGAACACTATTCCCGGATGCTTTGCAAGAAGCTTGAAAATCTCAAACTCCGTATACGTAAGCTCAATCTCCTGATTTTCCCGAATAATCACCCGTTGAACCTCTGCTCGTGTCAAGTAAGAAACAAAAAAAAATTAATTTTTTTTATCAATGGGGAACCTTTAGCAAGATTCCCCATGTTACTTCTTTATAATTTTGTTTTCTCGCTATTACTACTGATTATACCATCATCCAGCCTGAAAGTCATCAAAGTTCCATCTGATTTCAATATGCTCATTATCATACACCAACACATAATCAATGAGATATCTGATTACTTCTTCATCAAACTCATCCAACTTACTAAGCTTTGTTAGCTGTTCCTGCTTTGCATCAAGAAAGAGATCCTTTTGCATATCAAGTGTTTCCTGCTTCTCTGTAATCAGACTTTCTATCTCTGCGATTTTCTGCTTAACTTCTGCAGTCTTTTTTGCCATCTGATCACGAGTGATATTTGTTTTTGTATAATCATCGTATATCTCAAACTTTAGCTTTGCATAGTGTGCCTTTGACTTTTTAAGTGATTCGATTTCCCTTTCAAGATTATCTGGACAATTACCGCCATCAGTTTTCAACTCAAATTCCTGCAACTGAGCCAATGCCATATTTCTAGCAATGTCTAGAAGTGTCGCCTCAAGTTCTTCACCTCTAATACGTGACACATGACCGTTGTGGCATCTGTATGAGGATTTATTTCCGTATTTATAAAGTCCCTTACCACATATTCCACAGCGAATATACGATTTACGCCACTTTCCATTTGGTTTTCTCTTCGTCACTTCTCGTCTTGCTATCATCTTGTGAGCAAGCTTGAAGTCTTCCACAGAAACTAATGGTTCATGACAGTTTTCAACAATTATCCAGTCCTCTTTATCTCTCTGCACAACCTGATGACCGGTATCAATATTATCAGCCGTCTTGTTATTGATTACAGAACCAATATAGACTTCATTATATAAAATCTCCATTACTGTACTGGCACTCCACATGTGCTCACCAATATCCCTTTCATAACATCTCTTAACTCCAATCTTTTGGTAATACTCAAATATGCTATCATATCCATTATTATTCAGATAATTTGCAATCTCGGTGTATTTCATGCCTTTAATAGCCAGTTCAAATATCAGCTGGACAACAGGTGCTGTTACTGGGTCAGGCACTAACATATGCTTATCATCTTCACTTTTCTGGTATCCAAAAGGAGCAAATGCAGCAATGTACTTTCCCTGCTTAGCCAACACTGCCTTAGCGGCTCTTACCTTTTTTGATGCATCCTTACAATACAATGCATTCACAAGATTTTTCAGTGCAACACTCATACCTCCGGTTGAACCAAAGCTGTTAGCAGAATCGTAATTATCATTCACGCTGATATATCTTACCTGAAGAACCGGAAATATACATTCCATATAGTTACCAACTTCAAGATAATCTCGTCCGAGTCTGCTGTAGTCCTTCGTCACAATAACCTGAATCTTACCAGCCTTTACCAGATCCATCATTTTTACAAAATTAGGTCTGCTAAAGTCTGCTCCGGAATATCCATCATCTGAAAATTCCATTATGTTGCAGTCCTTTAGTTCAGGCAGTTTCTGGATATGATCAAGCATTAACTTTCGCTGATGGGAAATACTGTTACTTTCCTCATGAGCAGCCAAGTTGTCATCTTCATCTGATAATCTCATATAGAGAGCTATCGTCTTATCCATTGCTGCTCACCTCTCTTTCTTCTGCCACTTTAAGCAGCTCCTTTAGGAAATCATCATACAAGAGCTTAACTTCTATATTGCCATCATAAAAAACAATTTCCGATACAAAAGCATCCACAAGCTCCTTTGTAAGTTTTCTTTTAGCCATATATTTATTGACAGTTTCTTCCCATCCTTCATCAATATGAAATTCTTTTTCATACAGACTTCTTCGATGAAGCAATTCAGTAATCTGCGCTTCAATCTCATTTACTCTGCTTTCATATTCTCTCTGATACTGGCACAGTTCTTCCGCAGTGATTAACTGTTCCCTATAATCTTCATACAAACCACTTTTGTTAGCGGTAATTCTTCTTACATCATTTTGAAGTTTTGCTATCTGCTTGGTATAAATATCATATTGAAGAACATTCTCTTTTCTGCTGTTCATCTTCTGAACAAACTTTGTTTTCTCAACACACAAACTCATATGCTGACGGATAACAGAAAAAACACTATCCATAACCTCAGAATAATCATAAGAGTACTTATTTTCACATAGCCTAGCTAATTTTCTACGGTTCTTACACTTATAATAGAACTTTTCTGAATAAGTGTGATGCCTGCCAATCAATACACTGCCTCCACAACAGGCGCATTTTGTTTTATATACCAGAATATTATCCGGCTTATTTGGAACATCAGCTTTAGGTTTTGATGCTTCTAAATGCTTCTTTTTGATATGCTCCATTCTCTCCCTTGTTTTGTAGAAAGTGTCCTTATCAATTATTGGTTCATGAACATTTTCTATTCGCTGCCATGTTGATGCATCTGTTTTAACATTCTTTCTCCCGGTATCAAGAGCCTTCCTTTGCTTTCCATGAACAATATTTCCAATGTAATATTCCCCTTGGAGTATCTCTTTTACATGCGAATAGTGCCATTCTCTTGCTTTTTCAGCAAGTTCAATCTTTCCTGACTTATAGAATCTGTATTTCGGAGGTGAAAGAATTCCTTCGTTTTGCAAAGTCTTTGCAATACCAGCATATCCCTTCCCATCCAAAAATATATTAAAAATTCTAACTACATTGTCAGATACCTCTTCATCAATCAAAAGCTTTCTTGAACCATCTGTAGCCCTGTAATATCCATATGGTGGCGTTCCCTCGCTGAAGCCGCCCTGTGCCCAAATACTATGCTTTCCGGTCTCTACTTTCTTTGAAAGGTCTTTGGAATAATATTCGTTCACAATATTCTTAAGCGGTACGGATAAATCAGTTCCCGGTCTTGCAGTATCAAAATCATCTGTGATAGCAATATATCTCACATCAAGAAAAGGAAATACCCTCTCAATGTAGTTGCCTGCTTCCACATAATTTCTCCCAAGTCTGCTAAGGTCACGGGTAATAACAGTATTAATCCTGCCAGCCCTTATATCCTGAATCATCCGGTCAAATTCTGGTCTTTCAAAAGTAGTTCCTGTCACCGATATATCGGCATAGACCTCAACCTCTACCATATCATCCTGCGAATTAATAAATTCCCTGATATATGCTATCTGTGTGTCTACAGTATCTCTTTCCTTATTCGCCTCTGATTCAAATGAAAGTCTCGCATAGATTCCAACCTGATATGGTTTTGCCTCCTTATCCATGCTTAAAACTGCTTTTGCCGTCAGATTGTCAGTCGGCTCTGCAACTGCAACCGGCATATTTTTTCTGCTCTTTCTTGCCATACTACACAGCCTCCTTTAATCTGATATTCAGTTTTCCTGTACTGTCCACCTCAACCGAATGCCCCTGACTTGCAATAACATTAAGACATTCTTTGTAGCAGTCATCAAAGTCAAACACTACTTCAATGTGGGTTTTATCAAATACCTTTATTTCACGGATAAGAGATACAACCACTTCCCTTGTAAGCTTCTCGATATTTTTATGTTCCGTAAAATAATCAAGCCATACAAAGCCTTTGCTCTTACGATTCAGCACATCTTCCATTTCCAATTCAATCTGGTGAATGGCAATCTCGGCACTCTTTTTCCTCTGCTCATATGCTGTATGAAGCTCTTTGTAATCTTCCTTTGAGATAATGCCATCCTTCATATCCTCATAAAGCATTCCTCTGAGGTCTGCACATCTGTCTACCTCTGCCTGTTTCTTTTCACGCCTTTCCTCAAGCTTTTTCATATCAAGCTGCTGAAACGGCACGTTGCCGATAAAAGAAAGAATTCTTTTAAGGTCAATCATGTTATCAATGTGTGTCTGTAAAAGCTCTAGCACCACTTCTTCCAACTTATCCGTGGAAATTCTGTGGGAACTGCACTGCTTTGAATCCTTATGGGTTGCACACAGATAATAGGCATAAGTTTTGCCACCCACTTTTGAAGTTTTTCTTACCATGGGAATCCCACAGCCGCCACAGGTAACTACCCCTGACAGCGGATAAACTTCCTCTCTGTCCGGTGATGTTCTTGTATCCATTGCAAGCAATCTCTGTACTACTTCAAAATCCCTGTCCGTGATAACCGGCTCATGGTTCTTTTCAATCCTTATCCATTCGCATTTTTCTTTGATTATGGTCTTTTTGACCTTGTGATTCGGTGTTGTCTGTTTTCCCTGTACGAGATTACCTATATAAACCTCATTTGTAAGGATTCTCCTTACCATGACTGAAGTCCACTCCGACTTTTCTTTTGTCTTAAAGCATGTCTGATAATTGCTTCCTGTGCTTGCTTTATACTCAGCCGGTGGAAGTATTCCTGATGAATTAAGTTCACATGCAATTGCATCCTGACTTTTTCCATGCAACTTCATTCTGAAAATATCTTTCACAACATTTGCTGCATATACATCAATTTCCAGTTTGTGCTTATCTTTATCATTCTTTTTGTATCCATATGGCACAAATGCCGTGATTACATCTCCCTGCTTTCTCTTAATTTCAAGATGTGAACGTATCTTAATTGAAATATCACGACAGTAAGCATCATTAATAAGATTTTTGAATGGAATAATAATCTCATCTGACTGCGACTTTGCCTCTCCGGAATCAATACCATCATTGATTGCAATAAATCTTACTCCCATAGCAGGGAATAATCGCTCAATATACATACCTGAATCTATATATTCTCTTCCGAATCTGCTCAGATCCTTAGTGACAACGCAATCAATTTTGCCTTTCTTAATATCTTCAAGCATCATCTGGAATGCCGGTCGCTCAAAATTAGAGCCGCTGAAACCATCATCAACATACTCCTGCACAACCTCAATATCATTCATGCTGTCGCCAAATGCCACTGTATCGGAGAGATCTTCTTTTTCTCCAAAATACCCCGCCAGCCTGCGGAGTCCGTCCGCCTTGGAATTGCCTTTCTCGACCACATCCGCGCCATGTCCGCTCGCAAACATCGGCAATTTCAGGGTCGGAAATTCCCGTTCCATCTCCTTCACCTGTTCACGGCTGCCGACAAACGCCAGTGTCCGGACCGGCATCGTGAGCATCTTCCA